>Ga0209249_1001965_pt1 | contig 17921 bp, 9 predicted proteins | sample SaaInlV_200m_DNA_4_FD_184653 | JGI IMG/M metagenome (GOLD analysis project Ga0209249, IMG submission 184653) | Marine microbial communities from expanding oxygen minimum zones in the Saanich Inlet - SI037_S3LV_200m_DNA (SPAdes) (version 2) | ecosystem: Environmental > Aquatic > Marine >...
CGAGGAAGTCTTCGAAGTTGCCGGCGTAGTCGTTGCTGCTGATCTTGGAGCCTGCCGGCGGGGTGAGTTTCTGCTTGTTGTAGTGGACCCCCGCGGGATTCCGTTTCCGTCCACATCGCTTCCAGTCACCCGGGGCCCAGCCTTTTCCGGTATAGCCGACGTGGTAGCCGGCTTCTTCAAGGAGATCGGGGTATACGGGGAGGTCCTCAGGCCAATAGTTCCAGTGGAGGCATGACTCGCGGTTCTGCCAGGTGTGACGTCCGGTCAGGATGCTTGCGCGTGAGGGCGCGCACTTGGGATTGGTTGTGAAAGCGTTGGTAAACAGGACACCTTCGCGAGCCACGCGATCGAAGTGTGGTGTTGTCACGAACGTGTGCCCGTAGGCGCTGCAGTGCGAGGCGTCATCGGCGATGGCAAAGAGGATGTTCGGGCGGGCATTATCAGCGGGCATGGCAAGCTCCTTCACGTAGAACGAGGCCCCGGCGACCACACATGGTCGAGGGCGCAGAAATTGATGGGCTGGACAGCGCAGGCGCGACGATTTGGGAGCGGGTCAGCAAGACGCCCAGCCGTCTCTTGCGCTGATGGCTAACCAGTCATTGAGTTCGGGGGCATTAGTAATCTCCATTGCCTCCGCATCCCACTCAAGTGTTCGGCCGCTGCGGATCGCCAGCGTGCCGAGGAGAACAAGTTCGGTCAGCGGGGCGGCATAGTCGAAGTTCGAACCCGGGGCCGGTCCTTCGCCTTTGATCGCCCGAAGCCATTCCTGGATCGGGCCGCCCTGGACGCGCGGGATGGTCTTGGGGGGAAGTGAGGTTCTCAGCTCTTCCATTTGCGTTTCCGGGACAATGGCCGGGTGGTTGGCCTGTGGACCGAACGTCATGATCGTCGCTCTGTCTCCCATGATGTACATGCCGTTGCCAGCCACTTCACGTTCTTCCTCGAAATCGGGGGGGAGAAGGACTTCCGGCTCACCTTCGTACCAGGTCAAGGTGAAGGGAGGGGCGCCCTCTCTGCCGGCAAAGTGGTACAGGACCTCAGCGCCAAAGACCGTGTGTTCCGGGCGGCAGGGCTCGGAGAGCATGACCTCGACGCGCTTTGGCGGCGGAAGGTCCAGGGCCCAAAACGGTGCGTCCAGGATGTGGCATCCCATGTCTCCCAGAGCTCCGCAACCGAAGTCCCACCACGTGCGCCAATGCTTGTCCATGTAGGCAGGGCTGAAGGGACGTTCTACTGCTGGTCCGAGCCAGAGATCCCAGTCCAGCGCTTCTGGAACGGGGCCTGAAGGAGGGGGGAGTTGTTCAGGCTTGTGGAACCAGGGCTCCCTCGGCCGGTCTGTCCACGCGTGGATCTCCTGGACCGTGCCCACAATCCCAGCCTGGACCCACTCGCGTACGGTCCGAATCCCGTCTCCTGCACGTCCCTGGTTGCCCATCTGGGTCACGACGTTGTGCTCCCGGGCGGCGTCGCGCAATGCCCGGACTTCACCGATGGTACGGGCCATCGGTTTCTGGACGAAGACGTGTTTGCCTCTCTGGATGGCGGCCATGGCGATTGGGAAATGTGTGTGGTCGGGGGTGGAGACTGTGACCGCGTCGACCTTGTCCGCCATCTCGTCGAACATGACCCGGAAGTCGCGGTAGACGGCGGCGTCGGGATACGAGTCTGTCCGTTCGGCGAGGGATCGCAGATCGACATCGCAGAGCGCTACGACGTTCTCGCCGGCGCACCCTTCCAGGGCCGTCTTTCCTGTGAAGCTGCCGACTCCAACAACCGCTACGTTCAGTCTGTCCGCCATGGTGGACGTGTCTCCTCAAGCAAAATCGTGCAATCCCGCGGGCGCGAGACGCGCTGTACAGTGTTCACACTCTAGTGTGCCTTTCCACACATGACACCGTCGGGACGCACGTGCAGCCATTCTCCTCGCCACCACTGAATCTGCTCCCCGGGGTCTTTGTGAGGATGCGGCTTCTGTGTGTGTAACTTCACGCCGTTTGAGCACGGTTCGGTCGCCGTCCGGAGGCCGCCTCCCACACTGAATCGGGCGCCCCCAAAGTGGGAGGCGGCCTCTGGACGGCGATCGGTCTGGCCCGCGAAGGCAGTTACACTCTCCGATATGACTGGCGGACCGTTGCCAGAGGCCCGCTCGTCCGCAACAGCAGCTGGGCTTGCCGCGAGAGTGAGCCTGCGGCAGGTTAACAGCAGACCTGCTCACTACTCAGTCCAGAGGTGTTCCGGATGGATTTGTACCAGGAATTCGGCTTGCGACGAGTCATCAATGCCTACGACAAGGCGACGACGTTGGGAGGGGCGCGTGTCCCGGCCGCCATCGCTGATGTCGTGGCAGCCGGTCTACCTGAACCCTTCGAGTTGGCAGGTTTGCAGGATGCTGCCGGGCGGGCCATCGCGGAGGCCACCGGGGCGGAATGGGGATGTGTCACGAACTGCGCGGCCGCTGCACTTTCGCTCGGCGTTGCGGCTTCCATGACGGGGCTTGATATGGGGCGTGTCGGCCAACTTCCGGATACGTCAGAGATACCACATCGTGTCATCATCCAGAAAGGGCACTGCATCAGTTTCGGGGCCCCGGTTGTTCAGATGCTCCGTCTCACCGGGGCTGATGTCGTCGAGGTCGGCCACGCCAACGGATGCAGAGCCTGGCAGATTGAGCATGCGTTGACTCAGGGCCAGGTCGCCGCGATTGTCGCGGTGGAATCCTACCACACGGTTGACTACAACGGTGTCAAGCTGCCCGAACTGGTGGAGATTGCCGGTTCGGCAGGCGTCCCGCTGGTCGTTGATGCGGCGACCCAGGAGTTGCGCTTGCGCGACCTCGTTGCCCTTGGCCCCAGTCTCGTTTCGTGCAGTGCCCAGAAGTACTTCTCCTCAACAACGGCTGGAATCGTGGCCGGCAGGAAGGATCTCGTTCAGGCTGTCGATCTGCAGCACAGCGGCATTGGCCGAGGAATGAAGCCGAGCAAGGAGGGCATACTCGGAGTTCTCGCCGCGCTTCGACTTGCTGACAGTGGGGATGTTGCGGCGTGGTCGCGTCGGGAAGCCGCCAAGATTGAGATGATCGTTCGGCGTCTGGGAGTGCTTCCGGGAGTTGGGACCAGCGTTAGCCCGGATCCCAACGGATGTCCGTTTGTGAGGGCCCGAATTGAGATTGACCCCGCGATCACAGGGCACTCGGCCGACTCGCTTCGGCGCGCCCTGGTCAGTGGCGAGCCCGCCATCTACGTTCGCGTGTACAACTCGGCGGAGGACGTCATCTACATCAACGCCACAGAGATGACGGAGGAGGAGGCCGGCGTGGTGTGCGAGCGCATCGAGGCGGCGGTGGGGCAGGGCTGAGTGTCAGAGGCGAGAATCCGCCCGGAGGGCCGTGCGGCGTACCAGCAGAAGATGCTGCCCGCTTCTTCTTGTACGGCGGGCGGCCCCCGACCGCCACCGGCAAAGATGCCGCCCGGAGGGCCGGCTGGTCTCCTGCGCGGGGAACCCCCTCCCGTTGGTCAGGGCTCGGAAGGAGGAGACGGCCTCTCCTACTTCCGCGGGGGCGGTTCGGCTGTGTAGGGCATGCTCTCGAAGCGGCAGTCCGGCTCGGTGACACGCGGGTCGTCCTGTTCTTTCAGGACCGCCATCATCCGGGCTGTCAGGGCTTCACGCACGCTTGCGTACTCCGCGTCGTCCGCGACATTGGTCATGTGGTGTGGGTCTTTGCGCAGGTCAAAGAGTTCCTCGGCCGGCCGCTTGCCGAAGCCGATCTCGAACTGCTCCCGGACGTGCTCCTCGGCTCGGTGGTGAACCATCCATGCCTTGGTCGGGCTTGCGTCGAGGTCGCCATAGGCGGCGAAGGTATTCCAGCGGAGGGCCTCAAAGTCGATCGGTTCGGCGTTGGGGTCATCCATGCCGTTGGGATCTCCCATGGGCCAGCGATCCGGTTCGAAGTTGCGGATGTAGAGGTAGTCTTTCGTGCGGATGGAGCGTTGGGGATAGGGGAGATTGCCTTCCCGTGCGCAGGCCACGTGGCGCTCCCGCCCCATCACTGCGAAGGTGCGTCCTGGATCCACCTGTCCCTCGGCCGGTGACTCCAGGACGTCGAGGAGGCTCCTGGCACTCATACACTCCGGTGGGGCAATGCCCGCTGCTTCGAGGAAGGTCGGGCCCAAGTCCATGATGTTGATGATGTCATCGACGACGCGACCGGGTTTGATTTTCCCGGGCCAGCGAGCGGCCAGTGCGACTTCGCAGCCAATGTCATAGAGATTGCACTTGGCTCGAGGAAATCCGGGAATTCCATGATCTCCACTGACTACGACGAGGGTGTTGTCAAGCTCCCCGATTTCGTCGAGGCGATCCAGAATGACCCCGAGCCCTGCATCGAGGGCGAGGCATTCCCCAAGGTAGTCGGCGACATCCTCGCGGACGTCATGTACGTCCGGTAGGAACGCCGGCATTCGTCCCTCGAGATCGTCAGGTTCCAGCCCCCACAGTGCCTTTCCTGATCCTCTCTCCCAGGTCCGGTGCGTGTTGGTTGGGCCCCACCAATAGCAGAATGGCCTGTCTTCGGGCCGATCGTCAAGGAATGCGTCGAGGTTCTGCCTGACTTCGTCGTAGCGCAACTGCTTGGCTGCCTCCACGCCAACGCTCTTGGCATCTTCCGTAACCACGTGCGAAAACTGCCCGAATTTGGCGCCGGCCGGGGCGTAGGCGGTCCGCCTCCCCCCGTAGGGTTCGTTCGGGGGCGTTCCCGGGCCCCAAACCTTGTACGTGTAGCCGATGTGGTAGCCCGCGTCTTCCAGGATCAGGGGATAGGTTGGGATCGAGGAGTCCCACTCCGCGCACTGCAGAATCGCCCCCAGGCCGGTTTGCCAGAAGTAGCGTCCTGCGAGTATCGAGCTGCGGCATGGCGTGCATGACGGGGCGGGCACGAGGGCGTTTGTGAACATCACGCCTTCCCGCGCGACGCGGTCGAAGTTGGGCGTCTCGATCAGGGCATTGGGAGTGCAGTCCCCTTCCACTTGTCGGTAGGCGCTGGCATAGCGACCCCAGTCATCGGCGAAGGCGAATACAATATTGGGCTGGCCCATGGCGGTCTCCAATGGCTCGAATGGCGTGTCACGTCGTGGTCTCATGCCAAGGCGGTTTCCGGGCTGGGGGCGGCTGGCGGCTCGACACGTCCCGCCTTCACTTTTCCCGGGTGGCTCCCCTGAATGTGCCCGTCGAGTTCCGGCTGTCAAGGGCATGGGAGGCCCCACTCAACCGTGAACCTGGCCCTCCCCCGTCCGCGGGCTTCTCGCGGAGGGGCTTGCTACTCAGCTCGGATGATCGGTTGCCCCCAACGGGCCCAGTCGAAGTTGTACTGCCCTTCGGAGTCCACGATCAGGCTCAGCAATACGGGCCTTCCTGCGTGCCGGGAAAGGTCAACGGTGCCGGGATGCCATCCGTCCGGTCCGGTCAGGAGCTGGTTGAAAACGTCTACGCCATTTGCCTGGACCATGAACCGACAGCCATCGCTCTCCGAGCCGTCCTGGAGGGCGACCGCAAACGACAGCGTGATCCTCGAAGCGGCGGGGAGTCGCATGAAGAAGTCCGCGACGACGCGCCCATCGTTGGGAGGATGGGCTGCGAGCCCCGAGCGCGTTTCCCCCTCGGATGTCCCGCTTCCCGGACCAGTAGCGACGTGCTTCATGGGCAGTGCAACCGGGGCTCCGGCGACCGTAGCGGAGAGGGTCCGTGGCGTCTTGGCAAGGTCAATCGGGTAGGCAACATCGACCGGCCTGTCCCAGAGGAAAGCCACCGTGCCGGGAACACGCGCCTCGAGCGTGTAACGGTGCATGCCGTCGGCCTCCAAGCTTGGTTGATCCATTCGGCACATGCCGTCTGCGACGACCGCAGTCACCGGCTCCGGGCTGACAAAGTCGACGCCCTGAGCTATTCCCGAATCGGTCAGAGAGACGGTTGGCTCCCCCCAGATGGCCCAGTCGAACGCTGGGCTGTCCTCCGGGCCGGGCGTCGTCACCAGTTCCAGCTTGATCCGTTCGCCGACAACGTGCTTCAGGTCGATCTCATGCTCACTCCAGGCGCTCTCCGCCCAATGCGCGTTGAAGACTTCCTGGTCGTTCACCCGCACGATGAACGTGGCTCCGTCACTGCGTTCATTGACGCCATCGCGCAGGCCGATTCCGAAGGACAGCTTGGCCGCCCGATCCCGAGGCAGGTCGACCACATAGGCCGCGACCGTCTGCCCGAGAACTCCCCCGGGCACGTCCTGCCGAGCGTGCCAGGGAGGATGGGCAAAGATGGAGCGTCGGCGGATGCCCCCACAGACGTTCTCGCCTGTCTCGAACTTTCCCCCTCGTTCCAGAGCGGTCTCTCCGGCTTCGGTACGGACGGTGCATGTTGCGCTGCGGACCTCCTCGACGAGGTCGAAGAACCGTTCGGCGGCGAAATCCCGCAGCTCGACAACCAATCGCGTCTCGTTACGGCGGGCCGTCTGGACAACGGCCTGTTCCGGGATCGTTGCGAGATGCGGCACGTTCGGGTCACGGGGGCGTTGCGAGCACAGGTAGGTGCGCTCAGGGTGGAGCCCGAGAATGGTATCATCATCGAAAGCGACCCAGCCCTGGATATCCGCCTTGCTTTCGTGTCGCGTCGCGCCCTGCACATATCGATACAGCTCTCTTGCTCGGCCGTTTCTCCCAGTCAGGAGGCAGTGTGAGCCGTTGCCCGGGCCGGCGACCATGGTCACTCGCACGCCATCGTCGCCTCGCCAGCGGAACTTGGTTTGGCTGCCCCAATCGCCGGTAAAATCCGGCAAAAGTCTGTGCTCGGTCCAGAGAACGGCTTCTTCCAGCAGAAGGCGGACCTCATCGGACGGTGCCTCGAGCTGAGCCGTGGATGGGCGCGCATAGGTTGGGATGACACCCCAATTCTCATAGGAGCGCTTCCAGGCTCGGTAGAGGCCTTCGTTGGCTGGATTGGTCAATCCCAGGTAGCCATTGATAACCGTTTGCGGCAGGAACAGATAGGAGCTGACGGGGTGTCCATAGCCAACGGCCGCTTCATTCCAGGAGCCGTGGGAGTGATCGACGGCTCGGGGAGCGTGGCGTTGGGCGAATGCTTCGTATGGGGTGGTCACTTCGTTCAGGCCCTCCCCCGAAAGCGCGACCGCCGGCATGGCTTCGCGGAGCTCTCTGTGCATCAGAAGGTTGCCTTCAGGGACGGTCAGACCGTCAACCCGGCCCCGGTTGTGATTGGGGATGCACAGGGTCTGGTCGAGGTGCAGAGAATCGACTCCGTAGGTCTCCGTGAGTTCCCGGAAGCGCTCCACCAGAAGGGCTCGCCACGCGGCGCATCCGGGGTGGATGTAGGCAAACTTGATGGTCGGCGTTCCTGCCTTCTCCCGTTGACGAGGGGGAATCCACCATTGCAGGCTGTCAGAGTGCGGAGATCGCAGGTGGTACGCTTTGAAGCGTTCGTAGAGCGCGTGCTTCTCATCACAGCCGAAGTAGTTCACGTGCAGCATCACTCGGAAGCCGAGGGCGTGAGCCGCTACCATGAACGGACCGAGCTGCTCGGAGGCCGTGTAATCCGGGTAGTTCACATCGTAACGGTCTTTGCGCCAGTTGGGCACGTAGAGCACGCTGCGGGTTGGATCGACCTTGCGGGCCAGCTCGGCAATGAGTTCGGTGTTCAGCCCGGTGATTGCCATGAAACGGATGTCTTTCACCCAGGCCGGGCGCTGCCTTTCCAGGGGAACGAGAGGGCGCTGAGTTTTGAGCCAGCACCGGTAGTGTTCGGCCCCAACACGCCAGTCTCCTTTGTACGGGGTGATCACCCACTCGACGGACGTGGTCTCCCCGGAACCGTCAAAGGGGGCGTGGTTGTGGCTCTGAAATTGAACGTTGATCTTGCCGTGCGAGTGGTTCACCCCCAGAGCCTTGAATCGCAGCTTGGGATCACGAGCCCAGATCAGGAATCCGCCCTTCTCCATCTGGAGCAGGACCATGCCCGCCTCCCAGCTGGTAGGCCAGGACAGGTGTAGATCGGTGCTGGCCGTGCTCTCCCCCAGGGCGATCCCGGAGTGTCCCGGGATGATCAGTGTGGTTGTGCTGTCGGGGACGCTGTTCAGGCCCCAGACTGTTCCGTACAGTCCCGGTCTGGAGGATCGGCCTCCCTGATGGACTGCCACGTCGCCAGTTCCGGCGTCGGGTGTAAAGCTGGTCCAGCCACTGGTCTGGTTGTCGGTCTCGAAGGTCCATTGGCAGGCACTGCTTGCTGTCTGCTGTGCCGCCATGCCTTCTAGGGGAGCGTGCAGCGGGCGTCGGTGCCACAGCAGGCTGAACGTCCCTTTGTCCGGCTCACTGGCCATGGTTTCGCCGGTCAGCTTGTTTGTCATGCGGACGATACGGCCATTCTCCAAGGAGAGATCAAGCGTCTTGGTGGACAGCGTTTCGGCCGGACAGCGAAGCAGAGCCGCTGCACTGAGCAGAATGCACGCAGTCCCCAAGCAGTGACCTCTATGTATTGATCGCAGCATATGACGTCCCTCCGGGATTCGTTCACGATGTCGGATGCCTTACCTGTAGCGTCAGGTTCGCCCGATGACAATGGCGCCGGCCGCCGCGCGAGGCCTTGTGGTCACATGGTTTGCGGGCACGGAGGCGAGTACCACAGCGGGGCCTGACAGAGTATAGTACGGTGTTCCGTTTAACTTGGGGTCGGTGAGTACTCGATCAGTAGCTTCTGAGCAAGGTGCAGCACATTCGCGTGGCATTCTCTGACGACAGCTTTGAGCATCTTGGCGACTTGCTGGCTGGCCGGCAGTGGCAGGAACTGCGCACGGCTGTGAGCCGCATGGATCCTGCTGATCTGGCTGACTTTATCGAGGGAATCGATTCTGACGACCGAGACGTCGTCTTCAGCATGCTGGACATCGAGACTGCTTCGGATGTCCTTGTCGAGCTGCAGCCATCGGCGATCGACGATGTGGTGGAGGATCTGCCATCCGAGCACATTGCCGATCTGGCGGAACAGATGGAGCCGGACGAGGCGGTCGAGTTCCTGACCGATTTGGATGATGAGCAGAGCGAGGAAGTCCTCGCTGCGATGGAACCGGATAAGCGGGACGAGGTGAACGACCTTCTGCGCTACGAGGAGGATTCGGCGGGGCGGATCATGACCCCGGAGATCCTCTCCTATCCCTCCTCAACCAGTGTGCAGGAGGCCCGGGTTGCGCTTGCGACGGTGGAGCTTTCTGATCCCGTCCTCAATATTTACGTGATCGACCCAGCCACCAACGCCTTGGTCGGTACGGTGTTGCTCACCGATCTCTTTGCGGCTCCTCCGCCCACTGCCCTCGGCGACATAGCGGATCGGGAGTATATCTTTGCCACTCCGGACGAAGACCAGCAGGAGATCGCCCGGAAGTTCCGCAAGTATGACTTGTGGGTGATGCCCATTGTGGATGACGCACACCGACTCGTTGGGCGCATCACCGTGGATGATGTGATCGACGTTGTGCATGAGGAAGCGGACGAGGATCTGGCCCACATGATCGGGGCCCCGGATATCGAGGAGGAAGAGGAGTCGTTGGTCCGCATCGCGCGCCTGCGTCTGCCGTGGTTGCTGATCACCATGTGTGGGGGATTATTGAACAGTGTGATCATCAAGCACATGCTCCAGACGACCGAAGTCGTTGCTATCGCCATTTTCGTGCCGGCGATTCTGGCCATGGGGGGCAACACCGGGATGCAGTCTTCGGCTGTGTGTATTCGCGGCATTGCTTTGGGGGAGAAACGGTACGGTCGCCTGGGCGGGACCATGTGGCGGGAGATTCGTGTCGGGCTGTGCCTGGGGGTTGTGTGTGGACTGGCCGCTGGTGTGCTGGTCTGCTCGGTCCTAACGTTGACGGCTGCAGATACGGGGGGAATCGCCCCCGGACGGCTTAGCATGGTTGTTGGCGGGGCCATGTTCAGCGCTATGGTGTTTGCCAGTTGCTACGGTGCTGTGGTTCCGGTATTGCTGCATCGTCTCGACATAGATCCGGCCGTTGCCTCCGGGCCGTTCATAACGACGAGCAATGATTTGTCAGCTTCTCTGATATATTTCCTGACCTGTCTTGTCTTGCTCAAAGGAGCGGCGTGATGCGCGTTCCCGCCCGGCCGTTTTTGTCCGGGCTCGCCGCTGAACGACCGTGAATCGTCTGCGTTCTCAGCTTTGAATACCGTGGTCCCGTATGGCCTATATCGAGCAGCAACCTGGAAAGCGTGAGTGGTACCTCCTGCTCCTGCTATTTCTGTGTGGCTATCTTATCAACCTTGGGGTCCCGGAACTGCGCACGGATGAGGCCCTCCTAGCCGGCATTTCGTCGGAGATGAGCGTCAGCGATAACCCCATCTGCACAACCGTACAGGGGGAGCAAGTTGATGCCTTCCCGCTGTACCCGTGGATCGTGAGCTTGTGCAGCGGTTTCCGGTACCCCAGCGAACTGACCACCCGCCTGCCTGGCGTTCTCGCTGTCCTGGGGATGGCGTGCCTCTGTTTTTTGGGGGCAGCACGGGTGGGTGGGCCGGTGTCCGGCGCTGTCGCTGCCTCGATGGTCATGACCACTGTGGTGTGCTATCGGGAGGGCGTCAGGGCCGGGAGCGATACGCTGCTTGCCTTTCTGATGACCGCGGCCTGGCTGGCCTGGTATCGTCTTGGGCGGGACGAGAAGCACTGGGTCGCCGCATGGTTTGTTTCGCTGCTGTTTGTGCTGGCCGGCGTGTTTGCGGCGGGATTCCGAGCCCTGGCCTTTTTCTATCTGCCTCTCTTCTTCCTGCGTCGTCCCCTCCGAGGGCGGCGGCGGATGCTGTTTCCAGCCCACTTCGGGGCGCTTGCGCTCGTGTTTCTGGTGCTGCTTCTTTGGCGCACGGCTGCGCCGGGGCAGGCCCTCTTGCCTTGGAACGTCCTGGTCTTACATAGTGTGTCGGGTGCCACTACGGGGTATCTGCGGCACCTCGTGACGTTCCCGTTCGCGAGCGCTGTTTATCTGCTACCGTGGGCTTTCCTGTTGTGGCCTGCGTTTTGCATGGCCCACCGTCCACTGGAAAAGAACCCGGTGTTCTGCCACTATCTGCGTGTGATCGTCTTCTCCTTGTTCTTGTGCGGATGGGCTCTTCCCGGGTCATCCCCCCGCTCCCTGCTGCCGGTCCTGGGCCCCCTGTCGATTCTCACTGGTTTGCACTACGAGATTCTCGTTCGCCGTCACCATGCCCAGCTCCGTCGGCTGTTCACTACGGTGCTGATCGCGACGTTTGCGGTCTCCGCTGCCGCCTTGACCCTCGGCTTTCTCCATGTGGCGGGAATTGTCGTGCTTGAGGGCTTTGGGGTGAGGGCGTTGCTTCCCAATATGATGCTCCTTTTCCTTGTTCTCGGGGTGGCCTGCTGGCTGCATCGTCGAAGCTCGTTACGCCCATTCTGGTTGAGTTTCGTGGCTGCGGTCACACTTCTCCGGGTCGGCTATCTGACGACCATCGTGCCCTTTCGAGCCTGGTACCGCAACGAGCGCAAGGACAAGGCGGAGTTGCTGGGTGCACGGGTCTCTCCCGAAGCCCACATCTACAAGACGGCGAATCGTTTTCTCGTGACCGAGTCGTTCTACCTCAGACGACCGATATCTGTTGTCACTGATCCGGAGACACAGATTCCTGCGGACACGCAGAGGGTTTACGCACTGGGTGGGGCAAAGCCTCCCATTCTGACGACCAGAAGCTGGACTCCCTGCAGTGATTTGGTTGATGTTCGCCGCCGACGCGAATTGCGCCTTGAGTGGTTCCCCGGCGGCCCGTGTCTTCTTCGGGTTGACCCGACCCCCCCTGTCGATGAGGCAGATGACAGCGCAGCGCAGATTCGCATGTACCGCGGCGAGTTGCGATTCGAGGGAGGATGATCGGATCTGCGCTGGTTTGTCGGAGTTGATTGCTGGATTCTCGATTCGTGGTCGATGGCCCCGCCCCCTCTGGTGGTCCCACCGCCGGGCCCTCCTCCGAAGGCTGTGTAAACACGTGTGCCCCTGAAGGAAAACATGACAACACGTCTGCATATCAAGGACCAAGTCGGCGAGCCGTTGGAACGGTGGCTCGAGGCACATGGTCAGAAGGCATTTCGGCTTAAACAGATTGAGCAGTGGCTCTACCAGCACTGGGCGACTGACTTTGCTGAGATGCGGAATCTCTCGACGGAACTGCGCAGCGAACTGGAGAACGACTTCACGTGCAACTCAGTGACCCAGACGGAATGTCTGAAGGGGGCCGGGGATACGCGGAAGTACTTACTGACTTTGGAGGACGGCGAGACGATCGAGACGGTGCTGATCCGGTCTGCACGGCGTGAAACCGTCTGCGTCAGCACCCAGGTGGGATGCCCTGTCCAGTGTGCTTTTTGCGCCAGTGGGCGAGGAGGGCTCGTCCGGAATCTCACGTCGGCCGAAATTGTCGATCAGGTTTTCCACGTGTGCCGGGATATTGGCCGCAAGATCACGAATGTCGTGGTCATGGGGATCGGTGAGCCGCTACTCAATCTTACCAACCTTATCAAGGCGCTTGAGCAGCTTTGTGATTCGCGGTATTTCGGTCTCGGGGCCCGTCGGGTGACCATCTCAACGAGTGGCATCGTGCCCGGCATTCAGAAGCTGGCGGATATGCGACAGCAATGGAAGTTGGCCCTTTCTCTTCACGCCACACGTGATGAACTGCGGGCCCAGTTCATTCCGCGGCGTTACCGCTACTCCCTCGAGCAGGTGTTGGACGCTTGTGCCGACTATCGCGAAGCCACTGGACGCATGGTCACACTCGAATACGCATTGATTGCCGGACGAAACGACTCCCGGCGCGATGCGACAGAGCTTGCTGAGATTTCCCGACGCCTGGACGCCAAGATCAATCTGATTGCTTTGAATCCCATCTCGGATGCCCTGGCCCGTCCCACCGACGATGACGTCAAACGGTTTTGCCGCCAGTTGGAGGACCACAATGGTCGGGTTACCGTTCGGCTCAGTCGTGGTGAGGACATTCAGGGCGCCTGTGGGCAGCTTCGTCACCACCGGAAACGGAAAGAGGCCGATGTACGGTGTTCCTCCGAGCCTTGATCTTCCTGCTTGGCAGGTCATATTTCTAACTTGCCAATCACCCCCGGAGAGGTGGCTGAGCGGCCGAAGGCTCTGGTCTTGAAAACCAGCGTAGACGCAAGTCTACCGTGGGTTCGAATCCCACCCTCTCCGCCACTATTCTCAAGATGTTCTCGGCAAGTAAGTTGTGACTCTGGCAGCCTTTTGTGTTACTGGTTGTTATCACTTCCCCGCTTGCATCCCCTCAAGCCTGCCGTAAGCTGCTTCCATGCATGAATCCATGGAAACAAACAAATGGCTTTGGCAACCGCGTAAGAACGGCCCCATCCATCTACGCGTCACTCACACCACGCTCGAAGGACAGCGCAAGTCCTTTGTGCGCTCGTTGCGCACGAACCACTGGCCGAGCGCCCGGAAGATCCGCGACACTGAGTTCGCTCCCATCATCCTCGACATGCAGAAGGCAATGCTGCAATTGGAGCTGATCCATGAGCTTTACCCTCAGCTGGAGGAACGTTTGCAGGCGGGACAGCATGGGGGGTATGGACCTGAGCAGTCAAACGACAAACGCACGAACACAGCCCTCAGCGAAGTGTATGCCAGTTGGTGCGACGCAATGGTCGCAAAAGGCGGCAACTACGCTGTTTCCCAGGGCACGGCCAAGCGGTACACGGCCATTGGCGGAGTTCTCGTCGCCCACATCGGCCAGGATACACCTGTGAGCGCCGTGACGCAACAGGATATCGTAGATTACCGTGATGTTCGGCTGGGGGCGTATGCCAAGAGCAAGAAGACGGTGGAACTCGAACTGATCGCCATCCGGGGTCTCTTCCGATACGCGGTTGAGCAGAGCAAGGCGAAAGAGAATCCTGCCAAGGGCGTGAGCGTCAAACGCACCAAAGCCGAGCGCACCCGCGAGACCCGCCGAAAGAAGCGCCGTCCTCCGACTCACGGAGAGGCCGACAAGATCTGCAAGCAGTTCCCGGCTGATCACAAACGTTTCACGGCGGACGACTTCCAGGACTACGCCATGTTTGCCCGTTACACGGGTATGCGTCAGGCCGAGATCGCGCATATTCGGGTTGAGGATCTGCAAACATATGAGGGGAGTGAATTCGTCGACGTGATTTTGGCTAACCCCGCTCAATACCAGCAGCAGTACGGGGAAGCCATCCCGGACGGCCACGCGCTCTGCATCTACGTGACCGACACTGACGACCACACCACCAAGACGGGACTGGAGCGCATTGTGCCGGTCTCAAATAGACTTCTTCCGGTGATACGGCGCCGAGTCGAGCAGGTCGGGAAGGGCCCTCTGTTCCCGTTTGCAGAGGGCGATTCCGGGGCGTCATTCGGACGGCTGTGGCTGAAGAAGGTGAAGAAGATTGGGGACGATCTCACCATGCACGGCTTCCGCCACTACGCAGCCAGCGAGATGGAGAACAACGGGGTTGAGTCGGGGGTTTCCGCCGCGGTACTCGGGCATGTGGAAAGCAGCGTCCACGAGGGCTACGTCCACCGTAGGATTGCTGTACTCAAAGAGGGCGTGGACCAAGTTTACTGACGCTCTTGATCTTGTTTTTTCCACGTCCCTGTGCTACACTTACCTACAGCAGCAAATATATCTCACCTCCCGCTGCACATCTTCCCCAAAGAACTCATCGATATTGCTTCCGCCGCGCCGATTGGCGTGACCACGAGCCCCCATATCTCAGGCTCGACATACCTGCGGTTGACCTCTAGGACCGTAGGATTTAGGGCCATGAGTTCCAGTATCTCGTCAACCTACATCAGTCAACTCGCATTCCGCCGGCCGCAGTGCTGTCCACGGCCGGATATCGACTCCCTCAATCGAAAACAACAGCGATACCTCGACTCCACACAGACTCCCGCCATATCTCAAGGGGGCCGCCATAGGAGTTCCACCTGCCCGGATTCATCCGGGCGAGGCAAGGGAACAAGCCCATGGCAACCCTCCTCTGGCCCCCGAAGAACGCCCCCGATTTCTCGTGGCAACACAACCCCGAAACCCACAAGCCGCCGGACATCACAGTCGACTGGTGTGTACGGCTGAACGAAGACCGTGAATTCGACACCATTCCCGTCGGCTACCGCAATCCCGGCGCGAGGAAGAACGAGGACCGTGTAAAAGCGATCCTACGCGGACTATGCAACTTGCAGCGCAGGTATCTTGAAACTGGCGACAGCGCAGACCTGATTGTGCTGTCTTCCGTGGACGCGGTCAGTCACATCGTTGGTTCAGATCTGTGGTCTCCCAAGTGGGGTGCGCTGGACACCAGACGCTTCGATGATCTGCACCGTGGCAAGTACTTCTACGCCCCTAATGGTGATGTGCACGCCGTCGCCCACTTGCTGCAGGCCGAGCTCTTCAGCGTCGCCCGGAGCCATGCCGTGGCCACTCTCGGCAGGCTCTGGCACGAGGAGATTTCCACCGGGGTGTTCATGACGGACCGCGAGGTCGCGGCCGAACTAGCCCGACGTCTTGGTCAGACTGATTCTGTGATCAAGACTTGGGTTGCGAAACTGCGCGAAATGCGGAAACGTCAGTACGTTCATTTCCCCAAAAAGACCGAACGCGGGCACAGTGCCGCGGAGATGTGTACGGAGACCGTCGATGGATGACTCCTCTGCAGCATGGCTATTTCAGCAACGAGACGCGTTCTGGCGATTCTTCGCCGCCGAGAAGCATCCCGGTTCGCCACACTTGACAGATATGTTCGTCGGAGCGGAAATCGAGTATCTGGGGCATGGACCAGCGGGAGACTCCTACATCGACGACCGGGATTTCCGGTACCATCACACGCCCGCACGAGCTGTGACGTTGCGGTTCCGCGTGGCAGGCGAGACTGAAAAAATCGCCATTCCTGCACCGGACGGCACCGGTTTGTTCGTCATCAACGGCCAGAGTTACTTCGCCCCGGTTCAGCGAATCGTCGTGGGGAAGAAGGCCGTCGAGTGGCGCCGGATTGATCACGTTTTGGCCGACACGTGGACGCGGAAGCGGACGAAGCACAGACGGCTTGACGGCCAACGCTGCGGCTTCGCCTGCACTTGCGCTCAGCACGTGGTAGGAACTGATTCCAGGGGATGCTTCGGGATGCTGCGGCGATGCCTGCGCAAAGTGCTTCTACCCGAGGAACGCGGGAGTGAGTGGCTGCTGCGCAGCCTGGAGACGTATGAAGAACCGGACGAAGAGAACGGGCACGACAGTCGGTGCGGGAACCACTTCCATGCGTTGGTCCGCCAGGCCGCGATCGTGACAATGAGGCCACGAGATCCATCGACTGGAACGTGGCAGGTTGGTCGAAGCCAGTACCGGTCGATGCGTCCTGCCGGGGATGGGTCCGGCACCCAAGTGCGTGCGCCCGATCCCGGCGTCGATCCGTTCCACACGCCCGAAGGCAAGCGTATCGGATTGGATAGGTATCTTGGGTTCGGCACGGTGGTGGGGGACGACCGGAAGCTGCACGCAGCCGATGGCGTTGGCTTCGGTCTGGCATCTCGATCTATCCCTTTCCTGCAACACAATGATCCTCGGCGGGTGCTTATGGGGTGCAAGGCGTTGGGTCAGGCAGTCCCGGTGGTAGATCCCGAGGTCCCGGCTGTGCAGACACGCACGAACGTCGAGTTGGCGGAGTTGTCTGGTCGCGAGGGCCTTGATTGTGGTGTCAATCTTCGTTCCGGCTTCATGTACTTCAGAGCCCTGACCTACGAGGACGCGGTGGTTGTGTCGATATCGGCAGCCGCGAAACTGCGCGTCACTGAGAGGCGAACCATGACCATCCCGATCCCAAGTGGGAGGCCGTTCCTCAACGTCACCAACGACCATTTCGACCATGGCAAACTCCACGAGGGCCTCCCCATCAAGAAGGGAGATGCGCTCGTCAGACTTGGTTGGTCGCCCTCGCGCCTCGACCCGTCTCTGAAGGCTCTGTCCGCGCGTCAGCGTGTGCAGGCTTCTCTTGCCCCGGGGCTTGTGGAATGGGATCACTGGTCGCTCAAGTCGAAATGGGATGGGCGGGTGGTCCATATGCAGTGTGTGGACCTCTTGGAAGAGGGCGCCCCCTGCGCAGACTGCTACCGATACCGTGTGGACGTGACTATCGAGACAGACCGCCGCCTGGAAGTGGGCGACAAGCTCTGCAACCGCCATGGGAACAAGGGGGTGGTATCGGCCATCCTTCCTGACAGCGAGATGCCCACCGTCGATGGCCGCCCGCTGGAGATCATCTTTAGCCCGGTGGGCGTCTACAACCGAGGGAACTACGGGCAACTGCTGGAAGCGGTCTCAACGGGTACTGGCGCTTCACCGCTGGAGCGTGTCATCGGTGATGTGATCGTGCAGGAATCACCAAGTCGCCTCCCGGCAGAATTGGCGTTCTCTGAGGTGCAGGTCCCAAGTCAGACGGCGGAAATGAAGCAGGCCGTGGTCGGCTATAACTACATCCTCCGGCTCCCGAAGTACGCCAGTGAGGAATTCAGTGCCTGCGGGGCCAATCCCCCGCATAGCACAGTCACCGACCAGCCGCCGAAAGGCATTGCTCAGAAGTACGGCGAACAGGAGATGCTGGCTCTGCAGGCCCACGGGGCGGCAGGCATCATCGGTGAGTTCTGCGGAAAGCGTTCTGGAAGCATGGTGAGCCAGAGCGCCGTGGACCTTGGGGGCACGGTAAGGCCCCCCGTCGCCGACTGGCTGCGAAGCCTGGGGTTCCGAATCGATGTGGCGGACGAGATAGCCCGAATGCTGCGGGTGGACCTCACCATCCTGCCGAGGGAAGGGATAGAGCTC
>Ga0209249_1001968_pt1 | contig 17902 bp, 11 predicted proteins | sample SaaInlV_200m_DNA_4_FD_184653 | JGI IMG/M metagenome (GOLD analysis project Ga0209249, IMG submission 184653) | Marine microbial communities from expanding oxygen minimum zones in the Saanich Inlet - SI037_S3LV_200m_DNA (SPAdes) (version 2) | ecosystem: Environmental > Aquatic > Marine >...
CGCTTGGGGTGGAAATGGCAACAGTTCAATCCGCTAACTTCAGTAACAACATTGGCGCAATCATTCCGCTGCTGCTTTTGGTTGTTTTGATCAAACCGGTTTTTTTGATCCTCACCGGATATGCAGTAAAACTCAAAGGACGCACCGCTTTTTTAATCGGTACAACCTTAAATCAGTCTTCAGAAATTTCGATCATAGTTGCCTTGCTGGCTTGGAAAGCAAATGTATTCAATGATCGTCTTTTTGCGATTGTAATTGCAGTTATTCTTCTTTCACTCTTTTTCTCCGCACTTGGACATGCTGTTCAACCTGCACTCTATAATACGTTCAAAGGCCTTGTCGGTTTCCTGAACCGTAATACTTCAGCAGTTGAATTGGAAAATCAGCAACAGGTAGTGCTCAAAGATCATGTGGTCCTACTTGGATTTAACGAAGTTGCTCAGGCAATTGGTGAACTTTATGAAGCTAAAGGGGAACGTGTAGTATTGATCGACATCGATCCGGAAATCATCAAGTATTTTGAAGCACGCAAGGATTCCAATATTGATCCGGTTTATGCTGATCCTGCTGATCCTAATGTTTGGAATGAATACAAACTGAGTTCGGCAAAAGTTATAATTTCCTGTACCGGCAGTGACGTTGACGCGGATGTGGAACTTGCGGGCTTCATCAAGCAGGCTGCTCCTGAGCTACCTGTTTTAGCGGTTACCACATCTCATGAGGATTCTTTAAAACTCTACGAGAGTGGAGTGCGTTATGTTATTCAGACTGACCACCTTGCCTCAAAAACTTTCAGAGATGTCTTTGCGGCTGAAATAGACAAGCCGGCGCCTGAATCATTTGTGGAAGAAGGCAGCAGTCACTGGAAGGACACACGTTCCATCAGGGATGGTTTAGGCGAGATATTCAAACTTGTCTAAGCATTAGGTTTTGCGTACTTTTTCCTTGTCGCAAATATTATACAAGTTCAGGATCGGGCTCTTACATTAGGTGCGTGCGTTCAGGATCGGGCTCTTACATTAGGTGCGCGCAGCTGATTTGCCCGGAACTGTTCAATACGCTTGTGTCCAAGCTTGATCAGATTTTCAATTTCTTCTGTGGAAATATCAATTACCGTTGCAATTTGATACAGCAATTGTTCTTCCCTCTCATCAAAACTTCTGTCAACAGTAGCAATATTGAGCAGGCTTTCAAGCAATTGCTCTTTATCTTTTTTGCTGAATTTAATTTCCTCAAGCGGTGGTGCCTGCCAGCGTAGAATATATTCTTCCAGTTCCTGAATCTGCTTAGTATCATCCACCAGACGAATCGCTGAGTGCAGAAACGAGCGTTCATGCAGATCGATGTGCTCGTCTGCCATAACCATTGCTACAACAGCACTCGCAAACCAGAACAACTGCTCATTTGTCATTCGTCCCACCAGTTCTGTGTCAAACTCCGGGGTTTCATGTTCAACGGTATTCATCCGTATTTTTCGCAAAACCCTCGTGCTTTTAAGTGCTTTGCGGGCATTTTTACTACCGTATTTTGCTGCTTCCCGGAACCAGTGATATGATTCATCTAGATTACGCTCTACACCTTTTCCATTGAAATTCATCAGACCCAGATTATATTTTGCTCTGGTATGATGAAGAATGGCTGCTTGATGGAAACAGTGATATGCTTCCTCATAATCAGCTTCATTTTTGATCAACTTCAACCCCATCCGGAAGAGTTTCTCTGCCTCAGCGGATGGTTTAACATCCACTTGTATTTCGTCTATTTCATCGTTGGAATCTTCCTCAAATCCGTTTTGCAGCTCAGCTGATTTTACAGGAGCAATAAAAACAAGGCGATCACCAGGATTTACCAACAGTTCCGGATGTGGGTTCACCAGGAGTTTACGTGACTCACTGCGGATCAAACCAACCGGAAGTTCTTCCCCATTTTCTTTCAATTCCGAAATTGTAGAAAGCCAGCTTTTAATTTCAGTTTCCTGGTTTAACTTACGTACATGGAGGCTTTGAGTAGTAGATTCCTCTAAAATAATTTCTTCAATCAAAGTACCTAAGCCCGGATTTAACGCAGACTGTGAAAGAATAGGAGCAATCAGCTCTTCCGGATCAAGACTGTAATCACAACCAACTTTAAATAATTGTTGATCAAAATCTTCCTTGTGATAGGTTGCAACTGTAAAAACCTCGCCATCAGTTGCCTGCTCTAATCTCAGCACAGACATGAGGTTTTGTCCATCATCTGCATTATCAATAAATGCAACTTTAGCCTCATTTGCACGCGCCAGTTGAAATGATTTTTCGGAGTTTGAGTCACCTTCAATCCATTCAACATCCAAATTGTCAGGTATTTCTTCCATCACAGAGATTTTGGAAAGTACGACAATTTTCTCCTGCTGATTTCTCTGACTCATTTCCAGCAAACAGCGATTAATGAAAACAAGATTGTCCGAACTAATCAAGATGTGACCTTCAATTCCGATTTCATCCATACCTATCACTTCGATGGCATGCTCTTCAAGATCACCTTTTGGTCTGTCTGCAGGAGGTTCAATCTGCATGATTAAACAATTTTTCGGAATTTCAAATACCGCATCCGGATTTATCATTACCACTTCATTTATCACTACTGCAAGTGGCATTATACCCTGCTTCTTTTTTTTCTTTTTGATGAGCTCAAGCCAGGTACCGCCTATGTGAGCAGGATCAGGTTCTCTGGACGCAATGACGTGCCCCTGTGAACCGTTGATCACTTCCTTGATCCATTCCGGTGCTCCTTGAGAATGAAAGGCTAACAGCATCAATGGAACATAAAGATCATATGGATCAAGTGCATGGTCGCAGCCGACATCCTCAAAATACTTTCTGAATTCACGGCCAACATACTGCGCTTGAGTCACAATCCTGCCATCACTTAAGGTTTCAAGCTGCAGGACAGTCATCAGAGCATAACTGTTGTCCTTAAAATAGACATAGGCAATTTTCGCTTTTGCTGCGGATGCCTTCCTTAAAACATTCAGATCAAAAGAATCTCCGGAGACCCATTTCAGTTTTTTGTACTGTGTGGCCAATAGCGGATGCTCACCTTTTGGAGAAATTAGCACAACTCTGTCTTCTTTAACATATTTTTGATTTTGTGAAATAATTTCCAGCATCCAGGTAGGATCATCAGAACATATCAGCACATGCCCTTTCAATTTCAATGAGTCAAGACCACGGTCACGTCCGGAACGAAACTGCTGGAATTTGTCTGTCACCATAGACACAACAATTGAAAAGTTAATTAAACCTGCAGCCATCACGATGAAAGTAAACATCTGCCCCGGAACTGTAACCGGTGACATGTCTCCATATCCGACTGTGGTAAAAGTTACTACTGTCCACCAGAGTGAGTTGAATAATGAGCTGAACTTGCTCTCAGCACTACCGGTTAAGATATACTCAAAAAAATAAATACCGAAAGTTGAGCTCAACAAAAAAGTTGGAATCAACACAATTAAAAATATACGGATTTTCATAATTGCTGTCTGTAAATGTTATAATTTTCAGGTTTTAAAAAATAAACAATATTTCACCAAACAGGATAATGTCAGGCAATTCTTAATCTCGCTGAAATACATCCCTGTTTATAAAGTATGCAATTTTATCAGATTTTCAAGGCTATTTGTAAATACCAGCTCTGTTTACATGCAAATATTGGGAAACAATTCATCTTCTGCTTCACGGAGCCTTACCGTTTTGCTAATTGTATCCGACTAAGGCCTATCCGCAAGTCACAACAAGAAGCGCTAAGTATTCAGTTCTTTAATTTGCAGTAACAATGAATTTATTTATGGTAAGACTGCCCTCACCCAAAACAACCTCTGCACCTAACTCCAGGTCAAGAATATATTCTTCACCACTAACCCAACCAAGCCATTTCCATTCATCAAGTATAAGCTTCATATCTACTGTACCGCTAAGGTAATCTGCTTCAAAAACCACAGCACTATAGTCCCAACCGCTATGACTGGCATTTCTCCAAACCTCGTGAGAGGGTGTCAGCGCTAAATTTGCTGAGTTTCCGTTGCCGCCAGAGGGGCTGGGTTCACTACCTTCGTGTAACCAAATCATCACCTCATCTGTAATGGCAGATTGACCACCATCAGGATCACTCGCCAACCACGTCTCCAAAGCTACGTTAAAGCCGGTAGATGAATAACTTCTCTCCAAATCAAATTCAACTTTGAATTCCTTCAGATTATTTATTTGGATTGGAAATGGCGAATTATTTGTACCGGTTGTGTCCCACGGTTTTCGGCCAATATAGATTTCCTGATATGAACGAACTCCTCCTCTGTACGAAGGCCAACTCCATTCAATCACAGTTCCTGCAGGGTAGTCATCCGTTACAGTTATACAAGCTGTGTAATCTGTCCCATTCTGGTAAGTATCTTTACCCCAGACATTGTTAGAAAAACGATAACCATTTGCATCTTTGGTGGCCCAGTCATCACAATATTTTCCGGCAATTGAAGTTTCTCCGGTTGTCACATTGCAGGAACTTACAAGGAATACTATTAGAGGAATCAGAACGTAGATACTTTTAATGAGTTTCATGGCTAGTTTTTTTCAACTGTTAAGCTAATTTAAGCTTGAGCTAATCCATGACCTGTCTTAAAAACACAGCACTTTATCATGCTACATTTTGGCAAAATCAGCTCATATGAAAGGAGTTAAAAATTGGAAAACAAAAAAGGAATCTGGAATTGCTGACTTCAAAGTGGATACGAATGAACAAGAAATCACCAATTTCCTCATGGCATGGATTATTGGTGGGCCAGGCTGGACTTGAACCAGCGACCGGACGATTATGAGTCGTCAGCTCTAACCAACTGAGCTACTGGCCCGAACCAATCCTTTTATTTTAGCTGTCATGCGGGAGTTAAAACAAGACTTTTCGCAAACAATTTACAGAAGAAGCTGCAGAATCTACGCAAAATTCCGGATTAATTTGGTAAAAGGGAGAAACGCATCATCGGTGGGTGCCTCGCAAAAAAGCGTTCCGAGGTTTTAGCCATCCTCAGCAAAAATGATTCTTCCCAGGGACGTCCCATTAACTGCATGCCCACCGGCAGTCCCTTTGCGTCATAACCGACAGGAAATGAAATCGCCGGAAAACCGCCTATATTTGCTTGCGGAGCGTAACGCATCAATTCCGTTAATGTACTGAGGTCTGATTCGCCGTTTATCAATGCGTCCGGAAGAATAGGGGGGGCTGTACAGGCAGTTGTAGGAGTTACAATCGCGTCAACATGTTGATAAATTTCGTTTAAATTTCTGATCAGTTCTGCACGTATCCGCTGGGCTTTAACATAATCACTACCGCTAAACTCTTTCGCGAGGGTCAGATTAAGCAATGCATCTAAACCAAAAGGTTGCTTGAAAGTTTTAAAATGTGGCTGCAGTGAAGTCAGCATTTCTGTTACAATCGTAACAATTTGCGCTATACGTGCTTCATTCAATTCAGGAATTTCAATTTCCTCTATGCTTGCTCCTTGTGATTTAAAGGCCTCCAGCATTCGTTCACAGTTTTGCACAATATCCGCAGATGCATGTTTAAACCATGGTGAAAATATACCCAGTTTAACTCCTGCTAAATTTGTGTTATTAAAATCCTGCAAATCAACAGGTGGTTGATTTTGTGTACGCAGTTGTCTTGGATCAGCTCCCGCAAGAAAGGAATAGGCCAGGGCGGCATCATCAGCAGTAGCAGTGATTGGACCAACTGTCGAGACACTCCAGGAAAGTGGAGCAGCGCCGGCAGAGCTAATCCGGCCCCAGGTTGTTTTAAGACCGACAACACCACATAAACTGGCTGGAATCCTGATTGAACCACCACCGTCAAGTCCGAGTGCAATCGGTGACAAACCTGCTGCTACGGCGGCGGCAGAACCACTTGATGAACCTCCGGGATAATGATCTAAATGATGAGGATTTCTCGTAGTTCCGTAATGGACGTTGAGTCCGGTTACACCCAGACCAATTTCATGCATATTGGTTTTTCCAACCATCAACGCACCTGCTGATCGCAGACGCGCAACGCTGGTTGCATCCTGTTCCGGCGGCTGAGTACTATAAAATTTGCTACCGGCCATTGTTGGAAAGGGCAGCATATCCAACTCATCTTTGACTGAAATCGGTACACCATCCAGAATCCCAAGTGACTCTCCGCGTTGATAACGTTCGCTTGAAGCTTTTGCCTGCTGCATCAGTTCACGCTCTTCCCAGGCGATAAATGGCCGTAACGGTACAGCACTTTCTTCAATGCTGCGTACAATATCCAGCAAACGCATGGCAACATCAACCGGTGTTGTTTTTTCCTCAAGATAGGCCCGATGAAAATCGGCGGCAGTTTCCGGTTGAAAAAGACTTTGCTTTGCAGAACTTCCGGATTTTTCATCCGTCACAGTTTGCCGCTTATTTTGAGTTGAATCGATAAACTCTTTGATAGTTTTTTTTGCGGCAGCAGAAGTTATCTTACTCTCTACAGGATGGATTGGTTCTATCACGGGAGCATCTTTAACTTTGCTTTTTCGTAAACTTGGCAGCCCTGCCTGTTTTAACAGTAGCGGAATCAACAACAAGCGAATTCCTGGGGTTCGCAACACGCTCACTAAAATTTTAAGTGTACGCCCGCTTGTCCTTGGAATGCTGATACTTTTAAGGTTATAAACAGGTTTTTCTTTTTTAGCAAAAGGCCACAAATTAAGCATCATCTTTTTTGCTTTTTCTGCAGTCACTTTATTTTTGCTGTCAGTATTTTCCATGTATATCTCAATTATTCACCGGCACAAGAGGCAGTTCACAAACAAAGCACGCACCGTCGGTGACGTCCGGATCGATCCAAATTTTTCCACCATGTGCTTCAACAATTTTTTTGACTGTTGCTAATCCAAATCCGTAACCTTCTACATCGTAATTCAAGCGCGCATTTGTTTCAAACACTTTATCTTGATGCTCCACTAATATTCCAGGTCCATTATCACGTATCCAATATTTTAAGGCACCTTCACTTTCGGCAGCTCCAAATTCAATCTTAACCGGATTTTTCGAAGCTCTGTATTTGATAGAATTCGCAATCAGGTTTTGCCAAACTTTCAACATCCGTATTGGATCACAGCACACCTGCGGCATTTCCGGCAGTTTAACAAAACTTACCATTCCTTCACGTTCCGCATAATCAAAATTTTCAATCACTGTGTTGATCAGTTTTGCCATTGAAACTGCTTCCAATTCACCAATCACTTGCCCGGCTTCTGCATATTCCAATTGGGTATTGATGAAATCCAGCATTTTATGGAAAGTTTGCGGAATCCGTTCCAGAATATCTTTTAAGCTTTCATCCTCAATTAATTGCGGATATTCATTTTTAATCCTGTAGAGAAACAAATCATAAAGACTCGCGGCACCGACGATTGGTGATTTTAGATCATGACTGACTGTGTGCGAAAAGCTGCTCAGTTCCTGTTTTTTTTGCAGCAGTTGCTGATTCAGTTCTTTGATTCGATCAAGATCTTCTTTACTGCGTAACGCGGATTTTACACGGGCCACTAAAGTAGTACGCTCGAGTGGCTTATAAATATAATCCACTGCGCCTGCGTCAAAAGCGGCTTCGAAGGAATCCATTTCCTGTTTTGCAGTAACCATCAACACAGGAATATCGTGACACTCCGGCATTGCTTTCAGACGCCTCGTCGCTTCAATACCGTCCATTTCCGGCATCATAATATCCATCAGAATGCAGTCCGGACGCCAATTTTCGAGGATCTTTAATGCTGCTTTTCCGGATGATGCTTCACGAAACTCACACTTGAGTTGATGACGCAGATGGTCTTCAATCAGCAGACAGTTGTCCTCAATATCATCAACAATCAATATCTTTCTGACAACCCGGTGCTGGTCATTGATCGACATTACAATTTTGTCAATTACATGTGTATAGAACGTTTTCCTGTGGCATCCAGCATGGCTTCTTTGATCGCTTCAGCATAAGTCGGATGCGCGTGTGACATCCTGGCAATATCTTCAGCACTTGCTCGATATTCCAGCGCAACCACAGCTTCCGCAATTAAATCTGCAGCACGGGCACCGACCAGGTGAATTCCTAATATTTCGTCTGTCTCCTTGTCTGCCAGAACTTTCACAAAACCATCTGTATCCATGGAAGCACGGGCGCGTCCAAGTGCCTTAAAAGGGAAACTGCCTGATTTGTAATTATAATTTTCGGCTTTTAATTCATCCTCCGTAAAACCCACACCTGCTGCTTCAGGCCAGGTATAAAGCACTCCCGGAATTGCTTTGTAATTAATATGCGGTTTTTGACCCGCCATCTTTTCTGCCACAAAAGTTCCTTCTTCTTCTGCTTTATGTGCCAGCATTGCACCTGCCACTACATCACCGATGGCATAAATTCCCGGAACTGCGGTTTCTAAATTTTCATTGACCGGAATCCGTCCCTGTTTGTCCGGAGTAATTCCGATGTTCTCCAAACCAAGCTTGTCCGTGTATGCCCGACGTCCAACCGCAACTAGGCAATAATCTCCATTGAATTCAACTTCTTCGCCTTTTTTGTTGAGAGCGGAAACCTTAACTTTTTCACCAGACACAGTTGCGCTTTGCACAGCGTGACTGAGGAAGAACTTCATCCCCTGTTTTTTTAAAATCCGCTGAACTTCTTTGGCCAGTGAAAAGTCCATCCCGGGAATCAAACGATCCAGAAATTCAACAACCTGCACTTCTGCGCCGAGTCTGGCATAAACTGAACCCAGTTCCAAACCAATCACACCTCCGCCGATTACAATTAATTTCTCCGGAACATTTTCCAGACTAAGTGCTTCGGTGGAAGTTATGATGCGTTTTTTATCACAAACCACACCTGGAATACTGGAAGGTTTTGAACCGGTTGCAATGATAACACGCTCCGTGTTCACAGTTTGCTGTGTGCCACCCGCAGCAACAACAGAAATCGTCTCTTTGTCCTTAAAAGAGGCATGTCCATTGATCACCGTGATTTTATTTTTTTTCATCAGATACTCAATTCCCGCGCATGTCTGCTCAACCACATCATCTTTACGCTGACGCATTCTGGGCCAATCGAGTTCTATCTTTTCCGCTTTTATTCCATGTGCCTCAAAATGCTTGCTGGCATTTTCGAAATGCTCACTTGAATCCAGTAGAGCTTTTGAAGGAATGCAACCCACATTGAGACATGTTCCTCCAAGGGTGGAATAGCGTTCAATGAGTGCGGTTTTCATCCCCAACTGCGCACAGCGGATTGCGGCTACATAACCGCCAGGACCTGAACCGATAATTGTTGTGTTAAATTTAGTCATTTTTTTATATTAAAAAGTTTCAGAGTTTTAAAGTTTCAAAGTTTCAAAGTTCTTTCTAACTGTTTTTCAAATTTATTTGCTTAATTTTCGAATAAAAGATGACATCATTCGCTCAATTTCTCGTGTATCTTCTTCTAAACTTATGAAAGCTTCCTCAGCAAAGAATGATAAGTTTTTTGCAATGACAAGTTGAGTTTGCAGTTCAAACAGTGAGCCTTTGGCTATTTGCAGAAAACGCAAATAATCTCCTGTACTATTTCGTCCATGACCTTCTGCAATATTACTTGGAATTGAAACTGAGCAACGACGCATTTGAGAAGTTAACCCATATGTTTCTTCTTTAGGAAATAAGTGTGTTACCTCATAAATCTTTGTGACCAGTTTAATCGATTTTTGCCAAATCAACAAATCACGAAAAGTACGAATTTTAAGTTTTTCTTCAGTCATTGTTTTGTCTCAATTCTTTGAAACTTTGAAACTTTGAAACTTTGAAACTTTGAAACTTTGAAACTTTGAAACTTTGAAACTTTCCTTATAATAACATTCTAGTCGGATTTTCCAAATTTTCTCTTACACGTACGAGGAAACTCACTGATTGCTGACCGTCGACGATCCGATGATCGTAGGACAAAGCTAAATACATTACGGGACGGATCACAACTTTTCCGTTGACTGCCATTGGTCGTTCAACAATATTGTGCATTCCCAGAATTGCACTTTGCGGTGGATTCAAAATAGGTGTTGAAAGCATCGAACCGAAAACTCCACCGTTTGTGATGGAAAAGGTGCCGCCTTCCATTTCGTCAATGCTGAGTTTGTTGTCACGGGCGCGTTTAGCAAGTCTGCCGATTTCAGTTTCAATTTGCGGCAGAGTCAGTGATTCCGCATTCCTGACAACCGGAACCATCAAGCCCTTGGGCGCACTAACAGCGATGCCCATGTCTACATAATCGTGAAAAACTATTTCGTCACCATCAAGCTGTGCGTTGACTGCCGGAAAGTCTTTTAATGCTTCCGTACAGGCTTTTGTGAAGAGTCCCATGAAACCAAGTTTTACTTTGTGTTTTTCCAGAAACACGTCTTTGCTCTGACTGCGTAAATCAAAAATGGCCTGCATATCAACTTCATTAAAAGTCGTCAACATCGCAGTTTCGTTTTTTACTGCTACCAGACGTTCCGCGAGTTTTCTACGTAAACGTGACAAACGTTCCCTTTTTTTATTTCTGGAACCGGAAACTTCAGGTGCCTCCGCCTGTTGTGCTGATTCCGCGGCAGCAACAGCTTCCGGAACTTGACGATCGTGCTGCCGTACATCCTCTTTAGTAATACGTCCGCCCGGACCTCCTCCGGAAACATTGGCGATTCCCTGTTCTGCCATCATTTTTCGTGCAGCGGGTGAAGGATGCCCTGCTGCATAAGAATCCGTGGTTGAAACTGACTGTTCCGGAGAATCTGCGGTTTCGGAAGTTACTGAGGATATTTCAGCCGAAGAGGTTTCCGGTTGTGCTGCTTCTGTATCAATCGAACAGGCTACATCACCAATCCCCGCTGTTTCGCCTTCCTGCAGAATAATTTTCAGTGCACCGGCACTTTCCGCAATCAAAGGCAAAGTTGCTTTATCTGTTTCAATTTCACATATCGTTTCATCAAGCTGAACATAATCACCATCCGCCTTGAGCCAACTGCCAATTTCAACTTCTGTGATCGATTCTCCGGGACTCGGAATTTTAATTTCCACAATAGACATGAAAGGCACCTTTAAATGGGTTAGTTAGATTATGAGATATTCGAAAAAAATTTACAAAAACAAATCATTGCGAGCGTAACGAGAAAGCTATTTTATTATTCTTCAAAAGCCCTGTGCACCAGATTTTCCTGCTGAACTGCATGAACTTGCGGAAAGCCGACTGCAGGTGAACTGTCAGCGTCACGTGCAACCAGTTCAAGACTTTTTCCGGTTTTTGAAAATGTGCGTAACACAAAACCCCACGCTCCCATATTTTCCGGTTCTTCCTGAACCCAGCACCATTGCCCGGCATTTGGATAACGTTTTAGTAGCGCCAGCAGTTGTTTTTCCGGAAAAGGATAAAGCTGTTCCAGCCTTACAATTGCAATGTCCTTAATATCCTTTGTCTGCTGTCTTTCAAGTAAGTCATAATATACTTTACCGCTGCAAAACAAAACCTTACGCACAGCTTTTGCTTCCACGAAATCATCATCAATTACTTCAAGAAAACGGGTTCCTTCCAGAAAATCAGCCAGCGGACTCACACACTTGGGATGACGCAGCAAGCTTTTTGGGGTAAAAATAATCAGAGGTTTACGAAACGGAAATGCCATTTGACGCAGCATAATATGAAAGATATTCGCAGGAGTAGTGCAGTTGATAACCTGCATATTGTTACCAGCGCAAAGTGTAAGAAAACGTTCGATACGCGCCGATGAATGTTCCGGACCCTGACCCTCATGTCCGTGCGGAAGCAAAAGCACCACGCCGTTCATCCTGTGCCATTTTGTTTCAGAGGAGGCAATAAACTGATCGATTATTATTTGCGCGCCGTTGGCGAAATCCCCAAACTGGGCTTCCCAAATTGTTAAGCTGGTAGGAGCCGCATAAGCATATCCGTATTCAAATCCTAGAACTCCATATTCTGAAAGAAACGAGTTGTATACTTCAAAAGGCGCCTGTTCCGCGGAAAGGTGATTCAAAGGTACGTGTTTGGTGTTGTCCTCCGCAGTGATAATCGCATGCCGGTGCGCAAATGTTCCACGCCCGCTGTCTTGTCCACTGAGCCGCACCTGAGTACCGTTTGTCACTAAAACCGCATAAGCCATCGTTTCCGCCATCCCCCAGTCAAGCTGTTTATGTTCAGCAACCATTTTACGGCGGTTTTCATAAAGCTTTTGGATTTTTGCAAAGAATTTCAAATTTGAGCCCGAAGCTCCGTTTCTTGACAAATCTGTCAACTGCTCGCTGATTTCCACAAATTTCTTTTGAGCAACACCTGTCTCAGGAGATTTCTCAAAATCCTTATTTTCCGCCCGCCGTACACCGGACCAGACTCCTTCCAGAAAAGAAGTCACAGAAGCGGTTTCCTGCTGTTTCGATTCCTCGAGTCGATTGTTGAGATACTGCTTAAATTCATCCTCCATTTGTGTAGTATCTTTTTCAGTCAAACTACCAGAATCAACGAGCTTCTTACTGTAAACCTCACGCACCTTCGGATGCTTGGCAATACGCCGGTACAAATCAGGTTGTGTAAATCTGGGTTCATCCGCTTCATTGTGACCGTGACGTCGATAACCTAAAATATCTACAAACACATCGCGGTGAAATTTTTGCCTGAATTCAAGCGCCAGTTTGATCACATAGACCACAGCTTCAATATCATCGGCATTTACGTGAAATACTGGAGATAGTGTAGTTTTTGCCACATCAGTACAATATGTACTTGAACGTCCCTCTCCATAATCCGCGGTAAAACCAACCTGATTATTTATCACCAGATGCAGTGTACCTCCTGTACCATATCCCTGCAGTTGTGACATTTGCAAAACTTCATAAACGATACCCTGACCTGCCAAAGAATGATCTCCATGAATCAGGATCGGTACCAGTTTCTTTACATTACCTTCGTGATACTGGTCAATTTTCGCCCTTGAAATTCCTTCCACCACTGGATTTACCGCTTCCAGATGCGAGGGATTAGGCGTCAAACTCAAGTGTACTTTTTTTCCGCTGCGTACTGTTTTATCACTGGAATATCCCATGTGATATTTTACATCACCCGCAAATCCGTCTGAACCAAATGCTTTTCCCTCAAATTCTGCAAAAATATCGTTGTAGGTTTTTCCCAGTACATTGGCTAAAACATTCAGCCTTCCGCGATGTGCCATCCCGATGACAAATTCCTCAACCCCTAATTCTGCTCCATATTCAACAACTGTGTCCAGTGCAGGAATGATTGATTCACCGCCTTCCAGCGAAAACCTTTTCTGCCCGACAAATTTTGTATGTAGAAAACTTTCAAAAGCCACTGCTTCATTCGTTTTGCGTAAAAGTTCAATTTTTTCTTCATAAGAAAAATCTGGAGTATTACGGCAGGCTTCCATTTTTTGCTCCAGCCAGTTGATAATCTCCAACGTCCGGACAAATTTATATTCAACTCCGATTGAACCGCAATAAGTCTGTTCCAACAACTGGTGAATTTCCCTTAGAGTCGCGGTGCCTAATCCAATTCTGGAACCTGCATGAAATTCCGTATCCATATCTGCTTCGCTCAAACCAAAGTTCTCCAAATCAATTGGTCCGTCATGTTTTCGACGTGGACGTACAGGATTGGTTTTTGCGAACATGTGCCCACGCTGACGATAAGCGCCGATCAGGTTACTGACCGAGAGTTCTTTTTGGAATTGTTCCGGTGCGAAATCTTCCGCTTGATTTTCTGAGGTTTTTTTTGTGGCAGACTGTGTATAATCTGTCTTTGAAAATTCAAAACCTTCAAAAAAATTACGCCACTCAGGATCCACAGATTGAGGGTCTTGCAGATATTGTTGATAAAGCCCCTCAAATGCGCCAATATCAGCGTTGTTTAAATAAGAAAGTGGGTTCATGATAGTAGTCAGATATTTAAAATATAAAATAGACTGCAGAATTTTTGTGTGATGAATCTCTATCTTATAGTAAAATTGGCGAAGAATGAAGTTTCATTTTATTGATATTTCAGACACAGTCAGGCTACTACAATAATATCATTAAGATTTCAGACTATTTACTAAACAATCAAAGCTGATTAAGCATGAAGACTTCAGATATTCTGGTGATTGGCGGAGGAGTTATTGGCACGGCAGTGGCCTATGGTCTTGCTGAACTGGGGGCGCAAGTCAACCTGCTGGATCAGGGCGGAAGTACGCCGAATGCTTCTCGCGGAAATTTTGGACTTGTCTGGGTGCAGGGCAAAGGACTTGGTATGCCGCGTTATGCGGAATGGACCGAGGAAGCCGCAAATGAATGGCCGGAGTTTTCCGCAGACTTGCTTGAGAAATGTGGAATTGATGTGGACTATCAACGCCCGGGTGGATTTGAAGTTTGTCTGGGTGAAGAAGAATTTTCTCTGCGTGAAGCGGAAATGAAACAGTTGAGGCAGGAGTCCACAAACGGCGGTCTTACTCCTGCGAAAAAAATTGCCTGCGAAATGCTGGACCGCATGAGCATGCAGGCTTTGATTCCTGAATTACGACTCGGAGATACAGTTTCCGGTGCTTCTTTTTCTCCACTGGACGGTCACCTGAATCCTCTGTTATTGTTGAGTTCATTGCTGGATTCTTTTAAAAAAAGTGGAAATCTCCATTTTCCGGAACAGCAGGTTGAAACGATTATTTTCCGTAATAACTGTTTTGAAGTGCAGACAAAATCTGAGCGCTTTTCAGCAAAAAAAGTGGTGCTGGCCTGTGGACTTGGAATCAGCAAATTGGCGCTTCAAGTAGGACTGGAAGTTCCGCTCCGTCCGCAACGTGGACAAATCCTGGTGACTGAACGTACACGGCCCATGCTAGTGCAGCCTTTTGTAACCATCAGACAAACAGGAGAAGGTTCATTCATGATCGGTGCGTCTCACGAAGAAGTGGGCCTTGACAGCGGCACCACAACTCAGGAAATGCGACGTCTTGCGCAGCATGCGGTTAATGTTTTTCCGCAATTGTCCAGCTTACAACTAGTACGTTGCTGGGGTGCTTTGCGTATTCTCACTCCGGACACGAAGCCTGTTTATGCTGAATCCGCAAGTTGTCCAGGCGCCTTTGTGGTGACTTCTCACAGCGGAATCACTTTAGCTCCGCTTCATGCTGGGATAATTCCCCGCTGGATTGTTGAAGGAAAAACTCCGGTAGGTTTTGAACAGTTCCATTCCAGGAGGTTTGATGCTTAAACGTTTGCGGAACTCAAAGGGTAAAAACATTACCATCTGGTTTGAGGAAAAGCCGATTTCCGCTCAGGAAGGAGAAAGCGTAGCTTCCGCACTATTGTGTGCGGGCGTGGAGGATTTGCGCACTGCTCCGTTAAGCGGTGCTTCACGTGCACCCTATTGCTGGATGGGCGTCTGCTTTGAATGTCTGCTCGAAATAGACGGTCAGCCAAACCGTCAAAGCTGCCTGATTCCTGTTCAGGAAGGCATGCGAATCCGTCGACCTGCTTTGAACTTTGGAGAATCCGCATGAAAGAAATATACGATCTGCTGATTATCGGTGCAGGACCGGCAGGACTCGCTGCTGCAATCGAAGCAGCAAAGCATAAAATCTCGGTGCTTGTGCTGGACGAGCAAAGTGAAGCGGGAGGACAAATTTACCGTTCAATCCGTACAACACAAAGTTTACGTCCTGAAACTTATGCTTTGCTAGGACCTGATTATCAACACGGAGAAAATCTGGAAAAGACTTTTCGCGAAGCAGGAATCGAATTTTTAGCCGGAGCTTCAGTTTGGCAGGTGGAGCAGGATCGAGCGTTGCATTTTTTGCGGAATGGAATATCGCAAAAAGTCTGTTACAGACGTTTACTGGTGGCAACAGGAGCGCTGGAACGTCCTGTTCCAATTCCTGGCTGGACTCTTCCCGGAGTAATGGGAGCGGCGGCGGCGGATGTGTTGCTCAAGTCTTCGGGTGCAGTACCTTCCGGAAAAGTGGTGCTGGCCGGGAGTGGTCCTTTATTGTGGTTAGCTGCTTCACGGCTTGTTTCTGCCGAAGTGGAAATTTTGGCTGTGCTGGAATCAACAAAGTATGCTTATTACCTGCAGGCACTACCGTATCTTCCGCAAGCTCTGCGTGCCGCCGAATATCTGCTCAAAGGCCTACGACTCAAACGGCAGATTCGGAGAGCGGGAATTCCAGTCTTTTCCGGCATCCGTCAACTCCGTGCAGAAGGAGCACAAAAGCTCGAGGCAGTGCATTTCGATCACCGTGGACAAAGCAAAATATTTGAAGTAGAAACTCTTTTAATACACGAAGGTATCGTGCCCAATACTCAACTCACACGGCTGTTGGGTTGTGAACACCGCTGGTACGAAAGACAACGTTACTGGCATCCTCTGCTTGATGAATGGGGAAACAGCAGCGTGGATGGAGTAGCAGTGGCAGGTGATGGAGGAATCGTTGCCGGAGCTTTAATCGCAGAAGCATCCGGACATCTTTCCGCGCTGGAGGCGGCTTTTCAACTTGGAGCTATTTCAAAAGATCATAGAGATAAGGCAGCCAAAACTTACCGTAAAATTATCCGGCATCATCAAGCGGTGCGTCCTTTTCTGGAACAGCTATTTCCGCCAAATCCGGAAATCCTCGTTCCACCTGAGGAGAACACTTTAGTTTGTCGTTGTGAAGAAGTTACTGCAGGACAAATTATTAAGGCGGTGGAATTGGGTGCGCATGATCTAAGTCAGCTGAAAGCTTTTACGCGTTGCGGAATGGGACCGTGCCAGGGACGGATGTGCACACTGACTGTTGCAGAAATTGCCGCAAAGACTCAGGGTAAATCGCCCAAGGAAGTCGGCTCTTTTCGGGGCCGTCCTCCTCTCAAACCGATTACTTTGGGTCAGTTGGCAAATAGTACAGAATGATGAAAATTACTTTTAGAAAATACCGGAAGCGGCGTCGTTTTTAAAATAAACAAAACAACTTCCGGCCAAACTCATTTTCTACTCATCTTCTTTTTACGGCCGGCTTTAGGAGCTGAAAAACTTTTTCTGTCATCTTTCCCTCGACTGTCATCTCTTTCACGCGGACTGGAGCTTCTTGACTTCCTATCATTTTTTAACAGCGAAATATTTAACTGCTTACCTGCCACCCAAACTTTTTTCAAATCACTGAAAACGTCTTTTGGCATACCTTCAGGTAAATCAATTACGCTGTAGTCATCATAAATATTGATGCGTCCTATGTGCTGACTGTCAAGTCCGGCCTCATTTGCAATTGCACCAACAATGTTGTTTGGTTGTACTTCATGATTATGACCGACTTCAAGACGGAAACGTTCCATGCCCTCTTCCAGCGGTTGTTCCTTTCTAGGGCCTCTATCCTGGTCTTTCCCACGTCCTCTATCCTGGTCTTTCCCACGTCCTCTATCCTGGTCTTTCCCACGTCCTCTATCCTCATCTTTTCCACGTCCTTTGTCACGCTCCCTTCCGCGCTCTTTCCCTCTATCAGCACCACGACTTTTACGTGGTTTCGGATCATCGTCCTCCCATCTTTCAACATCTTTACGACGATTAGCTTTTGCCTGCAGCATAAAAGGCGAGTCTCCCTGTAAAAGTTTGGCCAGTGAGGCGGCAATTTCCAGAGCGGGCACATCATGTTCCTGTTGATACTGTTCAATCATCTTATAAAACTGACCCAGATCTCCCGACGCCAAAGTGTCAGTAATGCGCTGTTTGAATTTTACAATACGCTGATCATTGATAAGCTCGGTTGAAGGAAGTTCCATTAATTCAATCTTCTGGTTTGTCGCTCTTTCGATGGCATGCAACATTCTTTTTTCACGTGGAGCAACAA
>Ga0209249_1001969_pt1 | contig 17896 bp, 15 predicted proteins | sample SaaInlV_200m_DNA_4_FD_184653 | JGI IMG/M metagenome (GOLD analysis project Ga0209249, IMG submission 184653) | Marine microbial communities from expanding oxygen minimum zones in the Saanich Inlet - SI037_S3LV_200m_DNA (SPAdes) (version 2) | ecosystem: Environmental > Aquatic > Marine >...
CGAACCTTGCAGCGCCGTGTCAAACAATGGCGAATTGAACAATTTGATGACAAAATGAACGTTGAAAATCCGTTTTCTATTCCCGGCAACTGTGATTCAAAGTAAGATTATTACCTGACGCAACGTGGTAATTCTAATTGTCGTTGAGCGGATGGGCGATCTTAAACGGCGCAACGATGAATTATTGTCAACCTATACAGCGACAATTGAAGGTTTGTCACGTGCGCTTGAACTTCGTGATTTGGAGACTGAAGGACATACAAAAAGAGTTAGTGAATTGACTTTGCGGTTGGCAACTCATATGCAAATACCAGAAGAACAGCATATACATTTGTTACAGGGTGCCCTCCTGCACGATATTGGAAAATTGGGCATCCCTGATGCTATCTTGTTAAAACCGGGTAGCTTGACACCACAGGAATGGGATGTAATGAAACAGCATCCTATGTATGCGTATAACATCTTGGCACCGATTATTAGTCTGAAGGAAACCTTGGATATTCCTCTTTACCACCATGAACATTGGAATGGTTCAGGATATCCTTTTGGACTTAAAGGAGACAAGATACCAATTTCGGCGCGCTTATTTACAGTAGTAGATGTATTTGATGCACTAATGTCTGATCGTCCATATCGATCTGCATGGTCGCATTCGCAGACTCTCGCCTATATCCGTGAACAGGCGGGGGAGTTGTTCGACCCGCAGATCGTTATCAAATTTCTAGATTTGATTGAGAAGGGGATATGATTTTTTATGATAATCCCCTTTCTTCTAAGCCAACTGCCATCTCCCGCCCGCGTAGAGCTTGAGAGATGACATAATCGACCATTAGGGCGGGGATATTGACCCCAGTGGTCTCAATGCTATTGCGGAACTCCATGGTGTGGTTAACTTCGTTGACGGTGAAACCGTCTTCGGTTTCAAAGAGATCAACTGCCAGCAAACCGCCGCCCATCGCCTGGGCGGTGCGCTGGCAGATTTTGACCAATTCAGGGGTGAGGGGGCAATTTGTGGCGATGCCGCCGCGCGCGGTATTGGTGATCCAATTATCGGATGCGCGATAGATGGCGGCAATTGGTTCGCCTGCGATCACAAAGGCGCGGATGTCACGCCCGGGCTTATTGATATATTCCTGCGCGTAAAAGACTTGATGATTGACACCGAGGGATGCCTTATGCTCGATGACGGCTTCTGCCATTTCGGGGCTATCAACACGGGCGAGCAAACGTCCCCAAGAGCCGATGACGGGCTTGAGTACGCAGGGATAACCGAGTTCATTGGTCGCTTCGAGGGCAGAATCTTTGTTGAAGGCCATCAACACGCGCGGGGTGGGGATCCCTTCGCGAACGAGAATTTGGCTGGTGATGTATTTATCTCCACAACGCTCGGCGACAACCGAAGGGTTTACGACGGGGATGCCGTGTGCTTCAAAGATGCGTGAGAGATAGAGCCCTCGCGAGTGAGAAATTGAACGTTGGAGTACTACGTCTACATCGGCGGGTAGTTGGGAGATGTCGAAATACTGCTTCCCGTCGTTGATGCGAATCACGTCCAGATCCGGGCGTGATTCGAGTTCTGCTAAAAGCAGCTTTTCTTCGACGCGCAATCGTGAGTAGAGAAATCCTATCCGTATCATGAGTTTATTTCCTTTCTGAAATAAAAAAAACACGCCCTCCGGTATCGGAGAGCGTGTTGGGTAAGAGAACGAGATGTGCTAATGCACTTTTTTATGAATTCATCTTAACCAAAATTTCCCACAAAGCCGATCACCAAAGGCGCGGATGCGGGCTGGGGTTTAGCTTTAGCCTCATAAGAAAGGGGTGCAAAGGTTGAATTCATTGGCGGGATTTTATCACTATAAGGATATATGTCAACCGTTGAGTATAAAATTTCATTACCTTCACGATTTTGTCATTACCTTTTCGGGCACGCGTGCGAGGCAGTTTTATCGCCGAAGCAATCCCCATCTCAGAGAGGGAGATTGCTTCACTCCGTTCGCAATGACGTTATTTTCGTAAAATCGTGGTCTAATGAATTTAGTAAATCTTTACTCGGTTTCTTTCGCCACATAAAGCGGGCTAGCCTGAACTTGAAGTATGATCTCATCCCAAAAAGTTTCGACATCGCTATAAAGGTAGACGCGGCGTAATTCTTCTTGCGCCTTTTCAAGGTCACCCATATAGATGTGATCTAGCACCATCGGCAGGACGCTGCATTTTGTGGTTTCGTCCCATTCGCCGTATTCTCCAACCTGAACGTTTTCGGCGATTTCTGTGTTCTGCAAAATATCGGCGACATATTCTTGAGGGAATTGGGGGCTGGCGGGCAGATAAAGCTCTGCAACTGGATCGTAGACCAAAATGGCTTTGACAAATGGTGAAGCGGCATAGGGGCAATACTGGTAGGCGAAAGTATCATCGTAGGTGATGAATTCGTAGATATTATCGTTGTCGAGGTCTTCAAATTGCCCGCCCGCATTCGATTCGGGTTTCTTCAAGATCAGTTTTGGCTGCGCACCGAGACTGTATACTTGTGTGCCGAAGCAGCAATGCGCGCCGCCCGAGTAAGTTTCGATGATGGCTTCGGGATATCCGTCGCCGTTGATGTCTGTTCCTGTGAGTGGCTCAATCGCAGAAGCCACGTCGATGCGGATGCTGAGAGTGTTGGCTTTCTCGATCATGAGTACATCTTCAAAGCCAATCTCGCTGTTGGCATTATGCCAGAAGCGAATGCCGTATGCGCCGATCAGCAATTCTTCTTCAAGTTGATAGGCTGCTCCCGGCGAGAGGGCAGGTGGGGGGACTGGTTTCTCTACTTCAATTAGATCTTCAGGGTCCATCTCGGGAGTTGCTGTAGAGGGAGGGGTGGCGGTATAAGAAATTTCTGTCAACGCGGCTGAGATGGTTTGAGTTGCAGCTATATCGGGTGTAGCGGTAAACGTGGATGCTGGGCCGGCTGTTTGGGTCACGGTAGCAGGCAGCGGTGTCGCGGTCGGCACGGGGACGATCAATCCGCAAGCGAGTGTGAAAAAGGCGAGTATAGCCAAAAGTTGGCGTGCCTTTTTCATGTCCGTTCGCCCTGCCACCACTTGAAGTTTTTCAATGCAGAATCCCCTAAAAACTCGCGCGCGATTGAATTATCTGGCACAAAGTGCGTATCGAAATGCTGGAACCATTCTAAAAAGGCGAGTAACCGTTTGGCTTCGATATACTCAGGTGTTCCGTGTGGCACTTGGCGTAAAAGCGACGTGGCAAAAGGTTTCAGCGCGGCTAATTCGTATGCCAGGGCAGAGTTGAACATGATATCTGCGTTTTCCTGATAGGGGAAAATATGCCGTTTTTCGCCACGCCGCACAGATTCCCAACGCGAGATGGTTTCTTGAGCGGTGTAGCCACGTTCGCGAGCATCACGTACGATGCGGCGAAGCAAGCGTGTGTCGGTCGTGGAAATGCGGTTGTGGCGATCAAGGTTCAATTGGGTCAGTGCAGAAACATAAATGCGGAAGGATTGCCCTCGTAAAGAAGCCGGGATCAGGTTCGGGTTCATGCCGTGAATTCCCTCTAAAATAATTAGCTGACCTTCCTGTAATTGCATTTTTTCCCCAGGTTCACTTTTGCCCGCTTTAAAATTAAAGCGTGGCAGTTGTACACGTTCGCCGGCTGTCAGTTTTTGGAGGTGCTCAGCTAATAAGGATAAATTCAACGCTTCCAAAATCTCAAAATCGAAATCACCATTTTCATCACGCGGTGTATTTTCGCGATCCACAAAATAATTATCAAGTTCCAGCGGGAAGGGGGAAATGCCCAACGCCAATAATTGCACCGTCAGGCGGCGGGAAAAAGTAGTTTTTCCCGAAGAAGAAGGCCCGGCGATCAAGATCAGACGCAATTTATCCTTGCGTTTGGCAATCTGGTTGGCAATGTCGGCAACATGTTGTTCATGCAAGGCCTCTGAGACCAGCACGATCTCCTGTGTGCGTCCAGCAAGGATAGCATTATTCAACGCGCCTACGCTATCAATGCCCAAGCGCGTCAACCAGTCACCATAACGCCGAAAAGCATCTAATAATTGTGGATAATTCTTCATTGGCATCAACTGATTGGGGTTATGGCGGCGCGGAAAACGGAGTACAAAACCACCGTTGCTGTCCTGTAAATCAAACCAGCACAAATAACCCGTTGAAGGCACCATATAGCCATGGTGATAATCCATATACTCACCAAGCCGATAAAGCGTTAAATAATCTTTTTTACGATGTACCAATAAATTGACTTTATCTTTGTGTCCTAATTTCTCAAAATATTGGATGGCTTCCTTAAGCGGAACTTCTTCGCGGAGGAAGGGACGGTCGCCCGTGACCTCGGCTTGCATCCGTTGCGTGAGCATCTCCAGCTCCTCAAGCGAAAGCTGCTCTCGCCCCGCAACCTGACAGTAATATCCTCCCGAGCTAACCGAGTGATCAATACTCAACTTTCCTTTGGGGAAAAGCTGCTGAAAAGCATATTCCAGCAAAAAGGTGAGCGAACGCCGATAAATGCGTGCCCCATCTGCTGAAGATATCTTTACAGCTTTCAATGTTGACTCGATCTTGATCGGGTAGCTCAATTCGCGCAAATCGCCATTCACCACCGCTGCAATGATGGGATTAGCTGTGTCTTCACTCACTGCACGGAAAAATTCGCCTGCGCTTGTCCCACGTTTACCGGTGAGTGTGTGCCCGTCAGCGAGATGAACTTCAACCGTTTCGCTGGGTTCTGTAATTTTTATTTCGTTTTTTGAGTTCATAATATTGACGTTTCTAAACCTGTCTCAGTAATTTCTCTGGTTTCTTAGCATAGCTTTCAGCCGAGATCTCATTGCGTGTCATGGCTTGCAAGGTTTCATTGAGTAATTGATTTACCAAAGTTGGTACTTTGGCTTGTTTCCCAGCACGCACGACCGCGCCGTTGAGATAATCTACTTCTGATTTTCCGCGCCCCGAATGCAGATCAATATGGAAGGAGGGCATCTTACCGCCGCGCCCGCCGCCCAGTTTTTGTGCTGCAAGCGGACGCAGCCAACCGGGTCCCTTTGCCGCGAGAGCAAGTGCTTTCACAGGTGTGCCGGGCAAATTAACCACGCTAATTTTCAATGCATCCATCACGTTTATCGCCTCACGTAACATGCGCATCTCAAAAGCGTAAAGATCATCTCGTGAGAAAATTTCGGCAGGGGACATATCGAGAATTGCCGAGGTTGCATTGCCAACCAAATTTGTGAGCATTTTCGACCATTTCATATCTGCTGCACGTGGATAGAGCTTGGCGTTTAACAGGGCTGCGTTCATGGCTGCAACAAGAGGTTTGGAGAGCGTATGTTCATCTGCGATGCCGATGCCGCGTAATTTTTCGAGCACAATGTCGCCTGTATCCCGCCACCCGATGGCAGAAGTGACTGTACCAGCGATCACTTTTTCTGGGCCAAGAATTTCGGCAATGGTTGGTTCGTTATCTATGCCATTTTGGAGGCAGAGAAGGGGTGGCATTTTCTCAGAGAGGCGTTTCATTTCTTCGAGGGCGGATTCTGTATCGTAGGATTTGAGCGCAAAGAGCGCCACGTCGAAAGGACCGTAGGCGAGGGCTTTTTCGAGGGTATCGGTAAAGACCAGGTCGGCGGCGGGAATCAGATCCGAGTCGAGGGTTTTACGTCGCGCATCTAAACTGAGATCAAGCCGAAGTCCACGAGCGTTTAACGCGTCTGCCACGTCGGGGCGTTCCACAAAGACGACTTCGTGTCCTGCCAAGGCGAGACTTCCGCCGATATAGGTTCCAATCGCCCCTGCGCCGAAGGATAAGATCTTAAGGGGGTTATTCATCATGATTTCTCCAGTGGTTTTGGTCATTTAATCCTTCGACATACCAGCGATGGGCATCGGAAAAGTAGGTGAGCTGGGCAAAGGCGGTATTCCCAAAACGGAATTGGGGACCTTGATAGTTAGCGTGGGGGGCAACGCCAACAATGGCTTTAATGGTTTGGTTGAGCAAACCGCCATGTGAGACGATCAGATAGCGACCCGGTTTGCGCGAAAGTATTTTTTTTAGCGCCTGTCCGGCACGCAGAAAAAGCGCCCAATCACCTTCGCCGTTTTTGGCAAAGTCGGCATAAGGATTTCGGAAAGCCGGTTCGGGGAAGCGTTTGCGCCCTTCTGCATGTTTTAAGCCGGTTACGGCACCGTTATGGCGTTCCATCCAGATCGGGTCAAATTCCAAATCAAGTTGAAGTTTCTCTGCGACGATTTCTGCGGTTTCGCGCGTGCGGCTGAGCGGGCTGGAAATGGCGTAATCAAATTTGCGCTTTTCTTTAAACCAACGTGCTGCAAGGGCGTTTGCTTGTTCACGTCCGCGCTCGGTGAGGGGGAAGTCGTCTTGCCCTTGAAAGTAGCCTTCTGCGTTCCCGACTGATTCGGCGTGGCGCAGGAATATTATTCTATAACGCATATCTTTTTTTGACATAGGGGAGTATTTTACTGGATTTTCCTGGTAAGAATAAAACTTCCTGTTCGCGTAATAGAAACAGGAAGTGTATAGAAATTTCAGGGATGGTGTTCCTAGTAGATGGGATATTTCATTGTTATTACAATGTGACCCCATGTTTATCAGCTAGTAACTCAACTGTTCGGAGCATTTCGGCATCTCTTTGTTGATCGTCCCAGCCCAATGCTTCTGCGAGAATATCTGCCAGTTCGACTAAAAGGGAGCCGGTAAGAAAGCCTAATTTGGCAATATGGGTGCGGCGTAAAATTAGATCATCAAGGTGGATCACCTTCTCTTTTGTCGCCAAAAAGCCGATCTCACGCTGGCTGTAGTGCGGTAATTCTTCTAAGGGTTTATCTTCGCCTTGGGAGATAAATAGAGCTACTTCTTCAACGCGTGTTCCATAGCGTTGGTAGAGTACGTCTAGCCGCTCGATGGTCAGATTTGTCCAGGCAGCGATGCCTTCAAGTTGTTGTTTGCGTTCTTTTTGACGGCGTTCATAATTGCGCCCGCCGCCGATGCCGAGATTCCGGGTATCTCTTTTGCGCATTTCGCCCAAGAAAGCGAGCGCTTTGTCGGTAACTTCTTCTGCGAAGGCACGGAACGATGTCCATTTGCCGCCAACCAGTGAATAGATCGGGTAATTTTGCCCAGTCCAGACACCGCTGAGTACCTGGATGGTATGGTCGCGAGAGATTTGCCCAGCCTTTTTTGCGTTGCTAAACTCAAGCGGACGCACGCCCGAAAAGCGGTAAACGATCTGTTTGGTTGAAACAGGGATTTCAGGAAAGACAACTTTGATCATGGCGATAAAGTAATCAATTTCTTCTTCGGTGCAACGTGCGTCGTCGGGGTTTTCAATGGGCAGGTCAGATGTGCCAACCAGCACCTTGTCGTGAAGCGGGTAGATCAGGACGATGCGTCCGTCGTCGTTTTCGAAGAAGAATTCATTATTGCCGATCGCTGCTCTGAGTTCGGGGTTATCGAGAATCAGGTGGGAGCCTTTTGTCCCGCCGATGAAACGCGTCGACAAGCCCAAGGTCGCGTTCGTTCCGTCGATCCAGGGTCCCGCAGCATTGATCAGTATACGAGGACGGACATCGAATATTTCTCCAGTCAGTTCATCCTTGAGCGAGACAAAATTTAGCTTACCCCCAACAACGCTGACGTAGTTTAGAGAACGCGCATTGAGTTGATCTGCTTCCGTGTCAAGAAGCATCTCGAGGGCGAGACGCTCAGGTTCGAGAATCGCACCATCATAATAGGTTGCCGTATACCGAACAGCAGGATTCAGTGAAGAAAAGCGCTTTAGGGCCTTGCTGCGTCGCTCAAAATGATGTTTGGGAACCGTTTTCTGGGCGCGTGTAAAGGCATCGTAAAAGATCAGCCCGATCTTGATGACGAATGCACCTCGTTCGGCGGGGCGGTTAAGTAGATTCAGGAATTTCAGAGGGGCATTCAGTAAGCCAGAAAAAATCTTAAAAATGGGAATAGTGGTCGGCAGCGGGCGGACAATATGAGGGGCATTTTGGAGCATACGATTACGTTCGCGAACGGCTTCGCGCACGAGCCCAAATTCTCCGTTTTCAAGATAGCGGATGCCGCCATGTGCCATATGTGAAGAAGCCGCACTCGCACCGGAACAGAAATCTGCGCGGTCTACAAGCAAAACATTAACACCATTTATTCCGAGATCGCGATAGGTCGCGATCCCGTTCACACCAGCGCCAACGATGAGTACATCAAGGTTTGGCGAGGTTTTGAGTGAAGATAAAATATCAGTGCGTTTCATAATGTTTTATTCCCAGAGAGTGACGAAAAAAGGCTTGCCGAATTGTACCGTATCCTGAGAAAGAAATTAAGCAGTAGGCAGGCAGTTAGGATATAATGCGGCAGGTATAAAATTATGATGAAACCACAAAAAATCTTTTTCTTTAGTTTGCCTATTCTATTTGCCCTGCTTGTGGGGCTTTCTTTTTCTGCACAAGCTTCTGACTCACCGCAAATTGGGCAATTTCAGACACCCACCCCAGGGCCGGATGGACGTATTATCTATACGGTTCGTGAGGGTGATAACTGCCAGAGAATTTGGCTCTTGCACAATATTGATGAGAATCAACTGCGTGGGCTTAACCCTGAATTGGATGAAAACTGCACTGTTGTTATCGGGCAAAAGATAATGATCGGTGTTGGCGGCCCTGCTGCTGCGCCGACAATTACCCCCGGACCATCGCCGATCCCCACAGAGGCTCTGCCTACACCCACTCCCTTCAACGGGACAACGGAAATCTGTGTGCTACTCTTTGAAGATGTAAATGGCAATGCTCTGCGTGAAGAGTTAGAGTTAGGTCTGGCAGGCGGCGCGATCAGTGTTACAAATTCTCTTGGTGGCTACTCAAAAACAGAAAATTCTATCAGCGAAATTGATCTTGATACGCTTGAACCAGCTTATATCTGTTTTGGAGAAATTCCCGAAGGTCTCGAGGAAGTGCCAGAGAATGAGAAACTCCCTGAAGGAAAATATACCGTTAGTGCAGCCATCCCTGATGGCTATAACCCGACCAATACGCTGAGCTACACAATTGATACACAAGCCGGAGAACGAGTATTCGTTAATTTTGGGGCACAGTCACAGGTTTCTACTTTGGCAGAGCCTGAAGCAGAAGGTGATTCATCTGGGTTATTGGGAATTCTGGGCGTTTTTCTACTCTTGGGTGGGGGAGGATTAGCCTGGTATGCGATGCGTATGCAAAAGCCATCGTCTGGGATGAAGTATCGGTAATTGATCCGTTTATGTGCAACTGACCAAGTGACAGCCAGCTTTCTGCTGGCTGTCACTTTTTATGAGAGACTGAATTAGAGTTGTATTAGACCTGACCTACGAGGCTTGACTTTCATCGCTCACGTTGCGTACAATAAATTTACATAAAACAAGCTATATACAGGTATCTATGGAATATAAAGATTATTACAAAATATTAGGGGTTGAACGCAAAGCCAGCCAGGATGAAATCAAAAGCGTCTATCGCAAATTGGCAATGAAATATCACCCTGATCGTAATCCCGGTGACAAAAAAGCGGAAGAAAGTTTCAAGGAGATCAATGAAGCCTATCAGGTTTTAAGTGATCCCAAAAAGCGAGCGCGCTACGACCAGCTTGGGTCGTCCTATTCGCAATGGCAGCAGCGTGGCGCTCAAGGAGATTTCAACTGGAACGATTGGTTTGGCGGCGCACCCGGTAGTGGGTCACGTGTTAGCCAAGAGGATATTGGGAATATGTTTGGCGGGGGAGGCATGGGCGGATTTTCTGATTTTTTCGAGTCGCTCTTCGGGATGGGGGGCATGGCAGGTGGCACGGCAGCAAACCAAGGGCGACGTGCGCAGCCGCAGCAATATGAGCAGCCTGTTAGCATTTCATTAGAGGAGGCTTATCAGGGCGCTGTCCGCGTTTTGCAGAATAACGGTCGCCGTGTTCAGGTGAAAATCCCGGCTGGGGCAAAAACTGGCACGAAAGTGCGCGTACGTGGCGAAGCTCCTGGCGGGGGGGATCTATATTTAAAAGTCAGTGTTGACAAGCATGCCCGCTTTGAACGTAAGAATCATAATTTACATACAGAAACAAGTGTAGATGTATTTACCGCATTATTGGGGGGCGAGGCAAAGGTGCAAACTTTGAATGGAAATATCTCTCTCTCGATCCCTGCTGGTACACAACCGGAGCAGGTTTTTCGTTTGAGTAAACGTGGAATGCCAAACTTACGCAGTCCGGAAAATAAAGGTGATCTTTATGTGCGTGTAAAAGTCATTATTCCGAAAAAACTGGACGATAACCAAAAGAAATTATTAAAAGAAGCCGCAGGAAAGAAATAAGAGCCTGAGTGCATCATAAAAAACAGAAGACAAATTCAGGAGTGAATATGAAACGAATATTGGTGATTTTATCTGTACTTACTTTAGCGATCGTGGCTTGTCAGACAAGCTACAGTGCAATTCCAACGATTGTGCCGCCTGTGCAAGAAGAGGGTACGGTGCAAGCTGAACCCAGCACGCCTTTGCCTCTCCCCGTTGTTGAAACAGGCAGCCTGACCGATCTATATGAAAGCGCTATGCCGGGCGTTGTTGCTATTCGTGTAATTACTAATACTGGCATTGGGCTTGGCTCTGGATTTGTTTTTGATAAACAAGGACATGTCATTACGAATTTCCATGTTGTAGATGGAGCGACAGAAGTGGAAGTGGACTTCTCCTCAGGTTACAAAACCTATGGAACCGTGATCGGCACCGACCTGGACTCAGACTTGGCAGTCATTAAAGTAGATATGTCTGCTGAAGAGCTTTATCCGTTAACCCTTGGTGATTCAGATCTCCTTCGTGTGGGTCAAACGGTTATTGCCATCGGCAACCCCTTCGGCTTGAGCGGTACAATGACAACGGGCATCGTCTCTGCCCTCGGGCGCACGCTCGATTCCCTTAACGATGCCCCGAGTGGTGGATATTTCACGGCTGGCGACATCATCCAGACCGATGCGGCGATCAACCCGGGTAACTCGGGTGGGCCGCTTTTCAACGCAATTGGTGAGGTGATCGGTATCAATCGTGCCATCCGTACAACCAGCTCTTCATCCTCGGGTGAGCCTGTTAACTCAGGGATCGGGTTTGCCATCTCCATCAATATCGTTAAGCGTGTTGTACCTGCCCTCATTACAGACGGATATTATGATTACCCCTATATGGGTATCTCGTCTATCAGCGATCTAAGTTTGCAGAGTATCGAAGCATTAGGACTGGACAGACCGACAGGCGCCTATGTTACAAGTATCTCGCCGGATAGCCCTGCTGAAGAGGCGGGGGTGCGCGGCGCAAGCAATAGTAGCAATGGTATGCCCACAGGCGGTGACCTCATCATCGGCATTGATGGTGTAGAAGTTTTTCAATTTGATACATTACTCAAATATCTTATAAACAATAAAGCCCCTGGCGATACTGTCACCCTGACAGTTTTGCGGGATGGGCAAGAGCTTGATATTCAAATGACCCTCGGTAAGAGACCCTAACCGGAAAGCAGCAGTGTTCACAAAAAAACAAGAAGAAAGGAGAGAAAAGGAAAATCTGAAATTTAGTTTCACTTAGTCGTGCCAAAAAGTGAACTCGAGTTTTGAAAAGATAAAAAATCAATTCCAAAAAGGAGTCAAAATGTTAAGCGACAAGGCTTTGCAAGAATTGTTGGACTACGAAAGCAGCGACCCCGTACTCAGTATTTACCTAAATACGGATACGGACATTACACCAGATGCCTACAAATTGACCTTACGCTCCATGCTTAAAGGAATTGAGATGCCCTCCGATGAGGAGGCAGCCCTCAACTATATCGAACATGAATATGCGCGGCAGGGACGTAGCGTTGCCATATTTTCATGTGTTGCGAAAAAATATTTCCGCGCTTACCCATTATCCGTTCCGGTACACAGCCGTGTCCATATTGCTAGCAGACCTTATGTACGCCCGTTGGCGAATATTCTCGATGCCTACGGCGCTTATGGCGTAGCCCTTGTAGATATGCAAGGCGCGCGCTTTTTCTACTTCCACATGGGCGAGCTGGTCGAAGAAGAAGGCGTGCTGGGAGACGATGTCCGCCATACCAAAAGCGGCGGTGCATCCAGCAGTGTGCATGGACGGAGCAGCCACGCCGATGCAGGCGTTAGTCGTCAGAGCGAAAATACGGCAAAACGAAATCTTAAAGATTCAGCAGAATCTGCCGTAACTTTCTTCGAAAAACAAAAAGTACGCCGCGTTATCATTAGCGGCACAGATAAAAATGTTGCCCAATTTCAGAATAATTTACCGAAAACTTGGCAAAGCCTTGTTGTAGGAACGCTCTCGTTGGGGATGACTGCGAATCGGCAAGAAGTTCTGGAAGAGACGATAAAAGTAGGGGCAGCGGCAGAAGTCAAGCGGGAAGCCGGCCTCGTTCGGCAAATGGTCACCGCTGCGGCAAAAGGTATCGAGGGCGTGGTGGGCTTGCGTGATGCACTCCACGCTACCCGAGAAGGGCGCGTCCAAACGCTGCTCGTAGATGAGAATTTCCATGCCCCAGGCTACCGCTGCCAAAGTTGTGATCACCTCACCCCCGACGAACTGGATGCATGCCCCTTCTGTGGCGGCAATTTCACTCAAGCGCCTGATGCAACAGAGATAGCTGTACGGCGCGTGATGCTCTCTGGCGGCATTGTTGAAATTTTGCGTGATAATGCAGAAATGGCAGAAATTGGCATTGGTGGTTTATTGCGTTACTAAAAGTTAGAAAAAAAGCCAAAAAAACGGGTTGCATAGCAACCCGTTTTACTTATCTTCCGTACCGTTCCTCATCCCAAACATCAGCACGATTATGATAGCCCGCCTTTTCCCAAAAACCTAAGCGGTCAGCAGTCATAAATTCGAGCGAACGCAACCATTTTGCACCCTTCCAAAAATAAGGGGTGACCAACTCTCCTTCTGAGGGGATATGCCCGATCACGCCCCGTAGAGGATAACCATGATCTGGCGAGAGAGGCTCCCCATCAAAATGGGTGGCAAGCAGGAAATTATCCTGTAACGCTATTTCAAGCGGCAAATTGGTTGTATAGCCATGTTCTGCATGTTGCATCACATGGGTCACATTGGGATTAACCATAATGATCTCAGAATCGATCAGGGTTTTAAGCGAAACACCTTCCCAGAGCGTGTCGGCTTTACTCCAGCGCGTAACACAGTGAATATCCATTAAAACTTTCTGGCGCGGCAACTGTTGAAACTCATCCCACGACCAGTTTTTTTCTTCTTCTACCTCGCCCCAAATGCGAAAATCCCATGTGGCGGGAGTGAATGCTGGGATCGGTCCATAATGCAAAACGGGAAACTTGAGCGTCAACGACTGCCCTGGCGGGAGACGGTTTTCTTCGCGAATACGTTCTTCTTCTTTACGGCGATCTGATTCAAATGTGCCCATATGTGCTCTCCTTGCTTCGGCGTTTATTATAATGCGAGAGATTGAAAAAAGTGGGGAAAAGAAAAAGGGTCATAAATTTCTCTACAACCCTTTCATCGTTCTTCTGAGTTGAGTATCTTAGAGTTGAAAATGCTCCCCGGCTTCCAAAATGACAACTTTTGCTTGTGTTTCGCTTTGCACTTCATCTGCCCAGCTGACGGGGTTCTGCGCGATCAGGTCCCAAGTATTGTAGTGAATGGGGATGACCACTTTGGGACGTAAAAGTTTAACAGCTCTGAGTGCATCTTCTGGGCCCATTGTAAAGTTATCGCCAATCGGCAAGACAGCTAGATCGATCCCCTCGTCGCCGATCAGGCTCATATCGCCGAAGAGACCCGTATCTTGCGCCATATAAATTTTCTTGCCGTCATTCGTTGTTAGCAAAAAACCAGCGGGGTTGCCGCCATAAGAGCCATCGGGGAGAGCCGAGCCGTGCAATGCCAGCGTCAACTTAAGATAACCAAATGGATGCTGGAATCCACCACCAAGATGTTGGGGATGCGTTTTCTCAACACCTTGTGTATCAAACCAATTTGCGATCTCGAAGTTTGAGATGACCAAGGCGCCCGTTCGTGCAGCGATGGAGACCGTATCCCCAACGTGGTCGCCGTGCCCGTGACTAACCAGAATGAAATCTGCCTCCGTTTCATCGGCGGATGCCGAAGTGGCAGGGTTTCCGCTAAAAAACGGGTCGATAAGCAGCTTATGCCCATCGGTTTCGAGTCCTAGTGTGGCGTGTCCATACCAGGTTAATTTTGTTGTCATGCAGCCTCCTTTATCGGTTTATTTACAGGGAAATATCTGTTTTCTAACGGGAGCAAGCCAAAATCCGTGGGCGATGCGCCTATCCTGTAATTTTAGTATAGCCAAAACGAGTCTAAAGTCAATTTTTATAGATGAAAGCTATGCTTTTTGAAAGCTGATAGTTCTTGATAGTCTCCTTTGAGTAAAGTTATGCCTGAATACTCAACAAGGAGATCTATTATGGAAATTCCACGCCATTGGCGATTGAAAAAGCAACGATACGGCTTGATCGGTGAGGTTTGCCCGCATTGTGACGCAAAGATTTTTCCGCCCCGCGATGTTTGCCCAGAGTGTGGCAAAGAGGCAAAAGATGAATTTGCCTTCAGCGGACAAGGCGAGGTCTATTCATATACAACGATCTACAATGCGCCAAGCGGCTTCGAGCAGAGTATCCCTTATACAGTTGCATTGGTGCAATTAGACGAAGGCCCTTTGGTAACTGCTCAACTGACGGACGTTGACGAAGAAGATGTAAGCATTGGCATGCCCGTTGAGATGGTCACGCGCAAGCTCCGCGAAGATGGCGATGAGCGTGGAATGTTGGTTTATGGGTATAAATTCCGCCCGCGGGTAGCGGTAGCGGCATAATTTTTCTTGAATTTAGAACTAAAAACTCCCTGCAAATGCAGGGAGTTTTTTTATATAATTTTCCGCACGTGCCTATCATCGCACCCTGAAGTTAGCGCGTACGATTGCTGATCTGGCTGGAGAAGAGAACATCCAAGCCACGCATTTGGCAGAGGCGTTGCACGCTTCGCGGTCGTCCAAAAGGGATGATTCTCACATGAACAAATGCAAGTTTATCGGCTAAAATAAAGAGCATGATAGAGCGAGTCTTACATACCAAGCTAATCCCTCCGCCGCGCAATGAGCGGATGTTACCGCGCCCACGTATTACGCAGGCGTTAATGGAATCCCTTAATTATCGACTAATCATTTTACAGGCGGAAGCAGGTTACGGGAAAAGTACGGCTCTCGCAGAATTGGTAGACAAAGTTGATAAGCTGGCGTGGTATCAAATCCATGAAGAGGACAGCGATCCGCTTGTCTTCCTGATGCACTTATGTCACGCTTTTTTACAGGCGATCCCTGATCTTTCCGATCTGCCTTTTCAGATGCTTGAAGCTTGGGATGGCACGCAGGGACCGCTGCCTTGGCGTGGCGTGATGGATCGGATCATCAACGCGCTCAGCACTCAGCTTGGATCACCGCTTTTGTTGATTCTGGATGATGCCCACCTGGTGATGGATATGGGGGAGGTTGTTCATATTCTTGACCGTTTGATCTCGTTGGCGCCTGCCCGGTTGCATGTTTTGCTTTCTGGACGCCCAGAGATCAATTTGCCCGCGCTTTCGCGTTTGCGCATGCAAGGAGAGGTCTTGAGCGTGGAACAGGCGCTGCTGACATTCACCCCTGAAGAGGTATCGGCACTTTTCGCAGACCATTACGGTCTTGAGTTGAGCATCGAAGAAGTTGCTTCTGTGAACGCTTATACGGAGGGATGGGCGATTGCGCTGCAACTGATCTGGCAGAATATTCGTGGACAAGCCCCCGCGACGTTGGAGTTTCCCCTGCGCAGAGAATCGGAATCGTTGGACGCGCTTTTCGATATGCTCGCACAGGAAGTCTTTGAGCGTCAGCCCGAAGATGTGCGCGACTTCCTGCTTATTACTTCCACGCTGCGCGACCTGCGACCCGAGGCTTGTGATGCGTTGCGCATGACAGTGGGCTCAGCCGTGACGGATTCCGCCTCCATGCTGATGTATTTGCGTCGGCAAGATCTTTTTGTGGTCGAGACTGCTGGCGGGATTTTTCGCTATCACAATATCTTCCATCGCTTCCTGCGGCAACGGGCATCTCAGGCACAGCGGCATATCTGGAATCGGGCGGCGGCAAATTATTTTCAGATCAACGAGAATCACGAAGCTGCCATTTATCATCTTCTGGAAGCCAAGGCTTGGGGTGAGGTGGCAAAGCTGCTGGATGACTATGCCACGAGTCTGCTGAAGACTGGTCTTTTGGATACGCTAGCTACCTATCTTGATCTTTTGCCCCCCGAAACCCTGCACGAACATCCCATGCTGATCTTCATGCTTGGTGAATTGGCGCGCTTGCATAGTCGCTTTGACGAGGCGCAGGGTTGGTACAAACAAGCGGAAACCATCTGGCGTTTGCGTGGGCTTAAGGATGGCGTTGCCCGTTCTCTGCGTGGACAGGCGCGTGTCTATCTTGACACAGTCAACCCCAGCAAGGCGGAAGAATTGCTTGAAGAGGCGATCCTGCTCAGCGACGGCTTTGAAGACCGTGAATCACAGGTACGTCTTTTTGAGTTGCTCGCCGAGAATAAATTAAACGCCGGACGTGTTGAAGAAGCCGAGCGTTTACGTCAACGTGCGGAGAGTCTGCGGCTTGAAGGTCCATCCAACGACCAGCTTTGGTTCCGCGTTCTGGTACGCACGGGGAGGCTTGCAGAAGCCAAAAGTGCGCTGGAAAAAAGCGCCGCATCAGAAGCAGAAAACCCTGTCCAAATGCCACGCGCACATCGGGAAACGTTATTGTTACTTTCCTTGATCTATTCCTTTACCGGGGTAAAAGAAAAAGCCTACGAAACTGCCTTGCAAGGGACTTTGCGCGGAGACCAGCTCAAATCCCCGTTTGTGACGGCGGTGGGATATATGCGTCAAGGGCACGGAATCATGCTTGCAGATGGAAAAAATGATCTTTTCGAGAACTATTCCGCATCTCGTGAGAAATTTGAAAAAAGCATTGAGATTAGCCGCAATCTGGATGTGCCGCGTCTGGTTGTCGAAGCAAATTGGGGACTCTGCCGCTCCAGCGGCTACCAGGGAGACCTAATCGCTGCCCAGTCTTATGCGCAGGAAGCTATCGAGATCGCTGACCGCGCAGGCGACGAATGGGTCGCTTCGATGGTGCGGCTGACGATGGGCGCAAGTCTGATGTTGGCAGAACGCTATGAAGCCGCAGAAGTTTGGCTAGGCAGAGCATTGCTAGGGTTTCAGGAATGCAGCGATATTTTCGGCCTAACCACTGCGCGGCTTTGGTTGAGCTATGGCTTGTTGAAGCAAAAGCGTTTTGAACATCTTGCCAATATCCTGCCAGAAATGCTGGAGAAATGCCGTATTGAACACTATGATTTCCTCTTCACAGGTTCATCCATGCTCGGTACACCAGATGAGCGCATCTTCGTTCCGCTCCTTCTGTACGCGCGTGAAAATGACTGGGAACGTGCCTACATCGCGCAATTGCTGGAAAAGCTGGGCTTGTCTGGCATTCAACAGCACCCGGGCTATCGCCTGCGCATCCAATCGCTTAACGCCTTCCAAGTCTGGCGCGGGAACGAGATCATCCCCGCTCGCGGCTGGCGGCGCGAAAAATCGAAACAACTTTTTCAACTGTTGCTGACCTATCGAAAAACGCCCCTCGACCGCGACCTGTTTGACGTCAGAGTTTGTTAGACAGAAATGGTGAAAATCAAATGGAGACTTTTTAGCCAAACTGGAGTTAAAGTTATCAAGGAGAACCCATGGCTAAGAAG
>Ga0209249_1001970_pt1 | contig 17891 bp, 18 predicted proteins | sample SaaInlV_200m_DNA_4_FD_184653 | JGI IMG/M metagenome (GOLD analysis project Ga0209249, IMG submission 184653) | Marine microbial communities from expanding oxygen minimum zones in the Saanich Inlet - SI037_S3LV_200m_DNA (SPAdes) (version 2) | ecosystem: Environmental > Aquatic > Marine >...
TTCGGATTTCAGCCTCAGCGCGTCTGCGTTCCGTTATATCCTTAGCCTGCACAACCACTTCAGTGATTTCACCATCATCGTTTTTGACAAAGGTGAATGAGCCTAGTATAGGAAACATAGACCCGTCTTTTCTTATATGTTCTATTTCCAACGTTTGGACAGCACCGGTAGTAACATCCAGTACATCGCCAAGGGTTTTGAATTGGCTGGAAATGAGCATGTTGTTAAGGCTCCTGAAGCCTGTTCCAATTAATTCATCAGGGCTGTAGCCCAGCATTTCCGCATATGCTGCATTGATATAGGAAATAACTCTGGTGTCTTTGCTGAAAATGGCGATACCGTCGCTGGCCTGTTCCATAGCAGAGTTAAGCCTGTGGATTTCTGCTTCGGCACTTTTACGTTCGGTGATATCCTTGATTACCACTACTAAATCAGATGTTTGGTCGCCCTCATTTTCAAGATAAGCAAAAGACAGCATCGCAGGGAAAACGGATCCATTTTTTCTGATGTGCTCTATCTCCACCGTTCGAGTGGAAGTGTCACCAGCTTCCTGAATCTCGGCCAAAGTGTCATAGGTTAGAACATCGCTCAGAGTGTTGTATTTATCTGAGAGCAATCTATGGATAAGATGTTGAAACCTCGAGCCAATAAGCTCCTGCGGTTCATATCCTATCATTCGTGCAAATGTATTGTTTACATACAATATCTTTTTTTCAGTAATATTGAAAATGATTACGCCGTCACTGGCCTGTTGCACAGCAGAGTTGAGTCTGAGTAGTTCGTTTTCTACCAGCTTACGCTCTGTAATATCCCTGACGATGGTAACCATTCCCGTGTTTTTGCCATTCTCATCTTTTAGGTATGAAAGCGAAACCAGTGCAGGAAAAGTAGAGCCATCTTTTCTGGCGTGCTCAACTTCCAGAGATGGCATATCGCTCTGATTTACAAGCGTGTCTATAGCTAGACCCTGGTATTGCTTGGATATTACTTTTTTGTTGAGTGAACCTAAATGCGAGCCAAGCAGTTCTTTCTGAGAGTAGCCATGCATGTTGGCGTGCGCGTTGTTTGTATATTGTATGATCCCATTTGTATTAGCTATAGCGATTCCGTCACTGGCCTGTTCCATAGCAGAGCTGAGCCTGAGCAGTTCATTTTCAACCTGCTTGCGCTCAGTGATTTCTTTTTTAAGCTGAGCGTTGGCTTGCTTCCATTCATCAGTACGTTCTGCCACGCTGCGTTCAAGCACCTGGCGAGACTGCTTCTTCTCCAGTTCGATCTTTTTGCGTTCTGTAATGTCCTTTACCACAGATACCGAGGTAGTAGCTCCCTTTACGTCAAACATATGTACACTGAGTTCTACCGGTATCTTTTTGCCATTTTTAGCGACATGCACAGATTCGAATAACACGTGCTTCTTTTCAAGTAGCTGCTTTGTCAGGCTGGTGCGGTCTGTTACGTTATCCGGATCAGAAATAGCTTCTGGCCCTATTTTAAGGAATTCTTCTCTGGTGTATCCCATCATACGACAAGCGACGTCGTTAACATCGACGAAATTACGAGCCTCTCTCGTAGAGGACCGAAGCGTAACATACACTGCCTCATTGATATTGTTGAACAGGGCGCGATATCGCTCCTCTTGCTCTTCTTTTTCTTCAATGGCTTTTTTTTGCTCACTTATATCCCTGACAATAGAAAAGGAGGTCCTAACCCCCTTGAAATCGAACATATGCGTACTTTCTTCCACCTGTATCTTCCTGCCATCTTTAGCAACGTGGATAGTTTCAAATAGCACGTGTCCGTTTTCTGATAGTTCTTTTCCAAGTAGGTCGAAGTCTAATTTGGAGTGAGGGTCGGCGATATCCATGGGCCCCATTTTAAGGAATTCTTCTCGGCTGTAGCCCAGCATGTGGCAGGCGACATCATTAACATCCACAAACTGTTTGGGCACGTCTTTGCCAGAGCGAAAGGAGACATATACTGCCTCGTTGATATTGTGAAAAAGGGCTTTGTATTGTTCCTCGCTTTCAGTTTTAGCATCTTCAACTTTTTTGCGTTCGCTGATATCACGAATTGCGGCTATAACGGTCTGGATTCCATCCAGCACGAAGATATGTGAACTGATTTCAACAGGTATATAGTGGTTATCCTTAGTACGCATTACCGATTCAAAAAGCATGTGCTGATCGTCGCTGTACTTAATTATGTCCTCATCATTTAAATCGGAAAGGTCTTTATGAGACATGCTCAGCAGTTCGTTTTTGGAAAAACCAAGCATTTTACAGGCAGCATCGTTGACTTCGATGAAGCTTGTGGGGCTGGTACCGTCAGGCCTTTGATAGATGAATACAGCATCGTTTATATAGCTAAACAACGCTTCATGTAGATTTTTTATATCAGCCTTTTTACCCTGAGCCATCCAATGTTTTCTCCGTTTCAATGGACCATGCTTTGTAGGTAGTATAAACAGGCCGTGAATTAAAACAGCCTTTGGATTTGAGTTACCAAAGGCGCCGAAAACGCGTCTTTTGCGTCCCGGCGATCGTAGCTATCGGAAGCTTTAGACCCGTGGCTTTGCGCCACCACCTTTCGGCAGATTTGCCCTTTGATATTTCGCATTCATTTTGTGTACATACTATAGTATGGGTGAATCTAGCATATCACCCAAGCTATGTCAAGCTGTATCGAGTTCAGCGAAGCTCATTCTACATAGTGTATCAATGCCTTTTGTGGTACAGGACATAATGTTTAGAGTATCGACTTTTGTTTGTTTTATCGGTATGATTTGATGCGACGGGCAAAAAAGCCAAAGTTTGTTGGATTAATCATAGCGATGGAGATTGCGTATGCCAACCCGTATCCTTGATGCTGATGTTGCAGCTAAAATAGCAGCCGGTGAGGTAGTAGAAAGACCTGTCTCGGTAGTCAAAGAACTGGTAGATAACTCGCTGGATGCGGGTGCTACAGTAATCAGTATTGAGATAAAGGGTGGCGGACTTAATCTGATCCGGATTGCCGATGATGGTACAGGTCTGGCGGCAGATGAAGTTGAGATCGCATTTGCACGACATGCCACCAGCAAAGTAACGACAACAGCAGACCTTGAGATTATAGCGACCCTAGGGTTCAGGGGAGAGGCATTGCCCAGTATTGCTGCGGTTGCCCGTGTTAGTATGGAAACGTGTTCTGAAAAGGAAACGGCTGGCGCTAAAATCATCATAGATAACGGGATTGTTATCGAAAAGAAGCAGTTCGGTTGCCCAAAGGGAACGGTTATTCAGGTAGAAACCCTTTTCAGAAAAGTGCCGGCCAGGCTCAAATTTCTCAAATCAACACAGGCAGAAAATGGACGAATATCGAGCTTGCTTATCCTGTACGCGCTAGCTTATCCTGAGGTAAAGTTCACGCTGACCATTGAGGGCAAAACGACTCTGCGTACACCTGGAAGCGGTGTATTGCTGGATGCCATAGCCGAGGTTTACGGGCTGGATGTGACAGACAACATGGTTTCGCTATCCACTGACGATGGTGGCATCGAAGGCAGTACGATTCGCGTTGACGGATACACAAGCAATCCGTCGCTGACCCGCTCCAATCGCAGCTACATCAATCTTTTTGTGAACAGACGCCTCATTAAGAACCAGTCGCTTACCTATGCGCTGGAGGAAGCCTATCGAGGGTTGATTGTTACCGGCAGACATCCAATTGCAATAGTCAACATTTATATGCCTTATGATGAGGTAGATGTGAACGTGCATCCGGCCAAAACTGAGGTTAGATTTAAGGACGAGAGGGCAGTGTTTGCGGCGGTGCAGCGAGCGGCCAGGTCTGCACTTATGGGTACGGTATCGACTCCTTCGATTCGGCACAATATTATGCATGAACAAAGCTTGCCTTTACCTCATATAACGCATCCTGTTTATCATCCTGCCTTGTTTGAATCGAATACTGCTGCAATATCAAAATCGGCGAGCGATGTAGATGGTGGGGTTGATCAATCAACGTTGCCCATGCTTCGAGTAGTTGGTCAGATCGCAAATACCTATATCATATGTGAGGGTCCCGACGGCATGTACCTGATAGATCAGCATGCGGCGCATGAGCGCATAATGTATGAGCGTATCAGGCTTGAACGTGAACAACGTACGGTGGGAGTGCAGGGGTTACTGGAGTTGACAACGGTTGAACTTAGCCCCACGCAGGAACTATTGCTTAAATCGCGATCTGAATATCTAATAGGCTACGGGTTCAATATAGAGCCGTTTGGCGACAGGACATATGTGATACGTTCTGTTCCGGCTTTGATTGCGGGCAGAAATTTGGTCGACTCGGTTCTGAGCGTCATTGACTCCCTGGGTGATACATTGGCCGATATGGACGATCAGATTGCAGTATCTATGGCGTGCCACGGTGCCATTAAAGCAGGGCAGTTGCTTGGAAGTGAAGAGATCAGAGAATTAATAGGGCAGCTTGAAAAAGCTGCCCTACCTTATAATTGTCCTCATGGCAGACCGACGATAATTAAGATTACCACCGATCAACTTGAAAAAGATTTCAAGCGTAAATAGTTTATAGCTTTAGATAGCCGTGTGCATAAAGTGATTCGTTTTGCAGTGCTTTGACCGTCTTGACGATATCGCTTATCTCCGGATCACTCATATCTGCTGTTGAGGTGTCATACATCTCACCTTCCTGATAGCAATCGTACAGACCAAGATATAACTTGCCTTTTGGCGTTGAATCATCTCTGTCAGTAAGAATTTTAACAACTTCCATAAGTTTTTCGTCCAGAGCGTCGGCAATACAGGAATCAAGCCCAGCTCCAGCCATCATTACCATGAATACCCTGTTAAGTAGTGGTCGCAACTCCTCAGGGCAGGAGTTTGATATATTAGACAGGCCACAGGTGGTCATTGGGGCAGGGTCGGCCATTTGCTTGAAAAAGCGCACTGCCTCAATGGTCTGTAATGCCTGATCCTGATTGCCGTTGATGGTCAGTACCAGCGGGTCCAGCCAGATGTGATCGCTGGGAACACCCTCTGCTTCGGCTACAGCAAGTATCTCTGCTGCAAGTTCTATGCGGGCGTCAGCGGTGGTGGGCAAGCCCACTTTAGCCAGGCTTAGCGCTATGATGTCACAGTTGTATTTTGCCGCCAGCGGCATAAGCGCGGTGAGGCGCTCCTCGGTGGCGTCTGTACTGTTGATGATCGCTTTATTTTTGCAAACCTTAAGGCCTGCCTCAATTGCTACGGAATTGGTGGTATCAAGGCACAGTGGAAGATCGGTAATCTCCTGAATTGTTTCTACCATCCAGGGCATTACTTCTGCACCGTGTTTTTTTTGCGGACCAACGTTAAGATCAATTACATTGGCGCCATCATCCGCTTGGCGCTTGGCCAGTTTCTGAATGAAGGCCTTGTCTCTGTCTTCGATGGCCTTTCTAATGCTGGTGGCAATAACATGAATGCTCTCACCGATAATAATCATTTTTTTGTGTTCTCCTTTAAAAATAACTTTTGCTAAAGCGCAAGTTTTGTTACTATACTGAGTACCCCCTTATATAGGGGTGAGTCTTTGGGGAGTTGAGACAGTGGTAATCCTCTGCCGTCAACTTCGGCCATATTAGGATCATCGGGTATCGTTTCTATCAGATCAAGACCTGCTTTATCGATTATTTGCTGGCCTTCCGGCAGCAACTCCGACTTAACACGGTTCAAAACAAGTCCGATCCTGTCCACATTGGTACGCAGTTCCCCGATAAGGTCCTTCATATGGCTGGCAGTGATAAGCCCCTTTACGGACGAATCCGACACCAAAAGAAGGATATCGATATCGCGGGTGGTCTGACGGCTTACGTGCTCCATCCCAGCCTCGCAATCAATGATCACGTAGTCGTAGTTTTCACCGATCTTGTCTATGGCCACGCGGAGCATGTTGTTTGCTGCACAGTAACAACCCGGTCCCTCCGGTCGTCCCATGGCCAGCATGTCGATTTTATCCGACTCAACAAGGCACTCCATAACCTTCATCTGAAGATAGTCTGGTTTGGGTACGCTGTTATCATAGGTTCCCTTTTTAACGGAAACGGTCATATCCTCGCGAATGCGCCCTATACTGGACTCCATAGGCAAACCCAGGGCAATACTAAGGTTTGTACTGGGGTCGCCGTCTATGGCCAGAACAACGCCTTTTTCTGATAGGATATTTGTGAGGAGAGCCGATATGGATGTTTTACCTGTGCCGCCTTTACCTGCAATTGCGATTGTCTTACTCATATCTTCTTTCTGATGCCGGCAAGCAGGCCGCCAATTCCTCCCAGAAGTGCATAGGAGAATAATCTTTCCTGAATCCACGTAGATTCAACACCCGAGGCAGCACCCCACTCCAGAACTACAGGATCGAAACCATCAATTTCTGGAAGAATGGTGATTACAGCGGCTACTATCAATCCGACGATAACACCCGCTATAATCCCCCTTAAAAATCCGCTTGCCATTCTTGCTGTGATCATCCCGGCTAATATTAAAGATAGTATAGGGACGTAGTGTACTGCGGCAAATGCGGCAAACCCTACCACTATTGCTACCAGCAGTGATACCGAGCCGAAAATTCCCAGCAAAAACATTTTTTAGCTCCAGTTTTGTTTTAGATAGCTGCCTATTGCCATGGCCTCACGAGGGCCAACAAGTATCTCCCAATCAGGCAGTTCATCCTCAAGGTCTCCCTTCAGGACTGCTACGCCACCGGGAAGTATTATCTTTTTGTGACTCAGAGTATCCGGCAGCTTAAACTCCTTGACAGCTTTGGCGATCTTTTCGGCGTCAAACTTTCCGGCTGCCCATGCTGTCAGTACCGACAGACCTTCCGTATCGCATACCAGCAGGTGTGACGGGTATCCACTGTTTTCAAGCTCACCGGCAATTGAGAAATAGGTGAGTGAGAAGTTTGTGGTAACACACAGTACGCTATCGGCCTTGGGATCGCCGAGCGGATATACACCAGCTGCCATCTGAATGGGTTTCTGCGGGTCTGTATAAATATTTAATCTGGCTGTGAGTAGCGGGTAAGCTACTGCAGGTGAGAAGTTATCCAGAACGATGATGCTGGCGTATTTTGCAATGTGCATACCGGCCAGCATTGCCTCGTCATCGATACTCTCAGCTCCCTCACCCGGGAAAGTGATGACCGGATACCCGAGTGCAACGAAGCTCTTTTTGATAGCCAGCCTTCGTATCTGTGTGAGAGCGTCCAGCGAATCTGCATATCCCCTTGTTGCCGGATCAATTACAAGGTCTTCCACTCCGGCTTTTGCTGCCTGCTCTGTAAGATCGGCAACTTCCTGTAGTCCATTTCCATAAACTGCCAGGGGGCAAGAGTATTTTTTTGCCAGCTCAATCATAGCATCCGCGTTGTCGGCGGTTGCTGCGTAGATCAGTGGCTTGTCTTCGCCAACTTTTTCTAGCGCTGCTTTCATTGCGGCCGTGTCGCTGGACATCAGAATCAAAGCTACATCAGTTGCGGCTTTAACATCAGCTGCCAATTTTGCGAATTTGGCAGCATCCTTGGAATCATTCTCAATGGCAATTCCATCAAGATACATGTTTATGCCTACGCGCTCTACGCTGTAGGCTGCCGCTTCCTTGGCCTTAGCAACTGCATCAGCATCGGAATCTTTAACCCGAAGGACAAGTCCTGCCGGATGAACGAAGGTCTTTTCATGTCTGAAAAGAACAACCTCGTTGCCAACTTCTATTTTCTTTTCGCCGACACCGACGGTGACCAATCTGACCGGAGGCCTGGATGCTGCCTCCAGATTGGACTTTGCCTCATCGGATACATAGGGGCATGCGCCCAGTTCCGTTGCCCTTTGTGCCAGCTTCATTGCAAACGATAAGCAGGTGGGAAAACCACACTCCTTACAGTTTGTCTTAGGTAAGAATTTGTATATTTGTACACCAGTGAGAGCCATAATTATCTCCCCTTTGCTAAAATATCTAAAATATGTATTTAACCCATTAGTTTTGTTATAGCTGCGCCTACCTTGGCTACAGACTGTGGATGGCGCAGTACCACCAGGTTGGAGCCTGCCTGCATTAGTGAAATCGCAGTTTGCTCCTCCCAGATAATGCCGCGTGTTTCCATGTCGCCCCATGACTCGGGAAGCCCCTGTGCCACCTTGGCCTCTTTCTGTTTCCAGGCATCTTCGCCGACGTTGTTGATTATGGGCATAGCGGTTAGTTTGTCTCCGCCAAGACCAGCCATTCTAAGCCTCTCCATGACGGAATAGGTGTATTCCAGTCCATAACCCAGTGCCCCCGTGGTTGGATCCATCAATATGGCATCAATCGGGAGTCCTGCATCGGTAAGAAGGATGTTAAGCTGTTTGGCCAAGTTCAGATCAACCGGCGAACTGGGGATGGCAATGTGACCATCGGCTATACATACGGCAACCACCGTACGATAGTTTTTCTCCTCGCAGTTGCCTATTGCAATTCGCTGTCCGCGAGCTGCCTCAGACACGGCCGGCAAAATTTCGTTATCTTTGTCGGCAACGCCTGTGCCTATCACGATCAAAGGTACATCAACTGCGCTCAGAATTTTATCTGTCACGGCCTTCGCTTCTGCAATACCTGTGTTTCCCTCGTCGGGATGTGCGCTTTTCAGATTCAGCAGTATTGCCTCAGCCCCGTACTCAACCGCTTTTTTAGCCCACGTTGCGGGGTCGTTCACCACGTCTCCCCATGCTTTAAGCAGGGTTGGTGACCAGTCGGCAGGTGCAATGTCCTGTATCTCAATGGCCACAGCGGTCTTGTTAGGTATAGTACCATCGAAATGGAGGTAGGGAAGGGTGTTTTCTCCCCCGACGGTTACTGTCTTGCGACCACCGGCACCAAGTGTTACCTGGTGAACCTGCCCTGTCCATTTTTCGAGCGGAATTTCTACAGACGGCATAGTTTATCTCCTTTCGCCATTAAAGTAGCTTACTATCAAGTATGAAAACCGTTTATATTAAATTATCGGGTCCATTGTAAGTGCCGGATGGCCTTTCTCTTCAAGGAAAGCCATCAGCTCATCTGATGTGGTTGCAGTTGTCCCATCGGCGATTTTGTCGATCAGATCGGGATCACCGGCGGCAATAGCAGCCTCTTTAAGCTCTTCAGCAAGTTCTTCCTTGATATTCTTGGACAGCCATACCAGGCGCTTGATTCCGCCCTCGGCGGAGATGAATTTATCACTTGTGACATATCTCTTACCATGTCCCATCATGCCCGGATTCTGTGCGCCGCCACCAACATCACTCATAGCAGTGGTGAACTTGAGTCCACAGGGGGTCTCGCTATAATCATCGCGCGATACTACCATAAATCCGTTGGCCTCAGGAATGATCATCATGATACATTCGCAGCAGCCGCAAGTTGTGCATGGTGCGTCCATTACAGAGTAAAGGGTAAAGCGGTCAATAGCTCTCTGAGAATTCTCAAGAACGAACTGGTTAACGCCTTCCCATTCGCCAGCTTCCTGACTGATAAGCTTGCCTTTAGGCACGGGCTGGTTTGGCCCTGTAGGATTGATTTCATAAGCAGCCCTGCAGTCCAGCCAACTATAGGCACCGCAAAGACCGGTTCGCTCAGGGTTTATTACACAAATGTGTGTGGGGGCGAATGACTGGCAAAGCGCACAACTGTAGAACGTATCCACTGAATCGTCGGTAATACCGGCAAGTCTGAGGTCACGCTCGGCGTAAACTTCTTTTGCATGCTCTAGGAACTCGGCAACCTTTTTTTCATCGGTGATAACGGTTACCTGTACCTTGTCTACAATGGCGCCAAACTGGTTATGCAGGTTAGCGTGGAGTATATCTCCGAGGTGCTTCAGTCTGAAGCCCTTCTCGAAAGCGCCCTTGCTTATGCGAATCCATGTGATATCGCGCTGGCCCTGATGCTGTACACCCTCTGCGCCGTTAACGAAGTGGTGTATCTGGCGTTCCAGAACGGGCTCAAAATCTTTTTGCATTTTTCTACCGGCAACATCAACTTTGATGGCCATGTAAGTCTTGTCACCTTCTTTGAGATCATCAAGATCGGGGCCTATAACCTCGAACTTTCCATCCTCAATATCATTGATGTCGTGCATTTCCAGCATTTCAACCGCGGGGCCTGCTTTTGATCCATACTCAGCCTGCAGGTTTGCACGGCGAACAACTTCACCCTCAAACGCTGGGCCGAACGAATTGGGGATGGCCACCTTGGCTATTTTGACCTTAATGCCGCGAACCTCAACACATTTATCTACCAGTTTCTCAGCACGTTCCATGTCATCCTTACCTGGAATATCATCGAAAGGCATACTGACGACGTGCTCGTACCTAGTTACGCCTGTGGGTAGAATATTGGGTACCTGCGTGTCGCATATTGCCGGGAAACCGAATGTTATGGCACCGGCACCGGTGGCCCAGTCAACAGGGCCCATATCGCCAAGAACCAATGCAAATGCGAAACAGCGGAATTTGTTATATAAAAGTATGCGTCTATAGTCACCTGCGTCAACACCGCCGAAGCTAAGTGCCGCTCTTGTGGCAAATCCCAACGCATAAACAATTGCTTCAGTATCAGATCCGAAAGGCACGATAAAGGTATCGTATCCCATTTCGACGCCTTCTTCGCGCAACTGGTCTACAACAGAACGACCGTTGTTGTTACCGGCCAGGAAGACGAGCAGTCCCTTGGACTGACACTCCCTTACGATCTTAACTGCGACCTCGTTGCTTTTAGCGCAACCCAGAATGGCAGCAAAACCGGGCATGCGGCCATCTACGAGTTGGATACCCCAGCCACGCATCTGTGAGTCATCGATAGGGCCATTGTATGTGAAGTCGCCTTTGACCTCCGGCTGTGTACCATTAACAAACTCTATCGATTTGATTATCTCTTCGGCGTATAGTGTTGCCACGCCTGAGTCCAATGTTTCGCCCAAGTAGGGTACCCATAGGTGCTCGCTCGGCGTAGGTGGCAGAAGGCTTTTTGCCAACTCCAGCGGTTTCTCAAGATCACCCAGCTTCTCTATGATAATACCTGTATAACCATAGATCAGCGGCACATGAAAAGCGGTGGGGCCGCCTCTTGAGTCCTTAAACTCAATAACAGCGTCTGGGCCATGCTTGGCAAGTGCCTCTTTATACATTTTATCGGCTTTTTCAATAGTCTGATGCGCACCCGTAATTGCCTGGGTGGCGATGAATTTCGACATTCTCTTTCCTCCAGTAAACCAAAAATCTATATTCTTCTAGTATTTGCGGAAATCACCGGACATGGGACCGTCCATGGGGTTGGTAGCTGACATTCGCTCTGCCTGTCTAAAGGAAGGGTTGGTGGCTACCTTCTCACGCTCCGGGGACGATTCTGCACTTCGCATAATACTGCGTGCATCTGCAGCTTTGCCCTCATCGGTTTTTGCGCCGACAAGAATTCCTCCCAGAGCTACGCCAAACTGATAGTATTTGACGGTTTCCTCGTCAAGACCCCAGTCCTTAGCTAATGCATCTGGAGTAACGCCGCTGATATCCTCTCCCTTGTAGCCTTTTCCCTTGAGATCACTCAACGCTTTTTGAGCTTCCTCAGGCATTCTGAATAGTTTCACCACTGCACTGGCCATGATGTATTCCTTTCCCAGTCACTCCATGATTATGTGAGTGCTGTAAGGGTTTTTAAAATAAAAAAACTCTAACGTATAACTCTGTCGAGTGAACTGCAGAGTCGTATGTGACATAACTTTGGTTTTCCATCATAGATTTATACAAACCAGACTTTCAAAATTCTATCATGTCGACTCTTGAGACGTCAAGTGTACGCTGTGGTGGTATTGATACTGTGCGCAGTTGACAATCACTTGTGTGCGAATGTATAATCCTCCTTTTACTGTAAAACGATAACAGAAAATACATAGAGGTGACACGATAGTAATGGAAATCAAGAAATACGAATCTGGTTATGAGCAGGATCTGGTTGATTTATGGGTGCAATGCGGATTAGTGGTTCCGCAAAATAGTGCTCAAGGAGATATCGGCAGCAAGATGGATTTTCAGCCCGACCTGCTTTTTACCGGCTTCCTGGAGGGCACGCTCGTAGCATCGGTTATGGCCGGATATGAGGGGCACAGAGGCTGGGTAAACTATCTGGCGGTCAGTCCGCAGTATCAGCGTAAGGGTTTTGGTCGAGCCATGATGCAACATGCTGAGGCAGAGTTAACCAAGCTGGGCTGCCCAAAGATAAACCTGCAGGTTAGAGGCGGCAATGACTCTGTTATAAAGTTCTACGATAGGATAGGTTATGCCATAGAGGATCGCGTTAGTATGGGCAAAAGGCTTACTTAGGTAAATGCCGCGATTTTAGCGAATGCGATTTTTAGCTATAGGAAGTAATGAAGAATCATATCCAGGCGACCGTGCTTTATTAGGTATATACCGGAAAATCGCATTACCTCTTTGATGCTCTCTCTGTACCCTGGTGCATAGCAGTGAGTTGTGCATTTCTTGCACATAGGTTTGGGATCATAGGGGCACATCAGAAGCTTTACCATGCCATGATTCAGTAATTTGGAACAGTTAGGGCAAAGCGCAATCTTCTTGTCGCCCATGGCTTTTTGCACACTGGCATCGCTACTGGAAAAAGTCAGTTTAGTGCGATCCTTGTGTTTTTCGCGACAATAGATATGTATGAAATCGCGCAGAACCCTGAGGTCTTTTTCTTTCTTGTTTGTGAACCTGCTAAACAACTTCGACATAGATACGCTCGTACTATTACCCTAGCATAGACGGGTAAGTTTATATCTCGGTTTGATCGGCAAGGTACTGTTTAACGGCCGAAAGCTTACCTTGCATATCGTCAATTGGTTGGTTTCCCAGCCATCCAATTACCATGTCTCTCATGGCAGGGGGAAGTGATGATCCAATTAGAAGGTCGATTATTTTTTCAACGTGGTCTTTGATTTCCGGCATGTAGTTCTCCTATTTATGTTTATCTCAAGATACTAGCGCGTATTATACCATACAGAATTGATTAGTGGTTGATGTGTCTAATTGGTTATAGTCAGTTCAGGTGCTACGTCAGTAAAACTATCAAGCCATATGTTGATAAAAAGATTACATATGCACCGATCGAGATTATTAATCCTACTTTTGGAAACCCCGTTCTGCGTTCCTCAAAATCCTCAGGTCCTGAAGACAAATTGAAAAATTCGCCATATTTTTTGTAGTTATTCTTCCCCCAACCCTTGAAACGTGTCCCATACCAAAGTACAGCCATTATCGCGATAATCGAGATAAATACTATGTGTATTACTAGTATATTCATCGTTACTCCATCAGTAAATCTACATGATTAGTGTTATTTCTATCTTCCCAAACGAGTTCACTTGTCAGGCGGAAGCTGTCCTAGTCATGTTTAAAAGCAGCCGTTCTGGCCACAAAGGACTGTTTTTCATTCGGATCAAATCCACAAGCCTCGTAGAACCTGTGCGCATCATCCCTATGTATCGCTGATAGCAGCATAACTTTATAGCAACCAGCCCTCCACGCATAATCAAGCACAAATTGAATTAGTTGTTTGCCGTATCCTTTTCTTTGCATTGATTCGTCAGTGATAACGTTCTCAATAACTGCATATGGAGATGCGTGTCTTGTCAGGTTGGGGATAATGTTCAGATAACACGTAGATATAATTGTACCGTCTAGAGTAAGAACAAAGAGTTGGAGGTTCGGATCACGTTGTATTTGATTGAATACAGACCTGTCTCTCCCATCACTGATAATCGGATCATCGGGAAGAAGTTGGACAAGTAGACTCATTATTCCCTGAAGATCGTTATCTTCCGCAATTCGTATTAAGCAATTATCATTTCCCATTTTGTCCCCCCAGTGATAAATCTCGTGATCGATTATATTAGGCTGGCGCTAACTATATAAACCGTGTCCGCAACCTGCTCTATCTCGACGGCAAATCCGGCATTCTCGAACATGAAGGGGAATGTATCCAGCGTAGGTTGGTATTCGTCTTCCATGTCGTGATACTGAGCCAGTGCGCGTGCTTTATCTTCGTTGTCCTTGAATATGACATCACCTATGACTATGAGGCCACCGGGGTTCTTTAGCACACGTTTCATCTCTGTAATGGCAAGCTGCTTATCATGGCCTGGCAGATGATGTATAGAAAACGTAGATACAACAGTGTCAAAGGAATTATTAGGGTAGGGGATAGCAAGAAATGGATTTTCGCAAACATCAATATTGAAGCGTCCGTCGAACTGCGCAAGTTTGGGAGCGGCCAATTCTATCATCTTAGTTGAAGGGTCCAGGCCAATAACTTTACATCCGTTCTGAAGTAATAACTCAGCCAGGTTTCCGTTACCTGTGCCAATATCCAATACAACATCGGTTTTCTTTATCATGGCTTTGCGCGCCACAGCAGCAAGTGTATCGTCGTAACGCAGTCGCTTTACATTGCGCATGATGTAATCGTACCGGTCTATCGAGTCGTAAGTATCAAAATCCCACTTTTTAGCTTTACCATTCATTGCTGCTCCAAACGCAATGTTATACCACTGCAGACATATATGGCAAGAAAAAGAGAGGTTGAATCTTAGCAAGAATGCTATTTGAAACAAGAACGTAGCTAATTGAGGTTCCTCAGTCGGGGAATAAACAGCAATGCAATAATGGTTAGTAGTACTAGAGCAGCTGCAAATCCACCCAGAACCCACTGCACACTTAAAACTGCCGCCAGCATTCCAGCCGCAAACTGGCCAAAAGAGGTTAGACCGAATTCCATTGTGTAGACACTCATCACTCTGCCACGATACTTGTCCTCAGTATAGTTTTGAACAAGCACATTGCCTAGTGTCATCCTTATGGCCTGGCCTGCTCCAATAAAGACCATTATAGCCAAAGAAAGCCAATAGATGGATGAGGCGGCGAAAATACCAGTAGCCACACCGAGAAAGAGAAATGCCAGCAGCAATACAAGCCCTCGCTTTTTATTCGGCATGGTTGCTATTATAAAAGAGGCGATGATCGCGCCAATCCCAGAACATGTTAATAACCAACTCATGCCTGTTATACCTACCCCCAGAATATCCTCGGTAAATATTGGCATTAGAGTGTGGACAGGTCTTGATAAAAATATTCCCAGTAGAATAAACAACAGAACAAATAAAACATTTTTATTCCGCCCAATATATCCAAGTCCTTCTCTAATGTTGGAGAGCATATTGCCTCCCATTTTTACTGCCTTTCCTGTTATAGGTATAAAGGAAATGAATAACACTGCTATAAGGGACAGCCCCACCATAATAAAATAAACAACATTGTAATCAAATGCGTTAACAATAAAGCCTGCTGTTAGGGGACCGATAGATTGTAGCCCACTCATAGCAAGATTGTTCAGAGCTATGGCATTTGTTACCGATTCTTGACCTACTATTTCCGGGATAATCGAATGGCGAGAAGGCAACATAAAACCGGTCACTATGCCATCCAGAGCGGCTCCTGCAATAAGAATCCACCAGGAACCATCGTTCGTCTGGCTCAGATATCCGGTGGTAAGAGCAATGGCAATACATAGTGAAACAAGCGCCGAATTGGTCTGACCTATAAGCATGACATGTTTCTTCTGTAAACGATCGGCAAGTGCTCCACCGAAGAGTGATGTCACGATCATTGGTATTGCATGAGCTATTGACATAATACCCAGAATGGCAGGAGAACCGGTTAGTTCGTATACCAGATAAGCACGCGTTATCATGTGCATGTTAAATGCAGCGCGCTGTGCCAGCAGTGCACCGTAATAAAGCCTGAAAGCATGATATTTTAAGGATCTGACTGGATTCATTGAGGCTATGCACCTAACCTTGTAATTTATTAAATAACGAATCGCATTCAGAACAATAACATTTTACGACGGCATAAAGCCAGTCGTAAGGAACTATGAGTAATAATTGAGATTTGCCAATCATAGTATAATTGTTCGATATCTTCAAGATTAAGAGGAGAACGCGATGTTTTATGACGTTACAGTTAAGATCATATCTGCCAAGGGACACTGCACTGCGGGGCATAAGGTAGGAGAGGAGTGGGTGGTAGGTCCACATACCCCGGCCGGTATATGCGTCGCAGCTTTTAATAGCTTGATACCGACAATCAGGGTGCTCAGATACAACGGGTTTTATGGCTCAGAGTCTGGTCCAAATACTACTCAGCATACAATTGCCTGCCAGGACGGCGACAATCCGGTGATATTTGAGGTGAAACGTATTCGCGAGTAGATTGTAGTTGGCAAAAAAGAAAAAGGGCTTCAACGTATTAGATTGAAACCCGATTTACTATTAATCAAAGTTGGGTCTTACCAAGATTGGATATTTAAATAATTTACCTTCTGGGATTAGATATTCTTTTCCTCATCACAGATGACAGCGCTGCTAAGAGAACTCCTACTAGCATTATCACTATTCCGTAACTCCAGTGGAACGACGCAGGCAAGGAAAATGAGTCTAATAAAGACCAATTAACATAGGCTAAAACGGCTCCAATAATGGCAAATATCGCACCTGCAAAACCGCATACCCATCCTATAATGCATATTAGTATTGCTAGAAATTCCAAAAAAAGATCAATAAAAAAATTCATTCTTCTCTCCCTGTATTCAGTCAAGCGAAAATACTAAGAATTATCTCACGTAAGATTATACCCCAAGGGTCAATACGTTACTCGAATAATCCGTAGTTTTAAGATTAGGCGGTTTTGGTATCGTTGTCAATGTGCTACCTAATATTATATCACGCCTGGGTAGTCGCACACATTTATGAATATTTGTGGATGTATCTAGGAGGATTGAGCGGCGGCACACTGTTTGCGGTAGTTCGATATGCAGACTAGTTACTGTGTGGCTGGTTAATCTGTTTCACCGTAATTCCCGGGGCATACTGCTTGATTTCATTATATGCATCTTTGTTGTTTGCGTGTGTGTTGCCTACTAGATACACAATATCAAAATGGATTTTTTGCATCAAATCAATGGCTTTAGTTCCGTCACCGGCAATAGCAACTCTGTATTTCTTATTGGTTACTATATCGCGCATAGAACACCAGAGGTCTGTCCTGCTTGCAACAATGAGAACATTGGATTGTTCTTTCATGATTTTTACACTACCTTCAGATTTGACTACACTTTGGTTCGTGAGTTTGCTGTAATTTCTTTGAAGTCTACACATGTTTTCTATCAAATAAGGCAGATACTCATCGGCAAATCTAACGGATAAATCACATTTCATATTAATACCAGAGAAAGGTAGGAGAGCACGTTTTTTAGCGGAGATATTATATACATGATTTGCAAAGTATATAAAAGTCTGTGAAGTGTGAACTGAAACATGATTGGGGTGTGAGGTTAAGAGGAGGATTATAAGATAGTTAACAAATCAGCGATTTTAAAAGGCTTATGTAGTAGATTCCCGGAGCATATATTCTGAGCTTCTCCCACCAAAGGATGTTTTTGCTCATATGCCGTCATGAAAACTATTTTTGTGTCTTTGCTAACATTTAAAATTTCACGGCAGGCCTCGACCCCGTTCATGCCTGGCATTTTTATATCTACCAGCGCAGCATCAAAGTCATATTAACGTGCTTTTTCTAATCCCTCAACACCACTATTGGCCTGAATACAATTATATCCACTGAGCTCAAGAACATCCGCGATGATATTTGCGAGCTGAGGTTCATCATCTACTATAAGTATTTTATATCCATTAGGTATCATGCATTTAGCATACAGGTTGCCTAGATAGCTAAATAGGGCATAGTTACCCTAAATGAGCTGGCTAATATACTACTTCGCTGCTAAATAAAA
>Ga0209249_1001983_pt1 | contig 17730 bp, 19 predicted proteins | sample SaaInlV_200m_DNA_4_FD_184653 | JGI IMG/M metagenome (GOLD analysis project Ga0209249, IMG submission 184653) | Marine microbial communities from expanding oxygen minimum zones in the Saanich Inlet - SI037_S3LV_200m_DNA (SPAdes) (version 2) | ecosystem: Environmental > Aquatic > Marine >...
GGATTGAATTGAAAGGGGAAAGTTTAAGAAAAAAGATGTAATATTGTCATGCTATCTGTTCTTTGAACCATTTTCTGCGAGGGGGTCAATATCACCGAAACAGGGGTCAGCTTCACCGAAATATCCACTTCCGTATCCAATGGTTTTTATTTGTTGGTACTTTAAAAAATCAAGCAAAAATATTTTTTTCAATTTTGTAATATTATGTAACAAATAATTAAATCCTGTTTTCTGCACTCCAAGTACATTTGACAAGTGTTGCCTGTACAGGATTGTAGCATGAGGTATATAGGATATAATACCAGTTTTTGAAATATTAGCTGCGATCCACCAATCATGCATTACCAATTTTGGAGGATAAAATGGAATGCACTGTTTTGCAAAATCGTTTATAAGCATTGTGCAACCCGTTACACAATTTGCAACACCTAAATAGTTAAATGTATTGAAATAGTCCGGATTTATTCTTGTTGCTTTATAAAAAGATTCATGAATAATTTTTAAATTCTTATCAACTATTTTTAAATCCGTATGGACTAATATTGCTGAATTTGAATGTTCTTCTTCCAATATTTGAATTTGTTTTATAGACTCCTCAACCTTGGTTGGAAGCCATATATCATCATGGTCACAGAACATGTAATATTTAGCATCTATTTCTTGTAACATAATTACAAAATTATGTGCTGCTCCTAATTGATCTATTCCTAACAAGAGTTTAATAATTCTTTCATTATGGATTTCAACATATCGATCAATAATTTGAATTGTCTTATCTGTAGAACCATCATCATTAATGTATAAAATCCAATCTTGATTTGTTTGGTTAAGGATTGAATCAATTTGCTGCACAATATATTTTTCACTATTATATGTTGCCAGAAGAATTGCGATAGATGGAATAGATTGCATAAACAATTTATTAGCTGAGAGTCATAAATATATGAATATCCGACATAGAATTATAGTTTAATTGATAAAAATTGTTTTGAGTCTATTTCAAAAGGATTGACTTATATGCTTCAAAAGTTTTTTTTGCAACTGTATTGTAATTGTAGAATTCAAAATAACAGTTTGTATTGACCTCATTGTATTTTGGAAATTGTATTGCTTTAACAATTGCATCATTTATTGAAGAAACACTTAGAGGATTACAAATGTGGCCTATTTTTTCCATTTGATAATAATCAACGGGTGCAAATCTTTTATCGGAAACAACAACCTCACAGCCATAATATAAGGCTTCAATAGTAACCAAACCCGTAGATTCTCCCAATGATGGTAACACATGTACAAGAGCTTTTTTATAATAATCAGCAAGCTCATTATTTTTTAGTTCTCCCGTAAAAAATACATTGCCCCTTTTTTTTGCATATTTTACTAAATGCTTGTAATATTTGTTATTCCCGATCCTGCCAATAAAGTATAAGGGATATTCGGGTATGTCCATAGTTGCTAGAAGTGTATTTAACTGATTCTTACTTGGGATAATTAATCCGGCTTGAATGATTAAATTTCTTTCCTCATTTTGTTCGAGCCCGATATTGTTATCTGTAATTTCGATTGCGTTCGGTACAATTGTACTATTAAATTTAATATTAAAAAGAGATTCTAACCATTTTTGTTCTTCACTTGAATTGGGTAAAACAATATCGGATGAATTAATAATATATTTAATATCATTTACAAATCCTTTCGAGAATTCGCTTCCTTTTTTAAAATACTTTAAAAGAAATAAAATAAGGCTTCTTAACAATTTTGTTTTCTCAGAAGGAGAACTAACTATGAATTTCGCCATTATATTGTAAATAATGGAAGTTTCATAGTTCCAGTAAATTGAAGACAAAACAATTTTTGACTTTGTACTTTTTGCAGCTTGAACAAATTTAATGCTCTGCTTAAGAGTTGCCAAATTAAATATATGGATGATATCACATTCTTTTTTCGATAATTCTTTAGGGTCAAAACACAATTCAATTTGGATATCATTGTATGTAGACTCCAGATATTTTTGTGTAAGCAACATTTGGTTTGTATCGCCGCCCCTATTAATTAAACAGTCTTCTCGATTTGCAAAAATTACTTTCATAATTAATATATTTATGGCCAAAACTATAGAAAAAATACTGTGTTTTTAATGCCTGATTATTTTAAATAAATTTATTTCTAAAACTGGGCAAAAATCTATTTGTTTAAAAAATAAAAAAAACGGTCTGGCCCCTAAAAAAAACAAAGGTCGTTTATAGGCTAATGTGTTTCTTTGTATTTAAATATTGACACCATATAACTGTTTATTGAAAGTTAAACTAATTCCAAAAAGACCGATTTAAAATCTTGGGTTAAAACATTTTTTATGTTTTCGACAATTCAACAAGATTAAAACTGAATATTGGCAACTAAATACTTTTTTTTACATTTGTCCGGCTGAAGTTTTAAAAGATTTTTGTTAGCTGTGTATTTCATTGAAGGAGAAAAATGCAGTTAAAATTAGGAGATAAGTATAACAAAAAGCATTTAAAAAACAGTAGAATATCCTTATTCAAAACATGCAGAATAAAAATACAACCATTATAAAACCTAAAACCCATCTTCTGGAACTGAATTTAAAAGAAATTTGGAATTACAGAGATCTTTTATTAATGTATGTAAAACGCGATATAATTACTTTTTACAAACAAACTATTCTTGGCCCATTGTGGTTTGTAATACAGCCCATATTAACCACCATAATGTTTATGTTTGTGTTTGGCAACCTGGCCGGCATTTCTACCGATGGGATACCAGGGCCATTGTTTTATTTTAGTGGAATTATACTATGGAACTATTTTGCCGAATGCCTGACGCGTAGCAGTAATGTGTTCATCGAAAATCAGGCGGTTTTTGGAAAAGTGTATTTCCCAAGGCTTATAGTGCCTTTATCCATCTCCATCTCCAGCCTGGTGAAATTCCTTATACAATTCAGCATATTTCTTATTATTTATGTCTGGTACTATTTTCAAACCGATGTAATTATTACCCCAAATATCTACATCCTACTGCTTCCAGTGTTAATTTTAATGGCAGCAGGTTTAAGTTTGGGATTTGGGATTATTTTTTCCTCGCTCACAACCAAATATCGCGATTTAGTCTTTTTGTTGCAATTTGCCGTACAATTGTGGATGTATGCCTCTCCGGTAATTTATCCCTTGAATACTATTCCCGCAGGAAAACAATGGTTGTTGGTTTTAAATCCAATGACATCTGTTATAGAAACCTTTAAATACGCAACCATTGGACAGGGAGTTTTTTCGTGGATACACCTAGCATACAGTTTTGTGTTTATGGTAGTGTTATTGTTTGTTGGCATTGTGGTGTTTAACAAGGTAGAAAAAGGATTTATGGATACAGTTTAAAACATGAGTGATAAAGCCATAAAAATAGAAAATCTAAGTAAACAATACCGCCTTGGTTTGGTTGGTACCGGCACTTTGATGCACGATTTGAATCGTTGGTGGGCAACCAGTTTACGTGGGAAAGAAGATCCATACCTGAAAATTGGAGAAACCAATATCCAGGGTACCAGAGGAGCTTCGGATTATGTATGGGCATTAAAAGACATTAACCTGGAAGTAAAACAAGGCGAAGTACTTGGTATTATTGGCAAAAACGGTTCAGGCAAATCTACCCTTCTGAAAATCCTCTCCCGGGTTACCAAACCCACTACAGGAAGCGTTAATTACAAAGGACGAATTGCTTCCTTGCTGGAAGTTGGTACAGGTTTTCACCCCGAAATGACTGGGAGGGAAAATATTTTTATGAACGGTTCGATAATGGGCATGACCCGCACAGAAATTAAAAGTAAACTGGATGAAATTGTAGATTTTGCTGGAGTAGAACGATATATTGACACCCCTGTAAAACGTTATTCCAGCGGTATGACAGTGCGACTTGGGTTTGCCATTGCTGCGCATCTTGAGCCTGAAATACTAATAGTAGACGAAGTGCTTGCCGTGGGCGATGCAGAGTTTCAGAAAAAAGCAGTTGGTAAGATAAAAGATGTAAGCCAAAGTAATGGTCGAACAGTATTATTTGTAAGCCATAATATGGGAGCTATTCAAAATTTATGTGAGAAATGTATTCTTCTGGAAAATGGGGAAATAATACAAATTGGTTCAACAAGTAATGTAGTATTAAAATACTTAAATAATTTTACAAAAAATAAAACATTTCAAAGACCTGTTCAAAGCAATAATAATCCAACTATTACGACAGGAAAAGTTGAAAACAAAGATAATTCAATTGCAATTAACCTTTCTATTTATTCTGCTGAACACAAAGAAATTAGTATTGACTTGAGATTAAAAGATTCTAAAGGTAATAATGTTGGATTTGGATCTTTAGGCGCCTTTTCTTCAGACCAATTAATCAAAATACAACCAGGTAAAAACATAATTCAGTTTCAGTTTTCATCGAAAATAATCGCTGTTGGCAATTATTATATAAGTTTAGATTTAACTTTGCCAGGTTTATGTTATTATGATAGGCTGGAAGATTGTCTTTACATTGAAATAATTAGAAACCCTGAACACCCTGTCACTGGGGTATTAAATCAAGGATGGGGCTATGGTTCTCTCGAAATACCAATAATTCTTCAATAGATGAAACAACATATTCTTTCAAAAATACTAAAGAAACATATACTTCAAAGCAACCAGAATAAGGCAATATATTATTTGAAAAAATATATTAAAAAAGATGAATTAGAAATATTGGTTGATTTAGGAGCACATCAAGGGCTTTTCACAAAATCAATAGCCAATTATTTCAATTTGAAAAAAGCTTTTTTAATTGAACCAATTAAAAGAAACTATAATGCTCTTTTAAAAATATTTGAACTGACAGATTATGAGATTATTAATACTGTCATTAGTAATTTGTCTAACCAAAAAATCGAATTCAATATTAACAATTATGATGAAACTTCATCTATTCTAAATATTAGGCAAGATATTGATGAACTTAGCAATATCGATTCTTCGTTAAATAAAAAGATATTGATTTTATCTAAAACTTTAGATGATATTTTTAGTGAATATAATATAGAAGAAATATCTCTATTAAAAATTGATGTGCAAGGATGTGAAGATTTGGTATTAAAAGGGGCAGGGGTTGCATTAAAGAAAACAAAATTTATTTGGGTTGAAACATCTTTTAAACCTCTCTATGAAAATTCTGCATTGTTTCATGACATCTATTCGTTGCTGACATCTATGAATTTCAATTTGTTGGAAATTTCACCCGGCTATCGGAGCAAAACAAAAGAATTATTGCAAGCCGATTTACTTTTTGTTAATAAAGAATATATCATATAAGATGATTTCAAAAATAAAAAAAATCCTCTTCCGGTCTGATTTTAAAAACTATAATAAATCATATTCTCAATGTGGTGAAGATTTACTTATTAACTACATCTTTCAACTTAGGGGGGTTACTCATCCAACCTATATAGATATTGGGGCGAATCACCCGTTTTATATTAATAATACTGCCATATTTTATGAAAAAGGATGTAGGGGGATAAACATTGAGGCAAATCCAAACTTAATTGAAAAATTCATAGAATCCAGGCCAGAAGATATTAATTTAAACATAGGTATAGGTGCCCAAGAATCTTTATTAGATTTTTACCTAATAAATGACCCAACCTTAAGTTCATTTTCAAAAGAAGAATGTGAGAAATTTATAGCAACTGGTAAATATCATATAACCAATACAATAAAGGTGAAACTTACCACTATTCAAAAAATATTGGACGAATATAATAATGGTATTTTCCCGGATTTTTTGACAATAGATGCTGAGGGAATGGATCTTGAAATATTAAAAACAATTGATTATGTAAATAATGCACCAAAAGTGATTTGCGTAGAAGCTGCTGATTATTCTCCAATTGGAGCAGGAGCACGAAGAACAGAATTAATTAATTTTCTGGTGACCAATAGATATTATGAATATGCAAATACGAATTTGAATGCGATTATGGTTAAAAATGAATTCTGGTTTTTATAGATGAATTACTGAAAATAAAATACTTAATTATAGGTAAGTCTTGTCCAGAACAACTGAAAGTATGAAATTTTATTGTCGATGAAAAATAATTCAAAAATATCCATAATAATTCCAACATTCAACGCATCAGAAACATTATCGGAAGCTCTGAATAGCATTATTAACCAAAGTTTTCGTGATTTTGAAGTTTTAATAATGGATGGGAGATCAACAGATAATACAATTGAAATTTCCAAAAGTTACAATGATGCCCGTATAAGAATTTTTTCTGAGAAGGATAATGGTATTTATGATGCAATGAATAAAGGTATCCGATTATCAAAAAGTGAATGGTTGTATTTTTTGGGTAGCGATGATAGATTGGCCAACACGGATACTTTAAAGGATGTTAATAAATATCTTTCGAAAGATTATGAACTCGTTTATGGGAATGTTTACTGGGGCGATACAAATAAAATATATGATGGCTCTTTTGATCTAGAGAAGCTTGTTAAACAAAAAAATATTTGTCATCAGGCTATGTTTTATAATAAAAATTTGTTTGATATTATAGGAGAATATAATACTAAATATGAAATATTAGCCGACTATGATTTCAATATTAGATGTTTTCTAAATAATAGAAAGATCCTATATATTGATATTGTTATTGCATATTATTGCCGCCTCGGAGTGAGTAATAGAATAATTGACTCACTTTTTCATAAGAAGAGAATTTCAATTCTAATTGAATTATATGAAGATATTGAAGAAATCTATTATCACCACTTAGAATATAAAAAAATAATCTCTGCAAATAAATACGCAAAAGAATCTATAGTAAAGAAAAAGATTAGGTTACTTTGGGAATTTATTAAAAAAAAAGTATAGGTCTTATGGTCTAAATGCACAATCCAATAATCCAAATGAATGATTGTAGGACATAATTTAAAGAATGAAAGAAGTAATATACAAACCTAATACAGGTTACGGTGATACATGGATATTAATTAGCGATTTTATTACGAATCTACCAAAATCCTGGAGTCTTGGTTTTCGTCTTGCTTTAAGAAATATCAATGCAAAATACCGGCAATCCTTTCTTGGAATAATATGGATTTTGTTTCCTCCTTTAGCTACTGCTGCGGTGTGGATTTTTCTGAGATCTCAAAATGTTTTCGACTTTAAGGGGCTAACTATTCCATATCCGGTTTTTGTGCTAATTGGCACCCTGCTTTGGCAGGTGTTTAGCGAATCTATTACTATTTTACTTAACAATATCAGCCAAAGCCGAAGTTTGCTTATTAAAATTAATTTTCCGCACGAAGCATTAGTTTTTAGTGCAATTTTCGAAATAATATTTGCTGTGTGCATTAAGCTTATTTTATTAGTTGTCATGCTGGTGGCTTTTCAGGTAATGCCCTCATGGCAGATAATTTTTACTGTCATTAGCATCTTATCTTTAATGATGTTAGGATTAACAGTAGGATTATTACTTACGCCAATTGCCATGCTTTACAACGACATAACTTTTGCTCTTCCTATTGTATTACAATTTGCAATGTATCTTAGTCCGGTTGTTTATCCTAAACAAGATTATTCCGGAATTGGAAAAATATTAAATTACAATCCGGTGGCTCCCTTATTAAACAATGGGCGAGATTGGATTTTTGGTTTCACACCTGATATTTCCAGTTTTATATGGATAAGTAGCATTTCATTTTTACTCTTTTTTGTTGGTTTGCTAATTTTTAAAATGAGTATTCAAATTATCATCGAAAGAATAGGTTCTTAAACGAGGTATATATGAAAGACGAAATATTAGTTGATGTTCGTAATGTTTCTAAAAAATTTTCGACCAAATTAAAAAGTTCTCTCCGTTATGGACTGCAAGATTTAAGTGCCAGTTTTTTGGGAATTAAGCAGGATCAATCTAAGTTGCGGAAAGATGAGTTCTGGGCCGTAAAAGATGTTTCATTCCAACTTAAGCGAGGTGAATGCCTTGGTCTCATTGGGCACAATGGCGCCGGCAAAAGCACATTGCTAAAAATGCTAAACGGGCTTATTAAACCCGACGAAGGAGAAATAATTATGCGTGGCAGGATTGGTGCATTAATTGAACTTGGTTCAGGCTTTAATCCAATACTCACAGGTCGTGAGAATGTTTATGTAAACGGGCAAATACTTGGCTTTACCAAAAAAGAAATTGATAAAAAATTCGAAGCTATTATTGACTTTGCTGAGATAGGAGAATTTATTGATACACCTGTTCAAAATTATAGCTCTGGGATGAAGGTTCGACTTGGTTTTGCTGTTGCTGCCCAGATGGAACCCGATGTGTTGTTAATTGATGAAGTATTAGCAGTTGGAGATGTAGAATTTAGGACTAAATGTATGAATAGAATATCAGAGATACTAAAGAAAAGTTCTGTTATTTTTGTTTCTCACAGTATGCCACAGATAGGTAAAATATCTACTCATGGGATTCATTTAGACAAAGGGAAGATAAAAATTAGCTCAATGAATTTAGGCGAAATAATTCGAAGTTATTTTTCCAGTATCAAGGACGAAAAGTCAAGAATTTCAGGAAATGGAAAAGCAGTAATTGAGAATTTGAATATTTACTCGACTAAATTACATGAAAATGGCAATATTTTATCAAAAAAAGGAGATGATATTGTTATTTCATTTGAAATTTCTATTGATAAATCTATCAAGAATTATTATGCTACGGTAATATTTTCAGATTTGGAGATGAAAGCTATAGCAATATCAACTTCAACAGAAAGTGTTAAAAGTATCGCTAATAAAAAGGGGAAAATGAAAATAGAAATGTGTACAGCAAATATATTTGCTCCAGGTAAATATACTATCTCAATTTATATTCTTGAATTAATTGGAGACAACAATGATAAAACTAGAGAATATTTATTATCAGTACAAAATGTAAACAGTTTAATTAGTTATGGTTCTAATCAAACATCTTTTTGTCCAATACAACTGCCAAGTTCTTGGAAATTAATTTAAGCTTTAAATGTCATATTGAACAACAGGAAATAATGGATAAAGAAATCGATAAAATATTGCAAAAAGTTAATAATAGATATGAATTTTGTTCTAATATTATTAATGATAGGGATTTAAAGAATATTATAGAAATAGGAGTATATAAAGGAGAATTCGCCGAATTTATATTAAAAAATTGCATATCAGTTGAAAATTACTACATGATAGATCCCTGGAAAAATATTAGTGATTGGAACAAACCATTAAATATTGAAGATTCCAAATTTGAAGAGTGTTTTAATGAAACTATTTTAAGAACAAATTTTGCTAGTGAAAAAAGAACCGTATTAAGGGGAAAAACTCAAGAAGTAATCAAAGATATACCAGATAATTCCGTCGATCTTATTTATATTGATGGAGAACATACTTTAAAAGGAATCACTATTGATTTATTACTTTCATGGAATAAAGTGAAAGATGGTGGTATAATCATAGGAGATGATTTTATACCATCTATTTGGCATCATAATTTAAAATTTGAACCTTCATTTGTGTTTCCATTTTCAATCTATTTTGCAGAAGCTATGCAATCAAAGATATACGGATTACCTTTTAATCAATTCTTAATTCAGAAGTTAACCAATGGTTATCATTTTAAAAACCTAACTGACGTTAGTATATATTTCAAGCAAGACATTTTAAACCAATTCAAGAATTATCTAGAATTAATTAAGAAAAGCTAATCTAAAATATTCAAAAGAAAACAGTAGGTCTTTTAAATGAAAAACATATTTATTTTTGGATCAGGTCGTTCAGGGACAAGCATGTTAGCTGGTTTGTTTAGCAAATCAGGTTATCATATGGGGGAAAACTTGTACCCGGGAAGAGATACTAATCCCAAAGGATTTTTTGAATCCGGTGAAATTAATGGCTTGAATGAGGATATTATAAAATTTAACTCAAAACACTCATTGAAAAGTTACATCCTTGGTAAAGATTACAACCAAAAGCTAAACAAGAACCAAGGATGGTTGGCGAGTTTTGAGCGAAACAAAAAGTTCTTTACGAATAGAAATATAATAGAACGAATTAAAATGGAAACTAGTAAAGTTCCATTTTGTTTTAAGGATCCCCGGTTTAGTTATACTTATCCTTTATGGAAACCATTTGCGGATAATCATGTTTGTTTAATAATATTTAGGCATCCTGCAAAAACTATAGAGAGTATGATTAAAGAAATTAAGTCTCAAAAATATCTCACATCTTATAATATCGATATTGATGAACTTAATAGGATGTGGATTAATCAGTATGAAAGCTGTTTGCGTATGGCAGATGATCAATTTATGTTTTTGCATTATGATCAAGTTTTTAAACAAAAGAAGCTGGATGAAATTAAGGAAAAGACAAATTGCCATTCCTTAGAGAATTTTCAGGATTTAAACTTAAACCGAAGTCAAGGTGATAATAGTTTGATTAGTGAGCATGCAATGGGGGTTTACCAAAAATTAACATTGAAATCTGATTATCATGACTGATATTTTTATTCATATTCATAAAAGTGGTGGAACGACAATGATGCATCTCCTGAACGATCATTATGAAAAAGAAAAGATTTTTTCAATAGATGGAACCAGATATAAATCCTCGATGGATGAATTTTTATCAAATAAAAGTGACAATAAATATGATCTAATTAAGGGTCATCAGTTTTACGGTGTCCATAAATTCTTGTCAAACGAGGCTAGGTATTTCGCAATATTAAGAGATCCTTTTGAAAGAATTTTATCTCTTTATAATTTTCTACGTCAAATAAATCTTTATCCAGAAATAAATAAAAACAATTTAACTATTACAGAATTTGTAAAAAGTGGATTAGCTTTGGCTGCTGACAATGGTATGGTAAGATTTATTTCTGGGGTTGACAGGGATGAAGCTAGCTATGGAAAGATTACTGATTTACATCTTAAAAAAGCAATTGAAAATATAGAAGAAAAATTTTGCTTTGTCGGATTGTCTGAGTATTTTGATTTATCTCTACTGTCAGTGGCATCTTGGTTAAAATGGGTAAATACACCTCTTTATAAATCTAAAAACATAACCAACGCTAGTTTTAAAAACTCTTCATTGACAGTTGATGATTACCTTTTTTTAACAGATTATTTAAAATTTGATATCTGCTTATATAATTATATAAAGTCTCAATTTTTCTATTCAGTTAAGAATGCAATCGGAAAGAATTATTTATCCTTAGAGCGTAAGTTTAAAGAGGATAATCAACGTTTTAATCGTCGCAGGGATCAAAGTAATTCTGTCCTGCAAAAAATTGTTATGCGTATTAAAAGTGTATAAAATGAATGGAATTTCAGTTATAATATGTTGCTTCAACAGCGCTCCTCGTCTTCCGAAAACGCTCAAATATTTAGCAAGGCAGAAAATACAATCCCATATTAATTGGGAGGTAGTTCTGGTGAATAATAACTCTACTGACAATACAGAATCGGTTGCCAAAGAACAATGGGAAGCAAACGATAAACCTACTGAGTTAATTATTATTCAAGAGAAAACTCCAGGGCTAAGCAATGCTAGGATTAAAGGAATGAATGAAGCAAAATATGAATTACTTATTTTTTGCGATGATGATATGTGGTTAGATTCTCATTATATTGAACACGCATATGATGTTATGAACAGCGATTCTCAGATTGGTGTTTTAGGAGGAAGAAGCCAGGCTGTTTTTGAGGGGGAAGAACCATTTTGGTTCTCTACATACCAAGGAGGTTATGCCATTGGCGTACAGGCTTTAGATTCTGGTGATGTTACCAAACGCGGCTATGTGTGGGGTGCTGGAATGGTGCTTAGAAAGAGTGTTTTTATAAATCTGATTACAAATGGGTTTAGTTTTTATTGTACCGACCGAAAAGGTAAATTATTATCGTCTGGAGGAGACTCAGAAATTTGTAAATGGTTCATCCTTGCTGGTTACAAACTTTGGTACGATGAAAAACTGAAATTTCGTCATTTTATGCCTAAAAACAGGTTAACCAAAGAACACTTAAAAGGATTGCATGAAGGATTTAAACTCTCAACAGTTTATTTATCAAAATATGATGAAACTATACGCTACTTAAGCCAGAATAGAACTACAAAAATACTTGTTAAAAAGAGAATAATAGTTGAAATACAATACCTGTTGCGAAGAATAGATGGAATAACAAGAAAGAAAAAACTACAATATTTATATCCTTTGAAAAAAAAATATATAGTTGATGACTTTTTCTATCAAATTTGCAAATCAAGACAAAACTATTTACAATCCACAAAAAGCTAATTAGATATTAGTCAAGTAACACGATCTGGTAAATTGTTAAGTATATGAAGTCAACATACCTGTATCTGTTAAAAAAAATCAATATTTAAAGGCGATTATTCATTGTCATTTATAATTACCATGAATAGAATTAAAAAATACCTGCCGATTATATTTAGCTTTCGTCAATATCTCCATCAGAAGAGCAAGGTTATTTTAGTGTATTCTATGGGTAAAGTTGGCTCTTCAACTATATACAAAACCCTGAAAAAAGAGTTGCCATTTTCAAAAGTATTCCATGTACATTTTCTTTCAGATTATTGGTTAAAAGAAAAACTTCCTAAAACTAATCATACATTGAATATTGATCATGGTAATAGGATACGCAAATATCTTTCTGAAAATAGTGATAAGAAGGTCTATTTAATTTCAATGATTCGAGAACCCGTTGGCAGAGAAATATCCAATATTTTTGAGAATCCCCAGGATTTTGTCGGAAACAATCTGGATAAAACTTCAGCAATGAATACTCTGATTGGAATGTCTGAAGATGAAATTCTGAACATAGGTTCCAAAATCTCTTATGAGTATTATATGAATTGGTTTTCAAGTGAGTTTGAGTCTTTTACAGGTATTGATATTTATAAATATCCATTTGAGAAATCGAAAGGTTATCAGATATTTAAAGATGATAATTATAATGTTTTGTTAATAAAATTAGAATCATTGAATGATGTTTATCAAAATGCATTTAATGAATTCCTTGAATTGAAAATAACTTCGCGCAAAGAAGTGAATATTGGAAATGATAAAATTTCAAAGGGCGCAAATTCATTTTTAAAGAATAATTTAAAATATTCCATCGCTGAATTGAATAATTTGTATGACTCAAACATTATCAAACATTTTTATTCTGAAGATCAGATTCAAAAGTTTAAACAAAAATGGAGCAATGAAAAAAGTTTAAAAATATGTTAGTAATTTCAGCAGGGATGCAAAAATCCGGAAGTGCATACATTTATAATTTGATTAATGACTTACTGGTGTCCGCAGGTTTCAAGAATGCAAGAGATATTAAAGAAAAATATGATTTAAATGAAATAATGAAATGGCACAACAACAATGTTGGTGATTTAAACCGAAAGCTACTTCTCAAATTACTTTATTTGAGTATTAACGAGGGAACATTTGCTGTAAAAACACATTCAATGCCCACAAGATTTCATAATATTCTTTTAAGACTTGGTTTAATTAAAACGATTTATATTTACCGAGATCCAAGAGATGTTCTTTTGTCTGCTCAAGATCATGGAAGAAGAATTAGAGAGGGTGGAGAAAGTCATACATTTGCCAATTTTATTGAATTTGAAGATGCTATCAAAGCTGTTGAAGGCTGGACAAATATCTTCAAATCATATAATGGTATAAAAGGCGTACTCTCCATTTGTTATGAAGAACTTTGGACCAATCCAAATCGAATCCTGGGGGAAATATGTGAATACTTAAATATTAATGTTTCAATTGAAGATATGAATAAAATACTTTTAAAATATGATAAGAATAATAAAGAAACAGATATGAAAGGTTTACATTTTAATAAGGCCATTATTAATAGATATAGAGATGAACTTTCAGAAATACAAAAGGAAATATTCAAAAAAAATATGGGAGAGGTGATTCAAAAAATGGGATATGAAATATAAGAATAACATTTCAGAACACTTGTCAAGAAAAATTAATTCCCAGAGAAAGAAATAAACTCCATGAAGATTTCGATCATTACAATTAACTTCAACAATCAGGAAGGGTTAAAAAAGACTGTTGATTCGGTAATTAATCAAACCTATAGTAACATTGAATATATCGTTATTGATGGTGGCTCAACTGACGGCAGTGTGGAAGTTATTAAGGAATATAATGATGAAATTACCTACTGGGTCTTTGAAAAGGATAAAGGGATTTACAATGCAATGAATAAAGGCATTTTAAAATCTAAAGGAAAATACCTGCAGTTTTTAAATTCTGAAGATTGGTTGATAGATAATGAAGTTGTGAACTACCCAGTACCAAGAGCACAGGGCTTCTTATAAAAACAATATTCCTCCTGCTTCGCAGGATACCAATTCAGCCCTGCACCAAGAGTGCAGGGATTTCTTAGAGTTCTTTAAAAATTATCATTTAACTTGCAGTCTAGTTTCTGGGGTATATTATAATATTATAGGAGTATTTAAGAACATACAATAAATCCCAATTAATAAAAAATGTTTATATCAAAAATATGGAAACAATTATACATATTGGTCAACCTAAAACGGGAACCTCATCATTACAATATTATTTGTTTCAACATAGAGACGAACTAAAAAGACAAGGATTTTTTTTTACGGATAAAATTTTGATTCACAGAAGCTATAACCATTATTTATTAAACATTTATGCTCTAGATAAAAATCGTTTTTCACCCAAAAAGGAGGTTATGTTGAAAGCTAAAGGTAAGAAATATCTAGACGAATTAAACGAAAAACTACCTTTGGAAATTAAGAATATCTATAATGAAGCAAGACAACAGAAATGTGGCAAAATAATTTGGTCAAACGAAGGATTGTACTTATTAAATTCAAAAAAAGAGTATGAAAAATTAATTAATTTATTCAAGCCGTATTCCAACAATATTTTAGTTTATTGTTGTTTTAGAGATAAACTAAGTTTTAAAGAATCATATTTAAATCAATTAAAAAGAGTAAATATTAGTTCTTCAAATAAATCCGATTCATACAGATATTTAAAATCAGACTCTTGGCTCTTCGATTATGATAGAAAAAAGAGCTTGTTACGTGATGTCTTTGATGAATGTATATTCTTTGATTACAATAGCAAAGACAACGTTAAACCTTTCCTTGAATTAATTAATATTCAATTAAATAGGTATGCTGAACTAAGATTAAATAAAACCAAGAACAATAAAATCAGGATATTATCAAAGAATTTTTCCAAAATATTACGACATATAAAGTGGCCTAATAATACATTAAAAGGCATTATATAGCGGAGGTTACTTTAACTAAAAGGATTAAACAAAAATGGAACAATACAGAAAGTAATAAAAGGGAGTTTTAATATATGCCAACCAGATCATTGTAGTAAGATAAGCCCTCCCAATTAATACTTTATAAAGAATATAATAATAAATTTGTGGAACAAATGAACTCCATGAAAATTTCGATCATTACAATTAACTTCAACAATCTGGAAGGGTTAAAAAAGACTATTGAATCGGTAATTAATCAAACCTATAGCAACATTGAATATATCGTTATTGATGGTGGCTCAACTGACGGCAGTGTGGAAGTTATTAAGGAATATAATGATAAAATTACCTACTGGGTTTCTGAAAAGGATAAAGGAATTTACAATGCAATGAATAAGGGCATTATGCATGCTGAAGGAGAATACCTTTTAATGCTAAACTCCGGTGACACATTATACAAAAAAGAGACACTTGAGAAAATAATCGGTTTTGGATTAAATAAAGATATAATATATGGTAACGTACTTTGGGTAGAAAAAGATAATGAATTTCTAGGCACTTTCCCCTCTATTCCAAGATTTAGCTATTTTTTGAATTCAAGTTTAAGCCATCAAGCAACATTAATAAAAAGGTCATTACATGCCACTGTTGGTTTATATAATGAATGCTACAAAATTATTTCTGATTGGTGTTTTTTCATGGAAACTCTATTTAAACATAATTGTACATTTCAACATATTCCGTTAGTTATGTCTAAGTGTGATCGAGATGGAATTAGTTGCATTAACGAAAACTTAGCACTAATAGCCGACGAAAGAAGACATTTTATAGAATCTAAGTTTCCTCTGTATGTAAAAGATTATGAAGAACTCAGCTATTTGAAAAATGAAATTTCTAAATTGAAACCGAACAAATTTCATAAAAGAATTTTTAAAATAGTAAAAAGGAGACTTAAGCTTTTATCGAAAAAAATCTATTCAGGCATCGCATTATTTAAAAACAAATAAAAAATGAAGATTCTTTTTATATCACATGATGCCTCACGAACAGGTGCCCCAATTCTATTACTTAATTTATTAAAGTGGATTAAAGATAATACCAATATAAATTTTGAGATTCTTTTATTAAATGGCGGCGAATTGGAACACAATTTTGAATTGTTGGGAACAGTTTACAAGACTTATAAATATAAAGAAGGTTACTTATTTATGCGACTTTTTCAGAAAATACTTGAAAAAATTAAACCTAATAAGGAAGAAAAAGTTTTAAATTCAGTAATATCCAAATTGAAAAACAGGAATTTCACGACCATCTATGGTAATACTATTGTTAGTATAAAGGTTTTAGAAAAACTACACACAATTTACCCAAATGCAAAATATATACTTCATGTACACGAACTTAATTCTATTACTCGGGCATATACAAAAACTATTGAGAAAACAATGTTTATCGATATTAAATATATAGCTGTTTCTGAACTCGTAAAACAGAATCTTATTAAAAATCATAGTATAAATTCAGACATTTCTTTAATATTTGCATTCATTAATATTGAAGAAATTAATAAACAGATATTAGATCAATCTCCTAAGATATTGGATAAATTTGTAATTAATGGAAGTGGATTAGTTCAAATAAGAAAAGGCTTTGATATATTCATTTTAAGTGCAAAACGAGCAATACAAAAATATCCCGAAATTCCGTTTCTATTCAGGTGGATTGGAAATATTCCAAAAAATATTAAAACATATATTGATATGGATATTGTGAATGGTGTTATGGATAATCACATTGAATTTATTGGGGAATTAAGTGAGCCATTTACGGAATTTTCAAAGGCCGATATCTTTTTTCTGACTTCTCGTGAAGATCCATTCCCATTAGTATGCCTGGAACATGCAGCCATGGAAATTCCTATTCTTTGTTTTGATAAAGGAACTGGTATGTCAGAATTTGTTGAAAAAGATGCAGGAGTTATAATACCTTATCTTGATATTGAAAGAACTGTAGATACGCTAGCGGATCTATATTACGACGAATTAAAAAGAAAAGGTTTTGCTAAAACGGCAAAGATGAAAGTTCAGAAATATGATATTAATATTCAGAGTTCCAAAATTGTTGATATAATTGGAAATGCCTAAAGTCTCTGTTATTGTCCCAAATTATAATCATGCCACTTATCTGAATCAACGTTTAGATTCAATTTTTAGCCAAACTTTCAAGGATTTTTATAATACACCCCAATATTTAGACAACAAGTTAAATGATAATTTTTAATAAACTTGTTGAAATGAAAAAGAGAAAAAAGTACACATCGGGATTCAAGACCAAAGTAGTTTTGGAAGCTTTGCAGGAA
>Ga0209249_1001985_pt1 | contig 17722 bp, 11 predicted proteins | sample SaaInlV_200m_DNA_4_FD_184653 | JGI IMG/M metagenome (GOLD analysis project Ga0209249, IMG submission 184653) | Marine microbial communities from expanding oxygen minimum zones in the Saanich Inlet - SI037_S3LV_200m_DNA (SPAdes) (version 2) | ecosystem: Environmental > Aquatic > Marine >...
CTCCATCTGACTGCACTGCCTCCAAGCAGCATAGGCCTCTTTGCAGCATTAATAAGATCTGCAGCAGCCTTTATCTGATCAGGGTCTGACTGAGATCGATAAGCATTTCCGCCTGGTTCCGGAAATACGATTCCCTCTTCATTTGTTTTTATGCCCAACACGTCCGGCGGGATTTCAAGGAATACCGGTCCGGGGCGATCTGAAACGGCATGTCTGAAAGCAGATGAAATATATTCCGGGATTCTATTAATATCGTGGCAGGTCTTGGACCATTTTACGATGGGTGAAATTAATTCTTTCTGCGGCATATCCTGGAGAGCCCCTTTTTTCGAGTCCCGTACAGGTGAGCTGCCGCAAATTACAACAAGGGGTGAATTTTCAAGATGAGCATTAGCGATGCCTGTTATGGCATTTGTAAAACCCGGACCTGCGGTAACCAGACATACTCCGGGCCTGTCTGAATAAATCGAATAGGAATGGGCCATCATGGCAGCGGCCTGTTCATGCCTGACATCTATCAACCGTATGCCGTATTCCAAGAACCCGTCATATATCCGGTCAATGTGACCTCCGGAAAGTGAAAAAACCGTCTCTATGCCCTCGAACTCTTTAAGGTACTTTGCAACAAGATGTCCACCGTAAATTTCGGCCATGTATTCCTCCTTAATATCTGCTTCGATTTTTCAAAGGTTTAAATTTTTTTATCTTATGGTATTAATTATTTTTTCTGTTCTCGTCAATTACAACCCTGCCGTCAATTAGGCGTACTATGCGTCTGGCGCGGTCCATTACTTTGGGGTCATGGGTGGAAAAGATAAAGGTAACTCCACGCTTACGATTAAGCGTTTCCATTATATCCAGAAGTTTGTCAGCAGTATCGGAGTCAACATTGGCAGTGGGTTCATCGGCAAGGATAACAGCAGGATTGGCAGCAATAGCTCGTGCTATAGCTATCCTCTGTTGTTGTCCGCCGGAGAGTTGATGTGGTTTTCGATCTTCCATACCTTCAAGGCCAACTTCGGAAAGAAGGTCCATGACACGGTTTCGGCGTTCATCAGCTGCTATCCCCTGGAGCGACATGACTATTTCAGCATTTTCGTATGCTGTCAGTACCGGTATCAGGTTGTAAGCCTGAAATACAAAACCGATACTGTCCCGCCTCATAATGCTGAGTTCCCTGCGGTTCAAAGAGCTTAAATCCTTACCTTCTACAGAAACTTTACCTGAAGATGCAACATCAAGCGCTCCAATGATATTCAGTATGGTTGTTTTTCCTGAGCCCGAAGGTCCGCAAACAGCAGTGAATTCACCTTTATTAATAGTGAGAGTGAGCCCTCGAAGTGCGTTAACATCTACATCACCCTGACGATAAGTCCTAGTCACATCTTTTAATTCTACTACAGGCACCTGTTTTATATCATTCATTCAACCACCTTATACGAGCTTTATTGTATCTACAGGCACAACACGTCCTGCCCTCCACGCCGGGTACAGACCAGATATCATGGTTGTAATAAAAACCGCACCTGCAATGAGAGCTGCATGTTCAGGAAATATGCCTACATGGAAAATCGGTGATATTGCTACACCGGCCACTTCACTTCCACCTTCTCCAATCATTGCCGTCATGTCAAGACCCTTTGAAGCAAGATAATAATAAGGACCCGCGGTTACTATTGCTCCTGAAACGAGTCCTACAAGCCCCAGCCAAAGACTTTCCAGCATAACAAGTCTGAAAAGGCTTCCCGGGCTGAACCCTATGGCCATCATGATCCCGAACTCTCGCAGGCGTTCCATTACACTGACGAACAATGTGTTAAAAATACCTGCTGCCACGAGGACAGCTATAAGCATTTCCATGAAAATCGCTCCGCCGATTTTCATGGAAATAAAACCCGCAAGTTCCGGGTTAACTTCATTCCAGGTTAGTGTCGCGGAACCGGTCCCTGATTTTTTTGACAGCCGTTTTGCAACCTGTTTGCTTTTTCGCTGATCTTCGATAAAAACAGCCACCTGAATTGCCTCGTTTTCAGAGAAACCCAGAATTTTTCTAACTGAATCAATAGGTAGAATGCTAAGGCCGGAATCAATGCCGGGCGCACCGGTCCGAATTATACCTGAAACATGTGCAAGCCCTCTTACAATTTCTCCTTTCCGGTCAGTCATTGTGTATACTACCTTGCTGCCCATTTTTGCTCCCAGGTTTTTTGCCAGGCGTTCGCCAAGAATAATGCCCCTGTCCATGGATGTTGCAAACATACTTCCTTTAACTATGTTTTTAATAATGGAAAGGGTTTTATCATCTTCTTTCAAGGGGTCGATTGCCATAAAACCTGCACCGTAACTTCCTTTTGCTGTTGAAATCATTGTATGGCCGGTAATTCTTGTTACAACATGTTTAACCTGTTTGTCTTTGAGAGCGGACTTTGTTATTTCTTTACAGTTTTCAATAGTCCGGCTCATAGTAGGGTAGTCCTGGTACTCTTTATGCTGAATAGTTACATGCCCTCCACCCATACGAGCGGCAAGATCTATCATTTCGGAAAAATTCCGGTCCTGTATTCCTGTTGATATAACCGCAAGAAATGTTCCGAATGCAATGGAAGAAATAGTCAAAACAGTGCGCCTGAGATTGCGCCATATATTACGCCAGGCCATTACTCCAAGGTTCGAACCTTCCATAAATATTTCTCCTGTTACTGGTGGCGGATCGCTTCCACCGGTCTGATCCATGTAGCCTTAAATGCGGGATATAGTACTGCGAAAAAGACAATTAAGACCAGTATCAGTACCGGACTTATGAAAGTATTTGCATTTACCACCCCACGCCATACAGGGTCTACAGCAAGGCCCATAATAGACATTCCTCCAAGAGTGCCCATGTTAATTCCTGAATTTGAAAGGTAGTAAAGAGACGGAATACTTAAGATTATCCCTAAGAGAATTGAAAGACATGTCTGAATGGCACTTTCTGACAAAATCAAACCCATAACCTGTCCAGGCCCGAAGCCCAGTGCCTTTAGCACACCGATTTCGCGGATACGCTCAAAAACAGCCATTAACATAGCATTGAGAATCAAAATTGCGACAGCTATATATACTATGAAAAATACAGTGAGCATAAGTCCCCGTACAGATTCAACCATGGAAGCAAGGGTGGGCATAAGTTCCTTCCAGGTTTTTACGTCAAGGTGAGGAGCAATGTTTTTTACGATATTTGCTGCGTCTTTGAGTTCTGTTTCAGGGTCTTTTCTCAATACAATCTGGTGAACTCCTTCGGGAAATACAAAAAAGTCCCGAAATGCACTTGAAGTCATAAAGATACCGGAACGGTCTGTTGCATCACTGATGTTTTTGAGAACTCCACGAACATAAAAAATATTGTTTGCCATACTTCCATCTGATGCCTGACTGAGGGCCACCAGTTCATCACCAGGTTTTACACCGAGAACTATAGCAAGGCGTCTTCCTATAACTACTTCTTCAGGAAAATCTGGATCAAGCCATTTGCCTTTGAATACATGTTTATATATATGGCTTACTTTTTCGTCCTGATATATTTCTAGGCCTCTGAATGTTACTCCGGATGAGGCTTCTCCTGATGCTGCCAGTCCACCTCCGAGCAGTCGGGGTGACGCATGATATCCAAGTTTAGTAAGTTGTTTCACTAATGTATTATGGGATCTGATTTTCGTATATATTGAAGGGTTATCACGATAATCTTTGGCATATATTTGCATATCACCGATTTCAAGATCAAGGATCAAGCGCTCCATGCTTAGCATATAACCTTCTATAAGGCTTGAATAAACTATCATTGCCAGAAGGGCGACAGTCATTGCCGCAATCGTAACAATGGTTCGGCGTTTGTTTCGCCAGACATTTCTCCAGGCCATCTTGAAAATGTTCACGTATCATTCCTTATAGCTGGGATGTTCATGAGATGATAACTTATGCAGCTGAATAATAAAATTCTAAATGTATATCAGCATAAAAAGCATTATCTGGCAAGAAGGTTGTTTATGCGGGGTGTAATTATAAATGTTGGCTAAATATTATCTGGTTTAGTGAAATATAGGCATCCATGGAGCGAAATAAATACTTTTTGATAATTATTAGAAGCAATCTCAAAAAAGATTAGGGTTTCTGGCAAGGCACAAAATGGCGAGAAAGCAGAGCATACACGTAGTATGTGAGCATTTTGAGCCGCTTTGTAACGCCGCCAGGGGCACTTGATTTATCTTGAGATTGCTTCTAATTTTTTAATCGACAAAGACAACTCCTGCAAGTGTCCCGTGAGGGACATCATCAGCTTTGCAGTCGCTTCCCACAGGGTAAATATCCCATCCGGCAGCTGCGACAGTTTTATATGCATCAATACAGCTTGCTTCCATAGAAGGCCTGGAGCGTAATGCAAAACGGCAGGGTTCATTATTAAGGACCTTGCAATCCTGATAGTTGCATAATACTGCGTGGCAGGAACCGGCTGAAAAAGATGTGGCTAAATAATGGCCGTCATAAAAACTCTGTGATTCAATATCTGTAAGTATATCATTTATCTTTCTATAGCTGTTAAGAAGTTCCTGCAGGGACTTATTGACAGCCAGGTCTTCGTTATCATCGGTTATATCAACGTCTTCCAGAGTTACTGTGGCGGGGTGGAGTTCAAGTTTTACAAGTAATGCCTTTTTATATGCACCCACAAGATCTCTCATTTCATCCGGGCCAGGTGCATGCGGCGGACAATGAGCTGAAGAACCGTACTCAGGACATTTGGGGATTGTGCACTTAATTCTAACCCTGTTATCAATGTAAACCTCATCAGCAGGGATAACTTTTGCGTCAGTAGCTCCAAGCTCCATGGCCATTTTTCTATATGATTCAAGATCTTTTTCAAGTTCCGCTTCTGTAAATATCTTAACCTTTTTTGGCTTTTTATTACTCATTTTTTCTCCTTTTTTGATCAAGCTTAAATGAAAACGTGAAAAAGTAAAAAGCTGAATTCGGAATTAAAAAAACTTTCGGCTCATAAATACTTGATGAACTCGAAAAAAGTTTTAAAGATGGCTAAGTATAAAACTTCATATACAAGGCATAGTGTTTGATCAGGCGTGAAGGCATACTTGTAGTATGTCGAACGTCTGGCCAAACACTATAACGCAGTAGATGGAGGATTTTTACGACGTCATCAATATTTATATTCGCCATCCGGCTATAAAACCGGTATGAACAGCTTCGCCAACCTTGGAGGGCTTAACACAATCTCCTATTATGTATAGTTCGTCTACTTCTTCCTTTAATTTATCAGCAAGTGCATTATCAGACTCCATGCCCATTGCCATAATAACAGAATCTGCCGGAAAGACCTGATCATTTCCTTCACCGTCTGCTGCAAGCACCCCGTCAGCGCGGAACTCTTTTATCATGTGTCCCGGTACCATATTTACACCAGCAGCAGCAAGTTTTCCAAGGAGAGAAACCCTGCTGACAACATTCATTTCAAGGGCCAGTTCAGGAAGCATTTCAATTATCGTAACCTGTTTTCCGCTTTCAGCCATATCCAGTGCGGTATCACATCCTGAAAGTCCGCCTCCGGCAATTACTATATTATCACCTTTTATTGAATCACTGTTTATATGGCAGTCAATAACTCCAATGACGTTTTCACCGTCGATACCGGGAATATCAGGCATTACAGGTACAGCTCCTGCTGCTAAAACTACAGCATCAGGATTGGTTTCTTTTACTTTTTCAATAGTTACTTCTTCATTCAATAAAACTTCAACGCCGGTCTTTCCCATCTGGGTATCAAACCAGCTTATCAAACCGCGAAGTTCTTTTTTAAATTCAGGAGCTCCTGCGGCATTGAGCTGTCCTCCCAGGATGCCTGTTTTTTCCATAAGTGTTACTTTATGGCCTTTAAGACGTGCTACCCTTGCGGCCTCCATACCGGCAGGGCCTCCGCCTATAACAAGTACCTTTTTCGGGGTTTCAGCTTTTTTGAGCTCGTAGTAACTTTCCCTTCCTGTTACGGTATTAACAGAACAGGATATCGGTAAATGGGAAAAGGCATTGCCTATGCACATTTCATTACAGCGAATACAGGGGCGTATTTCTTCTGCTTTACCTTTATTCATTTTTACAGGAAGATCCGGGTCAGCAATAAGCTGCCTGCCGAATGCAATGAAGTCAGCTTCTCCTGCTTCAAGAATTTTTTCTCCTGCTTCAGGGGTCATATTACCGACAGCAATAACAGGAATGTTAACCGCTTTTTTGATTTCCTTTGCTGCCCACGCGAGACAGGCATCTCCCATATATGATGTGGGGAAAATAAGATCCAGAGTTTCATAACAACCGGCATCAGCATGTATTGCATCAGCACCTGCTGCTTCTATGCGGCGGGCAATTTCCTTTGACTCTTCAATACTACGTCCACCCGGTATTCCATGCTCGACTGCCAGCCTGAAGCTTATGGGGAAATCGGGACCAACTTTTTCACGAACCGCCTTTACGAATTCAATTGTAAAGCGCATACGGTTGTCAAGATCACCACCGTATTCATCAGTTCGCTTGTTCCATACGTCACTCATGAACTGATCCACAAGAAAGCCGGTGTGCCCGTGTATTTCAACCATGTCAAATCCGCCCATCTTTGCACGTTCGGCAGCATTTGCAAACGACTCAACAAGGTGTTTCACCTCTTCTGCGGTTATACTTCGGCAGGTAATTGAAGGATCTCCGAATGCCGGAATTTCCGAAGCGGAAATAATAGGCGTTGCAGCCCCTATAACATCGGCCTGTCTTCCCAGGCCTGCTGTAAGCTGTAATGCTATTTTTCCTCCGTAATCATGTACAGCAGTTGTAAGGTCATGCATTGAGGCAATCATAACATCAGAATCAGCAAAAGGCAGCTTCATTCTGGGGCAATATTCAAGGTCTTTTTCGATCTTGGTAAGCCCTGTTATAATAAGCCCTGCACCGCCACGGGCTCTTTTAGTAAAATAATCTATATGGCGTTTAGTAAACCTTCCATCCGGCTCGGAGTATCCTGTTCCCATTGGTGCCATTATAATTCTGTTCGGCAGCTCCATTTTTCCTATCTTGCACGGTTCAAAATACTTTTTAAAATTACTCATTTAAAATCCCCCAATACTTATCTATACTAAACTATAATCCCGCCGATGGCGGGATCACTATTTAAATATATAAAATTTTATGTGTTTAAACCGCCGTCAATCACATAAGTAGAACCTGTTATAAAGGCCGATTCATCACCGGCAAGGAACAATGCCAGTTGACCAACCTCTTCTGCTGTGCAATGACGGCCAAAAGGTACGTTTTCCTGAAACAACTTTCTTGCTTCTTCGGGTGCCCCGGGAGAGTACCCTTCTTCAAGTGCTTTTATCATTCTTCCTTCCACAGTTCCGGGGTGTATAGAATTAACCCTGATTTTCATCGGGGCTCCTTCAAGGGCCCCCCCTCGCATTACACCGATAACGCCATGCTTGCTTGCCGAATATGCAACCACAGAACCAGAACCCTGTAACCCGGCTACAGAAGATGTAACGATAATGCTTCCCCCGCCGTTCTTTTCCATTACCGGGAAAACATGTTTCATACTGAGCCAGACACCCTTAATATTGACTTCTATAACCTTGTCAAAAACATCTTCAGGATATTCGGTTAAAGGTGTTACAACACCTTCAATGCCTGCATTGCTGAATAGAATATCTATTTTCCCATATCTTTCCACAGCAGTATCTATATATTTTTTTGTTTCATCATCTTTACATACGTCAGCAACAACATATGAGACACTATCACTGCCAATTTCCGAAACAGCTTTTTTTAAATTATCTTCATTAAGATCAACCAGTAAAACTTTTGCGCCTTCTTCAGAAAAAATCTTTGCTGTTGCAGCACCTATTCCACCGGAACCGCCGGTGATAACAGCAACTTTGCCTTCGAGTCGTTTCATTGTTTTACTCCTTATTAATTATAATTATTAATTTGGTACTGAGATAATTTGTGACCTTTGCAGGGTATTCATTTTTATTCAATTTGAGCCTGACGCAGAAATTGGGTAAAAAGGGATGTTATGCAAAGGTTTCAAGCTATACCTTCCCGGCAAGACATGCGCCATCAACCGGAAGGCTTACACCGGATATATACTTTGCGTCATCAGAAGACAGGAAAAGAACAGCGTCTACGACCTCTTCTATTTCCGCAACTCTTCCCATTGGATGACTATCAATAACCGACTTAAGAAATTCAGGATGGCTTTTTGTTCCTGCTTCTAAAAGACTTGTCATTACAACTGCAGGACATACACAGTTACATCTTATATTGTTAGGTGCATATTCCAGAGCGATCTGTTTTGTCAGGTTAACAAGTGCTCCTTTGGCGGCACAATAAGTGGGCACAAAAGATGCACCACTGAGTCCATACATTGAGCCCATATTAATGATCACTCCGCTTTTCTGTTTCAGCATTTCCGGTATTGCATAGCGAATACAAAAAAAAGCGCCTTTAAGGTGAACATCCATCACAACGTCATAGTCTTCTTCAGTATATTCATGAATACTTTTTGTTCTTTCAGTCCCTGCATTATTAAAAAGGATGTCAATACTACCGTATGAGTCAATTGCAGCATTTATTAACTTTTCCGTATCGGCTACTTTTGAAATATCTGCTTCTACAAAAACAGCTTCTCCACCATTTTCTTTTATGGTGTTTACAACATCCTGTCCACCAGCAGCATTGATATCAGTTACAATTACTTTTGCGCCTTCATTTGCAAACCTTATTGCAGTGGCTCCACCAATTGCTCCACCCGCCCCGGTTATTACAGCTACTTTGTCTTTTAGTCTCATTTTGAACCCTCCCGGTTATAATATTTTTACAAAAAACACCTTTTAAAAATATCTTTTTACGTTATTATTTTATTACAAATTATGTTTACACAGACTAATTAAATTTTTTAACGAAACATGTCCAAGTTAAAAAATTATCATTAGGAGAAATAGATCGAATTTCAGAATTTTCATGTCAACTATAGAATGAATTCTATAGTTTATAACAGTAAATTATATAACAGTAAATAAGATATTCACCAATTGTACATTGACTGTGTCGGAAAAAGCCTCCTTTTAATGTGTTAAAGTGGTTGGTCAGGAGTTTGACATAATTCGGTATACTTCCATTTTTGATCAACCACTTGCATATATATTTAGATATTTTTAGTTAATAATAAAAATTTTTACAAATTTATATTATTAATAACCGAACTAATTCCAGCAATATATATGCCATTTCATATTCGATTAAAATACAAGCCTTTATAAACCGGGATGCTTTTTTATTGCAAATAACAGAAAACTAATTATACTATGGTTAAAATTAGTGCGAAATTTAACCATAGTATAATTAGTTTTCTCATGTTATGAAAACCCTTTATGAATAATATTATATTGTGCCATGGAAGAAACGACCATGATTTTATAAATATACTATTTATCAGGAGAAGGTTTTGAATATAAATATAGATATAGACGAAAATGAATTTTTCAGACAGTTTACAATTCTTTTATGCGGCAGCCTTGATATTGAAAAAGCACTTGAACGCTGTTTTCATTATGTGAGAAAAAAAATCCCGGTAAACGGGATGTACCTCATAATATATGAACCAGGTCGGGACATGACTACTACTCTTGCATCAGCTTCACTGGAAGAGTCAGACAAGCTTGATCCGGTATACCACTGGCCTTCGGAAGCAAGAAAACAGATGGAACCTGAGTGGGAAGTGTTTGAAGGCGCTCAAATAGTAAACCGTCCCGAACTTGAATACGGTACCAGGTATATGGCAAAAATGATCGGCAAAAATGAAATATCCCTGATATCCCTTCGTCTTAAGATTGATGAAAAACTTTTAGGTGCTCTTGTAGTTTATACTGACGGATTTGATCAATATACACAGGACCATGCAGAACTTATTCAGCTTTTACATGATCCTATAGCAATCGCCATGTCAAATGCCCTTATATATCAAGAGGTTTCAAAGCTTAAGGATATGCTTACAGATGACAACAGGTATCTTCGCCAGGAGCTTTTGAATATTTCAGGAGCGGAAATTATCGGCGCGGGATTTGGTCTCAAAGCGGTAATGGAGATGGTCAGGCAGGTTGCACCTCTTAACAGCCCGGTACTTCTTCTTGGTGATACAGGAGTGGGTAAGGAGGTTATTGCTAATGCAATTCATTTCTCTTCTGCCCGCAGCGAGGGCCCTTTTATCAAGGTCAATTGTGGAGCAATTCCTGAAAACCTTATTGACAGTGAGCTTTTCGGTCACGAAAAAGGTTCTTTTACCGGCGCTATTTCACAAAAAAGGGGAAGGTTTGAACGTGCAAATAAAGGAACAATCTTTCTTGATGAAATCGGCGAACTTCCACTTCAGGCTCAGGTCAGGCTTTTAAGGGTTCTCCAGAATAAAGAAATTGAAAGGGTAGGCGGTACAACATCTATACCTGTCGATGTTAGAATTATAAGTGCTACAAATAAAAATCTTGCTGAAATGGTTAGTGAAGGTAAATTTCGTGATGACCTTTGGTTCAGGCTCAATGTTTTTCCTATAATTATACCACCTTTAAGACAAAGAAGGGATGATATACCGGCGCTTGTTCATCATTTTATAGAACGGAAATCAAGAGAGATGAAAATTGACAATACAGTAGAGCTTGCCCCGGGAGCCATAGACCGGCTGAAAACATATCACTGGCCTGGAAATGTAAGAGAGCTTGGAAATGTTGTTGAACGGGCACTTATACTTAACCACAGGGAGAACAAAAGCTTTTCACTTACCTTTGACAATCTTGTAGAGCCTGACCTCAGTAATCATAATGCCATACCTTATGCTTATGAAACAGGTGATGATTTTCCTACACTGGACAAACTAAACTCAATGCATATCAGCAGGGCATTGAGCATTTCAAACGGGAAAATAAACGGGCCGAACGGGGCTGCTGAGATTCTAAATATTCATCCCCATACCTTAAGAAAAAGGATGGATAAGCTGGGAATACCATACGGAAGAAAAAGAAAAACCGGTACAGGTAATTAATACCTGTACCGGTTAAATGAAGCGTTTTAAGTATTCATTTAAGTTAAATACTAAAAGTTATATCCAAGAACGAATGACATTTCGCTATAATGAATAAATGCATGCTTCTGTGCCCCTGAGGCGTCGGTACGGCCCCAGACTGGCATTGCCATTATCTTGGCATACCCGCGACCCCTTACAAATGTACACATAAAAACCGTTTGAACTACACCTTCAGTATCATATTCAAATGAAATCGAAGGCGCTATTCTTCCTGCATCCCAGCCGCCGGTGGAAAGTGCTAAATTAAATGCAGTATTATTACTCTTTATAGAATTGCCGGATGTATCATCGTCATATCCTGCAATCAAACGATGGTATGCGGAAATAGTCGTATTAACAGCCTGAGTTGTGCCTATATATTTAGCCCAATTGGAGAAATCACGGCCGTAGGACAGGTAGAACTGATACATGTCATAATTTGCGTATCCATTCGGCCCGTTGTCAGCGGCGTGACTAAAGGATTGATTGAAGCTGCCAGCCGCTTCAAATGCAATGACGCCATGTAACATCGCGGAGTAATAGTTACCTGAGACAGCCCAGTTTTCCATTGTAGGATGCTCTAAAAATACCGTATGAGGAACAGTAAACGGAGGGGGAAATCCCGGAATACCCAAGTCAGAGAGCGAGGCCAATACCGCTTGGCTCACGTTCATGGCGAAACCCTGCTGGTAACCGTCGTAGTAGGAAGTCTCCATATGGAACTCACCCACTGTAAATGAAACCTTTGCGGCAACCCCCATGTTATCAAGACCATCCGAGGGCAGCACCTGCTTCATCTTGGTTACACCGAGGCCAACAGGGAATGGGTCGGCAAGCCCTTCAAACCCATAAGCATATGGTGCGGTCCACCACTCGTTCCGGCCATTCGGATCAGATCCAAACGGGAATTGCAGCGGTTTGAACTCAGGCAATAAAATAAGCTGGAAACTCAACTCATCGAGGGCACCCACACCTACAATGTTATGGTCAAAGCGCGCCATCCAGAGCGGTGTTGCGAACTCTTCGGGGTTAGAACCGACGGGGGCATATCTTAGATCCGTCGGGACAATTACATTTGAAATAGCATGCCCGGTATCCTCTCCCCATTGAACTATCTGTCTTCCTAACCGCAGGGTAGTGGAGGTGTTTGGCCGCTGATATACGAAGTCGGCATAAATCTCTTTCATGTCGTTTTCAAACCTGAGGTCGTCTCTTCCAAATTCACCCGCACTGGAATCAACATTTTCAGGGACACCGTCATAACGGTCGGTCAGATCGAATATTGCATCATAAGCCCCTTTGTATATCATATTTACCTTATCTAATCTAAAGGCGGGCCTTTTCCCCATATATTCTGGCGTTAAGGTTACATCAATCTTAAGTGCGGTTCTGGCCATGATAACTTCAGAATAATCACTGAAAAAACCATATTGGAATCCGTCCGTGTCTCTTACAATAACCTTTGTCTCAACCTGGCCGGTAACACTAGTCTTGAGAGCCATTGCCGCTGTGGGCATAAAAGCCATCAGGGCGATTATCCAGATGAGAATAAATCTTTTAAATACTTGCATTTTTCCTCCTGTATTTTTTTGTAATTAGGATTTAATGATCTTTGTTTTCATCAATTTTAGTTTTAATATATTATCTCAAAATATTATCTCAAAATATCATCAATGATATACAAGATCAAAAATACAGTCCTGTAATATTATCTGGACATTCGGGTCAAGTAATTAGGTGTAAACATACCCGGTTCAATCCATGGCACTCTTGACAGACCTCTGAATGTGTATGTTTTATATTTTCCTGATGAAACAGCTACTGTGCCATGATGAGTCTGATCATCAACGGCTAAATAGCTGTCTGTTGAAGAACCGATACTTGTACCCCTGGTATAGCAGTTATAAATAGCCGTAATTGTTTTCCAGTATTCGCCGGCCCTGTTGTATACAATCTTGAAGGTCGGAGTACCCTGTCTCTTTGGTATGTATAACTCCTGCCTTCCGTAAGTATAATAGTCATCTTTTGGAAACATTTCTATTAACCATCCAGCTTTCGGGGTCCAGGCAACATTCTGCAAAGCCCATGGAGCGCCTTTCCAGTCCGGATTCTGATATCCCACTACAAGAGGATCAACATTTTTATCAGCATCCCATGAGCCGTCAGGCAGCTGAGTATTGTTCTGTATCTTATCAAGGTTACCCACCTGGGTCGGTACAAGATAATCGAGTTCTTTAATCAGTTTCCAATCCATGACTTCAACAGTTCCCCAATAGCAGTTCTGGTCATCACGGCAGAAGTCGGTACCCATGGATGAGGTGGATCTGCTTGCGGCGTTTGACCTTTTTACCCTCCTGATGACAGGAATATAGGTGAAGCCTTTGTCAGCGGAACCGTCAAGATATCTCCAGGTCAACGCTGCGGTACCCTTGATGTCGTGTGGCTCATCAAAAACCAGCAGCGTAGCTGATTTGAATTCATTTGGATTTGGTATGTGATTGTTTGAATCCAGGTATGAAAGTATTGTAAGTGTGCCGTGTATATTTCTCTCGGCTCCTTTCAGACCGACCCACTCCTGTAAGAGATCCCGGACAAGTCCTCCGGCTCCTCTTGTATATGTGAACGAGTTATGCATAAGCCTGATGGCAGCACCCTGGGGGTCGGAAAAATCGATATCATCTACAGGAAACATTAAACCGGTCATGTCCTTGGGGTATGAACCGGAGGCCTTTTCTATCAGATTCTGATTAGGGCCGATATCGTATTTACCCCGGTTAAGGTCGGAGTATTTCTGCATTTTTGCCCAGCCGGTACCAAAATCGTATTTCTGGGCCTTTATTGGAATTGTCCATTCTCCTTTTTTTACCCAGTTATAAACAGGTGGAGGAAGAAGGTCTTTGATTTTCTCACAATTGGTTGAATCGTAAACATCCCCGTCCTTTAAGCCGTGCTTTTCGAACATGGCATCCTGTTTTTCTTTCCACTGGGGATCAAACCTTGGATAACCGGCAGGATCATCAGGGTTATCACCTGCAGGCAGATGCATACCGGCAATTACCGGCTGGTATAATGAACCGATTAGAAAAAAAGCCATTATAAAGGCTGTTATAAATTTCCTCATAGTCATTTTATCCTCCTAAAAAAAGATTTAAATAAAAATTGCATCTAATATACTATTTTATATTTAACTCATCACCTCCCTTAGTTAATTATTACCTGTTATTATTCTGAAATGAATGTTTCTTCAATGTATTGAATAGGAGAATACCCGCTCAGGAGTAAATATATCCTATAAATAGTCCTACTTATTTGCGGGCAATGGTTGAAGAAAACACATCATTTCTGTAAAAAAATCAGTTAGACCTTATCTCAAAAAAACAGGTACTATGGCTGTATTATATGCCGATTCAAAATGCTCATCACGCCTGGGCGTGACTGCGCTTTCTCATCGACAGATGCCTTGTGCCATCAACCCCAATCTTTTTTTGAGATGGGTTCTAATGAGATTTGTAATTTAATAACTTAACTTTATTGCTAACAGAGAAAATGCTTTTAAATTTTTATCTCAGGTGCAAGGTTCAGATGAAAAATAAGAGTAGTAGAGTAACTTAAACAGAAGAGGTTCAATATATTGTTTTCAAAGCATTTATATGTTCTTTTTAAGATTAAGAGAAACATTATAAAAAAGCCTATTATTCAAAAGTCTTTTATGTTTATACGGGGGCTGTTATGCGGTCAATTGATAACCCCGTACATGTGCTTTGTCTATAGTACACTGAAAGTAATATGGCACTTAAACAGCCATAAGACCAGTACCAATAATCAGTCAAATGACTAATTGTCAAGTTTTTTTTTAAAACTCCCCCAATTCGGAGAAAAATTTTACAAAGTAGCGAGTGTTACTCACTTAATATCCGAGTGCTATTTACTTAATATTATAGATAATATTTTCCAGTTTTCCGCTGAAAGCAAACGGAGACTTGTATGCTTTTGATACAGGAGAACGCAGATCACACCCTATATCCAAACCTTCCCATGGCGGGAATCTTATTGTAATGGCAAAATCAGCTTCACCAGATTTTTTGCCGTTTATAAACAATTCTCCCTTTCCCTGGAAAGGTTTTGTTTTGGTAAAATCAAATCGTATATCAACATCTCCTATTGGGACCTTCGAGTCTGAAACAATTTTTGTTATGAGGCCCTCACCTGCAACATTATGTTCATAAACAAGGAGATTATCTTTAATATAGAAGGTATACCCCGAATTCATATCACCCTGGGCAGCAAGAACCCCTTCTTCGTTTGAAGATTTACGATTGATTTTTGCACTGATGGAATAAGAACGGTTTCTGAAAGGAGGCGTCTTTGATCTTTCTATGGTACTCATTCCCGGGTAGTAGGTAAAATATTTCATTTTTGAAATAACAGAAGGGTTTCTGGGAAACGCTTTAATATACAAGGGGCGGTCGTCAATGGGAAGGACATTATTTTCTTTTGCAGCCTTCCACCACTTTTTCTCAAGTTTTTTTACTTTTTCAGGGTATTTTTCAGAAAGATTGTTTGTTTCAGAAAAATCTTTTTTAAGATTGTACAGTTCCCATGGTATTTCATCATACTTTTTGTTGCCTCTGTAAGTAACTATCTTCCAGTCTCCATCAACATATGCCCTGTGACCTTCTATTTCATAATATTGTTCTGTCCTTTTGCTTTTAGCTTTTTTGTTATCAAAGGTGTAAAGCATGCTTTTGCCGGCAATAGGTTTTACATCCCGTCCTTTATATTTATCCGGGGCCTTAATGCCGGCTATTTCAAGAATCGTAGGCATTATATCTGTTACATGATGAAACTGATTTCGTATACTGTTTTTGTCTTTGATTTTACCGGGCCAGCTTATTATCAGGGGAGACCGCACGCCACCACCATGGGTAGTGCGTTTGGAATACTTGAAAGGTGTATTGCTTGCCTGAAGCCAACCGTGGTTATAGTGAGGACGGGTTTCCGGCCCTCCAATTTTATCATAAAATTTCAGGTTTACTTCAGCGTTAGTCGGTATACCGTTTATAAATCTGTATGCATTATATGCCCCATCGTAAGTGGTTTCACCACTTGCCCCATTGTCTGAAGCAAGAATAACCAATGTGTTTTTTAACTCCCCGACTTTTTCAATATAGGAAAGAAGGCGCCCGATATTCTGATCTGTATTGTCAACAAAAGCAGCATAGTTTTCCTGAAAACGGGCCGCCATTTTTTTCTCATCGGGGGTAAGCTTGTCCCATGGTTTTACACCCGGATTATGGGGTGATAATTTTGTGTTTTCAGGAGCAATTCCCAGTTTTTTCAGGCGCGACAGGCGTTCCCGGCGTATTTTGTCCCAGCCCTTGTCATATTTTCCTATATATTTTTTGCGGTCTTCTTTTTTAGTATGATGGGGCCAGTGAACCGCTCCTGGAGCATAGTACATAAAGAAAGGTTTGTCCGGAGATGTGGCCCGCTGTTCTTTGAGCATTTCAATGGACTTGTCAGTCATGGCATCAGGAAAGTAAAAGGAACCGTCCGTAGGAGTTTCAACAAATTCGGTGCCGTTTATCAAGGCGTGGGGAAACCATTGGCAGGTAAGACCGTCTAAAAATCCCCAGAAACGTTCAAAACCCCTATGAGTCGGCCATGAATCATATGGTCCGGCAGATGACTGGTGATCGCCAGCAGTCAGGTGCCACTTTCCTAACATCATGGTGCTGTATCCGTTGTCTTTGAGAAGCTCTGCGATAGTGACAGAATTAAGGGTCATTTCCCCGGCATAGCCCGGGAAACCCAGGTCAATATTCCACCCGACACCCGCAGAATGAGAGTTCAAGCCGGTAAGAAGAGAAGACCGTGAGGGGGCACAGATGGCATTGTTTGTAAAATTGTTATATCTTAAGCCGGATTTTGCAAGACTATCAATATTAGGTGTTTTTATTTCTGAACCAAAACTTCCTAAATCCGCATAACCTAAATCATCCAGGAGGATAAGAAGAATATTAGGGCTTCCCTTAGGAGCTTTTACCGGTTGTGACCAGCCGGGTTTTGATTCACGGATACTTTTTCCGATAACGCCTTTAAAATCTTTTGCATCAGCAGTGTTATTGTAGAAAATTCCTGCTCCCGGAACAGAAAAGAGCATGATGAATATGGCAAAGAAAATGAAAAACCGTCTGTAGTTCATAACACCCCCCCAGATAAAACTCTATCAATGAGTCCTTTACGATGGTTAATAAATTGTTAGATTTTTACGAAATAATTACAGGATCTATTACTATACAGTACTATACAGATGTTTAATTAAAGTCAGTCAAATGACTAAAAGTCAAGTTTTTTATTTTCAGATATTTTTAAACGATTGACTTGATGAATATCATTAGGGGGGTAAATTTTAAAAGTATAGATAAGCTGGGAATACCATACGGAAGAAAAAGAAAAACCGGTACAGATAATTAATACCCGTACCGGTTAAATGAAGCGTTTTAAGTATTCATTTAAGTTAAATACTAAAAGTTATATCCAAGAACGAATGACATTTCGCTATAATGAATAAATGCATGCTTC
>Ga0209249_1001988_pt1 | contig 17716 bp, 12 predicted proteins | sample SaaInlV_200m_DNA_4_FD_184653 | JGI IMG/M metagenome (GOLD analysis project Ga0209249, IMG submission 184653) | Marine microbial communities from expanding oxygen minimum zones in the Saanich Inlet - SI037_S3LV_200m_DNA (SPAdes) (version 2) | ecosystem: Environmental > Aquatic > Marine >...
ATTGATACCAAATCGAAATATTCAAATAACTCTTCTGGCAGTAAGTGGCGTAGTAGTATTTCCATTTCCATGGATGAAAGATAAAAGAAAACTTTTTATCCCACCAACCCGATAATTAAACTGATCCGTTTTTCCGGCCATTCTTATATAAAAAAACCCCATCCGTAATTAATATACAGATGGGTTCGATGTAAAAGTGAGGTCTCTGGCGAACCTCAAATTGTTTTATTGTTTTTTATTGTTTTTTTCTTCTTCTCTTTATTAATCGTTGTTTTATGGGGTTTATCGGTAGTTTGTATTTTAGCAAAGTAAAGATTGATTAAATATAATTAAAAAAATTCAGCCCCCGATTCAGCCCCCATGTAAAAAATCTATATATTTGTAAAAACAAAACAAACTGGCATGGCTGTAAATGTTTCATTCAAATTACGCGATTCACAAAAAAATTTGACACCCTCAAAACAAAAGGAAACTCCCGTTTTAATGATGGTGAATTTTGGTCACTATGAAATTGACAAAAGTGGTAAAAAACGATATAGACCATTAAAATACGGAACTGGAGAAAAGATTAAACCCGATTTTTGGAATGGTAAAAGGGCAAAACAAACTTTACAGTTTGAATATCGAAACTTTAATACCCGTCTGGAAAATCTTGAAAGTTATGCTAAGTTGGCTATTCAAGAGATATTAAATAAAGGTACAACCCCTGGATTACAAAAAGTAAAAGAACTTATCGATAAGAAAAATCCAAATATTGTTGAAAAAAAACCTTTAGCTGATAACTTAAATTCTTATATCGATTTATTTATAAAAGAGATAGAATCTGGTATTCGGTTATCTTCAAAAAAACAGAAATACAGTAGTGGAACTATAAAAAATTTTAAAGGATTTCAATCACAATTCGATGAATATCAAAAACAAAAACGCAAACATTTAGATTTCCATCTAATAAACCTTGACTTCTATGATGATTACGTAGAGTTTTTTATACGAAAAAATTACAGCCCCAATACAATCGGACGGCATATTAAGAATTTAAAAACAATAATGCACTATTCCAGGGACGAGGGATTGCATAATAATACGGAAGTCGATCGCAAGAAATTCAAAATATTAAAGGAGGAGGTTTACAATATTTATCTTAATGAAAAGGAATTGAAAAGAATGCTGGAGCTTGATTTAAGCGAAAAACCTGTTCTCGAAATTGCTCGTGATGTTTTCCTTATTGGTTGCTACACAGCCCTAAGATTTTCTGAATATAGCCAAATACGGGAAGAAAATATTACGACTTATGAAAATGCGAGCAAAGTAATCCGATTCTACCAGGACAAGACTGACGAATTTGTTATTATTCCTATTAAACCGGAATTGGAAATACTCTTGAAAAAGTATAATTGGAATGTGCCAAAAATTTGGGCTCAAAAACTAAACGATCACATTAAAATAGTAGGAGAGAAGGCAAAAATTAATGAAATAATTTTAATTAAAAAAACAAAAGGAGGCTTAAAAATTAAGATAAATGTTTCTAAATACAAATTAATTAAGAGCCATACAGCCCGCCGTTCAGGTTGTACTAATATGTATTTGCGGGGAATATATCCGATAGATATTATGAAAATATCCGGGCATAAAACAGAACGGGAGTTCCTGAAGTACATAAAAATTACCAAAGAAGAAAATGCTAAGAATCTGATTAATCATCCATATTTTTCTTCTACGCAATTAAAAATTGCTAAATAAATTTATTGTATAAAGGCCTAATTCAATCAATTAATTCAAATCGCCTCATTTTGCAAGTTTTTTAAAATTTTATAAGTAATGTTGGAGTTTCTTTTCCGACAATTCGGGAGGATTATCAAGAATTACCTTCATTAATTCATTCAGGTCAATCATAGTTTTCTTGTTTTAATTTTTGGGACACCTTAGATATACAGCGCATTGTAAGGCGCTGATTACGTGCCTTATAACAAATTGATAATTATTAAAATTGACTGAATATTATAAAAACGATCGTTTTTCAATTATTTTGTTAATACCAAAGTAAATACTTTAAATTTCCACAATCTGTAATTGCCTCACAGTATGAATGTTAAGAAAGAGTAGCAATTTTTTAATAATCGATTGTGACATAAAAGAGCTCAACACAACATAATCGAGACACCCAAATCTCAAAATGCCACCCTATAAACAAAGGGATATAGAGCTTTTATCAGCAAAGTGCGAAAGACAGGAGTTTCTTTTCCGACAATTCGGGAGGATTATCAAGAATTACCTTCATTAATTCATTCAGGTCAATCATAGTTTTCTTTTTTGAAACCACTATTCGGGCAGTTTCTTCAACTACAAACTGAATTTCAGCAAAAGTATAGTTTTCCGTTTCCTCAGCTATGTACAACCATTTGGAAATGTTTTGTGGTTTGTGTTTTAAATAAGTTTTAAATGCTTCAATCCTTGCCTCAATGTCTGGTGGACCTACAAATATCTTTTTATCAAACCTTCCTGGACGTTTTATTGCTTCATCAATCATGTTTATGTGATTGGTAGCACCTACAACAAAGATACCGTTCTTGTGGGCGTTGTTTAGCTGTACTAAAAACTCATTTACTTCCGCCTGGTAATGGAAACTTACATCTGTTCTACTTCGGTTGGGTACAAAGGCCTCCAATTCATCTATAAACAATAAAACAGGCTTGTTTTTTGCTGCTTCATCGAATAGACTCTTTATTTTTTCTTGTGTTCCATGTACATAAGTGCTTGCAATGGTTGAAGGAGATACTTCAAAATATTTAAAACCAAGTAGCCCAGCTATTCTTTTTACAATAAAAGTTTTTCCACAACCGGGAGGGCCATATAATAGTAATCCTTGAGGAATAGAAACATTGAAATTCTTGTATAATTCTCGCTCTTTAAGTGGTAGTAAGACATCTCGTTCAATTATTGCCTTTATTCTTCTCATACCGGCAACAGGACTCCAATTAAACACTGGATTATTTGAAGTGTTCTGTATCGACACATAATTTTCTTCTGTTATGAATTGCAATTGTTTTTTTAATTGCTCTTTCATAGCAAGAGCTTCTACATTTGTGGGATTTAGTTCTGTTTCCAAGCAAAGCCAGGCAAGTGCTTCTGCATACCTTCCCCATTCAATTAAAAGGTCAATCCGAAATAATAGAGAAAGATTGCGAAATTCTTGAATGGCTGGGTCATTTTTAAATAAACCTCCGTCATCCTGAATAAGTTGTTCCAGTTTTTTTAGTATTACTGACTGGCTATGTTTCACAATGAACTTTTGCCATGCAATGTACGGGTCATTAACATTCTTTTTCATTTGTGAGATAAATTGATTTTTAAAGTTAGGTAAAAGATCTGGTTTCTAATTCCACAAATCTTCTTTTTCCCAATTTTCGGGGAAACCCATTTTGTTTATATCAATAATAGAGTATTTTTTTATCAAATCTTTTAAACGGGTATGAAAGATTGTACCCGGATTAATAACACGTTTTAAGTACATTATGCAAGCCAGAAATGCATATATTTTATTAGATGCAATATCATTCGATGAAATCCAAACCAATTCTTTTGGTACATATTCAAGTAAAGTTGGGCGAGTTGTTAATTTACGATTCCATAATCGACCATGATGCGCAACAATATTTCTAACGTAAGTTGTACTTTGTATCCAACTTTCTAATACATAAGGATGTAGGCCAAATTGTCTGCTAACTAATTTTTTGGCTTTGCTCATTTTTAGATTACGGAATAATTTGGAAAGTGTGCCAAATGAAGATACTTCTAATGCCATAATGGAAGGAGGATTTGGTTCCTCAGAATATTTTGTTTTAAAGTGAGTCAAGAATATTTCGTGCGATCTGTCAATTTCAGAATTTAAACTTTTCATTGTTTGGTCAAAAATATTTACATCTCGGTAAAGTTCTTCCTTATGATAGAAGTCAAAACCATATTCGACTGAGAATTGGTAAATAATTTGAGTCCGTATGGCAATTTCAATGCGTTCAATAGCATCGAAAAGGAGAAGTCTTAATTCTCTGTCGAAAATATAAAGGTTGAGAATATCGTCAAAAGAAACACATTTTCTAAATAGATGCTCTTCGTCCTTAGGGTTTTGAAAGGGCATCATATAGGCTCTCAGACGGTAATAACTTATATTGCGAAGGTAATGGATAGCCCTTTTGTGATTGGTTATAACAAGCCCACGATTTTCTAATAGTTGAACTTGTTTTTCAAATAATAATGGTGGTTTAGAGTATTTCATATGAGTATAAAAACAGAAAACCCGCCCGGGTGCGCTTCACATGGAGAGGCGTGGCAGGTATTGTTGGCAACAAAATAACGGTATATGTGTGTAAAACGCAAATTTTTTAACATTTTATATTGCTTATTAACAAAACTATCTTAAATTTTCCACTTCACCGAGTCTTAACCTCGTCCGGTAAATAATTTCCAGGTTTTTCAATTTGTTAATTCAATTTCTCTTGAAATTTCAGGCTCAGTTCCATCGATCAAACCACCCACTCTGCCAACTCCTCAATTCCAGCCCTTTTGTAATTTTTAGTGAAATTATATCGGGTAGCTCAGAATCTATTATTTTATAGATTAATTTAACGGGTAATCCTTTTTCATTCATCGGTTAACTTATTTCAATACATATTTCCTAAATCCCCTTATTATCTGATAAATTAAAAATCCTTGTGTTATAATTGCAATAAGTTCTACTAAAGAAGTTTTAAAGGTTTTTTGATTGGTAATTTCAGAAAAAGAGAATTTGTTTATTGGATTCAAAAACTGTGGAAAGTTAGGTTCTATTAATGCGCTGAATTTTAGTGATAATGTAAATGAGTAATCATCATTGGCAATAACGAATAACAAATAACTTACAATAACGTAAATGATTGCAGGTCGAACCCAATCAAGTCCGAAATTATTGGTGTATTTAAAAACCCAAACTCTAAATCCCTCAAAAGGATTTTTACTCTTGAAAATTGAATGAATTACAAGGTCATAAAAGTCGTATATCCATTCAAAAGTCCATTTTAAAAGCAGATTTATGAATTTGTTTTTACCTCCTAATTTGTACGAAAAATCATTTAGATTTTTAAGCGAAGTGAAGTAACAATTCATCTCTTTAGAGTAGTATTCCAACGCGGTATAATGGTTATCTTGAGATATTGCGTTAAATTTTAATTGTCTATAAAATTCTGCTATTTCTGTTATCTCTTTTTCTTTTGTCGCATCACCAAACTGATTGTAATAGTTTACATTATTTGAAAAATTAAGATTCAAAGATTTTATTGAAGTTAAAATCGGGAAACTGATTGAAATTCTGCATTTTGTGAAATTACAATCGACAAAGTAACTATTGCCGAAATCAGATTCCAACATTAGAAGTTCCTCGGAAACGGATATTTTGTCTAATTTAAATGTGGAGTTAATGACGTCGAAGTTTTGGAACCGGATATATTTGCATTTTATATTACTTAAAATTAAATTCAAGTTTCTTAATTTATTGTTAAAACGAACTCTATTACAGTCCAAATAACCTAAATATAATTCTGTGTCAAGTTCAAAATTTGCTAATGAAAAATCAGACTTACATATTGTATTAAGAATATTACCATCTTTGATAAAACATCCGATTATTGAAAAGTTCTGAATTACAATAACATTATCAATTGTTAGAGATTGGAGTACTTTTAATCCTCTTAGATACAGGGTATTTATTCTATAATTTTTAATACTTAACTGTTGACTGGTTGAATTAAATAGCATCAAATAATTCATAAAATTCTTTTCTGCCTCATCACAAAAAATTTCGATAAATCTTGTTTCCCCGTTTTCTTGTTTTAACACGTGAACTTCGCTATCGTTTATACAAATATGGTCAACAAAACAGTTTATGTCTATTCGGTTGATTTTGCATTTAGTAAATTGAAAGTATGTTATTGCTCTTTTCGTATTACTAACAAATGTAATGTTGTTGAACTCGCAGTTTACAAAGTTAGCTTGATAAAAATCGAAATCGTTAAAAAGGATATTGCCTTTAATAATTTTATCCTGGATTACACCTTCCTCTTTAAAATTTATATCACGAAAATATACCTCTTCCATAATCAAAGTTTTATTTGAGTTCCCACTCAGCCAACACCTCAACCCCGGCCTTCTCATAATCTTCTCGCGAAATAATACCGGGTAGCTCATGGTCAACAATTAAAGCCTCTTCGTAGCTTAACTCGTAAAGCTTGTAAACCATCAGGTCGATTTGGTTGGAAATTGTTATTGAAACTTCTTTTGTTTCCTTCAAATTTTGATGCAACCTGTCACAGACAGAAGTAAAAATTTCTTCTTGTCCTGATGTCGGGTATTTTATTGGTACTTTCTCAAAAAACACTTTGCTTAGCTCAACTACACCTCCGAGAAGCTCTGGGAAATTACTTCGATAACAGTATTCATATAGCTTTGAATTAAATATGGAAACCAGATATTTCAGTTTTTCTCCAGTAATAAAAAAACATTTTTGGTTAGTGAAGTAGCCTACCTCATCGTAAATGAATGGCATATTCTTCGTCATATTGGGGAAAATGATTTTTTGATCTTCAAATTTTTTCCAATATTTCGAACCGAACCGTTGTAATGCGAACCATTCATATCGGATTGACACTTCAGCTTGGTTTCTGTTTAACAAATCTGTTTTAAATCTTAATAAGTGTTTATAGATAGCTGGATAGTTTTCTTCAAGCAAAGGTTCTGCCTTTGATGTTGCTCCAACAATAGTCTTATCATTATGCAAAGGGAAATGCCATGGTATAAATAGTAACCATAATCCGGAATATTCATCCAAGTATCTTTTTATATCTCTTCCCCGTAATAATGGTTTGAGAATATCCTTACTGGCTTTGTCCTCCTTGATTAATTCTTGTTTTTTACTTTCGTCAATAATGAATGCACTATTCAAACCCGTTTTTAGTCCATAATTTATCTCTAATTCCCATTCTGTTAATCTTTTGCCCAGCAGGTTAACTTTCTTTTTTATTCCGAACCGATTTCGGTCAAGTATTGACCATGCTTCATCTGTCTTAAAATCTGAGAGGGAAATATGGTTTTTCTTAAAGTAATTGTTTAAATCGAATATTGCTTCTTGATTTTTCTTTGTAATTCTAATCCCCTTTGACTTTTTTAATCCATCATTTCCTTTTTGAACCTGAATAATAGTGGTTAAAACGGCTGCATTAGAAAATAGATCGCAGTCTGACAAATCAATTACCTTCAATAGCGAAGAATAATTTTGAACAAAGTTCTTAAGTTTTTGACCAAATGATGTTCGTAACCAGGTGCTATTTGTAATAAGAATAATATTTCCATTACTTCTTAAAAGTTGTACCCCTCTCTCATAAAACAACATATAAATATCTCCCGTTCTAATAAACGTTTTATACCCAAGTTCACTTAATTTTTTCTGAACTCCATTTTTATTAAGTTTCTGAAGCTGTATATACGGCGGATTTCCAATTACCAAATCAAATCCATTCGTTTCCCCAAACATCCATTTCGGGTCAAACCATGTTGTGGTTTCATTTATAAAAGGATTCCATGTTGCCAGAATTTGGGTTTGAGTTTGAGGGGAGGAGTTGTGCAAACCTGGTTCACGGTTCAGCAGATTAATGCTGTCATTAAACATTTGTGCCTGCACTCGGTTAAATTCTTTTTTAATAGATATTTTATCTTCGCCAAAACTGATAAAATAATTGTCACGCAATTCTTCCAGTTTTTCAATCAAATCAATGTTATCAAATAACTGGCGGTCTGGTGGCAATGGAATAAGGGTGTTAGCACAAACAAATTTAAATTCGAGGTTGGGCAGTGGTTCAATTCCACGGTTGGGGAGTTCGTCTTGTATCACCTCATCAACAATAATGGAAAGAAAAAACCGCAATTTAGCAATGTCGATAGCCACGGGTTGAATATCGACGCCATAAATAGAACGGCGGATAATGTTTAGTTTTCTTGCGTAGTCGTCTAAATCCTCATCGTCATAAACCTGAGCAGCCTTTAATTTACTTTCAATCAGCTTTCGGTAAACAGGGTCTTTAATATCGTTTAAAATTTGCTCAATGGAATTTACCGCTCCGTGGTCAACCTTTTGTAAAACGAGCAACATCTTTTGTAATATCCCCATTGGGAATGCTCCCGAACCACAAGCCGGGTCGAGTACCTTTATTTCGTTTAATGCATCAATAATATTTGTTTCCTGCCCGGGCAAAAGCCCCGATTCTTCGCGGCTGTAATCCAGCAGGGTTTCCAGTTTTTCTTCTTCAATTCCGGTTTTTGTAACAAGGTATTGTTTCAGGCTTTCGTCAACCATGTATTCCACAATTGGGCGTGGTGTGTAATAACTACCAGTTGATTTACGCGCACTCTCACCTGTTTCCGGGTTTATTTCAGCCAAAAGGTTTTCAAAAATTCGTCCCAGCATTTCAGGGTCAACTGACAAGTCTATGTCAATACTTGTGTTTTCATCAATTGTAAAATTGTAGGTCTCCAGAATATTAATAAAATCTTTCCACCATTGGTCTGGTATTTTTAGCGCATAGTTTGGTCGGTTGCCCGTGTAGTAATCATCGGGTTGTGGCTCAAACAGTCCACCGTTTAAAAATGGGATTTTATTGTAAGGTTGTTCTTTAAATTCAGTTCCTCTATCGTTAACCGGAGTATTCAGTACATTAAAAAACAATGGTTCAACCCTGCCGTGGTAATAATTTGGATTAAACGAAATTGCAAACGTTGATAATACATCTTCAGGAATTAACGGAATACCGTTTGCTGATTTTTTCTTTTTCAGAAACCAACAAAAAACGGTACGCCCAATTAAACGCACAGCAAACTCTTTATATTTTTGTTCATTATTTTCGTAAGGTGTTGAGGGTAATAATAAAACATGGTCGTATTGTTTGGTGCGCGAACCTTGTTTTCGTTTACCACCCACCAAACGCGAGAACATAACTGCAATTTGGTTATAAAACTCTTTGTTTACTACCTCAACCGAGAACCGTTTTTGTAAGTCGATAAAATCGCTTACCCTGCCTTGTGCAATTAAAAAACGTTGCGGAGTGTGTATTTTTGCATTTTCACCTAATATAAACGAATACCTTTTCGGATTGGAGAAATCTTTTTTAATCCGATTTTTTTCGTCAATATTCAGGTCGATGGTAACCAACGAGAAGCGATAGTTATTTCCTGTTTTGGGAGCCAGTACAACCAACGCTTTACGTTTGCCAAAGGCAGCCATTAAGCGGAACATTTCGCGTGTTAATCCTATGCGTGCATCGTTTTCCGAGCTGTGTTGTACTTCGTAAATTGTCAAACTGAGGCTGTCGGCTTCTCCCAGAAAAGTTACACTCTCGAAGTACTTACTTTGAAATGGTATTTCAATATTTTCGTCCTGCTCTTTAAAATCCTCAGGTAAAAAATTTTCAAGAAAACTTGTAAAATATGGTCTCGAATAAGGTTGGTTGAAATCTATCATGCTTCGGATTTTGTACTCGTATTTGGGTTTATAAATTCTTCCGATAAAATTAATAACTCTTCTCCTTCATCTACACTTCTGGCACTTTTAAGTATTGTAGAAATGTAATGAGAACTAATTTTTTCAGGAATGGTTTCTGCCTTGTTGGGTTTTACTTTGTTTAAAAATTTAAGATAATGCCGGGGCAACGCATCTAAATTAATTACATCAACTAAATCTGCCAGAAAATCTTTTAGGTTTCCTGCACTATTTTTCTGAATAACTTCTAAACGGTCGAGAACTTCGCGTTTTAACTTTTCGTTTGGCACTTGCGTATTTCGTTTAAACAGGTCGGCTTTTACTTTTTCGTATAACGTTTCAAAATTATCAGAAACCTTGTACGGGCTTTCTGTTAAATTGGCCTCAAAAAGTTGTAGTGCTTCTTCGGGCGGTAAAGGTAAGGTTTCGTCAGCCGATTGTGCCAGCCTGAAAACAAAATCGTTCCCCTTTTTGCCAAAAACCAGTACGCCCGTTTGTTTGTCTGATTGTCGGGCAATTCTCGAACGTTTAGGGATTTTGAGGGCAAGTTTTAATAATTCTGAATTTGTGTCGGTAAGGTTCAGGTAATAATCTTTGTGTTTTGTGTCCCACGAACGGGCTTCACTTTTTTCAAACTCTTTTTTGTAAACCTCTTTAAAGAATGATTGGAGTTCTTCATCGCTGGTCAATGCTTTGGTGTCGTCGCCGAGCAAAGCCTGAATCATGGCAATTTTTAATGTCGAAATTTGTTTTGTCCGGGTTTCGTTTTCTCCCACCGATGAGGGGAAATAGTTATAAATGTATAACACATCGAACACCTTTTTGTTAATACGGTTGATTCTTCCTATACGTTGTATAACACGAGTTGGGTTATATGGAATATCGTAGTTAATTATCATTCCTGCCCGGTGCAGGTTGTAACCTTCTGAAATGGCATCGGTGGCCAGCAATATTTTATATTTGTTCTCTTGTTTTGTTTTTGGAAGCCCGGCATCGAAATTTGTACTTATTATTTGTTTGTTTTTTACCGATGCATCGTTTGATGTGTATTTAAATACCGGGAGTTTATTTTTCAGGTTCTTTTCCAAATAATCAACAGTGTCGGCATATTCCGAGAAAACAATAATTTTTCGTTTTGGTTCTAATTTAATATGTTCATGTAATATTTTGCTTATCTGATCCAATTTTGGATCTTCCCCGATTCCATTTTTAAACCATTTTTCATAGAGCGATTTTAATATAGAAATATCCGACTCCAGGTCAGTGAGAAATCCGTTTCTTATATCTTTAATTGGTATTTCAAATAATCCCTTTTTTTTAAGTTTGGAAAGGTCATTTTCTAAATTCATCCCTTCAACTTCCTTTAATACATCATCAGAACTGATTTGGTAATACTTCTCAATATCCAGTAAGTTGCCCTTTTTGAAGATTGGAACGGTATTTCTCACTTTTATCCACTTCTGAATATTCTCTGATGAAAGAATCATATACTTTAAGGTGGATTCAAAGGCAGCAACGGAACTTTCAAAACGTTTCACCAGTAACCTTCGCATGAACTTTGATATTTGGTTTTGAGAGTTTTTGAATAAGTTGAAATTCCCAAATTCTTCTTCGATTACTTTTTTGTACTTTTTGAAATCTTTAAGATATGTTACAGGTCGATAACGTGTACCCTTAAAACAGTTTTTACCATCATCAGAGGCAATTCTTTCAAGGGTGTAAATATAAAGTTCTTCGAGATTGCCTAAGCTGTATTGTAGCTCTTCCGGTGGGTTTACAATTGGAAATTCGATTCCCTGAGCAGCAATATCTTTTTTGTATGCAGTAATATCTTTTAAATCTAATCGTGAACGCCGAATTACTATTGGAGAAATAATTAAACGTATTTGCCTTGCAATATCATCCAGCCTTTCTTTTATTGCTTCCGGTGTTTCAGCTTGTTCTTTTTGAATTTTTTCCAGTTTTTTATATTCTGCAATTAACCTAAAAAATTCTTCGGCCAGGTTCCCAACTGTTTTTAGTGTTGACTTGGCCGGAATCTGAAATAGTTTTATCATAGAAAAAACATCCTGTGGCCGATTGTTAAAAGGTGTCGCTGTTAAAAGGATGACCTTGTTCCCCTGGCAAAGATTATGTAATAATCCATAATCCTGGGTTTCTTCGTTTCGGTATTTGTGTGCCTCGTCAACCATAATTAAACGAGGTTCGCCATCTGAATTTGAATTAAGATATTCCAGGGCTTTTGCAATATTGCCACTGCTAAATACTTTTGCATTGAAATCGAAATAATCGCGGTATTCATCGTCCCATTGTTTAACCAGATGGGGCGGTGCTATGACGATGGTTTTTAAATTAAGGTTGTGTGCTGCCGCCGATGCAATAATACTTTTTCCCAAGCCAACTACATCTGCAACAATAACACCATTATGTCTCTCGATGGTGCTTAAAGCCAGTTGAATGGCATCCATTTGATAACGTAGGTTGAGAAATCTTTCTTTAGTTATTTCATGCGGATATTTTACTTTTTGATTCAGGTTAATGCTAAAATACTCGTGTAGCACCCTTATGTACAGTAAGATTGGTTTATAAAGTTTCTCAAACCATATTTTTTCAATTACATCGTCTTCAAAAATTTTGATGTTGTCTTTATCTGCTATTATTACTGCCTGTTTCCAAAGTGTGTCAAATATTTCTTTTCCCTTCTCGAAGTCTGAATTGTCTTTTAATACCACATTTAATTCAAACTGTCCTCTTAATCCCGAACGCGTTAAATTGGACGATCCAGTTACTACAGTCCCTAAATCTTCACCGTGGTGTGAATGTTCCTCATCAAATTCAAAGAGGTACATTTTAGAATGGTTAGGCTCTTTGGTTTTTCTGATTTCAAGAGTACCGTCTTTAATTTTGTTGTAAAATGATTTGAACGCCTTTATGTTTTTTCGGGTATCAAAAAAATTGGTTTCGTTAAATAATTCAACCAGACTTTTATTAAAGTTATCCCGGATTTCCCCTCTTGAAAAATTTTGTAAACTAAGGTTTTCAACTTCTTTAACCTGGTTCATTATACCCTTCTCAATTTCAAGGCCAACAAGTATTTTAAGGTTTTTATCGATTAGGTTTTCAAATATTTCTTCAAATCCCGAAAAGTAAAAGAATCCAACAAGGAAATAAAGATTTTCAGAATCCTTTAGATAGTTATTTACAACATCCGAAAGTAGTTTTTCCTGGTTGGTAATAAATTCTTTACTCATGTGAAATAGTTCCGGGTTGATTGCAAATGTCGAATTTACGAATATTTTAAAAAATAATTTGATATATTCGTAATTATGAAATAAAATTATAATTTTTAAATTTATATTCCACATTGATTTTAATGATTAAGTTGAAACCCTATTATGTAATTTAAGTTACCCCGGCATGGAAGCAATAAGTGAATTAATTTTTAATAAGTTTATTAGGAATAGTAAACGTTATAAATCAATAGATAAAGAGTATAAATCTGAGGCCAGGCACATGCTCCTTGGAAATTTTGATTTATATTATATCTATACCTTTTTTAATTTATTAAAACCAATAGATCCCAAATTTAATTTTGTATTATTTCTTCATTATGTCTCTATCTTCCATGATCGAGAAGAGAAAATAGATTTTTGCATAAAAATTATACGTAGAGTTGAGATAGATAAAGAAGGCTTTTTTAAAGAAACCCCATCTGGGAAGAAGGGTTTAATTAATATATTTAAAGTTGAACTTGAGTCCTTAGAGTTTGCAAAAAAGAGTAGCCCTCAAGATCACATTTCATTAGAAATATTAGAAAAGTATGATAATATTATTAAAGAACTCACAAAACTTAGCCTTAACCAAGAAGAGCAATTAAATTATTTTTTAGAAAGGGATCTGGTAAACAAAAGAAAAGGAAGAAGAAAAATATTACCATTAACCTACGAAGATATTTTTGTGGAAAAACATTATGGTTCGACGGTGAAGAAATTGTTGAAGGATAATGGTTTTTTAAAGGAAAGTGGTGAGTGGCAAGGTGAAACAGGTAAAAGTAATGAGCTTGCCGTGTTATTCTATTTGCTTAAACTTCCAAAACATAGTTTATGTATTATTCGTAATTCAGATAATAAAAATAGAATAATTGCATTTTATCACGAATTTGGATTAAAAGTTGATATTCAAGGCGAAACAGGAGGATATTGTACTTATGGCAATATTGCTCAAGAGTCTCATGCAATTGAAATTCGCGCCAAATTTAAACTAATCTTTACGCCCCAAACATTAAAAATACCGTAATCTTTTACCTTTTCTTGCCGCATTTATTTGATTGTATTATATCGATACAATAAATACAATTTCAGATCCAGTAGATTAATTATAATTGCCTTCAGTTGTTAAAAATAAAGACATGAAGGGAATAATAATACCATTAACAGAAGAGGAATTTCAAGCCCATTTGACCGCTGCGGTGCTTATAGCTTTGGAGAATTTTATACCAAAGAATAAGGGTATAGAATATTTAACTCGTAAAGAAGTTGCAACCAAATTACACATCTCATTGCCTACACTAAACGAATATACCAAGAGTGGTAAATTAAAGGCGTATCGGATAAATGGTAGGGTTCTTTATCGAAATGATGAAATAGAATCTGCATTGACCTCTGTAGAACCATTAAAGTACAGAAGGTCGTGATAGATGGTATAAAAGCCATATTAACCGATAATTTGGAAGAGATTAGAAATAATCCGCTAATTGATTTTGAAATTCCTGCAAAAATTTCTGTGCAAACAGGAGAATTGAAAAATCAGGATTTCCCGGTTGCTAAATATAAAGGATTGTTTCTAATCGATAAAGGTTCTTGTATTGTAGTAAAAGGAAGTATCCACGTAATGAATAACGATGGAAAACATAATTATAACAAATTTGGCTTATCTGAGATTCACCTTGCCCTTTATGAGATGGCAAATAATCTTAAGATAGTTACCAACTTTGCAAAACTTAAAAATATTGAATTCGGTGTAAACCTACTTATTGATTATGAACCACGATTATTTTTGAACTCATTAATTTTTCATAAAGGGAAAGGGTTTACCTTCCAGACAGGAAGGAATATGCAATTTAGGGAATGCAGTCATAGTCAGTTTTACATTAAAGTGTACGATAAAGGATTGCAGAATGGATTAAATCAGTTTATTCTTCGATTTGAATTAAAGTTCATTAAAATGGAGAAGATTAATGGCTTTGGAATTAAATATCTATCAGACCTACTCAATCCTCAAAATCTTAAGAAACTTAGAACAGAATTGTTACGCATTTATAATGAAATACTTATCGGCGATTTGAGTGTTGTTCCAGAAAAATTATTAGAAAAAGATAAAATACTTTTTGCAAATGGTCATAACGGCAACTATTGGGATACGAGATTACCTCGCACCAAGAACTTTGAAGGAGGGGAAACGAGCAAGATTTATAGACGTAAGATAAGAGCATACAGTCGGGAAATGAATAAATTCAAAGATATTTTAAATGAAACTGGAGCTGATAATAGAAAAATATTGATTCGTGAATTGATTGAATCGGAGTCTGACAACTTAATTAGTAAAACAATAAATATATTGGATCAATCTCCAAAATGTCTCGAATTGACCGTTTCTGAAACATTAGGTGCGACACAAGAAATGTCTCGAATTGACCAAGTTGAAGATTTAATCACAGTGGAGGATAAAGAGAAGGAATTGTCTCGAAATGACACCTTGTTATATAGTGGCAAAAACACACATACAGATAATAGTTCTATTAATGAATGTATTGTTACCGAATTAGATATTTCCATGCAAAAACCAGGGAGTAGATTTTTATGTACTGACGGGATAAAATTCTATAAGGAAAACAATCCAGAAATTTGGCTAATGTTATGGAAGAGATTATCGAGCAATTGGCATGGTTGTGTCGAGGAAGTTCAAATTCAGGAAATACATCATTCAATCAGGAATGAATATTTCAATAAGATTCATAATACCAGGCGTAGTATAAATAAAATAATGAATGACCCAGCACTTTTTAACCAGTTATATTTAATTCATCCTGACAAACTCGAAATAGCCGGTTTAACTTGTAAGACACTGTAAACAACAATAAAAAACAACGATATGGCATTTGAAAAAGGACAATCAGGTAACCCGGAAGGTAGAAAACGGGGAGTCCCTAACAAAACAACAAAAGAATTAAGAGATATTATTCACGTTATTATTGAAAGTAATTTTAGCAAAATAAAAGTAAATCGTGATTTAAAAAAATTGTCACCTAAACAGCGTTTGGATATGATGTTGAGGTTGATGGAATTTGTTGTTCCTAAATTAAGGGTTGAAGAATTTAAAAACGAAATTGTAACGGTGCAGAACCATTATCAAAGATTTATGGACAAGGTGCTTAATAACTGCCAAAATGAGGAGTTTGAAAAAAGTCATAGTGAAAAACATTTGTAAAACCGAACTGTTCAGCCCCCGATTCAGCCCCCAAAGAAAAAATCCGCTTGTAATGTATTGATATACAAGCGGATTTTGATTTTGAATGAGGTCTCTGGCGGATTCGAACCGCCGTACGCGGTTTTGCAGACCGCTGCCTAGCCACTCGGCCAAGAGACCATATTTCGTTTTCGGACTGCAAATTTAAAAAAAAATGTAATTTCTCAATACTTTTATTTTAAAACATTTTCAGAGCGATAAGCAGAACATCTGTCAAAATTTTATATCTTTTCGTAAAAATATTTTTATTGATGAAAGCACAACCTACTTTACTTTCCGATCGAATTGTTTCTATCGATGTTTTGCGCGGTGCTGCGGTCCTGGGAATTCTGATCATGAATATTCAAAGTTTTTCTATGATTGGGGCGGCATATATTAATCCAACAGCTTACGAAAATTTTGAAGGTGTCAATAAATTAGTTTGGATTTTAAGTCATGTTTTTGCAGACATGAAATTTATGACCATCTTTTCAATTCTGTTTGGAGCCGGCGTAATATTATTTACCGAAAGGTTAAAAGCAAAAGGGATAAATTCCATTGCAGTACATTATCGGCGAACTTTGTGGCTTTTATTATTCGGATTGGCACATGCCTATTTATTTTGGTATGGCGATATTTTGGTGGCGTATGCAATTAGCGCATTTTGGGTCGTACTTTTGCGAAATGTTAAACCGAGGTCGTTATTAATAATTGGATTGTTGGTTTTTTCTATTGCTTCTTTTTTGTATTTATTAACCGGTATTGGATTACCTTATATGGATGAAGCCAGTAAACAGGGAATGCTCGAAAGTTGGTTGCCAAATGCTGAAATGATAAATAATGAATTGGCTGCTTACAGGGGAAGTTGGCTGCAACAAATGGATAAAAGAGTGGAGGATTCGTTGATGATGCAAACCATGCTTTTTTTTATTCAAACAGGTTGGCGGGTTGGCGGTTTAGTGTTGATTGGAATGGCCCTTTATAAATGGGGGATTTTATCGGCCACAAAATCGAATGGTTTTTATTTTAAATTATTCGCGTTTTGTTTAATACCCGGATTCGCAATTGTTGGATACGGGGTAAAAACTAATTTACTTACAGGCTTTTCTATGGAATATTCGTTTTTCCTGGGCTCTCAATTTAATTATTGGGGAAGTTTACTTGTTAGTGTGGGTTACATCGCAGTTGTAATGCTTATTGTAAAATCGGGGATTCTAAAAATTATAATAGAAAGTTTACAGGCTGTTGGGCAAATGGCACTGACAAATTACCTGGTTCAAACAGTTATTTGTACCACAATTTTTTATGGCCATGGTTTTGGGTTATATGGATTTATGGAAAGAAAGGAACAGGTTCTGATAGTATTTGCAATTTGGGTTTTTCAAATGATTGTTTCTCCGCTTTGGCTGAATTATTTTAAATATGGCCCCTTCGAATGGCTTTGGCGCAGTTTAACATATTGGCATTTTCAACCAATAAAACGAGCGTAACAATTTTTGTTTAATACCAAATACGTATTAAAATAATTTGGCTGTTTACTAAAATAGGATAGATAAATAAGAATTACTACCTTGTTCTCTCTAAATAATTACGCATATGGATACAAAACAACAAATCAAAGATCTTTTTACAAGCCTCAATAAATGTGAAAGAGAA
>Ga0209249_1002004_pt1 | contig 17569 bp, 19 predicted proteins | sample SaaInlV_200m_DNA_4_FD_184653 | JGI IMG/M metagenome (GOLD analysis project Ga0209249, IMG submission 184653) | Marine microbial communities from expanding oxygen minimum zones in the Saanich Inlet - SI037_S3LV_200m_DNA (SPAdes) (version 2) | ecosystem: Environmental > Aquatic > Marine >...
GCGACAGCAATAGCCGCAGTGGCCTCCCTTCGTGGACGCGGCTGGACAGTAACATTAGCGGGAGGCGTATAATGGCCGTTGACACAACATTTACATACTTGGGCGAGACGTACACAATATCACGTGGAGCAAGTGGATATTGGGAAGTTGAGGCAACATCGATTACAAGCCTAGTCGATGTCCTGATCCACGGCGACGTCACGGAATCCGGCACTACGGGCACCTTCGCCGCTACCGGAACCGTCACGCTTGCTGGAACTGACGATCAGACTTGGAACGCCCCACAACTAGACGTCTCAGGGCTCACAGTAGCCTCGACCAAGACGGCAGGTACTATTACTCTCTCTTCTTCGATTGCGGTTGCTGCTGCTGGCATTTCCGCTGCGAATCTTTTGAATGACCAAACACTCACGCTGAGTGGCACTGGTGATATTCGGCTTACGAATCTTTTGACGATTGATACGGGTACGACCACTTGCAACGTGGATGTTTTTTGTTGCGGTTATGTTGTTGACCTTGGTACGACGCTGCAAGGTTCCGGAATTATCTATTACGGTGCTTGTGGTGAATCGATAGTTGGTACGAGTACAATTACGGCGATTAGTATCTTGACGTCGGCGTCTGGATTAAACTTGAATATTGACCTTGACATTTAGAAGGAGGCAGACATGCCCGACCGAATAGATTTGAGAAAAAGCAACTACGGTCCTCTATATCACTACCCCGCAGCGGCGACGATTGCAACACGGACGATGCCCGCCACTGCTGAGAAAAAGAACGTGCTTACGTCTGTTAAGTATTCCTACTCGGCAGCCCCCACTGGCGGTAAAATTACTATAGCCTACACGAAGGGCGGAGCCTCAATTTCTGAGGAACTTGACGATTATATCGGTGGGCCTCGTCGCGTACCATTAGACGAGGAAATCGTTGGTGATGTGAACACGGCAATCGTGGTCAGTCTCGCCTCTGGTGCTGGTACCGTCGTTGGTAAAGTAATCGTTTCTGGTTATCAAATACCTGGATAAACCATGAGCAGTATTCAAAAGCAACTACTCGATTACACGAAAACGACTATTGAGGCTTTGTCTTTGACTGGCCTTGATAGTGTTGTCGTGAGAAAATTCCCTTTTGACACCAAACTCACTGGGAAGGTGTGTGTTATTTCACCTACGAAAGAGAATAAGATTGAGACTGCGACGAATGCTGCTTATGACACGGGGTATGGGGTGATAGTTGCGTTCTACCACCCAGATGACGCTGGTCGGTTGGATGTAGACGAAAATGCATTCTATCTCTGGCGGGAGAGTACTGTCGCGGCTTTTATTGATAAGAGGGTTGCTACGATTACGCCGGTTGTTTATAAGACGACGATTGAGCCTGGGCCGGTTATGGATTTGGGAGTATTCAGGAAAAACAAAACTGCACAAAGTCTTGTCATTCGTTTCTGGGTCCGTAGGAATAGGCCAGGCGTTTAATATCAAACCTAAACTTAATATAAAGGTAGGCTCAAATGGCCAACAATCAAGGTTTTCTTTCTCGCATGCTGATGGACGATGCACTCCCGATCGACGCATCTTCGCAGGCGTTCGAGTTTATTAGCTCTACTCTTAAGCGGACTAAGACTTTTACTCACTCCAATGGCATGAGGGGTCATAGAGACCGTCTCGATCATCGTGTTGCCCAAACAGGTGAGCGGGTTAATGGGGTTCTTACGATGAATCCCTCCGTAACGGAAATTGATCGTCTGCTACCTCGGATGTTGGGCACTGCTGGGCCACCGGCCTCAGTGGGTCCTACGATTCCTCAGTTTTATATTTGTCAGGATAAGGTCGAGACTATTGAGCTTTTCCACAAGTGTGTCATTTCGACTTGGTCGATTAGTGGTACGAGTGGTCAACCGCTGACTTTCACTTTCAATATTGAAGGTGAGAAGTCGGATGATTCGACTGTTGCGGCTTGGCCTGCTATTACGATTGACACTGAAGAGATGTTCGTAATGTCGGATGTCACGATTACGCTTGCTTCGGGTGTTCGGACGTTCAATTCGTTCACTCTTTCTGGTGATAATATGGTTGATACGGAGCGTCAGTTGAACAGCCTGACTCGTTCCGAGATTCCGGCTCAGGATAGTAATATTACGCTTGATTTGACTATGCCGCAGAATGGTAATACTGGGTTGCGTGGTGCTAAGTCGCCTGTGAGTGGTGAGGCTCCTGTTGTTCCTGCTATTACGGGTACGGTTGTCATTTCGGATTCTGTCACGACTTATACGGTTTCGACTGGTAAGTTGATTGCTTTGACGCCTGCTACGGAGGATGTTTCGGCGAAGTCTGAGATTTGGACGCCTTTGCAGTATGGTTTGTTTAAGAGTGGTGCTACTTCGCAGTGCACGATTACTAAGACTTAAGCGGGCTTAGCCCGCGAGCGGCTCCATCATTGGGCGGTTGGTGGTGAGGGCCGCGTCTATAACTTGTTAATACAATCGCAACAACCGACAAGGGATTTTATTATGACTTGTAATTTGATTAATGATGGCTACACGAAAGACGCTTATATCAAGCCATTTGATGGGGTGCATGATGGGATGACGTTTAAGTATCGTCCTATGTTGCCAAATGAGGTTACTCGGTATGAGTCGAAGATTGATAAGTGTCCGGCTGGTGATCAGGGGAATATTACGGCGGGCGTTATTGCTATAAAGCTTGTCGAGTGGTCTGAAGAGACGAAGGATAAAAAGCCTGTTCCAATTGACTATGATAATGTTCGCAAGGTTCCCTATGATTTACTTGCGACGATGATTGGGATTATTAAGGGTACTCGACCTTGCGATGAGCCTCCTGGGAAAAATAGTCATGATAGTTATCATTCTAATGCGGATGATATTTGTGAGGAGGGGGATAATCCTGGGGTTCGTCTACTTGAGGAACAGGGAAAAAACTCAAGCTAGCCGTCTCAATGATTTTTCATCATCCAGCTTTAGCACGTTTGACTTGTGAAGAGTGTCAAAACTGGATTGTTGATATTAAGACGGCTGAAAAGCTTATTCGCGGTGGGAAGCCTCAAAAGAGAAAACCGCATCAACCAACTCCGTGTGCGGAGTGTCCTCGCAAGAGTCCTAAAAACGAACGTCGTTATCGTTTGATGCCTTGTAACGATACAACGCTTATGCTATTTTTTGCTGTGCAGGGTGGGGTAAGTTTATCGCCAGAAGAGGCTCAAGACCCTATTGTTCGTAAGAATTTTGCAGCATTAAAAATTATTTATAATAATTGGCAACAACGGAATGAGGCAGATGAGCTTACGACGACGTTGTTTAGAGCAGGAATTATAGGTAAAAATAGTGGCTGATTCAGAACGCGATGTCATATATCGGTTGAAGATTGAAGAATCTCCTGATAATCCTGCTGTAATGCGAGCGTCTCTTAATAAAATAAAGACGTTCGCAAAGGAAGCCGATAAAGTCGCTGAAGATTCGGCTAAAAACCGTTCTGATTCTGTTAAAAAAATTGGAGATGCTGAAGCATCTTCGGCTAAAAAAGCCGCTGCTGTGCGAGATAAGATTCGTTCCGCCCAATTAGCCGCTGATAAGCAGGCTGCTAAAGAAAGAGATGCGGCTTTACAGCAGTCTAATCGTCTTGCAGAGCAATCTAATGCTAAATTTGCCGAGTCAAAAGCGGGGATGCGTGACGCGGTGAATACGGGGACCGAGGGAATTCTTAAGCTTGGTCGTGGGTTTGCCACTCTCGGTGTTCTCTCAGAAGATTCTTCGGAAAAGATGTTAAGAGGACTTATCAAAGTTACTGCTAGCTTTGATATTCTTCGTGGTGGTATTGAGGTTTGGCGTACTCTTAATATGGCGGCTAGGTCTTACCGTCTTTCTCTTGAGGGTATTGCTTTAGCGAATGCCGCTGCTGGTACTACTAGTGCTGCTAGTGCTGGTGGTGTTCTTGGTGGTGCTGGTCTTGGTGCTGGTATAGGTGCTGGTGTCGGTACTGGTCTTGGTGGTGCTGCTCCCATGGTTGGTGGTAATGCTGCTGCTGCAAAAGCTGCTAGACTTCTTAGACAGAATTATAAGCTTCAGATGTACGGGGTGGATACTGCGTACCAGAATCGACAAATTACCCAACCTTGGGCCGCAGCAATGCGTAATACGATAAGAGCGGACGCTAGGGCTGCTGGTATGAAGACTGGTGCTCAACGATTTGCGCCTGTTGGTACTGCTGGTGTTCTTCCTTGGGCTGCTGCTGTTGGTGGGACATATCTTGGTGGTCGGGGAATATTGGAGGCAACTGCTAGGGGAGGTTCTCATCAAGACAGAAAACAAAATGAATGGATAATCCAAAATATTTATGGTAAGGGAATTGGTAGGGTGATGAATGCCATACCAGAATGGGTTCCCATTAAGCCTGTACGGGTTGCCAGAGCGGGAGCTAGGGGTGCGGGTGCAGTTGATATTTTTCTCCAGCAGGAAAGAGCCGAAAGGCTTGGAAATGCTGATTGGGCGACCCAAGAAGACGTTCTACAATCTAGAACGAACCAAATGCAGGTTTGGCAGGGCCAAGCCGATCTTGGTATTTCTCAACGTGGTTTGATGGGTCAGATGCTTGGTGGAAATACTTTAGAAACTCTTGCTGAACAACGGAGAGGTGTACAACATCAGCTTGCTGGTGCTCAAGGTCTTCTCGCCAATGATTTATCTGGTAAAGGAGAGCCTGGTTCGCAAGAAGCTATGCAATTATCTCAAATGGTTGTTGGCTTTGCTAGAGAAGACTTAGATTATGTTCGACAACAGACTGCTGAATATGAAAGGCAGGCTGAGATAAGGGTTCGCGGTGCTCAGAGAGATTACGATATTACGAAAAGTAAGCTAGATACACAGAAGTCCTTTTTAGAACAAGAACGAAATAGGATAAGAAGTGTTGAAGAGCGGTGGTTGTTTATGTCTGATGAAGAACGTGAAAGCACGCTTCTTAATCTTGGGGAGGCACAAGCGGCTGAAATGCGAGGTGAAAGACCATCAGATGAAGTAATCCGGCAATTATATGATACCAATACCCGTGAGTCTGAAAGATTGCGTAAAAGATTCACGCCTGAAGCAGTACGTGATACTGAGTTTGGTGTTGGGGCGATGTTATTGGGCGAAGTGGCTAGAACGAACAAAATTGAGACTGCAATAGAACAACTTGATATTGAGCTTATTGCTGACGTGCAGGAAGTCAAAGTTAGCATTGCGGACAAGAAAGAACTTGTCGAGACTATGAATGGGTTAGTTAATGATGCTATTCAAAAGGTCTTTGATGCGGTTGAAGTGGCTAATAAGCAACAACAAGCGGGTGCCAATAGGCAGCGAGCAGCCGGGGAACAATAATGCAACTAAAATATGGCTCATACACGCATGCTAATGGCGAAGTAGGGTTGAATATTAGCCGCGATGTTATATTCACAACCGATGGGTTCCCATCGTCAATACGTGAAACTTGGGTGATAGAAGGCAAACTCCTGCCAACTGAATCTCAGTCTGTGAATAGTCTAATCGCTGGGTTAAGTTCTGCTTATAGTTATGATGGTTATGATTTGGGTCTATATGATAATGGGGCCAGAACCAACCTTTATTTGCTGAGTAATGATTGTATTTCGGGAACACAGGTTACACAACATCCAAGTTTTCCGACTTCGCAGGGTGCTGCACTTGTAACCAATTTACCGTATAAGATTATGGTTCGTGGTGATAGACCAAGCGATGTTGCAAATAGGTGGGTTAATAATGGTGTTGAGCTTGTGTCGTGGCAAGAGACATTAACTAGAATGGGTGGTGGTCCGCTTTCTGGTCATATTGAAACACTCTATACTAGACCGGTGCCGCAACAATTTCGCAGGCATACGATTTATTATTTGACACAGGCTGGTTCCGCCGTTGGTCGTTATGATTATCCCAATTTTCCTAGACCTATTTGGCCTGGTGCGATGACTGAGGCCCCGTCAGAAGTTCGAATATCACCAAGTCGTTTACCGGGTGGTGGTTATGAAAATTATACAATACAGTGGCAATATCGTTTTGAATCATCTGTTCCGCTCCTTGGCGGTCCAACTTTAGGATAGGTAAAAATGACAACAAGAAAATGGAAGGGTGGAGCGGTCCCTACTGCTCAGATAACGAATATCACCCCACTTAAAGTTGAAGCTGGTGATGTTTTTGCCTTAAAAATCAATGAACGAATAATCACAGCCGAATCGACAAATAATTCGGTTTCTGAGATTATTAACTCGTTTGTTTCATCCATTGGGAATTATAATAATTCGATCCCAGAATGGGCGGAGGTATCAGCTTCTGTTGGGGTAGATGATAGTGGGAACGCTACTCACCTTGTTCTCACTGGATTGCCAGAGGGAAAACCTTTTACGGTCTCGGCGGGATCTGGAACTGCAATAATAGGTATTATTCGGAAAGTTGCGGGACAGGCTGGCGACAATCAGCAGCAAATGATTAGTATCGAGGGGGCTGATGGCGGTACTTTCACGTTGACAACCGAAGAAGGTGGGCCTACGGGGGCTGTCGCGTATAACGCGACAGCGGGAACAGTTGAAACGGCTATTGAGACGACTGGCGTCGAATGTACTGTGACGGGAAGTGCTGGTGGTCCTTGGCTTGTAGAGTTTGATGATGCGGATGCTAACAAGGACCTTAATCTTATTGTTGGTAATGGTGCTAGTCTTACTAAGTCTGGTGGTTATTCGGTGACTGTGGAGACGCTCCAAAATGGTTCGTCTTCACAAAATGCGATTCAGGCTGTGACGCTTTTGGGTACCCCGACTGGTGGAACATGGAGTCTTCGATATTCTGGGTATGCTATTTCTGGACAGTCCTATGCGGTTTCGTCTGGTACTCTTGAAACTGCGTTGGAGGGGTTAACATCCATTGGGGCTGGCAATGTGTCTGTGTCTGAGGAGGTTGATGGTGTTTATCTCATTGAATTTATTGGTGATTTCGCTGGTGAAGAAGTTCAGCCGCTTCAGGTAGCAACTGAAGCGAATACTGTTGCTACGCCCGATGGGATTGTTACAATAACGCGAACTCAAACTGCGTCGAGTGGTGTTGATGCGGTTTATAATATCACGCCTGGGACAACTCCGGTTTCTTTGCTTGTCGCTTCGGCTGCTGGTGGTGAATACTCGGTTTCTGGGATTGCTGTTGAGTCGACAGCAGTTGATGTGCAGGAGAAGTTGCAGCAGGTTACTGGGTTGACTGATGGCACATATGTGTCAAATGTTAATGGTCAGAATCGAGGCACATTTGTTGGTGGTCCATGGAAGATTACTTTTATTGCTGGGCTTGGGAGTCAGGCGATTGCGGTTACTTCTGATAATGCTACTGTTGCGGGGGTAACGACTGGATCGGCGACACAAGTTGCTGAGGTTCAGCAGATTAGGATGTTGAACCCTGGTTGTGATTCGGGGACTTATCATTATACTTATCGTTTTGGTTGGACTGGTCCACCAACTTCAGCATCTGGTTGGGCGTTTTATGATGCTACGACGTTAGCTGGTATTGCTGTTTTCAATAATTTTCTTCTTCTTTATGCTGGTGCTACTGTCACTTCGACGATTGAACAAGGTGCTGATGCTCTTGTTGCTACGGTCACTTTTGACACAACGGCACATCCTAAGAATGTCCCACTTATCACGGTTGATATTCTTGAAGCGGGTGATACGCTTTATTATGATAATGCTGGGGTTATTGGGAATGTGACGGCTAGCACTTCTGAGCCTTATGCTGGTGTTAGTATTACGCCAGTTCAAGACTCACAACCTAGTATTAATGAGGTTCAGCGAGTAAGTCTTTCTGGTTGTGGGGGTGGTACTTTTACGCTTACCCAGGATGCACAGACGACGGCTGGTGTTTCCTATGATGCTTCTGCGTGGGCTGTTAAAAATGCTCTTGAACTTCTAAGCACGATTGATGAAGTGTCTGTCACGAGTGATAGCAGCTTAATTTCTAATCGCATGTGGTTGGTTGAGTGGCCTAATGGGATTAATGCTTATCAGATGACTGGTAGTGGTGCTTCTTTGACTGGTGGTGCTGTTGAGATTGAGATTGTGCAGGGTGCTACTGATCCGGTGGATGAGGTTCAGACAATTTCGCTTGATGATAATCCGAGTGGTTCTTTCACTTTGACTTTTGGTGGTCAGACTACTTCGGCTCTTGTTCCGGAAACTTCGGCTCTTGCGATGCGTTCGGCTCTTGAGACGCTTAGTTCTATTGGTGTTGGGAATACTATTGTAGTTAAAACCAAGGCTTTCAATTGGGATGTCAAGTTTGTTGGTGATGAGGGTGGGCAGGGCCAAGACTTGATTACTTCTACTTCGTCTCTTGTTAGTGGTGGTGCGGATCAGGTTGATGTTAATATTGCCACTGCTGCTACTAGTGGCAATCATTGGGATAATAAGACGAATTGGACTACTACTACTGTTCCTGCGGGTGGTGATGATGTTTATTTTGAGGCGGTCAATATTGATTGTCTTTATGGTCTTGATCAGTCTACTGTGACGCTTGATTCGCTTAATATTGATGCATCTTATACTGGCAGTATTGGGCTTCAGTCTTATAATGGTGATTATTATGAGTATCGAGATACGATGTTGCAGATTGGTGCTACTGCCTTGAATATTGGTACTGGTGATGGTAGCGGTTCCAGTAGAATTAAGATTGATGTTGGTACTGTTCAGACTTCTTGTAATGTGAGCCAAACTTCGACGCCTGATGATGAGTCTGTTGGGGCTTTTGTTTTTGCTGGGACGCATGTTGCGAATGCTGTGAATATCCAGCGTGGTACTGTCGGGATTGCGACAAATGAGCCCGGTCAAGATACTAAGTTAGCGTCTTTGAAGATTGGTTATGTTGATGATCAGGAAAATGACGCCAACGTGCGTATTGGTTCTGATGTTTCTCAGATAACGCTTGTTGAACAGTCTGCGGGTGGGCTTCAGAGTAAGTCTAATATTACTACTCTTACGCAGCGTGGGGGTGGTGGGTTAATCCAGGGCTCTGCTACTATTGGTACGCTTGATGTAGCCGGTGATGTGACTTATAGCTCTACTGGAACTATAACACAGGGTTATGTTCGATCTAATGGTTCGCTCAATTTTGATCGTAATACTCAGGCAAGGACTGTGACGAATATTACGGCGTTTGCTGGTAGTGTTTTGTCTGATCGTAATCGTACTGTAACATGGACAAATCCGATCGTTCTGAGTGGGTGTGGCATCTCAGATGTTGAACTTGAGCTTGGTACGAATATCACAATAGACATCGCAACGGTTTAATATGGCTTTAAAAACGCTTCTTACATATCCTGGGATTGATAATATCACATCGTGGGTGTATACTAGGACTCCTGGTATTTCGCCTAATGTTTGTACCATTTATGCTACTCCCCAAAATGGGGTTTTTCGCCAGGGGAATATTGATATATATTATGGTTCTGTTCATATTAGAATTCGTGATTGTATCGTTGATAAAGCGGATGCTACTATCAGCCCGCGTGGGGAGCGTTCTCAGACGATTACTATTCTCGACCGCCGCTGGCGATGGAAAGACACTGGGAAGATTTCTGGTTTTTATTATGCTGGGGAAAAGACAAATCGCGAGTTAGCCGCCCTATGCTTAAAAGCTATGGGTGAGAAGCGTTTTAATCTGACTCGGATGCCGAACACTGCCGGTCCAAGGGTTGATTGGGATTATACCAATCCAGCAGATGCATTGCGAGATTTGTGCGATCAAGCCGGTTGTGATATTATCCTTCAATTAGATGATGTTGTTGTGGTTATGCCTATTAATAGTGGGATGGCTTTGCCAAATGCTGCTGTTCTTAGTGATGTCATTTCTAAAGATCCTGCTGAGCGTCCTGATGCTTTGGTGGTGGTTGGTGCTCCCGTTCGTTATCAGGTAGATCTTGAGCTTGAACCAATTGCAAATGCAGTACCAATTGAAGAATTGTCTTATCGTCCAAAGGATGGTAAAGAGGGGAATGCTTGGGCGAATATTGATATTGTAACATTCGAACAGGTGGATGCTAAACATCGTAGGACTGCTATTGAACAAGTGTTTAAACGATATCGTATTAAGCCCACATTTAAACTGCCTGGTTCAAATAAAGATTATGATATTTATGAAACCATTATTTTAACTGAACAGGTTGAGCGGTATGTTGATGGAAACCGCAAGGGTTTGATGGTTTATGGGTCTTGGTATAACAATTTAAATGATGGTGTCAAAGAAGATGGTGAGAACGGTGATGAGGCTGATGAACCTCAAGAGAAGAAAGACGTAATTAATCGTCTTCCTATTGGTACAATTTATACGGGTGGCTTCACGTTTGATGCGGGAAGCCGAGAGATGGTGTTTGATGATAGGGTATTTTTGTTAGAGGCGGTGAAGGCTGTCGGTGATGAGCCTGCTGGTAATATTATCTCACCGCCTAAGCTTTTTGTTCGTACTTCAGTTTATTTGTTAGAGGGTGATACTAACGCGACTATTCGCTCTGAATTTAGGGCTGAAACCCCTGGGAATAAGTTGAATACTTTACCAGTATATCGTATCTATGATGATCTTGAAGTTGAGGTTTTTAGGGATACTAAGAAGACTATTAGATCCAATATTAAGGAAATGCAAAAACTAGCCAAATTAAAACTAGGTTATTTGCGTAAGGAATATGATATTAAGGAACCGAGACAATTAGAGTATGTCGGAATTGTTCCTTGGAATTGTTCTGGTGCAATTAAACAAATTCAGTGGCAGCAGGATGAAAGTGGTTCTACTACTGTTATTAATCGTCAAGTTGAGAGCTATGCTATTGCTCCAACTGCGGTAGAACTTAGAAAATCTCAAGACTCTCGCAGGAGATCTAGAAACGAAACCACCAAACATAAGAAAATTCCCGAAAAGACTAATAAAAAATATAAAGAAAAAGGGGAACCTTTTGTATGACCATAAAACCAGAACCATTTGGATTTAAGACATTTTCAGTATACAATAATACTGATGAGATGATCCCAAGTTATGCGGTCATGCAGATTAATGATATAGTGGATAGGAATGGCAAAGCCATCCGAATAGTTGGAAAACCAGATCTTACCATTCAAGCTACACAAAATTCTACTTTACTTGCGATAAATAGTTCAATTAGGATTCCTCCTAATAATTATGGAATAGGTTCTCAGGATTGGCCAGTACCTGTATTGTATGATGACGAATTAACACCTGGTATGGCGTGTGGTCCTTCTGCTGATTCTTGGGCTGTTAATACTGGCGGTAGCGCCTTTATCTGGCAAGGGGTTGACCCTACAAATACTAATATTGAAATCCAGTCGGGTTTTATTTCGATATCTGGTGCTGTCAATCTTGCTGGTTTTATTACGACAGAGGACCACCCTGGGAAAGGTATATTATTCGTCGTTAATGCTGGCGTTTGGGATTCGACCGCTCATGAGTGGGGCTATGATGACTCGACTGAATTTAAAGCGGTTGATAATCGAGTGGGCGTCCCACACCCAAAATTTCCAGCAACTGGAACTGGCGTTTGGCGTCCTTCGGTTGAACATGGTTCAATTATTGAGATCCTTGATCTTGACTGCGTTGGGGAAGCAGAAGAACCCATTAGTTAGGAATCAAATGACAGGCTGGTATCATGAATAAAAATAAACAAATTCGCCTAGGTTCTTTTGACGACGAGGTTGAGGCTGCTAAAGCTTATAATACTGCGGCTAAAAGGCTCCACGGTTCATTTGCACAACTAAACACTTTCAGCGAAGGTGATTAGCATGACCAGGAGGCGTTGTTGCTGCAGTGCGAGTCCTTGTTGCACAGAGGATCTCGGTTCTATTGGCTTCGTAGGTTCAGTACCTTCTGCTTTGCAATCGAGTTGCTGTTGCGAATTTGAAGCCTTTACAGATTTGGGGACTGGGACTTCTCCATTGCCTTTGGCGAGCATGGATGCTATGTTTAGTGCTACTGGAATGGGTGATTGTTTGGCTTGGTCTTGGCCTTTTGATACTGCTGATGGTGCTTTGATTGCTGCGTGGGTCGCGAATGGTGGGCGGCTGTTCATGTTTAATGAGTATTTTGATTGTCGTGATGATTTTGATCCTACAGAGTATGCTTATTTTTATGCTCTTTGGCAGACTCTTTCTGAAACGACTGTTAATGATGATACTTTGTATGGTGGTTGTGTGAACTATGGGCCGACTAATACTGATTTGACAGATATGCCTCAACCAGATGTTGCTTTTGCGGCGTCTTGTTCGATTAATATTGGTATTGGTGCGGCTGTTCCGATTGCTTGGACTGATAATACGAAGGAAGATGTCATTATTACTGGCACCGCCTATGGTAATGGCTTTATCTTTTGCTTCGGTGATACGAACATATTTGGATCTAGTTGCACACCAATTATTTCGGGGTTTAATTGCGGTTTGTTTCATTACCTTATGACTAACTTCGACCCATTAAATTAATATGGCTCAATATTGTGATTTACAGCCAAATAATTCCGGTCCCTTTAGGTGTTCTCGCTGTGGTAAGCGTACGAGCAATGATACGAGACGTTATGTTTGTACTGTTGCTGTTCCTAGGGGTACCAAGCTTCTTGGTGATCATGTTGCCGAAGCTTTGAAGAAAATTGGTGTCACGCCCGAGAGCGTTGAAAAGCTTATCGGGCGGAAGTGTAACTGCGAAAAGCGAAGAATATTACTAAACAGGCTCGACGCATGGGCTAGGAAACGACTATCTCTTGATTAGGAAAATAATTATGACCGATTCGAAGAAGACGAAACCCGTTGAAACCGTTGAGCCTCAATCGGTATTATCGGTAGTTTCTGGAATTATTTCTATCAAAAATATAGTAGAGGCTTGCATTGATTTTGTGGGTAAGAACCCCACCGTATCAAATTTGACGAAGACTAATAAACGCGATAAGATTTTGGATTTGTTGGTGACTGATATTAAAGTTGATGACCTTGACGCCCTTAAGGCGGAGTTTGACACTTTTGTTAGTGACAAGCGTGCTGAGATTGAAGATTTGATTCGGAAAGCGGATGTTCCCGTCTTAAAACTGTAATCAAGTAAGGATGACCATGACGAACAACGATAGATGTACTGCTACGATTCAGCCTTTTTGTCGCATTTTCCTCACTTTGATCCTTACCTTAATGGGTTTGCTCATAATAATTGTTGGCTGGTGCGTTGCTGCTACGCGGAGTGCTCAGGCTCAATGCCAAGAGGCGGTACAGCAGCAGCAAGTTTTTGAGGCCCAACAAGACGAGGCAGGCATTCGAATCCAGCAAAGTCTGGACCACATAACCGAAGAGTTGAAATATCAACGAGCCTTGTTAGAGGCTCGTGATTAGAAATCGCTGTCTAGCGATTTGGTACAACAAATGCGAAACAGCGGACAGTCGGTCTTCGCGGATGACGTCAAAAAGAAATTCGGCACAATTTATACTCCCGCCCCCTTAGTAAATAAACATGACGGACTTGGTAGTAATTCAGAGTTTGCTTAACTTCCAATATTATTGCCAGCTTTCCGCCCATTTAACCCAAGGCTGGTGTTCATCAGCCTTGGGTTTTCTTTTAGCTTCTCTTGGTTTTTCTTTTAAAGGGACTCTGGAGCCGCACTAGGCTATCGAAGGTCAAGGGAAATCAAGGGAGAAATTCGAAGCGTGTCTAAAAATTGCCCGAAACTCGAAGAGAGGGAGACCGTCATGTCAGACAATGTTTATTTTGCCAAGTTGAAGGAAGTTATTGAGGAAGTCCTAGGAGCCTTAGAGGATAATAAGATCTCCATGCCCGAGGTTTGGTCTTTCTTACTCACTGTGGGTCAGGCGACACAGGCTGTCCTTGCGGAGATGGAGACTTTCGACGAGACGGATCTTGCCTTGCTTCAGGATGCCTCAATTCTCCTTTACTCCATTTATGTTGAACCGATTGATTTGCCGGGTCCGGATTATATTATTGATCCGTTGCTTATGGCGGTTATTCCTGGACTGGTTGAAGGTGCATTTATTCTTGTTAGGAATCGCAGGGAGACAGAGGAGTTTTTGAACCTTCCTGTTGAAGGAGAGTAACGGCTCTCTCAGGCAAATGTACATATGGATAGGAAATTTTGGGGAAAATTTCTTGACTTAGACCCCGCCATTGGCTCCATATCCTTTGGTGGGGTTCTTTTTTATCTGGGGAATAACTTACTAGGAGAATTTTATGAAGGACCATCGCAAAAAGAGTTGTCTTAAGGTTCGTAAGCTCAAGCATTTATCTATTGGTGTTGGACAGATTATTCAGGTCATGATTGATTCCATGGATAAAGATAGTGGTTATCAAGCATCGGCACCGAAGGCTGCCTTTATCGCAGAGAGGCTAGGTAAGAAGCGTTCAACGATACTTGGTTATTTGAGGGTTATTAAGGAGTTTGGGATTTTTGATTGTCATAGGTTCACTTTGAAGGAGGCGGATGCTTTTAGCCAGGAGCATTACGGTCGTCGCCTCAAGTGTCTTAAAAACTTGCAGGGGCCGTGGGTTGTTCTTTATACGGTGAATTCCCACCCCCTGTGGAATGATGATGATGTGGTCCCGGATGATATCGATAGGGCGATGGGTGAACTGGTTAAGAGGTCACGTAAGAAAAAGAAGGTGGAACCGGTTGTTCAGAGGCATGTTGATGTTAAACCAGTTTAGATGTATTTTAACTTTTGAATGAGGAGCTTTGGCTAGGTTAGGGAATTTTCCGGCTGGAGCACTCTGCACGACCCAACTAGTGGTAATGGATGTCCCGCTAGTTGGGTCATTTTTCTCTAACATCGAATACGTAAATAGAGGTAGCCTACTCAGGCAAAGATACTTTGAACAGTTAGTCGCATAGTGGTAATGAGACTTTTGTTCAACTCTTAAGCACAATTCTATACAAATCAACGAATACCACTATGCGGCCCTCGTCGACAATTGTGCTGTCGGCGGGGGTCTCTATTTTGGCAAGGTTGATAATGGCCGATTTCCTAAAATCTGCACTCTCACTCGCCTCAAAGGGCTTTAAGGTCTTTCCATATTGGCCTATCAAAGACGGGGAATGTACCTGTCATAAACCCGTTTGTGCTTCTGGTGGCAAACACCCGGCTATCCGACATTTTCCGCGACTAGCAACCACCGACCCAACTATTATTACCAAATGGTGGACAGATGACCCCAATCGCGGAATCGGTATTTCCCCAGAAAGTCTACTAATTGTTGATATAGATGGGCCGATTGGTCAAGAATCTTTGGACCGCCTGCAAAATGAGTATCCCCCACTCCCACCTACCTATCGCGTCAATTCTGGAAATACTGAACCGGATCGCTATCAGTTATATTATAAATGTCCTCCTGGCCTTCGAGTTAAAAATAATCCCCTATCCACTACCCTTCCCGGTTTTATCAAAATTGATATAAAGAGTGGAGGCGGTGGTCAAGTGGCGGCACCTGGTAATCTCCATAAATGTGGCGGATTCTATGCGTGGGACGAAGCCCTTGGCGAGCCATCTAGCCGCGAAGACCTCACGGACGCTCCGCAATGGCTCACGGATGCCCTCGGACTAGTCAAGGAAGATTGGGAGCCCAAAAAGTCTCCGAACGCAAAGAAAGCCAAAGGAAAAGCCAAGAAAACCGTCGCACCCCCACCCCCCCAAAAACAAAAGAAAACCACCTATTTCGAACCCGGTACGGATGGTGAAATCTTACTCGCTTTACAAGAACGATATCCAATTCTGCAAGTTGGCACACGAAGGATTATGATCCAAAAGGCGGCACAATTTCTCATTCTCACCCGTAAATTGTCTGCCGAAAAATCAATTACTTTATTATCAAACCACTTGCGAGAATTTCATGAATGTTATCGTGCGAGTCTTGAATCCGCCACAACAGAAATGGAAGAATTAGTCCATTCCCTACAAGATAAACTCGACGCAGGGGAATTTACTACTGCAATAAATCATGATAAACTCGCCGCAAAGCGACAATTATGTTCATCACTTCAATTGTTTTTTGACAAATTGCGGAATGCAGCAGATGGCGATCGAGAGAACCAACCAATACGGTGTTCGTCGTCCGCCTATTCTCGCCTTTCCAACGAGGAATTGTTGTTTGTTGAAGCACTTCTTCTACGTTATCAGTATGAGGTCTTTTATTATCAAGATCAGGAGAAGTTTGGTTTTGTGGAGTCTCAATTATTAGAAATGATGAGGATACGGCATGGTAAGGCGATTGGTCGTACGAAGTTTGCAGAATTGAAGAATAAATTCTTTGGTGGGAAGAGATTAAGAGGTAAGGACCGGACGCCGGTATTTGAGTTATGTCGGTGCATAAAACCAGCGAGGCATCGTGGTGAGGCTAGTATTTATGCTCCTATTGAGTTACCATTATTAAATCTTGAAGAATTGGAATTGCACAATGTCAGAACAAAACGAGAACTCGATGAAGAACGGTCCGGTAACTCCCCCAGAAGAGACACTTCAGATGTTCGTGGATCGGTTGCTACAACTGGGCCAGAAGTGTCCGTCGTATCCGAAGGTGCGGTCGAAGATGTCGAGCGTGCCGGGGGTCGACCGACCAGGCCGATTCCTGAACGAGGCGGACACGGAGATATTCTTCGAACTGCTCAGCAAAATCGAGGATTGGCAGAAGCAATACTCAGTTCGCCTGACAAGCGAGCAGATGAGTGCGTTGTATTGGAATGTGCCGATTCTGACGGGAAGTATGATGCAGGACCTGATAATGCCAGATTCATTGGTGAAATACCCGACAGTGGTAGAATGGGTGGCGAAGTGCCAATGCGGAAACCAAGTATATGCGAAGAACCGCACGGATCTGTGCAAGAAAATCCAGCACCCCCTATGCAGCGAATGCCTCCAAGTCAAAGCCGAGAGGGAGGCGGAGGCGATGAAAGAGAAACATGCGAAGTGGATGGAAGAGCGGAAGAAGCGGGAATCATCAAACTCGTCAGATACTTCGAAAGTGAAGAAGACGAAACAGAATCACAAACGAACTGAAACGAAAATAGGGACCCACGGGCGTGGATACCTTAGGGACCCACGCCCGTGGATACAACCTTCTTACGTAGTTTTAACCTGCTTCACAGTTTACAATTAGCAGAATTATTGCCACCACCCCGACCACCACCCATCAGTTTTTAACACGGCTACTATTCCTATCAGATTTCTTGGCGGGAGAGATCTTACTAATTTCTTGTTTCTTATTTCATTTCTTCCCATCTCATTTCTCTGCTTCGCAGAGCCCGCTTCGCGGGACAATTTAATGGGAAGAAATGAAATAAGAAAGAATTGAAGGTGGAGTACCACCCTCAAGTTTTTAAGGATTTTCCAAATCTGATTACAAGTGAGGTTAACGATGCAACAGACGAAAGACGAGATAGTAGAATCCCTCAAGGCACTCGAAGCAGAGCGAAAAGAATTATTAAACCTTGAGAGGAATAAAACTGCCATAATCCGCCAAGAAATAGAGGAGCAGAAACGGATCACGGCGGATCAGATG
>Ga0209249_1002005_pt1 | contig 17568 bp, 7 predicted proteins | sample SaaInlV_200m_DNA_4_FD_184653 | JGI IMG/M metagenome (GOLD analysis project Ga0209249, IMG submission 184653) | Marine microbial communities from expanding oxygen minimum zones in the Saanich Inlet - SI037_S3LV_200m_DNA (SPAdes) (version 2) | ecosystem: Environmental > Aquatic > Marine >...
AGTGGACGATTTGCTCCGGAATTAGTGGACGACATGCTCCGGAATCAGTGGACGGCATGCTCCGGAATCCGTGGACGATATGCTCCGGATTTTGCACTTGAATTAGAAAAACTGGTTAATTGCTGAATGAAGAATAGAAAACTAACACAACAGAGTTTTTACAAACAAAACGCCTAAAAAACCTTGCTGGCGTTTAAACAATTTAAGTTGTAGAAGCACCTGTTGTATAATTCCGATAATTAAAGTGTCAAACAGAAGACGGAGGGATTCTTAATCAACGTACAGGCGAACACCGCAGGGTATGAAGTAAAATAATTGAGCATGAGATGGTTGCCATGGATGTGTTAGCAAAGCAGGATGTATCCGTAACTTGGTGCTAACATGCCAGTAACCATTCGCTGAAGAATGGTTACAAACCTGGAAATATGTGAAAATCTCCCACGATGCAATTACCAAAAAAGTGACATTAGAAGGTTTGGTTGCACAATATGGGTAGGATAGAATTATACGATTAGGTCGGGCAGAAATATCCAAGAAGGTGAATTGCCATTTGCAATGATAAAAGGTTTACAACAACACCACTCGGTATTGGACACAATCTCTTATAACACTTTGGATACTCTAATTGAAATATTGAAATCGCATATTATTGATCCTGCTATAAAAAAGCATGATGAGTTGAGATTAATGAAGGTAAAAGTGTCAACAATCATTTCAGGTAGAGAGTTAAAAGAGAAGATGTAATGAGGAAATCATAGGTCAGAAACCGTGACACATGGCTAAGGCAAAGAAAATACTACTACAGAGTGCTTAATAATTGTTTGAGAGCGTTCACGATTTTTCGTTCATCATCTATTTGAAGAAACTTAACTAATGACTGTTGAACATCGGTCCAAGCTTCCTGTATATCCGACATCGCCTCACTCTGCAAAGGGGCTAATTTTTGCAGGAGATTTGCAGCACGACGCTCTTGTATGACATGTCTAAACCAAGCTGCCGCGAAAGGGTTTTGAACACCATCACGTAGTCCTATTGGTAACGTATGCAATGTGCTGGTACTTGAAAGCCAATAAGGTGCTGAATCTGGCTCGTTTTCTACCCATTGATTTTGTATAGCTAATAAAAGACCTGCAAATTGGGCTAGACGCTCGATAAATCCTTGCTTCCACATTATTGCCCTTGGAAGATGATATCCTGGTGATGTTCTTTTATTTTCTTTATCGCTAGAGCATTCTCGCCTCGTTAGAAGTTCTCCCATTCTTAGGTATGTCTCACCATCTAGCCAAGCTTGAACCGTTAGACGCATATTTCCCCATAACTGCTCTATAAATTCTTTGGATTCATCAGTTTCTTTTTCAGGATACCCAATCTTTTCAAATAATTGAACTAAATTGGGATCTTTGTCCTTCCCCCAATAATAATGCCAAGCTTTTATGTGCAATTTCAACAAGTCCCATGTTACATATGCCGGCAATTGTTGTAACCAATCAAAAAGGAAAAATGCCCAGCCGTTATACGAATCGTCGGGTGGGTAAAAATCTGTATCGCTAACGCAGCTATAGATAAAGGCGTAAAGATTATCAGCAAGTTCATATTCGACTCCTGCAAATGAGGCAGCCTTTAATATCCACTCTTTGCTACCACTTGTGATAGCATTTGTCTTGATTGACTCTAAACGGCGAATAATTGCATGCGTAGCTTCACTATTTACTATTTCAAAATTCCCAAGAGTAAAGTTGATTGTAGTTCCTAGATGTTCTGAGCCAATAGGTAATAAAGCTAATAAAGAGCGTTCAATCCTGCTTGGGGCTGTGTCTGTTGAGTTTGTTGATGTGGACAGTAGCTTGTCTCTAATTGGGCTATTAATCTCCAAAGATGCGTCTTTGTTGCGAAGAGAAGGGACGATCTGAAGAACATCCTGTTTGGATATGTTTTGGTTTATATTATTTGGCAGGATATCAGGAACGATAATACTAGTGCCCCTGCAAGCGATATTTGCTCTTGCCGCTCTGCCCATTGCATTGAGTACCTGAGTGAGAGAACGAGTGCGCAACTCAACGGGATCATTATCTAGGCCGTTGCCGTATTCAGATAAGGTAGTACCGCAAACGATGACCGCTTTGGCCACCAAATTGAGACCTTGTGAAAGAGTTCCTGTTGCAACTAGCAGTAACGAACGTCCTCTTTCAAAAGAAATTTCTGATAATTTTCTTTCACAATCCAGCATAGTCGACGTATGGACCGAAGCCCATTTTTCGTCAATCAGCTGCGCTAATAGCGTAGTTGTTCCTAGCTCATAATTGGCTAACTCTATCAAATTCTTCTCTTTTGAAGAGGCTTGAGGTCTCTCCTGCATAGTGAATTCAAAATTCAATTTTTCAGCAATTGAAAAAGCATGATGTCTGTTTTTGAGAACAAATACTAAGGTGGGGATTTTTTTCTCAACAAAACGTGCAGCCAAATGGCGTGTAACATTGTTTATCCATGGGAATTGTTGATCTTTATGTTCAAGTCTAATAGGAGATAGCCAAGATCTTACGGGAGTATCTTCTTTCCAAGGGGTAACAGTATCTCCAAACGCTCTTACTCCAATTGAGAATAACTCTTTCTTCCCTTTTTGCTTTTTTTCAAGTGTTGACCAGTCTGGTAATACCGTGAGACGAGCTATTCTAGTTGGTCTCCAATTTAAATCTATATTTGCAACCTGTTGGCCAGTTTTGCTTGCAAGCCAGCTTGCTAAATTAGCACTATCTTGGACTAATGCAGACATTAAAATAACGCGTACATCAGTATTTTGAGAAAGACAAAAAGCGAGAACAACTTCCGCTATATCCCCTCTGTTTTTACTGGCTAATAAATGGCATTCATCAAGTATGGCCGCCGAACACTCTTGGAATATTTCTGGCTGACGTTTAAGAAGTAAAAGGGCTTTTTCGGGAGTTACTACCAAAACTTGTCGTGGCATTTGAAATTTTGGCAATTCTTCTGAATACTCAAGCTCCCCCAGATAAGCTTCAATATCAATATTAGATACCGACGCTAAATTATTTTTGAGATCGGCTTTAATTTGTGAGCATAGTGCATTTGTGGGAGCCATATATAAAACCCAGCCACGTCTTAAAGCATCTACTGATGCCAATTCTGCCAGAAAACTTTTGCCTCCTCCCGTGGGCACAGTTATAACGGCATGGTGTTTTTTTTCATTAAAGTATTTTTGGCAAAAACTGCGAGTTGGCGGCCAGGCAAATGGATAACCCTGATTGTTGTGAGCGCTTATGCGCGTATTTAAATATTCTTGTTGGTCTGAAAACTCACTTTCAAGCATTTGGTGTAGGCTTTTACGAGGAGCTGCTGCATAAAAAGCCATTACTTTGAAGGTTTCTGCCTGAAGAGAGAAATAAGAAACTGATTTATTCTGTAATGCTAATTGAAAATTATTCAGTCGCTTATCAATTGTCTCGTCCCCGTGTCCCCTATATTTATTTGCAAGATTGGCTAAACAGGTTCTTAGAAATAAATATCCTCGCCCCTCTGTAGTAGGGCTTTCGGTTTTTTTATTAGCCTCATCTTGACATTTACCAAATTTTCCTCGAAGGAAATATCCCAGACAACGATAGTAGCTATCGCGAGCAACATCAATAAGCCCATCTGCATTGAAATTTTCTGAGTCAAGTAAATTGAAGGCTATTTTTGCTGTTACATTTGCATTTGCATCATAATCTGCCAAGTGATAATAACTGGCGTAATCAAGATATCGAATAAACAGACGAAAGAGTGTATTGGATGGCACTTCTTGTTGCTCTGAACGCCGAAACATTGATGAAACTTCCGCAGATTCTGCGATAAGAAAAGCGGTAGCATCAATATCAGAGCTGTCGATGTTTTCTGAATGTAAAATTGATGAGGCTAATGAAATACGTCTTAACTCATCTTTAAACGATGAGACATCGCTTTTTTCCACATCAAAGATATTTTGAGCTAACCATGATAAATATGATCGGGAAATCATATCCCGTATTTCCATACTTGATAACTGAGATGGAATCTGAGAATCTAAAATCAATTTTTGGGAAAATTCATCTATCATAAGGTCTCTGATAGTTTATTAGAAAGTTCTACGAGCTCACTTGTAAGGTCGTCGAATAATGACCTCATTGAATAAAACGGTGAGCTAATAAAGAATAAGTTGTCAGCGTTTTGTTTTAATACTTCGCCCTGGTTACTTGAAAAATTAACATCAATATGGCTCCTTCCTTTTTTGCCATATTGAGAATCGTGTCCAACCAATGCCCCAAAATGTCCTTGCTCACGCCATATATTATTTGCTAGTTGCTCTTTTGTAAAACTAATATCACTTTGTTTTGTAAGGCTTTTTAAAGCACCTCTTATTTCATCATCATAGTCTCCATCTACTATTTCTGAAAACTTTTTGCAGGCATTATTTAATCCATCCCAAGGTTTTTTTTCATAGGCTTTTACTTCCCCTATAATTGAAATCGGGGCACCATAAAGAGACCCAATAGCTATAAGGTCAATTCCCGAGTCATTTGGTGATAAATGAGGCATTGAGATTGCTTGAATAGTACCCAACCAAACCGAAAGTTTTTCTTGTCGTTGGTGGATCAGAAGCAAAACATGTGATATTAGTTCTTGCAGTAATGGGTCCCTCTTTCTTTCTTTTTGGCGTAAACTAAGAGAATCCCCAACTCCCAGTCTCTTTTCAAGTGCTCTTTGAAGGTTATCGGTTGCGACTTTGCCATTACCAATGGCTGAATCGATGCTCATATCTGCTTCAATGATATTTCCAATAAAACCCAATATGCACCAACATAAGTTTCTCTTTTGCTCGTGAGTATCTACAAGGCCTGTTACAACATAGTTAGTATGATTCGCTACAGTAACAGGTCCAATAACCCTTACAGAATCAGCAAGTTCATCTAGCGCACGGGATACTTCTATTTCAATTTTCATAAAGTCTAAGTGTTGGGAATACCGTCAAAAAAATAAAAACTGTACGATATTACTTGTTAGCACTATCTAAAACAGTTTGCGCAAGTATTGTACCGTGTCAGAGCTTGTGAGACAAAACCAAGGTAAAAACTAAAAGACACATCCGAGCTTAAAGCTTGTTTCAAGGCCCTGCCAAAAAAATACTCCGAAAAGATTAAATAGCTTACGTTTATTCCTTACAAGGGTTCAATACCCCGCCGCAGGCAGCGTGAGTAATAAGCACCAAGCATTTTTAGACAGATACCTCGTCCGTATGCGGCGGGGTGATTTATTTCAATTAGCAGATAGCCAATAACTAATGTAAATGGCAATACGTCTAAAGCCAAAATAACTAATCAAAACCCAAGTTTAGGTACTACTTTTTTAGAAAAACATTTTTCCGATGCCACTTCAGCGCACCCAAATCCGGCCAAAAACTATCATCAGTTGGTCCTAGTATTTGTCTACTCTCCACAGTCAATAAATGACCGGGCAAATTTTGAGACATCATGCGGAGTTCCTTGGATAGAACCACTTGGTATTTCGCAGAGACCCCTGTCAGCCCTTCGTCAAAGGTCCAGTGACACAGTCGACAGAGCGCTATGCCATTACGCACAGCATCATTCTGGCTCACGCTCCAGGGGATGATATGTGCCGCTTCCACCGCAGTATGCCCGCTGGAAGTTAACATTCTCACACCACAAAAGGCACAGCGGTGCTCGTAAATCCGAACCACTGCTTTACGAAAGCCTTGGTCACGAACTTTAGGCTGGGCGTCAGTATCTAGCTCCAAAGATTGTGAAAGCAATTTCTGACTATAAAGATATGCCTGTAGGTTCACCTCGCCCTGTTCTATCAGCGCGAGGTGATACTCCTCTGCAAAGTAAGTCTGGATCAAGACCGTGCGCAGGGCATTCCTGTTTTCCTCTCTCTGCAAAAGCATAAAGAGATCATCATCCAATTGAGCACCCAGGATCATCTTTTGCAATTGACTGGCATAACCGCGATTTGCAGCTACCAGGTTCTCGTCCTGCCCATGCTTTGGAACAAGATGCCAGAATTTACTGGAACGTAAGTGAAAAAAGGGGAGCGCCATATTGCCGCGCCGATCCGGGAGTACAGTCTGCCAGTATGTGGCGAATAGCTCCGCCAACTCCGCAGAAAACTCAATCAAATTTGCATCCATGCTTCCTTCGGCAAAAAAATCAAGAACCGAGAGTAGCAAAAGAGGCTTGTGGGGAGCCTGTCCTTTGGTCGCATCCGTCCAGCCAGCACTACGGTCTGCCCGTAGCTTGGAGAAACTTCTAATATAGCCAGCCAGAACCTTGTTCATATCGCTTCCGAGACCTTGCCCAACAGCTTTTCTTTGATCCATCGTCTCTTCCTATCGAGCACCTAAAGCTTCCCAAGCCCCCATGAGTTCTTTTTCCGGGAAGGTATATATCTGGTTTGTTCGCCCTAAAAAGCAAAGCCTTGCATCAGGAAAAACGCCAAGAATTTCTTCGATCGCATTCACATAAATAGCGGTCTGCTGGCGATACTCAGCAACCTTTTCCATGTAGTTGTTTTCATCTACCCAATCCGTTTTCCATTCAACCAAATGCCACGCATCATCCTGTCCTTGGAATAATAAATCAATCACCCCGTGCAGTTTTCCAATTGGCGCATCAAAGACAAAAGGCAGCTCGCTAAATATTTCTTTGGCTTGCTCGATCTCTTCAAAAAGCGGAGAACGGCGCAGATTATCAATCATCCTCATGCTGTTATGCAGAGTAAAGGCAACCGCCTCAGTCTCATGGATTCCTTCTCGATGGGCGCTTTGGACGATTTTTTCTTCAAGCTCTACTTGCGGCAAGGATAACCAAGCCCAATTTGCTAGGACATAATGCACAACGCGCCCTAAAAGATATTGTGGCACCCGCGTCGTTTTTTCAATCGGGTCGGCACTACGCACAGCAGGTCGTACGATAGGTAAGGCTTCAGGGTCACGCGCCAAGCTCCTTTGCAGATGCGTGACTGCGAAATGTCTTTCCTGCTCAGGTAGTGAGAAGGGCTGGGCAAGCGTCGGGATTTCTGGCAGGACAAGGCTTTCACGGGCAACAGTCTTGCCGCCCCTTGCATCCTCCCCTTCTTGATAAGCTGGACGCTTCACTTCTATGGTGAACCCTTCCCACGCCAAGACTTCTACTTCATCCCCATGCTCAGGAATCTCCAGAGCCGATATGAATTGCGACATCCAGGAGGATGAACCGCCCTGCTGCCCGGATAAGATTAAACGGTCACCGGCGCGTGTCAGGGCAACATACATCAGGCGCTTGGTCTCGGCTTCTTCCATGCGCCCGTCTAACCATTTGCCCCACTTATAGCCAGTAGGACTTTCCAACTCAAGGTCTATGCGAGTTCTACAAACCAAACCAAATCCGGGATCATGCAGGAGCAGATTCGTGCCCACACCTCCGAACGGAGGACGACCCAAGTCTGCAACCACAACCACGGGGAACTCCAAGCCCTTGGATTGATGTATGCTCATGATCTGAACAGCCCCGCTCTCAGGAGCATTGCCCAAAGCTTCACCCTCCCGTGCTTCACGCGCACGCAAGTCCTGAATGCCTTGTAGGAATTGGGACAGGCTAATCGTATAGCGGTCACGTGCCATCTCCAGAAACTTCTGGATATTATTTCGCTGCCGCCCTTCACCGCCATCTTCCTGATCGAATAAGCCCAGTGCAACTTCGTAGCCGGTACGGTCGATGGCATATTTGAGCAGTCGCCAAACATCCGTTTGCCCCACCATATTCCATAATTCTTGCAGGATCGCGTTTGCGTTTTCAATCAGGTTATTCTGACCGGATGACGGGGGACTAAGCAGCGCCTTCTTATACGGGATTGGTTCAGCAACCAGGCTGCCATCCGGTTGATACCAGCGCAGGCGAAAAAGCGTTTCATCACTCAAGCCAAAGAGCGGGGAGCGCAGGACGGATGCCAGATTTAAATCATCTGCGGGGTTATTGAGTACAGCCAGCAGAGAAAGCAGATCGCGCACTTCCGGACGATCATAATAGCCTCGTCCGGAGATGGTTAGATAAGGCAGCCCCAATCTTTTGAAGACTTCCTCGTATAACGGCACCGCAGTGGTTGCGCGGAAAAGAATTGCGGCGTCACTGTAGCGGAAATTCCGATAGGCCCCGGAATCGCCTTGGCTCTTATCCCAAACCTGGAATTGCGATTCATGCAGTTCATGCAGGCGCAAAGCGAGCTGTTCGGCTTCAAAGAGGCGGCCTTCTTCTGCGAGAACCTTTTCTCCATCATCTTTCTCTTTAGGCACAATGATTACTTCTACCGGCTGAGTGAGCGTATTTGACGTTTCCCGAGCTGCCGTGAGGGCACCGGGTCTAGCCTCATAATCCTCATAGGCAGCAGCTTGCGGCTTCAGGATATTTTCAAAGATATGATTGATCGCTTTTACCAGCTGCTTGTGGGTGCGATAGGATATATCCAGCGCGATTGGAGCGTGACCGGTTGCTGTTTGCACATCCTGGCTGGTGCGATTAAAGACGCTGACCTGTGCCTGCCGGAAGCGGTAGATGGATTGTTTTGCATCCCCGACCACAAATAATTTCTCCCCATCGCTTGGGTGAGCTAGAGCATAGATGATCGCCTGTTGCACCTGATTGGTATCCTGAAGTTCATCCACCATGACATGCCGGATGCCGCTCAGAAATTCTTCCAGGCGATGGTCTTTTTTAGACGCACTGAGCAGCGTCATGGTCTTGATCTCAAGGTCATCAAAGTCCAGCGCATGACGTTTTTCTTTCAGACGTTCATAGGTGCTGGCAACCTTTTTCCAGATCACTTTCCACAGTTGCAGTTCGCTCGCTGCCTGCTCATCCAAGACATCAACTTCATGGAGAGCGCCGGCTTTTTTCAAGACTCGGGCTGCATCGCGAAGAACTGTTAAGTCAGCCTTTAGATCGTCAACTACTTCTTTACTGCCCCAGAAGTCTTTGCGGCCACCGCGCAGATTGATGCCATCCCATAATTGGCAAGCAGTCAGAATGTCTTCGTTTTTTGCTGCCAAACACCCATCTTGTGCAGCCTGAACAGTTGCTTTCAAGTTATCTTCCCCTGTGGGAATATCCAGATAAGCCATTTCGTCGAGAATGCGGGTTACGTCAGAGGTTGCCAGTTGCTCCTGCCAAAGTGCCTGACGCATATTCTCAAGTCCATTGCGCCATTTCTCAAGCAGGCCCTCCTGATCTTCAAGGGCATCAAAGAGGCGTTGGACAGTGCCTCGTCGCCCGATCAACTTTGCCAGTTCTTCACGCACATCCCTGATGCTCAGGCTGGCCAGCAGTGCCAAACCAGGATTGTCCTCATCGACAAGTTCATTGAAGGCTTGGCGTATCGCTTCTTCCTGAAGCACTTGCATATCCGCTTCTTCGATCGCTTCAAAGCCCGGATCAATCTCTGCTGAGATCGCGTTTTCTCGCAAGATGCGGGCACACAGGCTATGAATGGTGCTGACTTGCAGGCGTTCCAACTCTCTTCGTCGCTCTGCCCAAATGGATGTTGAACCTTCTTTTTGGGCTTTGGTATCAATTGTCTTACGCAGACGCGTGCGCATCTCGCGGGCCGCCTTTTTCGTGAAGGTGATCGCGATAATGCTTTCCAACGGCCAGTCTGGATTGGCTGCCAGAAGGTGGACAAAGCGCTCGACCAATACGCGCGTTTTTCCTGTTCCGGCACCAGCCTCTACAACCAGGGCACGCCCACGGGCTTCTATCGCTTCACGTTGTCCGGGATTAGGCTGCATTTTGCGCCTCCATCAGATGACGAACTTTGGCGATACTACGGCGGTCAACGCGGCACATGCTGTGGAATGGGCAATAGGTTGAACAGGCGAGACTTCCTTGGGATGGTTTTGCAGGTAAATTTGGGAAATAGCCAGATCGGATTTGGTGCACAAAATGCCCGACCTGATTCACTGCGTTTTTTACGACGTCATCATTTTCAGGAAGGCCATCATCAAACTGTAGCTTTCCCGTGAAGTTGCGTTTGGGGATCAGGAAATAGCCAGCAAAGAGAACGGGCTTCTCCAGGAGTTTGTTGACCACAAGCGCATAGAGGGGGTTCTGAAAAGCCAGCCCTCCAGCCATATCATTTTGGGAATAGGTTGTGCTGCCGCTTTTATAGTCCAGTACGCGCAACGCATCATTTTCGGTACGGTCTATCCGATCCACGACGCCGTGAAGGAGAAAAGTTTCTCCCGTGGATGTTGCCAGGGGATAGGCAGGATAGGCACTTCCCGACACCCCAAAACGTAATTCCTGCTGATAGGGCTGATAAAGTTCAGGATTCTCGCATTCCCAACGCACTAAGGCTGCAAGCAGGTTTTTCAATTCAGCCTGTTCATAAGCCCACAGAGCATTTGGACGAAAACCAAATTTCTTTGGTGCGCTTGGAAATATGCGTTCACAAACCCGATCCAGTTCCGATAAAACCTGTTCCTGCGTTTCAGGATTGAGAGCAAGCCCATCTGTGGCGAGTTTGCGATGCAATTCTTCTAAAATAGCGTGCAAGAGACTGCCACGCTGCATCACATCCATGCCCTCTTCCGGCTCATAGTCTTCTTCAAGGTTGAGCACGTATTGGGCAAAAAAACCGAAGGGGCAACTGCCATAGCGGTTCAGGCGGGATGCACTCCAGGAGTGATCTGCGCCAAAGCGATCAGATAAGGTCGCGCGAATATCATCTGCACGCATTATCCCTTCATAGGGCGGGGCGGGTTTCCAAGCATATCGCAAGCGCATCAGGTCAAATGCGTTTTGGGCTGCCTGCCATCTGGGAAGGATTTCTGCGGGAATTTCTGTGAAATTCTTTTGGGTTAACGCTGCCAGTAACTCGGCAGAGCTGGCAGCATTGCTTATGTCTGGGGAATAACCAATCTCGATCTTCTGGGCTTGCACGCCACCCTTTTCAATGACCTCTTCCCAATATGGAGAAGGTTCCCAAGGCGCTCCACCATCATCAATGGCAGGGCGTAAAAGGGTCAGGCTCTTTTGGCAATTGCTCAGAACAAGCCACCAAAGCGATGCATCATCGCCAGGATAGGGCGTTCGCAAGTCGATGCCATATTCTTCTGGATAGCTTTCACGTTCAGCAGGCGCAAAGAGTGGGTCAGGTGTCGGCGCGGAGGGAAACTCCCCCTCAGAGAGACCCAAGACGAATAAGTGCTGGATCGGGCGGTTGCGCCCACTTTCCAATGCTCTAAATTGCACGGCTACTTCAAAAGGTTCCGGGGAAATGCGCAGATTGGGAATGACTTCAAAAAGATCGCTACGATATAGGCTCCAGGCAACCTTTTGCGTGTTGGCGGGCAAAACCAGGTCGGTTGCATCAACCAGTCTGCGTAAATGCTGCAAGACCGTCTTAATAGCCTCTAAATCCCGTTCCGGATGAAATCCTTGCTCACAAGCATCAAGGAATCCCAGACTTGGCGGGGCTTCTTCCTCGTCTTCAATCTGGCTAAGTCCTAAAATCTTTTCCTGAACCCACAAGGTATATGCGCGATGGCTGCCTTGTGCATCCGGTGTCAGGTGGTCAAAAAATGCCAATAAGCCAGCCTTGATCTCTGTCAATTTTTCTTTCGGCAACTTGCTGGCAAGTTTTTCCGGTCCCAGCTCTTCATCTTCTTCTCGTGATGCTTGATAGCTCACCGGCTCCAAGGCTTCTTTCCACTGGTCAATGCCGCTGATCACAGGGCGTTCACGGGTTAGTTGGACCAGATGGTCAATATCTTCTTCGCTGAGCCAATCTTGTTGGATATAGGGGGAGCGTAAGACTTCCAGTATCTTTTTGCGAGGGAAATCGGGTGCTAGTCCCAATAAGTTTAGCAAGGCTTGAACTGCCGGATTTGCTCCCAAGGTTTTTTCATGGCTGATCGGAATGCTATATTCTTCCGAAACCAACTCCACCATGCGCTGATAAATTCCTGGCTTGGGTGCTAATACGCTGATTTCTTTGGGAGAAACACCTTCCAGCAGCAGTTTCTTGATCTCCCTGAGTGCGACCCGGACTTCAATTTCTCTGGATGGGGCTTCATAAGCCTGGATAGAAGCAGCGTTTTCCATAGGTGCTCGATCCTCAAAGAGTAGCTCTTGAAGCTGGCGTAGACCAGGAGTAGTTTCGCTGGTATCTGGTATTTCAGCACTTTCAAGCGCAGGGAAGATTGTATTCAGGTCGGCTCGTACTTCTCTCAGGCGGCTATGGACTAAACTCACTTCTTCCCGGCCACTATCCCACGGTAGATAGATTGTGAATTGATCAAAGCGTTCTGCATAGGCATGCAAGATGCGCGTTTGGATCGGTGAAAATTGATCAAAGCCGAGAACGATCAGTAGCCCATCGCTTTGTAGAAGGGTAGGGTTGTTTTCAAGGGCTTTAGCGGCCAGCCATAACAAGCCATCAGAATCTGATAGTTCATTTTCCTGTAAGAATGCCTGGTAATGCTGATACAGAAGCAATAACTGGGTATCCCGTGGGTTTTCTATATGGGGTGCGTTTGCTTCAAAGGCTTCAGGAGAAATCCCTTGGGCTTTCATCTCACGCAACCAGTTGAGCATGGTTTGGGTAAGGCCAGGCTTGTCCCAGACAGCGTCAAATGTCGTGAGTTTCCCCCGAGTATGCAAATCTTGCAGGATATGATGAACGAGGCGACGGGTAGCAGTTTCATCCAACCATTGAACTGCAATCCCCGCTGAATCCAGAATATGCCGCCCTAGCGCGTAGAACTGGTACAGATAAATTCCCATTGCGTTCCCTAGACCTTCCCGAACTAGATGCAAGGAACTTGCTGTCGGTACCAGAATTTGAACAGGGTAAAGTGGGTTTTCTTTCCGTATTTCAGAGATTTGCCCAATAGCATGTTTGATCGCTGTGTCGGTGTTTGGTACTAAAAGGACTTTAGCTAACATAAGAACCCCATAATATACTTAAATGGATGAGATGTAGTTTAGCATAGAACTGCTTAGGCGAAAATCTAGGCACTCAACACAAGTTAATGTAGATTCAAAAATAGATATGTCTAGTATCTCATCCTCCCCCCACAGGTTATCTGCTTTCTTGAAAAATCAAACCTTGCGAAGCAAAATATGAACTGTTTCAAAAAAGATTTGAAGCAACCTAAATGATAAAGCACGGCAAGCAGCTATCCGTTTTATTATCTTATTAGAGGTATCTTTCTCTTTTTTTACCTTTTCAGTACTGGTCCATAATCAAGCGATTTTACATTCAAATCCAGTTTGTCAACAATTGCAGGATTAAAACATTATAATATTGTCATAATTCAACCAATTCATATGGCGGAGACTATGGCATCGTGCTCGATTCAGGAATGGATAAAAGCCAAGTTGGTGATTAACTTACAGTAAGGTGAAAGACGTCATGAAGTATTTGAACAACGGGTTGTCGAATGAATGATTTTCCAGACAACCTAAGAAGGTTTGTTGATGACTCAAATTGGATATTTGCTAAGACTTATGCAAAAACCTGGCCTCATGAATATCTAGTTAGAGATACAGTTGATGAAAATCTATTCTTGGAGTTGGTTATGCATATTAGATTGCATGGCTACGGTGGGAAATTCTACAACAAGGATTATATTTATTTTGATGATCAAAAAAAGGTATATTGGACGATGGGCGCATCCATTGAAGAAACAACGATCATTAATAGATGTAGCAAAGAGCAAACCTATGAATATCGTTTAGCCCATAATGATTTACCAAACTAAAAAAAACGGTGATTTGTAACTTCTCGTTTTCTGATCACTAGAGGAGTAATTAAATGGCACTCGAGCAACATAAAATTGATCGAATTTTATATTTCGTAAAGGGACGATATCCAGGCTGGCTAGATTTTTCTCATCCGGAATTCAGAGAGGATGAAATAAATTATAAATGGGAAGCAAGTTTGTCAGCGCAAGAGTTGCTAAGCCGTGAAATTCTCCAACAATATCTTGATTCTGATAATTCTGAAGAATTTATAAAGGCCTTAGAAAGGGTGGCAAGAAGTACTAATCTTTTATATTTAGGCGCACCCAAGGCAGGGGATCTATCAATCTTATATAAAGAAGGATTGGATAAACTCTATTTATGTCAATCAATTTTTGATCTTTTTTATGGGGGCGGAAAAATAGAAGAAAGGCTAAGCAGATATCTTGAATTCATCGACCAGAACGAGATTGGATTTAAGTGGGCCTTCCCAACATATTTCCTATATCTTCTGTTTCCAGAAACCGAAATTATTATAAAGCCTGAAACAACCCGATGGTTCCTAAACTTTGTAGAAAGTGATGTTAGCTACTCAAATCAGACCGACATCAAAATTTACTCCACTTTCCGGGACTATGTTACACAATTGAAAGCGACCCTTGAGAAATTAAAACCACAATCTATGATGGATATTCAAAGCATTATTTATATTGGTGCAAAGATTTCTACAGGGCAGGAAGGTGGGGTGGTCTCAATACAAAAAAGGAGGGAATTCAAACGCTTATTTGAAGAATTTATTCAAGATTATCCAAACACACAAGAGGGAAAGGCACACATTGATTTCTATAGTACTGGTCGTGAAGAAGCAAAAATAAATTACAGTTTCTTAGAACAAAAGAAAATCAACGGAGAAGATTTTACCGATGATGTGTTGCTGAAATTTCTACCCTACACTAACTCCTCGAGCAACAAAGAACAAGGAGCCTGGGTTCATATTGCACCCGCAATAACAGGTGATATCAAATCCTGGTATGAGAATGTTGGTTGGCAAAAAGCTGAAAATTGGCCCCAGGTTGCTGATCTGATATTTTCATTTGTTGTTCGCTGTATAAATGATCCAAGGGAATTGAGCAATGCAAGTGAAGAATTTTCTAATTCACCCGTCAGCACTGGTCTGCAAACTGGAATGTTGACTCCAATATTGAATGCACTAAACCCAGACGATTTCATTTTGATAAATAATAAATCTCGAGTTTTGTACAACTATTTTACCGATTCGAAGTATTCACAAAAATTATTGGATTATCCAGAACTTAATTTAAAAGCAAAACAATTATTAACTGAGGTTGAGGAAGATATCTCTTCAATAGAAAACCTTCCTGACCTGGAAATTTCCGATTTGGTAGATATGTTCTCTCATTGGCTTAGATCGATTAAGAAATATGAGTATAAAGGTTTGGATGAACTTGCCGACCCTTTTCTTAAAATGTTTTCTGACCGAGACGAAGCTGATTGGGCTTTTAACTGGCTTGCTGAAACATGCGGCAATTTAGGCGTTCGAAACACTGAAAACCCCATGGCCGCCTTTACCCTGAGATATAAAGAAGGGCAACACCATGTGCGCATGAGTTATGGAAGATGGTTGATTCTAGGCTTCAGCGGTCGCAATAGTAGCTTGGCAACAATTACTCTTGCTCTATTTGAAGGCCAATATGGTCTTGAGCCGTCTTATGATGATGTATTCAGCCAAGATGAAAATGAACCATCAGTGCATCTTTATTCCTTCACGGCAGAGCAATTCTTCAAACACGAGAGCGAGCTTCGCCAAGCTTTTTATGAAACACTGGAATATATCTCTCAAAGATTTGAAAACTGGAAATCATCACCATATTATGTCCACTCAGTCAAAGAATTAGGTCAAGCGATATTTGATCTCAATATCAGGGATAAAGTTCTAACTGAGGGGTTGAGCACGAAAGACTTAATTTCAGAAGGCGAGCTAGAAGGAACGGTTCGATATTGGAAGATTGCTCCAGGAGAAAATGCTTGGCAATGGAATGATTGCAGAGAAGATGGATTTATTGCACTTGGCTGGGATGAGATAGGTGATTTATCAGGAGCAAACCGAGAAAGATTTGAAGAAAGAAGAAACGATTTATTAGGAAAAAACAATGAATGGACGGAGGTTGGACTAGACCAACTTTGGAAATTTATCAATATCGAAGAGGGAGACATTATTGTAGCCAATCAAGGAACAACCCGAGTGTTGGGAATTGGACATGTAACGGGTGAATATTACTTTGCATCCGATAAAGAATTCGGGCACAGATTGCCAGTGAATTGGTTTGACCTTCAAGAAAAACAGGTTAATGAAGGGGGCTGGCGGAGGACCTTGATTGAGTTAGATAAACCCAAGTACGATCAAATAATATCGATACAAATCCCAGAGCCCAGAGGTAGTAATTTGGGAACCCAATCAGAAAAGTTTATTAGCGCTGAAACATTTTCTTTATTAGAAGAACTACATCAAAACCCACATAAAGACTTCTACATGGCCAATAGAAGTAGATTTCAGCGGCTTTTATTCGAGCCCTTTAAATCGCTTTATTCACAAGTTTCTTTGCAGCTACCATTGTCAATTTCAGAACTTTTAGAAACAGAAAAAAGACTATTCTCCCAGATATTCAAGAATGATTATGGCAAAGGAGGAGCCTATGATTTCTTTTGGGGAGCTTTTTATACAAAAGGCGCGAGCAGATCGGGAGCGCCTCAACTCTCAATCATAATAAATAAAGATCGTCTAGAATTTGGCTTTTATATCGGGGTGTATGGAAAAGACTTCCGTGAAAGATTTACTAGGAATTGCTCGGAGAATATTGAAAGATTAAAAGATATATTGGAGGATTCGCTCTCAGATGACAGGCTCATCTTTGGGGCTGAAGACACATATGAAGTGTCTCCAATAGGAAAAATTACTCAAAAGAACAAAATCAGTTGGGAAGATTTTTTACAACAACCAGAAAACGCAGACTTTAACGTGTCACTTGTTATTCCCAGAGACCATGTCTTGCAATATTCCAATGAAGAACTAATAGATATTTGTTTGGAAACGTATTCAAGAGTTTTCCCATTGGTGTTGCTTGCATATCACGATGATCCATTACCTTCAATCAATGAATACTTGGATGTAGAAATCGCAACACTTATTGAAACAAATCCAATTTATTCACTTGTAGAATGCGCTCAAGAAACCTACTTGGATGAAGAGCTGATAGCGCGTTGGGTTAGTGCGATCCAAAGAAAAGGCCAAGCGATATTATATGGCCCACCAGGAACTGGAAAAACATATATCGCCGAACATTTAGCAAAACATCTAATAGGTGGAGGTGAGGGATTTTGGGAAATTATTCAACTCCACCCTTCATATGCTTATGAAGATTTTATGCAAGGTATTCGCCCAAAAACTGCCGATGACGGAAAATCCCTATCGTATCCTCTTGTGCCTGGGCGCTTTTTGGAATTTTGCAAAGAAGCCCGGCTTAGAGATGGAAATTGCGTACTGATTATCGATGAGATCAATCGTGCAAATCTGTCAAGAGTATTCGGGGAGCTAATGTACCTTTTGGAATATCGCAATCGCGAGATTCCGTTGGCAGGTGGAGGAACTCTCCGAATCCCGGAAAATGTATTAATTCTTGGAACAATGAATACAGCAGATAGATCCATTGCTCTAGTAGATCATGCTTTGAGACGTCGCTTTTCTTTCTTAGAGCTTGGCCCAAAATACGATGTACTCCGAAGATTTTAT
>Ga0209249_1002009_pt1 | contig 17553 bp, 7 predicted proteins | sample SaaInlV_200m_DNA_4_FD_184653 | JGI IMG/M metagenome (GOLD analysis project Ga0209249, IMG submission 184653) | Marine microbial communities from expanding oxygen minimum zones in the Saanich Inlet - SI037_S3LV_200m_DNA (SPAdes) (version 2) | ecosystem: Environmental > Aquatic > Marine >...
CTGCAGCCATCGCTGGACGTCCCGCGTTTCGAGCGGGACCCGCAGTTCGAGCTCCGAATCATCGGCCAGAGCCAGCACTTCTGTTCCCGGGGCCACGTATTGACCCGTCTCGACCCTCGTCGACTCGATCCGTCCATCAACCGGGCTGCGGATTTCGCAACGGCCCAGATTCGCTGTGGCGCTGGTGAGTTGGGCTTCGGCAACCCGGGACTGGCTGCGCGCCTCTCGGATTTGGAGCGGGTAGGTGTCCAAAAGGCCCTGGAGCCGATCCACAGCGTCCCGGGCAGTGTTCACGAGTCTTTCGGCGCCCTCTACTCCGGCAAGCGTCCCGACTTCATCCTGCTCGAAGAGGCGCTTGGCCCGGGCGTACTCTTTCTCGGCCAGCTCCAGGTTTCGGGTCAGTGTGCTTAGGCGGCTTTGGTCGATGACCAGCTGTTTCTCGAGTCGTGCGACTGTGTCGGCATAGGCCTGCAGGCTTGCTTCGCCTCGTGCCACAGCCGCCTCATAGTCCCGTGGGTCAAGCCGGAGCAACACCTCGTCTCGGGCGAGTTGCTCGCCTACCTCGAGTCGTGGGTGCACGTACACGACCCGGCCGGCTACCTCTGCTGCCAGGCGCACGACATTGAGGGAAGCGGCTTCGCCAAAGCCCGAGATCTTCACACGTACGGTTTCGGTTCTGGCGGCCATCGTCTCAACGTGCAGGGCAAGTTCCGTCGCTTCCGCTTCGGCAGGGGGCTTCTTCATGCGCGACAGCTTCCCCATTCCCAGCCAGCCAATGGCCGCCAAGACGGCACACAGGACGATTCTGACCAGGACGCTCAGGACTTTAGCTGGTGCTGGTCTCTTCATATCGGTGTTTGCCATGGTTGTTCTCACTGATCAGTGTTGGCATCGCGGAGATCGAGACTCAAGCTGGCTAAAGATAGGGCCCATGTCAAGGGCCACTGACTGCAAAAAGTAGGATGCACAGAGGGGTGGCCTCCCCCAATGCTATTGACTTCCTCCGAACCCCGTGTTCGGCCGAAGAGTCGCCGGGTGGCACCGCCTCCCACATTGTGTGCTCCCCTCAAGTGGGAGGGGCCGTTTCGACGCGTCCCATGGTTGTGGGACTTGCTCAAGGCCCTGAGCTTAGTCGAGGGGCTGCCATGCCGCGACCCTCTCCAGAGAAAGTCAATAGCATTGGGCGCTCCCCTTTCTCCCCCAGCAAACGGTTTACCGAAGTGGCGGGAAGTGCAGTGTCTGTCCGGCCTTTGGTCCTGTCTTCCAGACAACCATCTGCCGATCGGTTCTGTGCCCATCGACTTCGACAGTCCGGCCGTGGCCATCGAGGTAGATGTAGGCGGGACTGTGCACATAGTCTACCCGGTTACCGTTGACCAATGCCGAGAATTCCCGGAATTGGTCGCCCTGTCGTGCGTACCAACCGCCGGGCGGCAGTTCGTGGGTCTGTTTGCCGTCGCGCACCTGCCAGTGTTTACCGTCCCAGTTCAGGTTGACCCACAGGTGGAGGCCGTTGTTGTAGCGGATATGCACGCGGTTTTCTTTCACGACGTCGGCCCGGAGTGCGTCGCTGGTGTTGAGCAGGGAGGCCCCGTCGAAGTACCGGATCGCGGCGACCGGTTCCATGACGTACCGTTCCTGAAGCTGCCTGATCATGAAGTAGCTGGTCATGGTCTTGTCGAAGTGCATGGCTGGATTGTCCCAGATCGGCCAGTACGGCTCGAGCATACCGATCGCGGCAAATGCCATCTCGGCGGCGAGGAAGTGGTGAAGATAGCGGTAGCTCTCTTCACGGCTGTACCAGCTCTCAAAGTGGATCTTATTCGTGCCGGCAAAGCCTGCATAGCCGATGTTCACGCTGAGCGGCGCGGACAGCGGCCCGAGCTTCCTGAGCCGGAAGTCGACGAACAGCTGTGCCCGGTCTTGCGCGCAATCGTTGGCATCCCAGTAGCCTTTGAGTTTGCTGTAATCCCCGTCGTTCAGGCCGGCGTGGAAGAAGTCGCTGCCACGTCCTTCGCTGAAGACGGGGCCATTCACGTTTTCGCGGCAACGTTGCCAGCCGGTTGCGAGAGCCTGCAGCGTGCCGCGGATGGTGCCTGACTCGGGGAAACGGTGGTCGTATTCGCTCATGCCTGAGATAATCCAGGACGTCATTCCATCCTGGTACGACACACGAGTGCCGAATTTGCGGGCCCGCTTCTTGTAGAGCGTCGCGGCGAGTTCGGGGAACGCCCAGGGTTTCAATCCGGCGCAGCGCCACATCCGCTTCCAGTCTCCCTCGGGGGTGTAGGCGCACCAGTCATAGCGGAATTCGGGGTCGGTGTAATCTCGGGCCGGGTACCCGTCGTAGTATCCGGGGGCAATTCCCATGGCCTTCATGTGTGCGAACAGGTCGATCAGGCCGCGGTCGCCGCCCTCCGGTTCGTGAAGCATGGACACGTTCATCCCTCCGCAGAAGGCCTCGCTGCCGGCCTGGCGTCGGAACCACAGGGGGGCGTGGAACAGCACGTAGGCGTCGGTCATGCCGTAGGTGTTGTACTGGTCCACCAGCGCGCGCGTTTTCCGAAAGATGCCCGGGGCAGATGCCAGGATCATGCGGTAGAGGCGCGTCTTAAGCGTGTTTTTCACGGGGGAGGGTGGGTTCCGCACCGAGAGCATCACGTCGTCGATGGTGTTGCTGGCGGTGATGTAGAACCGTTCGCGGAACGGGTGACGTTGTCCATCCGTCCGTGGGTGGTAGGCGAAGCTCTGGTCGCGCCGCCAGTTGTACCACACGGCATCGTCTTCGATGATCGCGTCTCCGCCGTAGGGGAGCATGGAGACGTTGCTGACGTACCAGTCGCTGTAGTAGGTCACGAAGAGGCCATGGGTCAGCAGCACGTTCGGGCAGTACAACATGAACGGCACTTCGATGACCTTGGGATCTCGGACGCCCTGCGCGTGACCGAACCGCCAGCGTGACAGGTTGCGCTGCTCGGAGGATGCGTCGATCTGCAGCGTCTTTCCTTTGAGTCGCAACTGGTAGGTGATCGTCTGGCTGTGGCCTTCACGTGTGTACTCCCACACGACATGGACGGCATCTCCGCGCAGGGCCTGTGAGCGCAGTGTGGCGGCAATCGTCTCATCGCTGGTGGTGTCCGCGATGCGGTCGCCGAACGTGAAAACCGGCCCGCTCGCAGCCGCCGGTTGGAATGTGGCATCGCTCGGAAGTTTGACCGTCAGGTCCGAGAGCGTTCCGGTTGTGGGGGTGTACGCGTAGGTGACGTTCTGGCCGTCGTCGCTCTCATAGGCCAGCAGGTAGGACTCCCCATCCTGTTGCACCGATGTGCGGACATCGCCAACGGTTTGGGGACAGGCGCCGTTGGGGTGGGTTGGGAAGGTGTCAACGACCGGTCCAACGTTGTTGAATGCAGGCGGCGGCTTCCCGATGACGTCGCTGAACGACAGCACTCGGAGCTGGTCGAGATGGAACAGGCAAGTTGGATCGGGTTCACGCTTGGGAGCTTTCGGCGTCAGTTCGACCGTTAGCAACTCGGCTCCGGCGGCGATGGGCTCGGGCAGACGGATACGTACCAGGTTCCAGAACTGACCGATTGCCTTTGGGTTCACGTCGTCCATCGTGTTTGCGTAGTCCGTTCCCGCTGCGAACAGGGATCCGTCTACGCGGCGGAACTGAAAGGCCAGGGCGCCGCCCTGCTTGCCGCCATAGGCCCAGCACTCCACGAGGTCGAAGGGGCGGTCGATCCGGATCGGCTTCGGCGGGATCAGTGTGACCTTGGGGGCGTCGCCCACAGCGACCAGCTCGATTTTCAGATTGGGCACGGCGCGGAGCATTTGGTCTTCGGAGAGGCACATGTACCCGTTGGCATCGCGCACACGTGCCGTCCAGCCTTCAGGCTGATCGAAGTCGACCAGGGCATCGGTGAACGCGTTCTCGCGATTGAAGGCAACAGGGGGCAGATCGTAGCGGGGCTTGGCAACGTGCCGAGAAGCTTGCGCTTCTTCCAGATGCGGGAATGGGTCGACGGCGGCGAGACGAAACACGCTGACGCGATCATCGCTGGTTTCAGGGAGTTGGAGTACCGGCATGCGGCCTTCGCGTTCCCCAACCAGTTCGAACCCGTCGAGCCAGACTCGGGTTGCGGTTGCGTCGTTGTTGTAGATGACGATCGATCGGACGCAGGTGAAGTCGGCTTTGCCCTGCACGTTCTTGGCGAACGTCTTGTCATCCAGGGCCAGTTCGTAGAGTTGCCACTCGGTTCCGACGGTGACGACCCGGTCGCGGCGGTTTTGGAAGCCGTTAGAGCACAGCATCACGAGGATATTGCCGTTGGGGCGGTCTGCCTTTGCCCAGAACCGGAGCGTCGCAACGTAGGTGAGGTTCCAGGGGCGCGTTTTCGGAGCGGCGAGGGACACGTAGTGAGTGCGCCCGAACACGCCTGTGATGGATGAGGTCCCTACCTTGGCGTCGGGAGACACGGCGAGGTCGGGCACGTGTCGGTGTCCCCAGCGTCCGACGTTTTCAGTCACAGCTGTGTCGGTGACGTCCGGCCGCGCGGGGGCTGCCTCAGCCATGGTGGTGAGAGCGATGGCTCCGGCGAGAGGGATCAGGCAAACGCGGGAGAGAATGCGAGTGAATGTCGGCGGCATTCGGACCATGGCTGTACCCCTTTCATGTTCGGAGTGGTATGCAGATGCCATCGACCAGTGGTCTCGCATCAGGGCACGATGGCGAACGACGCTTCTGCAGAGCTGCCGCTCACCACGTCCAGGCAACGGACACGCCATGTGCCTGGGGCATCGTTCAGCGCGGGCACAACGGATGTGCGCCCCTCTCCATCTGTGAGCCTGACATTGGTGTCGTACCAGGGCTGGGGTTTGCCGTCCGGCCCACTGCAACTCACGTGCACAACAGTGTTGGCTGCCCCGGCGCGCAACTCGACGGTCACGGGGGTACCGCGTTTTACATTTTTCGGTACGGTGAGAGTAACGGTCGGCATCTTCTCGTCGGCGAGCACAAGTGCCGCGGGACTGCGCTCCTGGTTGAACGAGAGTGTCTGACCATGCCCCAGGTAGGTGTGCGTGCGCGCGTCATAGATGTGTTTTGGGGTTGGTGTATTCAGCTTGAGAGGACCGTTCCCGAACGCGACAAGCACAGTCAGGTCCTTCAGGCGCTTCCTCACGAGCAGTGAGAGGTCTCCCTCAATGTCTGCCTCGGGTCTGCGGGGGAATGCCTCACGCAGTCGGGCCAGGTTCTGGTCGTTGGTGATCGGCGGCTTCTCGTCCCAACGCACAACGTTCAGGTTTGCTGTTCGTTCAGGAGCAAAGGGCAACGACGCTCTGGTCTGGCCGTTCTCATCGAACATTCCACAGCCGGGGGTGCAGATGACCGGAGAGGCGGCGGCAAACGTGCGGATTTGAGCGAGTGCGCCATCGGACAGCGCGATCGCCTGGGGCATGATGAGCAGTCTTGATTGGGCCAGTATACCGTCCTCAATCTCATCTTCGTCCACGAAACGGTAGCCGATATGGAGTGCACGGAGCAGAGCCACGAAGCCCTCCTCAAACTCATCGAAACGCTCATTCCACGCATCCGACGGCATGGTTGGGTTGCGCAGGTGTTCACGTGCGATGTAGGCCCAGCGGCTGCGGTATGAGTGCAGGATGGCGACCGGCTCTGAGACGACATCTGCCTCCACGAGGAGTCTGCCGATCCCGGATGTCAGCTCCCGGTTGCAGTCGCTGATCCACGTTGCCCGTTCCCCGAGCCCGAGCGTGTTTGTGAGCGTCCCGTATCCCAGTTGTCGACCGACGCCGTACCAGCACATCAGGGTGCCGCTGTAAGCCGGCAGCAGCCAGGCTTCGCGCTCAATCTGTGCGCGGGGTCGACTGTACCCGCTCCACAACCCGATGAGCCGGGGGTCCTTGAACCACGATCTGGCCCGATCGTGGAAGCGCGGGTAGATCTGTCCGTATTCGAGCCTGGGGAACAGCTTGGAGAAAACGACGCAGGTGTTGTGGCTCTCCGACCAGGGGTTGACGCCACCGATCAATGTCGATGGCGCTGCTGCTTTGGATACATCCGCCAGGCCCATAATCGCGTCGACAAATGACGTGGCCATGAACGCTCTGAATTCCATCCAGGGCGCGAGGTCGTCGTCGTGCCCCTTCAGTTCCTTCAGGCGATACGGCCGGACCTGCTCCCAGCTGCCGAAGGTGGTCCGCCATGCCTGGTTGAGTTCATCGACGGTGGCGTACTGCTTGCGGAGGTGTTCGCGGAATGCTTCGAGTGTGTGGTCCGAGAAGCAGGACTCGCTTCGGCCCACCTGCATTTCGTCACCCAGCCCCAGAGCAATTGGCGAGTAGGGCAGCTTGCTCCTGGTCTGCTCGCGCACGGACGCCGCTTCCTTGAGGAGCATCGCCCTGTCATGCAGACATGGTTTCCGCTGACCCGCGTCGTCAACGGCCCCGCTCCCGATACTGGTTAGCCGGTAGGGCCGGGCGGTTGCGAACCCCGCATCCAGGGAATGCCAGAAGACGCCCCCCGTCCCGACTGCGCGCATGCCCAATTCGTCGAAGATCCGCATGTATGTCGGCCGGCAGTAGCACGGCACTTCCAGGTTCTCCCAAACTCCGGCGTAGGGAGTGTAGTCATTGAGAACTGCCGGCTGAGGACGTGTCAAGAGCTGGTGGAGACGCTGATGCACCGCGCCGTCCTTGCCGGGCAAGGTCAGCCGAAGTTCCAGCAGGCGTTCATGAGACGGGATCAGCGACACGGTGAAGTCTGCGGTCCCTTCTCCTGGGGCGGCAGTAACGACTGCATCACATTGTCCCACGAGGCGGCCGTGGGAGCCGACTACGCGTCCTTGGAGGCGGAGTTGTGCCGGTGCGTTGGTGCTGTTGCGGGTGGCGAGGGTCACGACTGCCTGGTCGTCTTTGCATGCGATCTCCATACCCGCAACGTGCACGGGACGTTCGACCCGGTAGTGGGCAGCCCCCAAGTCGAGCACCTTTCCCGAATCGTCTACGAGCGCGAGCCCTACGCGGTAGAGGCCATGCTCCGCAGCTGCCGGCAGGGCGATGTCAGCCGCGTCGCCCTGAGCAGGAACGGCCACCGGCGGCGGCGAGGCGTTCGAAAGCGGTCCCCACGTCGTTGCACGGATGGCCGTTCCCGTTCCGCCTTGCAGAGCCACTGACAGGGCGGGTGCAATATCCGGGGCAACGACGTCTGGGACGGTCACGGCAGCTATCCGGCGCTCCGAACGCCCCGCGGCCCAGAGAATGTACTTGGCCCATTGGGCGAACTGATACTCCCAGAACGGATAGGGGATGTCGTGAGTGTCACCCGGGACCCGATCCATGGTTCCGTAGAGCGAATGGCCCAGCCTGATCACACAGCCTTTCCCCACTCGGCGCCAGCGTCCCCGTGCCAGCCGTTTGAGATCAACGGGCGAGCGCATGGCCGGGAAGGCCAAGGGCAGCATGTCTGTCATCAAGGCAGACAGTTCAGTGCTTTTCTCCCCTTGCCGTGCCGAGTCAACCACGATCAGGCCCATTCCTTCTTTGACTCGGCGCAGGAGTTCAGCCATCGCGTGGTTGGGGATTTGGTCGAGCTTTGTTCTCACCAGCACGGCGACGTCATACGGCTTGTTTCCGGCAAGCAGGTCGTAGAGGAGGTCACCACGGTCTAGCGGCAGGTCGTTTCCGAATACACTTCGGCCGAAGTAGGCGATCGGGGATGAAATGACATCTGCGGTCATGTCCATCCGACGTTTCAGTTCGATGACTTCGCGTTCGTTGATGTCAGCACAAACCCACAGTGTTCGGACCGGTTCGCCCGCGATGGGCTTGGCCCAGGGCACTGGATGTGGGGTCATGAACAGCCCCGGTTTCAGCTCCGAAACGCCTTGGGCTTCCACCAGGCGCGTGAGCTTTGTCATGCGCGGCAGGGGCGCCTCAGCGTCCGGGATGAATCCGGAATCGGTGGTAAGCACGAACACATCGAACATGTGGCCACAGTCGCCACTGGTCTCAATCTCGAGATTGTGCTTGCCTTCCCCCAGGTGTGCTGTGCCGACGTCGAGCCAGTCCAGGCGTAGCTGGTTGTCACTGGTGAACTCGTGCTTTCCGCGGCTGTCAAACAGCAGTTTTCCGTTCCAGGAGAGTCTGAATTCGCCTCCGCGGAATCCGTCCATCCAACCACGCACCCACAGGCGCCAGTGGCGATCCGCGGGGACGTCGAACGGGACCATGAAACGGCCTTCCGGTCCCCAGGCCAGCTTTCCACCTGATGGCTGGTTTGCGCCCTTGGTCCAGGTTAGCGCTTTGAATCCTGAGGCGTGGGCGCGGTCCGTCGAGAACAGGTCTTCGACTTCGACCCAGCCGTAGAACTTCCCTTTCCGCTCGGTGAAGCCGACCTCATCCGGCATTTCCGCCCGGACTTCCAGGCGGATCATATACTCGCCTGCGTCCGGCTCCTTGCTGGCGAAGCTCAGCCAGTTTTCCCGGAAGGTCTTGCCGCTGTCAATGCTGCTCGCGCTGCGTCCTTTCGGGGCTGCACGGTCAATGCCGAGGTAGAAGTAGCTGCCCCCGCGACTCAGGGTCATCGTCACGTCGTTTTCGCCACGCTTGAGCAGCTTCGGGGCAACTGTGGCCTCGTGCCAGCCTTCCGTTCCGTGTTCGATGAGGCTTCCGCGCAAGACTTCGGTACCATTCACGGCGATCACGAGATCGGCCCATTCGACTCCCGGAGTCGGTTTGGCATAGAGTCTCCGGCTTGCGACGTCATAAGGTCGGATCTTCATGTAGTACATGATGGAGGCTTGGCTGACGGTGGCCGAATCAGACGCGAGGAGCAGTGTCTTGCGGACGACCGAGCGGTTGCTCGTTACCTGACCGCGGCCACTGTCGGCCGTTCCGTCGTCATCGGCGATGACCACGACACGTTCAGCTGCCGTGCAGACGACGGCGCAAAGGGCAATCCATATCGATGTTGTGCGGATGAATTTCGTCATCAAGAGTTCCTTTATGTTCAGCTGTGTCCTCGCAACAGTCTACTGTCGTTCCAGGCACGGTCCAGCTCTTCGGTTATTCACCTGGCACCCTCCTGGGCTCATTCCATGCTGACTTCGCGCCCCGAAGCCTTGGCGCTCGAGGCGACCAAACAGCGAAGCCCGGGTCTGGATCGGGATAACGAGGAGGACCGAAAACGCCGCGTTCGTGGTGAGGGGCGCTGGCTCTGCCGAGGGCCGCGTGATTACCTGGCCTCCAGCCTCAAGGCATCGAACATGACGGCGATGTAGGGCGCACCCGTGGAGGAGGACCGGGGTTTGCGGTGGGGGGTCAAGCGGATCGTGAGCGTGTTCTTCCCAGCCTGCAAGCGCGACGCGGGGAAGGTGATGGTCTCCTCCTGGCACAGACCGCGAATGTCGCTCCGATGGATGGCTCCACCATGCCTGAACGTTTCCTTGATCTCCGCCAACGGCTGGCCGTTGAGTGACAGCGAAAGGTCGACGAAGGGGTACCTGCCATGCTGTATGGCATCCGCCAGAGCCAAAAGCAGGCTGGCCTTCGGTTCCATCGGTGCGACGGGCAAGGCGAACTCAATTTGCAGGACGGGATCATATGGCACGCCACTCCCTTGCACATAGGCTGCCAGGATGTAGGGAATGTCCTGCGCTTCCCCGTGGTCGGCAACAAAGGCAATGATTCCGTCCGGGAACTGCTTCCGGATTCTCATCCACAGTCCCCAATGGCGGAAGTCATTGCCGTGCCCGAATTCCGCGCCGGAGCGGTCGAGGATGCCGATCTGCCAGAGTCGGCGCCCAACAGCCGGCGTTTCCCAACTCAGCGTTCCGGAATCGGTGGCTGTCTTGGCGGCGACTGAGATGTCGTACTTTGTGAAGCGCCCGGGGATGTCGTCTTTCAGCGTAATCGACGGCGAAGTCGTGCTGGTGCGCGAAGCCGACATCGAGGAGTTGATCGTCATCGTGCGCAACGATGAGCCTGGTCTTTTTGGGGGACATGAACCCGTTCCGGTCATTGGACTGCATGTAGCCCTTGCCGATACCGACCAGATTGTTCCCCTTGTAGAGAATCTTGAGAATGGCCCCGCTGTCTCGATCAATCTCCAGCCGGATCGCCTGGTTCGCCATCTCGATGCGGGAGTCGCCCACCTGGAGTGTCATCGGCGTCGGTTCAGCATGGACACGTGCCGGGAGACTCACCAAGACGAAGGCAATCATTGCTTTGGTGTACGTGATGTGTATTCTCCGTAAATCGTCCCAGAGATCTCTTGCCTGTCGGTAGGTCAGGCTCATGTGGCGTGGCCGTAGCGGTGCATGAGTTCGACCAACTTGTCAAGTGGCAAGGCCTCGACCGTCTTCCCGCGATAACCCGTGACCGTGGTGGCCATGAAAAGCGAGTTGTAGATGGCCTCTTCGGTGGCCTCGATAGCCGCTTGGAACAGCGGTGAGAGCATACTGTTGGGAAGATCGGTCACCGGCAGTGCATGCTTGCGGCGCTCCGGGGTGCGGCGCACATCGGCAGCCGTCGAGAAGGAGATGACAAAATCGCCCGAATCATTGGCCATTGACGATCCTGTCCGTCCCAGGCCGATTACGGCACGCATAGCCAATCGGTTCAGGTTGCGATTTGAGAGCGGCGCATCTGTGGCCACGATGATCATGATCGATCCCCCGGCCGCCGAGCTGTCGTGCATGTCTTTCAGATAGTATTGGCCTAACTCAACCCCCACCGGCACGCCCATCACCTGCAGCACGCCGCCGTAGTTGGTCTGCACGAGTACGCCCAGCGAGTACCCGCCAAGCTGTTCGGGGAGCTTGCGCGAGCTGGTACCGATACCTCCCTTCCAACCGAAGCACACCGTGCCTGTTCCTGCCCCCACAGAACCCTCTTCGACCGGCCCGGTCGATGCATTCTCGATGGACTTGCGGATTTTCTCCGGGGTCAGAATACGTCTGCGGATATCGTTCAGCCGTCCATCGTTGGTCTCTCCTACCACAGGGTTCACGGTGGTCACGCCGTCGTTGCCGGGTTGCTCCAGTGTGTAGTCCAGGAGAGCATCGGCGGCCCGGGGCACGCAGAGGGTGTTGGTCAGCACGATTGGCGTCTCGATGCTGCCCAGCTCGGCAATCTGAGCACCACCGGCCATCTTGCCGTGCCCGTTGGCGATGGTGAGTCCGGCGGGCACTTTGTTCTGGTACAGGTTGTCGCCATGTGGCAGGATGGACGTGGCACCGGTTCGGACGCCGTCGCCCGTCTGCACGGTAACATGTCCCACACGCACACCGTCCACATCGGTGATGGCGTTGTGGGCTCCCGGTGTCAGAATCCCAGGTGAGATGCCCAGCTCTCGAGCGCGTTTCCGGGGCGGTTTCTCCGCATGTCTCATCGATGTACCTCTACTCAGAGCATGGATACGTACTGAGAGTTTCAGGTAATCCCTCTGCGATCAGCCCGGAGACGAGCACTTTGTCGTCAACCATGCCTGTGGAGAGGGCGGTCTTCATGATGGCGTCAACCTCAGTCTGGCGCATCAAGGGCGTGTCTGCGCAGGGCCAGGACAACCCCATCTTCTCATACTTGCTGTTGCACGCGCTGTTGAAGGCGCAGAGCTCCCATCGTTCCACCACATCCGGCAGATCTTCGTGGATGAACCGGCTGATTGCGAGGATGTTCTCCGGGGTGGCAGTGACACCGGGAATGAGCGGCGTGCGGATCCAGAGCTTCATGGCGCGGTTCACGTTTCTAATGTGGTCGACGATCCGGTCGAGATTTGCCAGGATCGCGTCGTTGGGCCGGCCGGTGTGCGCTTGGTGCAGACCGGATTCCAGTAATTTGATATCGAACAACACATGATCTGTGTGGGGCAGAACGGCAGCGAGAGCGGCTTGGGGGGCCAGACCGCAGGTGTCCAAGGCGGTGTGGACTCCCGTTTCCTGCAGTCGTCTGAGGAGTTCCGCGACGCTTCTGTACTGGCCCAGGGGTTCGCCTCCTGAGATCGTGACGCCTCCGCCAAATGCCTTGTAGTAGTCCTGGTCTTTGAGGGCTTCTTTCAGCAGTGCGTCAATGGGCCAGTCCTGACTGTTGAACGCCATTGCCCGAGAGGGGCACGCTTCCACGCATGCGCCGCATCGTCTGCATGTCTGCCGATCCTGACGCAAACCCGCAGCGGACTCGCTCAGCGCATCAGAGGGGCAGGCATCGAGGCAGGCGAGGCAGCGGATGCACTTGTGGCTCTCCCACCAGACCTCCGGTTCAACGTTCATTCCTTCGGGATTCTGGCACCACACGCAGCGGAGCGGGCAGCCTTTGAGAAACAGGGTCGTTCGCACACCGGGGCCATCGTGGGTCGTCCCACGGATGATCTCGATGACCCGCATCTGGCGCTCATCCACCGCTAGAATCCCTCGTAGTTTATTCGGGTGACAAACTCCTGCTGGTAGTCTCTCGACAGGCAGATAAAGCGACTGGCATAGCCGGTTACACGCACGATGATGTTCTGGTATTCGGGGATTTCCGGATGGTCCATCGCGTCCCGCAGTGTTTCCAGATCCATGATATTGAGGTTGATCTGGATCCCGCCTTTCCTGAAGAACGTCTCCGAGAAGTTGCGCACGTAGGTCCAGACGTCGTCTTTGCCGTCGAAGAACCTGGGCTGCAGTTCGACCTGCATTGTGCCGCCCTGGAACTTCCGCTGGTCGATCTTGGCGATGGAGTTGGCAGTAGCCAGCAAACCAGTGTTGTTTCTGCCCACCTGGGGGTTTATCCCGTGCGCCAGATATTCGTCAGCGAGGCGACCGTCGGGTGTCGCCCCGACAGCACTCGGGTTCAGATGTCCTTGGAAGTGGAAAAGGGAGGCCCTGAACTCTTGGCCGCGCTGATTAACCATGCTGCCCAGTATCTCAGCCAGCGAGTCCGTGATGCGGACGAGCAGTGCATCCACGTCGTCCAGATCGTTGCCGAACTTGTCCTGGTTCAGGAAACGCTGACGCATGGGCTCGTTGTCCTGCCAGTTGGCCTGGGTGGCCGCCTTCACGTCGGTAAGCGTGTACCTTCCTTCCTCAAACACGAGTTGGCGGATCGCATGGAAGGCATCCGCGACGTTCGGGATCCCCAGGATGTTGACGGACGTGTATTGATAGTCCACCCCCCGCGCTCCCACCATGTCGATGCCGCGCTCGATGGGACCATGGCTGTTCATCGACGTGAACATCTCGGGCCAGAGGCGATCCAGCAAATCGTACTGAGTGTTCTTCCATTCGCGCAGCGCCCGGGCGGTTCTGGTGAGTTCTTCCTCAAACAGAGCATAGAAGCACTCAAAGTCTCCGATGTCCTGCTCAATCGCCGCGGCAATAGCACGCTGCATCGGGGCCAGCAGATTGATCGAGTTGACGTCCTGGTCACAGAACTCCTTGCCGGGGATACAGAACCACTGGCACCCACTGTAGGCGACCTTCCAGGCGTCTTCCTCCGGGATGCCGGAGCGCAATTGGGCCTCGTACATCAGGTCGTAGTTGACCAACACGGGAATACTCTCGCCGTGACGTGCCAGCACATCACAGGCGTAGTCATAAAACTCCGGGTCAATGTCGGGGTGCCACATCACTCCCAGGTTGTTGTAGTCACCGATCAGGTCATATGCTTCCAGGACCACAAAGCTCACCTCATTGGTGGCGTCCTTGAGTTTTGCATCGCGTCCTCCCATACTGAAGAAGTGCCCGCGCAGCTTGAGGAACATCTCCGACAGGTACTCGCGTGCCTCTTCATCGGATAACTCCCCGACCGCTTTGCTCTTGCGGTACAGATCGATCAGATACAGGTCCAGCCGGCCATAGCCATTGCCGTGCCCAACGACGCGGTCCATCATCACCGCAAAGTGGATCCACTGGACACCTTCGTAGTAGGTGCGCGGCGCACCCGTGGCGATGTGTGCGCAGCATTCGGCAACGCGTTCGTAGGTCTCCTTCTGCCAGGGATCGGTTTCCCCTTGCGCCAGTTCGCGTGCCTTCTCGGCATGGTGCTGAATGAAGCGGATGACTGACTCGCAGATCATCTGCAGACCATGCAGATAGGAGGCCTTGGGTTGGTTGTCGAGCCTGATGTACTTCGCCCGGCTCCGCTTGATTCGCTCGAGGATGCCGCCCCAGCCCTGGGAGAGTCCGATGGCCAGATCCGGACAGGTGTGTCCTGTGCTGACGCCGCTGGCACCCAGGGCGTGGGCCATCTTGCCGACTTCCTGCGCTTCAGCAGGCCAGACATACTGCCGGACCATGTGCATTTCCCAGTGGATTTCGCCGACGATGCGTTCGTCCGGATGGATATCAATCGGGAAATGGTCCACCAGAAACGCATAGTCGCGTCCCCAACTTTCTCCCGTGGGCTCGTAGCCGTTCACTTTCGACGGCATCTGGTCCAGCTCGGGGAAGGGGCCGATATGGATCCAGCATGCGTGGTCACCCAGCGGCATGTCTTCCGAACCCAATCTCCTTTTCCCGCTGATTGCCAGTTCGCGACTTCGCCGGGCCAGTTCCTGAATGCGGGGTGACTGGCTGAGCTTTGGCGGGGCGTTCACACCCACCGCAGCGGGAATCACATTACGGGAAACAGCATCCTCGATGCCGGTGTCATTCAGCATTATGTGCCCCATGGGCTCATGTTCCTTCTATACTCACTGGGTGAGGAGCGTGGTACCATGATACCCACACTCCGTTGTATCCACTTGCGCGCGCGGTTGTTTCCCGCCCCTGGTCTGGCTCCGACGACACGAGGGGTGGCGCGGAGCCGGGCATCCGCTACGTTGTGGCAAGCGGCCCGAAACGCGCCCCCGCAGGCACCATTACATGAGGGAGAACGTGACCATGTCACCGGGAACAATTCGCATTATCTCACTTGCGCTCACCGGCGCCCTGCTTTGCACGGCTGCGCCGACAATTCGTCTGGCTGAGGACGCGAGCATCGCTGAGAAGACCGCGGCGAGGGAGCTCGCGGAGCACATCGGCCAGATGACCGGCTCCGTGCCGGCCGTTGGCGTGGAAGGTACGCCTGGCAACGGGCCAACACTGTTTGTCGGGCAGACCAGAGCCGCTGCCCAGGCCGGGATCAAGGCGGCCGAACTGGGAGCCGAGGAATGGCTTGTCAAGAGTATCGGGGACAGTCTCGTTCTCGCCGGGGGACGTCCTCGCGGCACGCTCTACGCTGTGTACCACTACCTCGAGGACGTGTGCGGGGTCCGCTGGTGGAACCCGTGGGAACAGACGGTCCCGACACCCAAGACGCTCAAGCTGGCAGGTCTCAATCTGCGCGGCAAACCCACTATTCAGTACAGAGACATCTATCAGTTCTACGGCAGCGACGGTGGACGTTTCCCGGCTCGTAACCGCGCCAATCGCGATGGAGACGCCCGCATCTCCGCTGACTACGGCGGCTGCCGGGACTACGGGCCGCCTTACCACGTGCACACCTTCTACAAGTACATCCCCCCAAAAAAGTACCTCGAGACTCACCCCGAGTGGTTCTCTGAAATCAAAGGGAGACGAGTTGCAGAACACCACCAGCTCTGCCTCAGCAACAAGGAACTGCGTAAGGTCTTCATCGACAAGTTGCGCGTCTACATCCGCCAGTCCGAAGTGGCCGCAAAGAAGAAGGGCACCCCCGCGCCGATTGTCTATGACATCTCCCAAAACGACTGGGGCGGTCAGTGCCAGTGCGCCCCCTGCCAGGTTATCGTCAAGCGCGAAGGTGACTCGGAAGCAGGCCTGCTCCTCGATTTCGTCAACGAAATCGCCGACGCCATTCGCCCCGAGTTCCCCTACGTTTACATCGATACGCTTGCTTATCAGTACACGCAGAAGCCCCCGAAGACCGTCCGCCCGCGAGACAACGTGATCATCCGGCTCTGCGATACACGCAGCAATGCCACCTTCCCAATCACCTCCGAGACGAACACTGATTTCCGGGAGTTCCTGCTCACTTGGGCCCGTATCGCGAAGAACCTGCGCATCTGGGACTACGCGGTTACCTACGCCCAGCCGCGGGGACTGCCTTACCCAAGCGTCGACACCTACGCGGACGACTTTCGCTTCTACGCCGGACACAATGTCGAAGGTGTTTTCACAGAACTGGAATACACCATCACCGCCGACGTGCGTGACTACAAAGTCTGGATGATGACTAAGCTGCTGGAGAATCCCAATGCGGACTTCGCGACTCTTCAGAAGGACTTCACTGATGGATTCTACGGCGCGGCAGGACCGTTCTTCCGGACATACCGGGCGGCCCTGCGACGTTCGCAAGATCTTCGCAAGGCCTACATCGGCATGTCTCCCGGCGCCAGCGCCTTCTCGTTCCTGGATTTCGAGACCATCCTGACCAGCCAGAGACTCTTCGACGAGGGCGACAAGGCTCTGGCCGGCAACGACACGCTGCTCCGTCGCTGGCGACATGCCCGCCTCTCCCTGGATCGTGCCACCTGCGTGCGCTGGCGCCAAATTGCCGGCGATTACAAGCGCCTGGGCAAGTCCATGGGAGACTTCCCACTTGATCGCGCCAGGATCGCTGACCGCATCAAGCAGACCTGGACTGAACAGGCGACCATGCGCCTGACCGGAAACGGACGGGCCAGGTCACTCACGCAACTGAACGAGGAGATGGTCAAGTTCACCGCACTGCCGACAAATCTCTCCTCGCCCGCCAAATTCCGCGATGTGCCGTTGGAGACGATCTTCGACTTCACCGCGGACCTCACGAGGAACTGGCAGAATGTCGTCAAGGTGGTCAAGGATCCCGAAGCGGAGAGCGGCATCTCGAACTGCCTGACGTTCCCCAACAGCGCCGGTGAGAAACAACCCCTGGCGAAGTACAAGCTGCCCATGCCGTGGGGCCTTTACATCCCCCTCGACAAGAACTTCTACGCCAAGACTGACATCAAGCCTGAGGATGTGCCCGGCGCCGGCTATCACTGGTACAAACTCGGCACACACAAGCTTCAACCCAGCATGTACCTCTACTTTTTCTGGAGCTGGATCATCCAACTCGACATCGACAGCGCCAGCGACGTGAACAACCCCGACGCTGAGTTCGATATCTGGGGCCGGATCAAGTTCACAGGTCCCGCGTTCCCGCACGGCAAGGCCGACGAAGGGAACGCGATCTGGGTAGAACGGGTTGTGCTCGTCAAGCAGTGAGTCAGGAGAAGCGTGATGTTGGACGGAAACGTCTTTGCCTACCGTTCGTTCAATCCCGAGCTCGAGAAGGTGAAGACCTTTGCCGATTTCGGCGTCGATTGGGTCTGCATCTACCCGTCAAACACACTGAACAGCCTCGGGATGCCCTACAGCGCCTACGGTCCCATGTGGCTGGAGATGGAAACGTACAACTTTGAGCCGCTCGACCGGGAGATACAGGATCTGCTTGAGGTGAACCCGGACGTTCAGATCATCTGCATGGTGGATTTGAACACGCCGTCCTGGCTGGTGAGACGGTTGGCCGGTATGTCGGGCGGGCAGGACAGCTTCCACGAACTGGGGCGGG
>Ga0209249_1002011_pt1 | contig 17546 bp, 14 predicted proteins | sample SaaInlV_200m_DNA_4_FD_184653 | JGI IMG/M metagenome (GOLD analysis project Ga0209249, IMG submission 184653) | Marine microbial communities from expanding oxygen minimum zones in the Saanich Inlet - SI037_S3LV_200m_DNA (SPAdes) (version 2) | ecosystem: Environmental > Aquatic > Marine >...
TACCGAGTTCGCCAGCCAGTTGGTGAATGCCATGGATGAATATGAACTGGCTGAAGCCGCCAAACAGCTTTTTAATGGTGTGAGCGAAGAATTCAAGCCAATGGCCAGAGCGGTTGTTCCAGGTCTGGTCACTTGGATCTGTGATGTCATCAAGCCTGCAGATGATGAATATGAAGATGATGCGGCCCAGGCCAGAGATGCACTCCGCTCATTGTTTGCTGCAGAGGAGATATAAAAAATGAAAATTTTTCATGATGTCGCAACCCAGGTGGAATGCGATTCAATTAGAAAGTGGAAAAAAGAGGGCAAGCCAGTGGTCGGATATACCTGCTCCTACACCCCTGCTGAAATATTCCATGCCGTCGATATCCTGCCGGTTCGTTTGCGGGGGATTGAGACCGACGGCATGGAAGTCGGGGACACCTATTTCGGCCCCTTTATCTGCAGTTTTCCGAAATGTATTCTGCAACTGGCGGGCAAGGGAAAATTTTCTTTCCTGGACGGAGCCATTATCACGCCAGGATGTGATGGCATGCGGCGCCTGGACGAATGCTGGCGAAAGGCCGGAGAGGATTTTGACGGTATTGTCCCGGATTATTTTTATTATTTTGATGTACCCCATAAGTCTGAAAACCATGGCCTGGTATGGTACATCGAAGAGATCAAGCAATTGATCAAAAGCATTGAGAGCCACTTCAATGTCAGTGTCACCCATGAAAAACTTCAGGTCGCCATTCGGGAATTCAATCAAGGGCGGCGCCTGCTCAATGAAATAGAGCACCTGCGATTCACGGAAGACGTCGTGGTTTCCGGAACCGATGTCTTTGCTGCAACCGTTGCCGGAACAGTTATGCCACGAGATGAATATACGGGTGAGCTGCAGAAATGGGTCGCAACACTTAAAAAACGCAACACATCTTTAGCCGAAGGGAAACACCGTGTCATGCTGGTGGGTAGCATCAGCGATGAAATCGACCTCTTCGAATTGATCGAAAACACTGGCAAAGCGCTTATCGTCGGCGAAAACCTCTGTTTCGGCATCCGCTTCGAAGGCAACGAAGTGGCAGAAGACGGCGATCCGATCGAAGCCCTGGCTGCGCATTACCTGGGGTCATCGGTTTGCCCCCGGATGTTTGGAAAATATAAGGAACGGTTTGCCCTGCTGAAAGAGAGGATTATCCAGTCTCAGGCAGAGGGCGTCATTATGCAGAACATCAGATTCTGCGACCTGCATGGTGCGGAGAACGCCCTGTTTGAAAGGGATCTGGAAGCAATGGGAATCCCCTGCCTGAGGGTTGAACGGGAATATGGTCCCCACATCGATGCCGGGCGCATGAAACTCCGGATCAACGCGTTTCTCGAACGAATTGACAATAGCGCAAAATCCGACTTAGGGATCGTTCAAAAATAACTTCACTTAATCTGTTTGAAAAAGTCCCAAAAGCCGGACATTTTGCAAACAGAACGTGACAGCAACGTGTTTCCTTTTCATTAATGGGAAACACTTGACTAATTTTTTAGCCGACCCTAAACCAATCAGGAAATCAATATGAGACCAGAGATACGGGAATACAACTATGACTGGCTGATGGGGAGCACACTGAGAGCGGCAGCCAACCTTCCCCGGGGGACGAAAAAGGAAACTGAGCTTAGCTATCGGTATATTCCCTACTTTAAAAATATCGGAAAGTCATTTGTCGATGCCGGCGATCCCGGGGTTGAGACGCTGGAGCTGCTGGCCAGATATTATGAGAACATTCTGGCTGCGCGCCAGCAGGGGAAAAAGATCGCAGCCACCACATTCTGTAATTCACCGGTCATACTGTATGCCATGGATATTGTGCCGGTGACGTTCGAAATATTGACGGCCATCGGTGCCATGGTCTGGAAAAGGGGGATGTTCGACTATATGGACTACTGCTGTGAATTAGGCATGCCGGAGACATCCTGCTCCTCGCAGCGGGGAGCCTTGGGAGCAGTCCTGGGAGGACTTTCTGAAAAAATAGATTTTGTGATCTGCGATACACCGGGCGTCTGCGACACCAATGCCAATGCGTTTGCCTTCGTATCCGAATATCTGGACAAACCGTTTTTCCAGCTGAACTATCCCTCCAGTCTCGGTGATGAACGCAGCCAGCAGTATCATATTGATGATTACAAGGAGATGATCAAGTTTGCTGAGCTGCATTCCGGAAATAAGCTTGATTACGACCGCTTGGCTGAAGTGTTGCTTGAAGTCGAAAAACAGGATGTGATGATTGCCGATCTGGAAGATATGCTCATGCTTAAACCAACGCCGGTGCCGCCCTTGTTCAGCCTGGCCCTCTATGCCGGCCGGTTCTGCTTTTCAGGTCACAAACAGTATACAATGCTTCTGGAGTCCATGATCAAGACTGCAAAAGCCAACGTCGTTGCCGGCATTACAGGACTTAAAAACGGAGTAGAAAAGCTGCGCCTTTTCATGTGCTACATTGATCACTACACATTGGACGTGAACTTTTTCAATTATCTGGAAGAACGCGGTATCGCCAGTGTCGGGTCCATCCTGACTCGTAATTTCAGAGACAACAATGATTATGTTAATGAAATGCCGGGGTCCGGCTACGGCATCGACACATCAACCCCGGAGAGCATGCTGGATAGCATTGCCCAGATGAACGCCCGCCTGCCCATGGTGCGGTCGATCCGGGGACCCTATGATAAAAAAGGGATGTGGCTGGAGGAAACGCTGGTCTGTGCTAAGATGTACAACGCAGACTGCATCATCTATAACGGGACACCGGGTTGCCGGAATACCTGGGGGATGGTGAAGCCGTTTACACGGGATATTGAAAAGCACGGTTATCCATGCCATATCATGAATGACGACGCATTTGATGACCGGGTGGAGTCCTGGGAAGCGACCCGGGAACGGCTGGACGAATTTTTTCAGATAAGGGGGTTGTTATGAGTATTGTCGCAGGGTGTGATGTCGGTTCCCTGACTTCAAAAGCCGTCATTATGAAAAACAGAAAAATTATCGGCAGCCATATCATTAAATCAAAACCACGCCCCAGTGACTCGGCCAATGCGGTTCTGGAAGGCGCACTGTTGTCCGCCGGGGTGACGAAAGAAGATATAAGGTACTGTATCGGCACGGGCTACGGCCGGGAAAAAATCGAATTTGTTGATGAAGTGGTCTCGGAAATCAGGTGCCACGGAAAAGGGGCGCGCTGGATGCTGCCCACTGCCGGAACAGTGATCGATATCGGCGGCCAGGACTGCAAAACCATGAAGCTTGACAAGGATGGAAATGTAAGCCGGTTCTCCGCCAATGACAAATGCGCGTCCGGAACCGGACGTTTTCTGGAGGTCATGGCCAAGGTCCTGAATGTCGACATTGAAGATTTAGGTAAACTATCCGGCAAGGCCAAAGATCCGATAACGCTGGCCTCCACCTGTACCGTCTGGGCTCAGGCGGATGTTATTAAATACATCAACTCCGGGGTTCCCCTTGAAGATATCGGCGCCGGCATCAACACCGCCATGGCCAGCCGGGTAGCAATCCTGGTGAATACGGTGAAACCTGAAGGGGACATCTTTATGACCGGAGGGGTGGCAAAAAATATCGGTGTGGTGGAAACACTTGAGAAACTGATCGGCAAACGCATTAAAAAGACCCGTAAAGCCGATCCCCAGATCGCCGGTGCCATTGGCGCGGCACTGTTGTCGCTGGAGAAAGTCAACGGGTCCTGAAAACCTCAACCCTCAGTAAAGGAGAGATCCTCATGATAGTAGCGGGATGCGACATTGGTTCCCTGACTGCCAAAGCCGTGATTATGGAAAATGGTAACATATTGGCGGATGCAGTGATGCGGGCCAAAACCCGTCCGTCTGAATCGGCGGTGGAAGTCATGCAGATGGCTTTGGAAAAAGCCGAGCTGACCATGGATGATATTGGTTATACAGTGGGAACCGGATATGGTCGGGAACAGATTCCCTTTGTTGATCAGGTTGAATCAGAGATCTCCTGTCATGCCAAAGGCGCCTGGCAGACGATGCCGTCCGTAAGAATGATCATCGATATCGGCGGTCAGGATGCCAAGGCCACCCGCCTGGATGATAATGGTAATGTTGCCCGCTACATCTATAATGACAAATGCGCATCCGGAACCGGACGTTTCCTGGAGGTGATGGCGGAGGCACTGGAAGTCCCCCTTGAAAAACTGGGTGAGCTTGCAGCCACGTCAACCGAAAAACTGAGCATTTCCAACCAGTGTGTTATTTTTGCGGAAACCGAAGTAGTTTCACTGGTGAATGAAGGCAAGGAAACCGCAGATATCCTCAATGCGCTGCATCACTCCCTGGCCAAACGAGTGTCATCCCTGGCCAGGAGCATTGATGTCGACACAGATATAGTCATGACCGGCGGGGTCGCAAAAAACGTCGGTGTCTTCAAAGCCCTTTCCGAAGCGCTGGGCCTCCCGTTAAAAGCCTTGAACGGTGTTGATCCCCAGATCATAGGGGCTCTGGGCGCCGCCTATTACGCCGATGAAAAGACCCGGGAGACAAAGGATTGAATCAGGACCCCCTCGGTTCCGGAAACGATACAGTGGATCTTGCAGGGGATTAATCATACCTGGACAGGCTTAAACACAGAAATATTTTATGGGACTTTTTGACAAACAGGTTTCAGCTTTCAGGACGTTTCTTGACGCCAGGCAAAGTCAGGGAATTGTTACGGAATTTCCAGAAGTCAACGGAATTAACTGGCCCATTGACAAAAACCGGAATCTGGTGCTCAGCCACGATATGGCAGTTGAACTCGGCAATCCCAGAGACGCGTCCACCTCTTTTCTGATGTGGGTGAATGAGCCGGAGAAGGTCAAAAACGGACGGATTTCGATTGTAGGTCCGGACCTCCCGCAACTGAGGGGGAAGCAGGTCTCTTTCGGTAAAATCGTGATTGTCGGGGCTTCGGATTTTGATGCGGACAACAGCTATGATCGGTACCGGGAGTTGGAACTCTTACGCTACAATCTTCACCTGAAAGGCTATATGATGCGCGGCGTTTCCCAGCAACAGCGGGAGTGGAGCCGGGTGAGCGTTGATGCGGTCAACAACGGATTTTCCTTCAAACACCTCGGACGGGCATTGATTGATGAGTTTTCACAAATCAGCTATGTACAATCTGTGGAGACGGTTTTCATCACCGCCAGCCGGGAGGAGGTGTTGGAAACCAAAATTATTGCAGATGATGTGTTCAGGCTGATCAGCGCCATGAATAAAATGACAGAAGAGCTGTCTTTTGATTGCGACACCTGCGATTATAACGATGTTTGCGAGGAAGTGGCGGAACTGCGATCCATGCGGAAATCAATCAAAAACAAGGAGAGTGCAACCCATGCATGAAGCAGATAGCAGAAAAACTTCAGTCATCGCTTTGTGCGGCAAAGGCGGCGTCGGCAAAACGTCCCTCAGCGCAACCATTGTTAAAATCCTCTCATCAAATCCAGACACCAGAGTGCTGGCGATCGACGCTGACCCGGCAGTGGGATTGTCGACTGCTTTGGGCATCGACGTCACCAAAACCGTGGATGATATCCGTAATGAACTGATCCGGCGGGTGGAATCCGGAGAGTCCGCCGATAAAAAGCAGATGCTTTCCATGCTCGACTATGAAATGTTTTCCGCCCTGAAAGAACAAGAAAATGTTGCGTTTCTGGCCATCGGACGGCCGGAAAAGGTGGGCTGCTACTGTCAGGTTAATGATGTCTTGAAAGATCTGATCGCGTCTCTGGCGGTGAATTTTGATTTCGTCGTCATCGACGGCGAGGCTGGAATAGAGCAGGTGAACCGGCGGGTCATGGAACGGGTCACCCACCTGCTCCTGGTTTCGGACGCTTCGCGCAAGGGGATCAATGTTGCACAAACCATAAAAGACGTATCCGACTCCGCCATTGATTATGAAAAGGCGGGATTAATCATCAACCGCCTGATGAGTGCCGAAGAGGCGGAAAAGCTTTCGATACCGCCGGAACTGAATTGCCTGGGATGGATTCCGGAAGATGACACCCTTCGCTCTTTCGATATCGAGGGGAGAAGCATCCTCGAAATTGACGATTCTCCAGTTATCACCGCAGTGAGAAACTGCCTGGGAAAAATAGGACTGTAGCAGGAAAACCATCAACAACCGATTTGATCTGATACAAGGTGGCCCCGGATAGCCCTGATTGCTGGACAATTGCCGCAGAAACATATAGTATTCAAATCGAATCAACATCCTTCAGGTTAGACAGATAAGGGTCGGCTCAAAAATTAGACAGTGTTTCCCATTAATCGAGTGTTTCTCATTTGCGTTAAAGAAACACGTTGCCTGAAAAGGAAACACTTGACTAATTTTTGTACGATCCTTGGGCTATTTATTTCCAAGACAGCCATGACAAATCCAATGTCTTTTTTAAAGCCGTTCGCCATCATTTTTGTTATCGCAAATTTATTTCTTGTGTTTGCAGCGCAGGGAGGGACCGCTGAAATCGGGAAAAAGGCTGAGAACGAAATAAAAATCAAAAAGGAGATTCTGTCTGATTTCATTCAAAAAATAGAAAACAAAGTTCAAGCTCTTGCCAAGAGCGAATTCACACATAATTATCTTGCTGAAAACAGCGAATCGAATAGAAAGAGTCTGGCGCAGCTTTTTTTCTTTGCAGCATCCGCCAATGATAGTTTTATGCAAATTCGTTTTCTGGATGACCAGGGGTGGGAAAAAGTACGCGTAGATAGACCGAAAGGTCAGAGTTCGCCGACGATTATAAAGGAGAAGGATCTTCAAAATAAAGGCAACCGGGACTATTTTTCAGCAATTGCCAAGACGCCTGCAGGTCAACTCTGGCATTCCAGATTCGACCTGAATATTGAAAGAGGTGAGATTGAAAAGCCCCTCAATCCCACTTTCAGAGTTGGGACACCAGTGTATATCGGTCCCGTTTTTAAAGGCATTGTGATTATCAACTTACGCCTTGAACCTGTCCTTGACCTTTTGCGACACTCTGCCGATTTTGTTGTTTTCCTGGTTGACCAGGATGGAAAATATATTATTCACCCGGATCGGAATGAAGAATGGGGTCGCTATTTTACCGAAAAAGGACAAATTCTGGAACCCATTTCCGAAGATGGATATCAGGTCTTGAATCAAAAGAGTTTTAAAAATGGCGTTTTTGCTTTTTCTCTCAGTCAGAACCTTCAAAATGATGAGACCATCAGACTGATTTTAGCCCCAAAAAAGGAAACACTGGACCACTTCCAGAGCATTGATCAACAAAAAAGTGGGAGACAGACCTTCGTTAAAGAGATCGAGTTGACCCGTGCGGAGGTCGATTTCCTGAAAGAACATCCGGTGATTCAGGTGCATAACGAGATGAACTGGCCGCCGTTTAATTTTTCTGAAAATGGCGTTCCCAAGGGCTTCTCCATAGACTACATGAAGCTGCTGGCCGCCAAAGTAGGCATTAAAGTCAACTTTATCAGCGGGCCGACCTGGGACGAATTCCTTGACATGACAAAGAAGGGCAAGCTGGATATCATGCTGAATATCGCCAGGTCCCCGGAGCGTGAACAGTTCCTTGCGTTTGCGCCTTCATACATGACCATGAATCAGATGTTGTATACACGGAAGGACTTCCCTCAGGTCTCTTCCATGAAGGATTTGTATGGGAAACGCTTCGCTTCGCCTAAAGGGTTCTACCTCCAGGAAGTGCTGCAGGATTACCCCCAGATCTCCATTGTAGAGGTAGCGGGCACCGCTGCTGCCATCCGTGCCGTTTCGACAGGCAAGGCCGATGCTTTGTTTGACCTGATGCCGGTGGTGAACTATTTATCCAGTCAGCACCAGATCACAAATCTGAAAGTCGGTGGCGAGCTGGGAATTGAACAAGGAAAGCCAATTCCTCTGCATCTGGCCGTGCGTAAAGACATCAAAATTCTGGCTGATATCCTGAAAAAAGGGATGACGACCATCAGCGACGACGAGCTGCGGGCGTTGCGCAAGAAGTGGCTGGTCAGTACTGCCAATGACCCCCTGATGTCCAGAGCAGCTGAAGTACCTGGGGTGGTCCTGTCTTCAGAGGAGAAAACCTTTCTCATGGGCAGGAAGATTCGACTGGGAATCGACATCGCGAGGCCGCCTTTTGAATACATTGATGAAAAAAGCAGATATTCCGGCATCAGCGCCGGGTTCATCACTGCAGTTGCTGAGAGGTTGGGTATTGAGGTTGTGCCGCTCAAAGACATGAAGTGGACAGATGCAATGCAGAAGGTGAAATCCGGAGAGGTGGACGTCATTCCCAAAGTGACGCCATCCGCTGCACGGTCAAAATTCATAATCTTCACCAAACCGTACCTCACCTTCCCGTCGGTTATTGTCACCCGTAAGGGGCGTCTGGTAGGAGGGTTGGATGATCTCCTGGGTTTGAAAGTGGGCGTGAACAAAGGTCAGATTGTCGAAGCCTACTTAAACCGCGATTATCCAAAGCTGGCTCTTGATCCCTATCCGGACATTGAGACAGGTCTAAGAGCCCTCGCTTCCGGGAGATGTGACGCCTATATCGACAATCTGGGAACCGTTGCCTACACCATCGAAACTGTGGGCTTAGCCAATTTACGAATCGCCGGCTCAACTCCTTTCACGCATGATCTCGCGTTCGGGGTCAGAAAGGACTGGCCCCTTCTGGCCTCAGCCCTTGACAAAGCTCTGGCCAGCTTGACAGAAGAAGAAAGGTCGGAGATTAAAAACCGCTGGCTGTCCCTTAAATACGAAACTGGTATCCCCTGGCGAATTATTGTCCCGATTGGCGCGTCATTGCTGGTCATTATTGGTTTTGTCCTGGTCTGGAATCGCCGGTTAGGTCGTGTCATACAGGAACGGGAAGGGCTTTACAGAGATTTACACAGTGTCGAGCAAACATTGAATATCGCTTTGAAAGCATCAAATACAGGGATCTGGAAATATGACTTGACTCCCAGTGGATCAAAAAACGTCTACATGAGTGATCAATGGTACAAACAGATCGGCTACGCCCGGGGAGATTTTGCAGAAGGGCAGGACGTGTTTGCCATGGTGATACATCCTGAGGATCGAGATTCGGCTTTTAAAGCGATTGAAGACCATGAGAAGGGTTTGACAAAAACATATGAGACTGAGTTCAGGCTAAAGGCAAAAGATGGATCCTGGAGATGGATTCTCTCAAAAGGTCAGGCTGCTGAAAGGGATGCAGACGGGCGTCCAACACAACTAACAGGGACTCATCTGGACATAACCGAGCGGAAAGAAGCAGAAGCGGAATTACAGAATTTGCAGCAGACACTGAACATCGCTCTGGAAGCATCGAACACCGGAATATGGAAAATGGATCCAATCACGGGTGATGCCCTGTATTATGGGGACCAATGGTTCAAGCAATTGGGTTACCGTCGCGATGACTTTTCCCCCGGGCAGGATGTATTCAGCATTTTGCTCCATCCAGATGATTCGGAGATTGTTAATCAAGCGCTTGATGACCATAAATCCAGCCGGACAGATATGTTTCAGGCAGAGTTCAGACTTAGGGCTAAGGACGGATCCTGGAAATGGATACAATCAAAAGGGCAAATCATCGAATGGGATGACAAGCAGGTGCCTACACTTATAACTGGAGCTCACCTGGATATTACAGAACGAAAAGCGTCCGAAGAGGAGCTGAAGAGCAAAATCGAAGAACTGGAGCGATTCGGCCGCCTCACCATTGACCGGGAAGAACGCATGATCGAACTGAAGGAAGAAATTAATCAATTGTGTATTAAAATGGGGAATCCCCCCAAATATAAAATCGTGAGTTAATTCAAGGAGGCAACATGTTTAAAGAAGAACGCGATGAACTTCAATTTGATTGGGGCATGATTGGTGATGTTGCAGAAGGTCGACCAAATCTTGGTTCCACCATGGATGTATCCGTTTATCGGTTGATGCAATTTACGTTGAGAGACGTTATCATAAAGGAATTCGATACCCAGACCGCTGAACGCATATTCTATAATGCAGGTCTCTCAGCGGGACGCGAATTTTTCAAACAGCTGATAAACAAAGAAAATGATTTTAATTCGTTCATTCAACAACTTCAAGATTTGTTAAGCAGTCTTAAAATCGGAATATTGCGGATTGAAGCATCGGATCTTGAAAAAATGCATTTTACCCTCACAGTCTCAGAAGATCTGGATTGTTCAGGATTACCTGTTTCTGATGAAACCATCTGTACCTACGATGAAGGATTTATTTCTGGAATCCTCTCAGAATATACAGGGAATGAATTTACGGTTAAGGAGGTAGATTGCTGGTGCTCCGGTGACCGAGTGTGCCGGTTTGAAGCACACCCAACCCATCACTGAAGAGCCAGCTAGATTTTTTTCGTATTTGTAACCACAGTTTTGTCACCTTCTTGAGAGAGTGACAGTGCTTAGGGTCGGCTCAAAAATTAGTTCACATTCTGTTTGCAAAATGTCCAGTGTTTTTAGGACTTTTGCAAATAGATTATGTGAAGTTATTTTTGAACGATCCCATATCGGGAAAAGAAGTTTGGTGCAGGATAACTATGCTTTCAGTTAAAGAACAAGACATCGATAAAATCACCGAAGTGTTTTATCATCTACTGAAAGGGAAAACGCCCTCAAGTATTTCATTGCCAGAAGACTATCCGGATAACGAAGTCAAACAACTGGTTACTTATGTAAATCGATTTCTGGAGGATTATCGAAAAAGCAGCGATTTCGCCTTTAACCTGGGCAAAGGGGTTGTCGATATTGAAACCACCGGCAGCAGCAGTGCCATCTTCCAGGCGCTGAAAAGCCTTCAGGCAGGCCTTCACCACCTTACCTGGACAACACAGCAAATATCTCAAGGAGATTTCTCCCACAAAGTCAGCTTCATGGGCGCGTTTTCAGATGCGTTTAACAGTATGACAAAGCAACTTGAAGATTCGTTCAAGGAACGTGAAGAATCAACCCTGGCTATGTCAAGTCAGATTGAAGAGCTCAGCAGGGCCAGACGGGCCATGCTCAACATCATGGAAGATCTTGATATCGCAAAAGCCAAAGCGGAAGATGCGACGAAAGCAAAAAGTGACTTTCTCGCCAATATGAGCCATGAGATCCGGACCCCCATGAACGCTATTATGGGAATGACATATCTGGCTTTACAAACAGATCTAACCCCCAAGCAGCAGAACTATCTAAAAAACACCCATGTCGCAGCAACGTCACTGTTAGGCCTCATTAATGACATCCTGGATTTCTCTAAAATTGAAGCCGGCAAGATGGACATGGAATTCATTGATTTTCATCTCGATGATGTTTTGGAGAATGTATCCACCCTGATCTCGATGAAGGCCCAGGAAATTGGTCTTGCTTTAATGTTTAAGACCCCTCCAGAGACTCCCCGGTTCCTGATTGGAGATTCGCTCAGATTGGGGCAGGTTCTTATCAACCTGTCAAATAACGCTGTGAAGTTCACCGAGCAGGGATCGGTTACTATTGAGACTGAATTGATAGATGAAACACCGGAACAGGTAACCCTTCAATTTGCAGTTCGGGATACTGGCATCGGATTGACCAGGGAACAAATCGGGAAACTGTTCCAGTCTTTTTCGCAGGCGGACAGTTCGACGACCCGGAAATTCGGAGGAACAGGGTTGGGACTGACTATCAGTAAACGTCTGGTTGAAATGATGAACGGAAAAATCTGGGTCGAAAGCGAGCCGGGTGAAGGCAGTTCATTCATATTTACCGCTACTTTTGGCCGCGGTGACGAGTCCCTTGCCGAGTCTCGTGCTTCATCCGAGAAAGCCATTGATAAAGAGTCACTACGATCTGTTCAGGGGGCACGCATTTTATTGGTGGAGGATAACGGCGTTTGTCAAGGTAGTTGTCGCATAAAAACTAAGAAACTTTCTTTAAAATGCGTCGATGATCTGATTCATCTGGGTTTAACCAGACTTTTTCTGGAAGAGACCAGTCACGTGTTTCTCGACTTCCCCATCGTTCCGGATGGATGCTCTTTACCGCGTCCATAAGCAGTTTGCGATGGGATACACAGCTCTCAGCTGCTCCATTATGCCGTTGAGCTGGTGTGACGAACTTAAGAGCACTGTGCTTGTGCTCAAAATTGTACCAAGTTACAAAATCATGGGCCCATTCTCGTGCTGCTAACAAACTCTGAAAGGGGGTTGAGGGATAACTCGGACGATATTTTAAGGTTCGAAACAAAGACTCCGAATAGGGATTATCATTACTGACTCTGGGCCTGCTGAAAGACGGTACAATTCCCAGTCGTTGTAAAGTAGCCAACATGGTCGCCCCTTTCATCGGGCTTCCGTTATCCGAATGCAGCACAAGCAGATTGTCCTGTTGGCTGATGCCATGTTTTAAGCTGGCTTTATAGATCATCTCCGCCGCATGTTCGGCTGATTCACATTCATGGATCTCCCAGGCAACGATCATCCGGCTGTAGATATCTTCGACCAAATACAGGTAATAAAACAGCCCTTTTATATTGGATCGCAGATAGGTAATATCCCATGACCAGACCTGGTTCGGTCCTGTTGCTGCATATGAGGTCGGTTTATGACGGTTTGCCACAGCTGCTTTACCTCGATGGTGTTGTTGTCCTTCAGCTCTCAGAACTCGGTAAAAGGACGACTCTGAGGCAATGTAGCGACCTTCATCCAAAAGCGTTGGAACAATCTGACTGGGCGGTAGACTCCGAAAACGGGGTTCGTTGCAAACAGTCACAATCGACTGTTTCTCAGCAGTCGTCAGCTTGTTTTTAGGCTCCGGTTTATTGGCATTCTTACGAGCATCGGTCTTAATGACAGCGCCGTTTTGCCATCGTTGTATGGTTCGTTCTGAAAGCCCCAATAGTTTACAAGCTGCTGACCGACGAGATCCGGCAGCAACAGTCTCTTGAATCAAAGAGAGGGCTTTAATGCGATCAGGAAGGGCGATTAATCGTCCTCGTGCTCCCCCCAGATCGCGCGGGCTTTTTTTGACAGCACCAGCAAGGCGGCTGTTTCAGCCAGTGCCTTGTCCTTGCGGTTGAGTTCTCGCTGAAGGGTCTTGATCTGTTTTTTGTCCGACTTACGTTCATCCGCCAGTGCTTTTCGGCGATCTGCCGCCTCAGCATTAGCGTGCAAACAGGAGGATTTCCATTGTTCCACCTGTTCGGGGTACAACCCCTTTTTTCGACAATATTCGGCTAGCTCAGTTTCATTTAGTGCCGCTGTCTCCAGAACAACTGCAAATTTATCTTCTGAACGCCATTGTTCTGGATTCTGTCCATCTCCGGGCACAGGCACTCCTTGTGACTTTGCTTTCTTACGCCAAGCGTAAAGGGTAGTCTCAGTTATTCCGGTTTCTTGGGCTAACTGAGCAATGGGAATATTTTGGGGCGGCATCATTTTCTGAAGTACTGATGCCTTCAACTCATTTGAATAGCGGGTCATGTTTCCTCTTTGACCGCCCCCGATTATCATTATTAACAAAAAATGAACTCATGACAACTACCCTGACACAGGGGGATAATGAGATCAACCAACAGGTAGCCCAGGAAATACTGGAAAGTGTCGGGTTTGTTGTTGAAATCGCCAATAATGGTAAAGAAGGCGTTGAGATGGTTATGGCTTCTTCATATGATGTGGTGCTGATGGATGTGCAGATGCCGGTGATGGATGGCTACGAAGCGACACGTGAAATCAGAAAAATGCCTGAATATAATGAGTTGCCGATTCTGGCGATGACAGCCAGTGCAATGGTAAATGATATTGAGCAAGCCACCAAAGAGGGCATGAACGATCACATTGCAAAACCCATAGATCCCCCCCAACTGTATTCAACTTTGGTAAAATGGATAGAGCCGGGTGAACGGAAAATACCCGAACATCTTGTTGCCAAGCCGGAAGAATCCCTCCCAGAGCATGAAGACCAGTTGCCGGAATCACTTCCCGGAATTGACCTGACCACAGGACTTTCCAGGGTAGGGGGTAATCAAAAGCTATATCGCAACCTGCTGAGTAAATTTCGTAAAAATCAGGGAACATCAATAGTTGAAATGACAACAGCACTGGAAAACGGTGACATCGAACTGGCCACTCGCCTTGCTCACACCATCAAAGGGGTTTCCGGCAATATTGGCGCTATGGAACTCCATGTGGCGGCTCGTGACCTTGAGTCTGGAATCGTAAAGGACGAAAATAATGTAGCAGCGATACAAATTGAATCCGTACAAATTCAATTGGACCAAGTACTGGTTTCAATTGCTGAGCTGGAAAATGCGAATGCAAAATCAAAGATCCAAAGCAGTGATTCAAAAGCCGAACTGGATTTCACAAAAGTTGAACCGCTGATGCTAACATTATCAACTCTCTTAGCCGACGATGACACCGAAGCTACAGGTGTTCTTGAGAAACTCAGGGAACAGCTTGGAGACACACAGTACGCTGAGAAATTGGAAGAATTAGAAGAGTTGATTGGGCAGTATGATTTTGAAGAGGCTTTGGATAATTTGAAAACAATGGCTACAAACTTAAAAATATCACTTGAATAGTGTCAGGGGCTTCATAGTTAATAACAGTCAAATCTGTTTTGACACCCGGAATACGCAAATGGCTTTGTCTTCGACGATGAGTATTTTGGCTTTTCCCATGGTTAAGGGTCGGCTCAAAAACTACTTGGCATTTTGTCTGCCAAATGTGCAGTGTTTTTGGTACTTCAGGGTCGGCTAAGAGATTACATCACATTCTGTTTGTAAAATGTCTGGCTTTTGGGACTTTTACAAATAGATTAAGTGAAGTTATCTTTTAACGATCCCTATGCGGACAGATTATGCCAAGTTATTTTTGTACGATCCCTAAGATTTATCAAGATTGAATTTTATAGTGAATTTTGTACCGTTTTTGTTTTCCATATCTATTGAGCCGTCGAGTTGGTTTTCGACTAATGTCCTGACCAGTTTGAGTCCCAATGTACTGGAATTCTTCCAGTCCAGTCCAGTTGGTATCCCAACACCGTCATCCCTCATGATTAATTCCAGTGCCGTATCCAGCTTTTTCACACTAACCCTAATTTCACCCCCTCTGTCATCGGGAAACGCATATTTCAATGAATTAGACATCAGTTCATTGATAATTAAGCCAAGAGGAGAGGCTTGATTGATACCGATTGGCATCTCTTCAATATCATTCTTCAATTTAACCTTTTCAGGATTAACAGAAGATGATTGAAAAATAGAGGTTGATATTTTGAACAGATATTTCTTTAGATCGATCTCAGAGAGGTTTTCTGATCCATGAAGAGTTTCATGGATAGCTGACATTGCGTATACCCGGTTCTGACTTTCTTGTAGAATAGCTTTCATTCTATCATCTTCGATATTGTTTGCCTGCAGTTTGAGTAAACTCGAAACAACATTCATGTTGTTTTTGACCCGATGATGGATTTCATCAAGGAGGGTTTGTTTTTCTCTAAGGGAGGCTTTGATTTGATCTTCGGCTAGTTTGCGTGTTTTGATTTCCTGATGAAGATGTTTATTTGTTTCACTTAATTTGATTGTTCGCAGTTCAACTATATCTTCCAAGGAATCCCGGTGTGTTTTTAATTTTTGCTGATTCTGGCTTAATTCATCTTGCTTTTCCAGAAGTAGCGTTTCTGTGAGATCACGTTGTGTTTTATATGAATGAATCGACTGCGACATGGTTTCCATGCTCCGTGCAAGCATACCGATTTCGTCTTTCGAATTAATTTCGATAGTATTGATATTTTGGTGAGCTGCTATTTTGGAGGCGGCATCCTTTAATGTATTAACTGGATGGACTAGATAAATGTTAGATAATATAAATATCAGAAATGACCCCCCAAAAGCACATAAAGCGGTCACTCCGAAAGTAACCAGCAGTATATTATTTACGAGAGTTCGAATTTCGGAATCGGAAACACTGTAGAAGATCACCCATCCCCATGGCTGAAAATAACGTGCCGTGTAGATATCACTATAATGGTCGGATTCAAGGTGTCCTCTTAAAATATAATCTGGATTTTGAGTTACCAATTTACTTGAGATGGTTTTCCAATCTGTTTCGATGAAAGCAGGTTCATGGTTTTGAGATGAAAAGATCAGTTTTCCGTCTTTATTGAGAATAAATAAATGCCCACCCTTAACTTCAGAGGCTATTTTCGCTTTATTTTTGGCTTCCTGCTGATAATTATCAATATACGATTGTACATGTTCCAATCTTGCATTTAGCAGAAGTTGATAATTTTGTTGAATATGCTCATTAATAAAAGATTCCAGAACAATATTCAGATAACGGTAGGTACTCTGATAGGTACCTTTCCTGGCTTCATTAAAGGACCACAAACCCAGCAAAAAAAGCGGAAGTGAAACAAAAGGAATGATGATAAGAAAAATCTTAAATTGAAGTCTCATGCAGGTTTGTTAACGATAAAGATTCTGATTCGCCAGTTTTAAAATATCAGGAGGAATGATAATGCCCATTTTTGTTGCAGTTGTCAGATTGATACCCAGATTGAATTTAATTGGCGGAATCACTACTATTTTGCCGGGATGTGTTCCCTTTAATATCATATCAGCGAGTTCTCCAACCTCTCTTCCTTCAGTTTCCGGGTCAGGAGCCAAATATATTAATGCGCCCACTTGCGCACTTTCTTTATTTACTCCATAAACCACAGGAACATTTGCCTGGACTTTCAATAATTTGTTGTATTCTATGCTTTCCGCAAAAGGTCCCAACGGTTCCCATAAATAGTCAATTTTTCCATCAAGCTTCTTCAACCCTTTCGCCAGTTCCTTCAGCATGTAATCAATATGAACTGGAAATTGTTTGTACGGGATTTCATACGAAATGAACCTGATATCTTTGTTTTTTTCAGCGATAGCTTTCAAATGTCGTATGTCACCCACGGATGAAGGGTAGCTGGAGTGGATGTAACCAAAACGGACAGGTCGAGTTTTGATCTTATTTTTTATCAGCCGAAGCACTATTTTAATTTTTGTCTCTCTGGAAATATTGTGAACCCTGCCAGTGATATTTTTTCCAGTGGAAAACCCTATTTTTTCGATAAGTCCCGCTCCAACAGGATCGGAGACAGTCATGAACAGTTGAGGAATCCTGTTCCTGAGAATTTTTTTTGCGGCCTTTGAGGCTAATGTTGCGTTCGTCACCACTAAGTCGATCTCATTTTTTAACAGTGCCTTATTTAAAAGTGATTCAGCAAGCTGGGAACGTCCATTCGCTTTTAAAATGGTCAATTCCATGTTGAGTCCTTCACTGTATCCTAAGTCCTTCATCTGAACCTGGAACCAGTGTGAGCGATCTCTAACCACCTTTACATCCATGGTTTCCAATAAGATGATTCGCTTAAGGGTTCGGAAATAAATAACTTGGTTTTTTACCCACGTGGAGAAAGTGTATAGTTCCACGATGGATTCAATTCATGTCGTTTAATGTTAAGTTTTTTTATATCCTCTT
>Ga0209249_1002012_pt1 | contig 17540 bp, 15 predicted proteins | sample SaaInlV_200m_DNA_4_FD_184653 | JGI IMG/M metagenome (GOLD analysis project Ga0209249, IMG submission 184653) | Marine microbial communities from expanding oxygen minimum zones in the Saanich Inlet - SI037_S3LV_200m_DNA (SPAdes) (version 2) | ecosystem: Environmental > Aquatic > Marine >...
CTAAAAATAGATGGTTTCCCTCAACAAGAGCCTAATCTGGAACTTTTACAAAAATGGCTTGCTGATCTGCAGACTAATTTGAAATAATTGTTAGATTCCTACCATGAGTATTATCTCTTCTCCATGAAGCTAGGCTTGGATCGCTGAATGTATCTTGAGAATCAAATACCGTATTAGCTGGTAAAAGACTTTGAAGACACTTACTGAACTGAAAAACTATTTTGGGATTATCATCCTGTTCGATAATAGAAAAATATTTTTCTCCAAACTTATTTACAATCTGTTCGTAACAATCATCTTTCTGAATCTCAAATTCTATAAGTAGTGGAGAAACTAGAACTTCAGGACTAGTAAACTTTTCTAACATCTTCTCAACAATTCCATTAACTAATCCTCGCCAACCGGCATGGATTATTCCATAACTAGACTCATCATAAAAACAAATAGCTGCGCAATCAGCAGTTTTTACTCCCAAAGAAAAAGTATTGTCTTTAGAAGTGATTAGCCCATCACTATTATCAATATTTTCTTCTCCAGTTATTATTTCGATAATATTATTGGAGTGAGTTTGTATGGGAAAAAAAGTACTATCATCAAAAGAACTATGTTTATCTGGAGAAATATTTTTAAACAATTTAATCTGATGAGACATAGATATCAACAACTTCTATAAAAGCGTCTTACTAATTTAGTAAATAAGGTAATAAAAAAAACTTATTTTTTCTTAGCAACTCTTTTAGTCACTTTTCTAGTAGTTCTCTTAGCTGCTGCTTTGCCTTTTTTGACTGCTTTTTTTGCAGAACTAACTGCTTTCTTTTTTGCTGTTTTTGCTTTTGCAGCAGTTTTTTTTGCGGTTTTACTTACTTTATCTCTGTTCTCTTTTTTGGAAAGAAATGAAGCTGCAGCTCCCACTGCCATACCAACTACCAAAGCTAATAAACCACCTTTACGTTTTCTTTTTGCCATAAATACCAATCTATTACTTTATTCTGATATCTATTTTCAACGAAAAACAGGCTTCTTGTCAAGCGACAAGAAACCCGTTAATAATCATATATAACTATATCTAAAACTATTTTACGTGAACAATGGATAAAGTATTTGTCAAACCAGGAGTTTTCCAAATAGAACCATAAATCACTAATAGTGTTTCTCCAGATTTAACAATACCCTTGTCTTTGATTAAATCTACCATTTCTGTAGGTTCTTCCAACTTTCCTTCTGGAAATTCTACAATGTGAGGTTCAACTCCATAACTTAGAGCCAATTTATTGTAGGTATTTTTATTACTGGTCAAAGCATGAATAGTAGCTTTTGGTCTAAAACGAGAAATAAGGTTTACAGTATTTCCAGTTTCTGTCAAACAAACTACGCCATCAATTTTATTTTCTTCATTTTGTAAAAGATAAACTGCTGCATGAGTAACCATACTAGAATCATCCTCATCAACCCACTCATCTAAATATGATGCTTCAAACTCTTCATTGAACATAGCAATTTTTGCTTGAGTTGCTACAGATTTAACAGGGAACTTACCAATGGTTGTTTCCTCAGAAAGCATTACTGCATCTGTACTGTCATAAACAGCATTAGCTACATCACTTACCTCAGCTCTTGTAGGACGAGGATTATCTACCATTGATTTCAACATCTGAGTTGCAGTAATCACCGGCTTGCTAGCCAAACGACATTTCATAATAATAAGTTTTTGCCAGAAAGAAAGCTGCTCGAAAGGAACTTCTACAGCCAAATCTCCACGAGCTACCATTACAGCATCACTTGCTGCGATGATTTCATCGATATTATCTAGAGCAGATTGATTTTCTATCTTTGCCACAATACTAGTATCTTTCAAACCTCTTTTATCTAGCTCGCCTCGTAAAATATCAATATCATTCTTATCCCTGACAAAAGAAAGTCCTACAAAATTAACTTTTTTTTCTATAGCTCCATCAAGTTGTACTAAGTCTTCAGGAATTAAAGAAGGCATGTCTATAGAAATACCAGGAGTATTCATAGTCTTTCTATGATGAACTTCAAAATCACCCAAAGCTTTTGCTACTAATAAATCATCTTCTTTTCTTATAATTTCAAACTCACATCGTCCATCATCTAGAAGAACAAAGTTGCCTGGTTGCAAAGTCTCCACAACATTTTCTGGAATAAAAATTGCTTTTTCCTCCGTATTGTTAGTATCGAAAGTAAAGATAGCTTCCTCACCATCATGCATTGCAAAGCCCTGAGCATCTCTGAGATTAACACGAATTTCTGGACCTTGTAGATCAAGCAATATAGCCACAGGAATACCTTTTTCTGCAGCTACATCACGTACTCGTTGAATACGCTCAGAATGCCATTCTGGAGTTCCATGCTTAGTATTAAATCTAGCAACATTCATGCCTGCATCAATTAATTCACCAATAATTTCTTCTGTTTCTGTAACAGGACCAATCGTAGCAACGATTTTGGTTCTTTTATGAATATCCTTCATGGAAAATCTTTCTTTTTATATATATTGTATCTAAAACAATTACCTTATTACCTAAGGAATAACTAAATTATATCCTTTAATTACTAGAGTGAATAGGTTCTAGAATTAATAATAATTCTTCCAATCACTATGATACATTAGTCTCTGATTATGAAAATAAAATCATCTCAAATAATTAATGAACTTAATTCTCTAAAGGATCCAGAGAAAGCACAGATTTTACAACGTTTTTTCAAGACTGGCAAAGGCCAATATGCAGAAGGAGACATCTTTTGGGGAATTACTGTTCCAAAACAACGAAGTATCGCTCAAAAATATAAGCTATTAGAGCTAAGTGAAGTTAAAAAACTAGTAAAGAGCCCGATTCATGAAATCAGACTAACTGGATTTTTACTTTTAACCTATCAATATCTACTAGTTTCTGATGAAAGAAAAAAAGAAATCTTTGAGTTCTATTTTAATCATAGAAAATATGTAAATAACTGGGATCTAGTAGATGTAACTACTCCAAAAATAATAGGGGAGTATATTAAACATAATCCCAAAAAACAAAAACTGGTTTTCTCTCTTATAACTAGTAAAAATCTTTGGGAAAGAAGAATTGCTTTACTGGCAACCCATCCTTTCATCAAAAGTGATAACTTTAAAGATATTCTGTCTTTGGCTACAAAAGTATTAGATGATCCACATGATCTCATTCATAAAGCTAGTGGTTGGATGCTCAGAGAAATGGGTAAACGTGATACAGCACCGTTAATAAAGTTTCTTGACCAATATACAACTCAAATGCCTAGAACCATGTTGCGTTATTCTATAGAGAGATTACCTGAAAAAACTCGTAAAAAATACCTAACAAAGAAATAAAAAAACCGACCTCTTTTATGAGGCCGGTTCTATTTTTTAAAAAGATATTTTTAAATCTAATATTTAAGAAATTAGTAGGACCATCTGTCCATCATTCTTTCATACCAGCTTGTAGAAGTGAAATCTTCTTCAACTTCACCAGTAGCATCATCTAAAGTTACTTTTCTTTCGACTGATCTAGGAAAAAAGCTTAAAAACTTTTTATCCTCTGAAACAGTAGTTGTATATTGAATACCATCTTCTGTAACAACAGCTTCTAGCTCCTGATTTTCAACATCAAAACCTGCCTCAGAAATCACGCCAGCTTGTTCCATTCTAGCTAAAGCTTGATCAGGAAGATGGGTCAGAATATGTTCTTCTCCATATGGAGTAGTCAACATAACATCGCCTGTCTCTGAATCTAGAACAAACTCTGCTCCATTAAGACGAGCTTTCACATTACGAGATTGTATCTCTAGAGCTTTTTCATCCCCTTCATTTCTCTCTCTTAGCTCCACCATTTCTTTAAGACGTTCTTGTCTGGCTTCCTTGATTTTCTCTTGATATTTATTCATGTGATCTTTTTGATCATCAGTCAAAGATCTCACCTTGGCAGGAAAACGCATCTCAAGATTTTCTGATTTTAGTACATCATCATCACTATCATCACTAAAATCATCTCTCAGCTCAACTTTTGTACCTTGCCCGTGAATAGTAACAACCATATCTTTTGCATCTGTAGACTCGATAACTCTAGATGGAGCTTGCCTGGTTACAGGTACTGCTTCAACATTACTTACAGAGTTAATCGGTTGAATAGAGGAATGACCTTCTGTGCTTTTTCCTAAAACATTACCTTCATAAATATTGATATTGCCATATTGATCGACATCAATTTCTAAAGCCAAGGCTGGAGAAACTAACAACACTAACATAAAAGTAGCGAGACCTAATTGAATAACTGTTTTTTTCATTTTTTTCTTTCTTCTATAATTTTCTATAAGGTTAGAACTATTTTTTAAACAAAAAATTCTTTGTAATTTTTACTAAACACTAGTATGACAAATTCTTGGAGTATTGGCAAGAAAAGAGATAGGCTACAATTAGATCATATGAAAAAAATGATGATGAGCGTATTCCTCTGGTACATAAAGTTTTTGGCCAAACTTCAGCTCAAAAAAAACAATCCTCTGATTATTGGTGTGACTGGATCTGCAGGTAAAACTAGCGCCCTTAATTCTATAGAAGCTGTTTTAAAGGATATTTCAGATAAAAAAATAAAGATTAGCCATAAAGCTAACTCAGAGGTAGGTTTGCCTCTGGATATCTTGGGTATTACCGTTTATGACTTTAGCATTAATTCTTGGGTAAAGATATTTTTCTTAGCCTTGTGGAAACTACTTACTAACTGGAAGAAAATTGACATCTATGTAGCAGAAATGGGAATAGATAGCCCATTTCCTCCCAAGAATATGGAATATCTGCTTAGTTTTCTTCAACCAAACGGAGGAGTGTTTTTGAATGCAGATGCAGTTCATAGCGAAACATTTGACTGTTTGGTCAAAGAAACTGATCCTCAAAAAAGAAATACTGCTATTATCCACGCTATAGCCCGAGAAAAGGGGAAGCTGATTACTTCCTTACCCAGTAATGGCTTCGCTGTCCTAAATGAAGGAGACTTGGAAGTAGCTAGATTTATAGAGAAAACACCAGCCAAAATATTTACTTTTGGCATGGGAGAAAAAAAACAACTTGAGAAGAAAATAACCACAAAAATCATATTAACTAACTGGAAAGCATCTCTAAAGGGGACCACTTTTGAGTATCTATATAAAAATAAAGATAAAGAAGAAAAACATACTGTCCAGTTTTCTAGATTTTTACTACCCAAAAACTTTGGTCTTAGCCTGGCAGCAGCCCTTAATGTGGGATTAGCACTTGATGTACCACTAGATAGAGCTATTAAGAACTTAGAGAAAAATTTAGTTATCCCACCAGGTAGATCAAGTCTCATTCCTGGTATTATCGGCTCTTTTATTATAGATAGTTCTTATAACGCCTCATTACAACCCGTGCTAGAAATGCTTGATTTACTAGATGAACTAGAGGTAAAAAGAAAAATTGCTGTTCTAGGTGATATGAGAGAGATGGGAGAAGAGGCTGGAGAAGCCCATCAACAAGTCATCAAAAAAGCCTTAGAAAAAACAGATCTACTTATTTTAGTAGGTCCATTAATGAAAAAATATGCCGCTTCTTATATAGATAGCATAAAAGTTCACTGGTTTACTAATTCCCAGCAAGTAGTTGAATTTCTCAAACCAAAGCTAAAAAGGGATGATTTGGTTTTGGTAAAAGCTTCACAGAACACTTTGCTGCTAGAAATAGTAGTAGAACAATTAATGGCTGAACCACACACAACTAATGAACTATTGTGTCGTAGGGGAGCGTACTGGGACAAAAAAAGAAAACAATTGATCGGTTAATGATTAACCATATTTTAAACTAATAATTTAAATTATAGACTCATAGTCTATTATTTAAAACATGAATATTATGGAAATTTAAGATAAATTTAGCCTGGTAGATAATTATATATAACTTTAAGTATTGACATTATAGGTCTATATTGCTATACTTCTCCTCGTTGTCAGTTACCTAGTACATCACTACGATATATAAAGGAAACTAACAACAGCACATTCACATTGAATTGAAACAAACAAACTTTTTTTAGTTTTTAGTTTTCTATTCCTTATAATAAATTTTTTTTAGCATTCTCAAAAAGCTTGCTCAGTTAGAGACTTATCACTTAGGTCTTTAACTGAGCAAGCTCTAATGGTGGCTTAGGCCACTGTTAGAGGACTGCCACTAAAAAACTTTATGTACATAAGGAGTACAAAATGAACACAGCTAAAAAGAAATCCCTCCGTAATATGATCGCTGCCGATGTAACCACTCGTTTGACGGGTGAATTGGCTATCGAAGATCGCATTGCCCAGATCCAGGACTTACTGTCCGGTTTGGATGCCAAAGGTCGCCGCAAGGCGCTGCGCAATGTTGACGTTGTCAAGCAGCTCCGCTCCGCTACGAGCGTAGCCAAAGACTCGGCTGAGAACTCTCAGCAAGAAGTCACTAACGCTATCATTGCGTTTGTCTACTTCAAGGGTCTGATGGGCAAGAATGCAACTTTGGAAGCTTTACGCGAAGAAGTTGAAGCTGATCTGCCCAAGGCGAAGAAAAAGGTCAAACGCCAACTTGATGCTTTGACCAAAGCTCGCATGCAAGCCCTGGCTGTTGAAAAGGCAGGTACTCTGCTTAACGACCCCGAAGGCATGTTGCGCGGTATCATCGAAGCTGATGATGATGTCACTGACGAACTTCCTGAAGCAGAAGTTGACGAATGGGAAGAAGAAGCTGGATTCGACGAGAATGCAGCTGAAGAAGAGGAATAAACCCCTCACCGTTTCAAACAATGCGAAAGAGCACTCCTCAGGGAGTGCTCTTTTCACGTCTACAGCGCCTTTTTTACCCTATTTTGATATAATAAGAGCATATGGAAAGAGATCCTAGGCCAAAACAAGAACCTCTGCCAGAATTTGACCCAGCCACAGTTCACATCTATAAAGTAGGTGATGAAGTAACCTGGCCTAAATCTGCACATCCAGAAGATATCTTAACAATCACAGACATCTTAGCTGTCCCTACCGGTGAACGTAAATTTACCGGTCACTCTCAAAAAGTAAAACTTAAAGACTCTATTGGACCATTTTCCGGCTGGATAACAGCTGCTCATCTCTTACCAGTAGAAAAAGAAGAAGAAGTTGTATAATACATAATATTATTTACTAATATAAATCTATAAAGGAGATATATATGAGTGAAAATAAATTTGCACCACCAGAAGCTTCATCCTGGAGAAAACCAGATAAAAGAGATCCTAATGATCTAAAAATCGAAGGGTGGGGACCAGATGACTATCCCAATCCAGATGATGATGAAGGCGGCGGCATCTAGATATTTGATTTAGTTGCTTTTCTACTCCCAAACAACATATAATATCTAACATGGATTCATTCCAACGTTCTAACTATTCTATTTTCAATAAAACTAAAAAACATTTAGATCCTTCCAGAAGATCTGAAAAAAATAAATCTAATCATAAAATTGATTCCAACCCACCTATAAAACAAAATAATAATACAAGCTCCGCTCAGCCCATCTCTAAAGACTTACCTCAGAAATCACATACACCCAATCTAGAGCTTAACGTTGAAACGTCACCTACCCCCCAACAAAAAACTGAACCCATCTTCAAAACAAACCTCTTTGGGGACGATAAAAAAAGGAAACAACAAATCCTTAAAACTATTCTTTGGCTTTTTGGGGCTCTTCTAGTAGCTATCTTCTTTTTTTCTGTTGGATATTACCTCAAATCTCGTAGCAATAATCTCCCACAATCAGATCAGTCTGCAGAAGAAATAAGCCTCGGGCAAGTTCTTTATGAGAAATTCGGGAGCGATAGTGAAGAAGTCACGACAGGATCTGTTCGTTTTGAATTTTGGTTCGATACAAACAATGATGGAGAAAGAAGTAACTGGGAAACAAGTAGAGATAGCGTTGGTCTTAATATTAGAAGAAAAGGAGAGGAAATTCCTTTTTCTAGTTTTGAAACAGATGGTGAAGGTGTTATCAAAATCAATGGCTTAGATGATGGAGAATTCGAAGTTACTTATTATGTAATTCCTAATTATCTTGATCAAAACTATAATGAGAATAAACACTTCTATGGTCAAAAATATTACGACATAATTTCTGCAACAGATAATTCAACTGGCCTGCTACCTACTAAGTGGCAAGACCTAGAAATAGATCCAGATGGTTCTATTATTGCCATCGGCCTCAGAGAATACAAACCCAGGAAACTAGTCGCTATTCAAAGTAGACAACTAGTACTATATGACCCAGAAAAAAATATTCGCTTTTCTTCCAGCAGTATTGGAAGTTCAAATAATTTTCCCAAGAAATTCGAGATTCGTAATAACTCAATTTTTTATGTAAAAGATGGCACTTTTTATAAATACAATCCACTTACTGGCTATGGTGGAGCTTCAGAAAAAATTTATGATCAAATCGTAGCTCCAGATGATAGTTACTATGTAATTTCACCAAGCGGTAAATCAATTGTTTATGGTGGACATGACGGCGCTTATTTCCAGACCACAGATGACACATGCGGTCGACAAATGCTCCGTTTTAATAATGATCCTATCAAAATGCACAATTCTTCATATCCTTATGATGCTATAGCAGCTAGATTCCAAAATGACACTCATGCCCTTATTTATGGAAGAGTTGGCTCAGAACAAAATAGATTCTTTACTGCCTCTTGTGATGGTAATACCTTAACTATCAAAAAACTACCAATTATGCCTAGAGGATTTTATGGTGGAGGGTATGTTGCTCATGACAGAATTGTATTCAAAGGCCCATTCTCTCACGAAGAGCCTTGCGACCCAGGTGATACTGAACCATTCCAAACATGTACTGCTACGGCATATAGCGATGGTCTTTTTATCTATGATCTAGCATCAGAAGAATTAAAACAGATCGGTGAAATGGAATTTAATTCCTTTAGCTTTGATAATTTCTCTTATGATGAAAAATATATTTTTATGTCCCAAAACGATGGTCTTGTAAAAGTTCTTAACTTTAGTAACAAAGAAGAAACCAAAATCTTGGATATAAACCTAAAATCACAATTCAAAAACTACAAAGACTTTAGCATTAGAGATACAACCGTCACTTATATCGGAAATGACACTTTTCAATTTGCGAATGATTATGACCAGTGCGGCAAACAAAAAGACTGTGCCACAGTAAAACAATTTACAATTAATGGAGATAGCATTTCACCTATAGAGGAAGTAATAACTATTCAGGATATGCTTCCAAATAGATTAATTGGAGAAATCACTCAATGAAAAAACAACTAAAAATAATTCCTTTAATCATTACTTTAATATTAATAATTGCTGGATCTTCTTGGGCCGGTTGGTTAGTTGCCGAAAATAAAAATTCAATAGAAAAAGAACCTTCAGTGGAAAAAGAAACTAAACAACAAGCTGATATTTATTTCTACAGAACAGACGGTATCTACAAAATTAGTAATAAAAATACTACTCCAGAAAAAATAGTAGAAATGGATTTTGACAGTGAAAAACATTATTATTTCAACTCAAAATATAACTTCATGGGATTTGATCACAACTGGCTTGTCTATAGAGATGCAGCAGGCGAAAACAAAATGATGGGAACTGAGTTTGGCTTAATGGTTTTTGATATGGAAAACAAAAAAGAAGTCTGGAGTGTTAAAGAAGATAATGCCTCAGTGCTCTCATTCTTGGTTTCTCCTTCTGGATCTAAACTTGCCTATGTTATTAGTCACTATGATCCTAATGAAAAACAGGATGTCGGTCCCCAAAAGATTGCCCAAGAACTATATGTTTGGGATGGGGAATCAGAACCAGAATTAATAATTTCTGAAGAAAACCATTTTGGATCTCTAGTAATGGGAATCTGGATAGATGAAGAAAACCTAACTGTCGGTAGAGGATATGAAGGTGTTTCTCTGTGTGCCATCAATATTAATACTGATTCAGAGATTCCAGATGACTGCCAAGGATATGGGGCTTCACACATGGGTCTAACAGATACTATTAAAGAATCTGTAGAAAATAAACTCTATGGGCATCGATATGAATGGACAGAGGTAACTGGGTCTAAAAAAGCTACTCAGGGAATTTTTGAACAAGAAATAAATGGCGAAAGAAAATACCTCACGAATGATGCTCCAAGCGATATGGTCGTTACTGACAAAAATATTTATTATCTACGAAATAGCCAAAATGCTTCTAAATATACTTGGAATGGAGTAGAGACTGATCTTTATATGGTTTCCAAAACTGGAGAACTCATCAAGAGGCTTACTAATGACGGAACTAGTTTTATGGCTAAGTCAAATCTATCACTTTCCAATAATAATAAATTTATTAGTTATCAAATCATGGATACTAGTAAAATTTCTCCAAATAAAAATACTCTAAAAGAACAGACGGAAAACTCAAGCATTTGGCTCTATGATATAGAAACCAATAAATACTATAAAATTGCAGATAAAGGCCTTTCACCAAAGGTGATAATAAAAAATTTAGATTAAATCAGTAGGGTAGTCTTGTTCCAGATTTATAAATGGGATATTCTAAATAAATAAATGACTACTCTTAGAAAAAAAATTTCAACTTGGTTTGATGAACATGGACTGTTTGCCCTCAGTCTTTTTTTACTGGTTTTCATTCCACTTTATCCCAAGATTCCTCTAGCCGAAGCTATCCCAGGTTATCTAGTCAGAATTAGATTAGAAGATTTACTGGTCCTTGGAACAAGTCTGGTCTGGTTTGTTCAGTTACTCAGAAAAAAAATAGAATGGAGAACTAGTTTCCATTTCTTGATTATTAGCTATGCTTTAATAGGTCTAGTCTCACTAATTATTGCCATAGGTCTTCAACAAACAATTCCACCTTACTTTGTACATCTTAGTAAAAGTATCTTGCATTATTTTAGATACCTAGAATACTTTTCTTTGTTTTTAATTTTTCATGCTTCTATCAAAAATAAGCAACATATTAAAATTATGCTCACTACATTAGTAGTAGTTCTTAATCTTATTTTTATCTATGGAGTCGGCCAGAGATACATGCAGTTTCCGGCATTTTCTACTATGAATAGAGAATTCAGCAAAGGTGAGGCTCTTATTCTAGCTCCTACCACAAAACTTCATTCTACTTTTGGTGGCCACTATGATCTAGCAGCCTACCTGGTAATTATCTTACCAATCATGTCTGCTTGGGCTCTAAGATCAAAAAAACTTTTAATGAAATTATGGTTGGGAGTAAGTATTCTAGGTGGTTTTTGGCTACTAAAAGAAACTGATTCTAAGATTTCTTTGGCAGCAACTTTGATTTCTATTGCTGGAATATTTTGGTACAGCCTTTATCAAAAATGGGGCCTAATAAAATCTAGCCTCATTAGTATTCTCACTGGTGTTTTAGTTTTGGGATCAGTTATTGGTGGTCTATGGATGTGGCAGAAACCTACCTTATATAAATATGCACCATTCTTGAGACCAGCTGGTTATCAAACCCCGGTGGATGTAGAAGGCCTACTAGATGAAACCTGGTCTGCCAATGCTCGCAAATATGGTTTATCTATGGGGATTCGCCTTGATACCCTCTGGCCCAACGCTCTAAATAGCTTTAGTACAAATCCTTTTACTGGCAAAGGTTATGCCACTCTTAATAAAACTGGAGATGAATTTGTAGAAGCAGATAGCACAGATAATAACTTTCTCAGAGTTTTAGGAGAGACTGGATTATTAGGATTTATTGCTTTCTTTAGCTTGATTGTTTTGATAATAAAAACATTACTACTAAAACTACCGAAAAATAATCTGGACCAAGCACTGACCGTTGGTTTTATAGCCAGCACTATCGGAATATTTATTAATGCTCTGATCATTGATGTTTTCTCTGCATCAAAAGTAGCTTTTACTTATTGGGCTATAGCTGGTCTAACCATCAAAAATTATTCTTTGATAAATAAAAAAATAGTCACAGAAAAAGAAAAACTAAGATTTATAAATATTCACAATTGGTGGAAAAAGTTTTGGCCTTTAGTGATTTCTGGAGTGTTCTTAATTCTACTCGTACATAAACAACCATTCACTGAATATAGCTTGGTAAAAAGTTTTGCACTTAGTGAAAACCAAGCAAAATATGTAGCTACAACAAAGTGCTTATTTGATAGTGGATCGTGGACAAACTGCACTGATAAATATCAGCTAGGAACTGGTCTTGTTTATAGTCTTTATCTACTTCCTTTTTATACTCTTTCTCATCAACCAGCAATTTTCTATTTTGCTAATCTAATTTTAATAATTGGCTCTGCTGTTTTATTAGACTCATTAATAAAAAAATTCACTAATAGCGCTATTTTTAGATTCTTATTTTTACTAATTATTTTTACAACACCTAGTGTCTATATGTTGCCAACAAAATCTAGCCCTGCTAATTTATGGCTCTTTCTAATCTTACTTTTCATCAATAATTTTTCTTTCAAAACTAAACCCAAAAGTATTTCCAAAATAATTAACCTTGGTTTATTATTTATTACTTTAGTCCATCTGGGGCTAGTTCAATACTTTATCAATATGACTAGCAGCATTCTTGCGAGCTTCCGTGATACTTACCAACCAAGTAGCTTTGTCGCTATTAGAAGGGCTAACAGATACTTACCTGGTAATAACTCTATAGATCATTTAGAACCTACTTTACTGACTACTATTGAACCAGCTTTATTTGATCTTTATGGAAAAGACGGTTACCAAATTTCACCACTTACGACTGAGAACTTAGCAACACATAAAGAATCACTAACTCAAAATCCAGATCAAAGACTCTTTATTACTAATGCCAACGTTACTCAGACAACTAATAGCCAACAAGCTTTTGAAGAATATAAAAATAAATTTGGAATTAAACTCAGGGATATAGATTGTCGACATGAATGTGATTATTATGAACTTCTTACAGAAGAAGTTATAATTCCTACTCAACCAGAATCATGGAATAAAGATCCTCTAAAAACTGATAAAGATAATTTTAGTTTCTTAGTTATTAATAATGAAATAGTTAGTGATCTTGGACAACCCAGTTATCTTTCTGAAATAAAAAAACAAACTCAACAGCAAATAATTTCTCAAGAATCAGACTTAATATTTGTAGTAGGGGATACTCAAGAAAAAAGAGAAGAAAATTCTGGAAAAATGTTTCTACAAAGACTCGATCCATATATAAAGGCTCCAATTGTCTCTGTTCTGAGCCACTATAACAGTCAAAAACACACTAATTTTGGACCACGGCATCAATTATTCGAAGTTGGTGAAAACTGGTTTATTACTCTTGATGCTGGTTACCATCACAATAATCCAGCCCAAAATATTTTTCTCTATGACACTCTTTTACAACTGGAAAAACATCCAGAAATAAAAAATGTTTTTATTATCAGTGATAACCCGGAATGGCTAGATAAACATCCTGATAATTTCTGGTTTGCAGATGATTTCCCTAAACACCTAGAAAAATATAATCAAGTTAATTTCCAGATTATTTTTGGCACTGCTCAGCCAGAGAAAAGAATAAATGAACTTCGTGAAAGACTGCCAAACAATGTAGATTTAGTTGCTAAAGATAAACAATCTATTGAAGATCTTGAAAAAAATGAAACTAACTCTTTTTTGAAGATAAAAGTAGAAAAACAAGTAATAAATATAGAAACAATAAAATTATAATCTATTAAAATTACGGAGCTAGATCTATTAAGTTAACTAAATAACAGCTACCACTAGCCGCAATTATTGAAAATAAAGCAAAAAGGACAACATTTTTAGTCATTTTTTTATCTGCTTCTAAAAAGGAACTTTTATTAAAGTTTTCTTTCATATGTTGAGGAAGTATATCATACTGATACAAATAATCTACCAAATTTCATTAGAAAATACTTACAAAAGCACTCAATTTATTTTTTCAAAGACATTAAATATTGAGTTAATTTTTTCTTGAAATTAGAAAATAATGTAGTATCCATATATGGCAATCCTAGCCTTGAATTAAGCTCAATAATTCTAATTCCTTGAGGTGTATAAGCAAAATCTATTCCATAAAACCTATCACCAAATTGAGATAATTTTTTATCAACATCTATAATAAATTTCTTAATTTCCTTTGGAAGTTCTTGCTCCTCAATAATTTTCACTGTTCCACCCAAAGCAATATTTGCCATTAATTTTCCCTGTGGTGGAGTTCTAACAAAAGTATATAAAATTTTACTATTCATAACAGCCACTCTAAAGTCATGTATTCCCTCAACAATCCCAGGAATTCCCATGCTAGAGTCTATGAATTCTTGAATTAGAATAGGGTATTCTTTGGGAACAGACTCTATATATTTTCTGTTTCCAATATAAACGCCTCTTCCCTCCTCTTGATCTTGAGGTTTAATCACAATTTTTTCTGTTTTTATTTGATCGATTGCTTTTGCAAATTCTCGATCGTTTTGGGCTATCAAAGTTAAAGGACAAAACTTTTCAAGTAACTGGTAAGTTTTCCATTTATCAGTACAGATATCATCAAGCTCTAAAGAATTTGATAAAGTAATTTTTCCATCAGTAATAAAATCACCTTTTTGATATAAAACATCTGCTTGGATAGCGCCTGTTTCTATTAACTCATTATTCTCAAACTGCCAACTTTTTGAAAACTTTGAGTTTCCAAGATATGTCTCTTGAGCTCTTACAACATAAAATTCTGCTCCTAGTTTTTTAATTTCTTGGTCTAGTTCCTGATAAGCAATCCAATACTCCTTTTTATTAAAAGGATAGGACATTTTTTCTGGAGAGTTAAAAAAGACAGCGATTTTTTTCATAATAATCTTTCTTTGGGGTGGCTGACGGAATTTGAACCCGCGACCTCCGCTTTCACAGAGCGGCGCTCTAACCAGCTGAGCTACAGCCACCATATATAGTAATTACCACAGATAATTACCAAAGTGCGCCAAGCAGGACTCGAACCTGCGACCTACTGCTTAGAAGGCAGTTGCTCTATCCAGCTGAGCTATTGGCGCATAAAAAACTATAAAGTTCTATAAGAGATATATTTTCTCAAACAAACACTGATTTTACCAGAGGTATTAATAAAAAGCACCTCCTAGACTCATCTGTTATCATACTCCATATGGATTTTAAGCTCCACACACCATACAAGCCTACCGGAGATCAACCTTCAGCTATAAAAAAACTAGCTGAAAGCGTTGCTAGTGGCAATCAACACCAGACATTACTCGGTGTAACTGGTTCTGGTAAAACATTTACCATGGCTAATGTTATCGAGAAAACTCAGAAGCCAACTCTAGTTATTGCCCACAATAAAACTCTAGCTGCACAACTTTATCAAGAGTTCCGTGATTTCTTTCCAGAAAATGCAGTAAGTTACTTTGTCTCTTACTATGATTACTACCAACCAGAAGCTTATCTCCCAAGCACTGATACCTATATAGAAAAAGAAGCAGATATTAATGATGAGATTGATAAACTTCGTTTGGCTGCAACAACTCATCTCCTAACTAGAAAAGATGTCATTATTATTGCCTCGGTTTCTTGTATCTATAACTTGGGATCTCCTGTGGAATATGGGCAGAATATTTTTCGCTTTGTTGAAGGAGAAATAATCTCTCAACAAAACTTTCTACTCAGACTCTCACAACTACAATATGAACGAACGACTACAGAACTCAGAAGAAGTACTTTCAAAGTTATTGGAGACACTATTCAAGTTTGGCCGGCTTATCAAGATACTGCTTTCAAAATAGAAACACTAGAAAATAAGATAACTAAGATTTCAGAAGTCGATCCTATTAGTGGTCAAGTTCTTCCTCCAAAGTCTAGAGATACTCTCACCAAACAATACACCCTTTATGCAGCCAAACACTACACAATGAATCCCAAAAGTAGAGAAGAAGGTATAAAAGAAATAAGAAAAGAGCTAGCCCAACAAGTCAAGAAACTAGAAAAAGCTGGTAAAACCCTAGAAAGTTATCGCTTACAACAAAAAGTTCAATATGATTTGGAGATGATTCAGGAATTTGGCTTTGTTAATGGAATAGAGAATTACTCTAGATATTTTGACGGTCGAAATCCTGGAGATCCACCTTTTACTCTACTAGATTATTTCAAAGAAAATGCAAAGATTTTTGATCAAGACTCTTTTCTGACTATTGTTGATGAAAGTCACATGACTGCACCACAGATAAGAGGGATGTTTCATGGTGACAGAGCTCGTAAAGAAACTTTGATTGAGTATGGTTTTCGCTTACCTAGTGCTTTGGATAATAGACCACTACAATTTCATGAATTCTTGGAAAGAACTCCTCAAAATGTCTATCTTTCTGCAACACCAGCTGACTGGGAAATACAACAATCAGAAGGAGAAATTGCAGAACAACTAATCAGACCGACAGGTCTGACTGACTCTATTGTGGAACTTCGTCCTACAGAAAAACAAATAGAAGATCTAGTGATCGAAGTAATTCGTAGAAAAATACTAGGCCAACGTGTATTAGTTACTACTTTGACAAAAAAAATGGCCGAAGCCTTAACTGATTACTTGAATACTCCAAAAAAAATAGATGCTTTAATAAAAAACTTTCGCTCTCGCCAAGCTGCTCTTAAAAATTCTTCTGAAGAAACTAAATACAAAAAAAGCCAAGATCTTATTCCAATAGATGATATAGAAATTGGACCGATAGATGATAATCTTTATGTAGATCTTGATCCTTTATCTACCTATGACTTGCCAGAGTATCCAAAGGTAGCTTATCTTCACTCTGATATTGTCACGTTAGAGAGATCTGATATTTTAGATGACCTCAGATCTGGAAAATATGATGTTTTGGTTGGTATTAATTTACTTCGTGAAGGCTTAGATCTACCAGAAGTTAGTCTCGTTGCTATTCTTGATGCAGATAAAGAGGGCTTTCTCCGTTCTTATACTGCCTTGACTCAAACTATGGGTAGAGCAGCTAGACACGTAGATGGTAAAGTCATGCTTTTTGCTGACAGAATGACGAAATCTATCAAAAAATCTATTACAGAAACACAAAGACGTAGAGAAATTCAAATAAACTATAATCTTAAATACGATATTACTCCAAAAAGTATCAGTAAACCTATCCGTGAAAAACTACTTTTGCGTGAGACTGATGAAGAAAAAGAAGATAAATTAGCCGCTCTTAAAATAAAGAAAAAGGGGATGATTGTTCAACTCAAAAAAAATGAGTTTATAGATCTTCAAGCCTTAGATCCAGAATCAATGGCTCCAGATGAAAAACAAAAAGTCATCAAAAAACTTGATTTAAAAATGCGCAGGGCAGCGGCTGATCTAGATTTTGAGCTAGCTGCTTTATTGAGAGATAAAATTGCTGAGCTCAATAATTAATAGTTATTTTTGTTAAACATCTGTTCTATATTAGATATATATGATTGACAAAGAAGTCAGCTTCAAACCAGAGCAAAAAAGATCAAAAAAAGAAAAATTAC
>Ga0209249_1002015_pt1 | contig 17529 bp, 30 predicted proteins | sample SaaInlV_200m_DNA_4_FD_184653 | JGI IMG/M metagenome (GOLD analysis project Ga0209249, IMG submission 184653) | Marine microbial communities from expanding oxygen minimum zones in the Saanich Inlet - SI037_S3LV_200m_DNA (SPAdes) (version 2) | ecosystem: Environmental > Aquatic > Marine >...
GTTGTATCATTATCAGTCTCTTCAATCCAAGTTAGGGTTTCAGTACCGCTTACATCTGTAAGTTTAAGGTTATATTCTTTGTTTGTGTCAGTATCAATACCTGAAGGTACTGTTGGTAGGTCGTGTCCTTTTGTAAGATTAGCAATAGTAATCTTCTTAGAAGTACCACCATCGTTAATTAATACTTCTTCTGAGCCTGTTGTACTCGTTAGTTCTGTTAGTGCCGATACTTTTGTAGTTGCCATCTGTTACTCCGTTATAATGTATGCGTATGGTGTGTGTTCTGCTAAGATATAAGAACCATTCTCTGCTAAAATTTCCTGTGCAGTTGTGAATACAGGGTCTGTGAATCTTTCTTCTTGTCTTCTATTGGCTAAGATAGTTAATAATTTATGTCTCTTCCAGTGACCTCTTCTTATAGGTGGAAATCGTTTAACTAAACTAGAGAATGTGCCACGCTTGGCCATTAAAGTCTATCCTCAGCCATCTTACGACCTATACGTCTACGTTGTTTAAGAGAGGCTAACTCATCATTAACAACCTCCACTAGAGGAGCAAATGATATACGTTTAGCTATTGATTGCTTCTTATTTATTTTTCCTGTCTGTATCTCTACCTTCTTTGTTTTAACTAACTTCTTTAAATCGCCAGGTGTCGACATAAGACCAGTATGGTCAGCTTCTTTAATTGTTGTAGGGGTGTTACCTTTACTGTGTACTTTACTTTTTAATTCCTTACCTGTCTCTACTGTAGGGTTGGAATAAGATTTATCTTTTACTGGGTCTAAATCTTCTTCGGGCTGTATCATCTCATCCAGCATTTGCTGTATTTCATCCACTTCCGAATCAAAATCAACTTCTGGTTCTTTAAATTCTAAACCATTCTCTTGTAAGAATAACTCAATATCTTCCGGAGTTGCTCCAGGGTTCTCTAATTTATAAGCCTTCTCTACTAATTGATTATAAATCTTAGCTATCTTTTCTTTTATCTTGTCTAACTCTAATCCAAAAGAAGAGTCTTCAAATAAGTCTTGTATGAACATAAGTCCTCTAATAATTAGTTAAACAAAACCCCCTCAGGTTTTAAGTGAAGGGGTAGAGTTTAACTAACTACTATCTGTCAGTTACAAACGCAAAGCCAGAAGTATTACGTAATTCACCCACACCATATATAGTATCAGAAGTAAACAAGTCACCTAAGTGCTCTTGCTTATACTGAGTCTGTGAACGTACACCCATCTGCTCAGCTAACGCTAACGCATCTTTGTGTAGCAATAGGCCGATATCGTGAACAGTAGCTCCTAACGAAGTAGTAGTTCCCATATTGTTTGTGATGTAAACATCTACACCATAAATCATACCAACTTTACCAGTCTTGATTGCATCACCTGAACCAATATAAGCTTGCTCAGTGAAACGAGAAAGGCCTAATAGGTCAGTGTACTGACGTGGAGTTAAAACAAAAGCACGACCATCTTGTGGTACGTCAGCTAAGTCTAACTTTTCAATCATACCACGGATAGCTGCATCACCACCAGAAGCTAGAGAGATTGCATTACCAGCACTTGTTAAAGCAGTACGGTCCCAATCAGCTAGAACACCAGCCGTTGAAAACACCTGTGCCTTATCCCAACCAGCAGTACCAGTAGTACCATTACCACTATTCAAGTTAGCCGCTGCATTAAACAAGTCATTATCAACTTGAGTAGCTAGAGCATAACCTGCATCTTCAGTATAGAACTTACGCATAGATGATAAGCCTTGTACTTCTACGATGTCTTCAATCATTACTGAATATTCGTAATGCTTATCAATACTTAAGTTAGTAACTCCGTGAGTATCACCTTGAATCTTAACTTGAGCATTCTCACCTTTAGCCGTAGCTGAACCACGCACTGGAGTAGGGATATGAATAGTATCACCTTTCTTGCCTTTATGATTAATAGTTGTTACTAGATTCGCTAGTACCAAGTTCTTTTTGTAACCTGCAATTACTTCATCAGACCACAGTTCTGGAATGAACTGAGCACCTGTAGTTACGGTTTGGTTATTTGTACCAATTACACCTGTTGCCATTTTATTTTCCTCTTATTATTATTATTATTTTACCCGCCCTTCTGAATATGCCTGATAGATTTCATCTGCCAGTGAGTCATATCGTCTAGGGTCGGTTTGTTTTAAACGTATCAAATCAGCCCTACGGTAGATTTTTTTACCTGCTGTGGATTCACCTGAAGCTCGTGATACTCCTTTACCTGTCTTCAAAGCTTCCTTCCTATTAGACTCTTGTTCCGCATTAACCTCTTGTGTCTTGGAAATCATTTGACGTTCTTTCCAATTCGTAATTAGTTCATCTGCGGCATCAAAGTTATATTGGTCTGCCTCTTGATACAAGCGTTGTCGTATCTTACTTCCGTTTATCCACTCCTGAAATCCTCCATCACTAATGATTTTTTGGAAGTCAGGATGTGTTTTCTCGAGTTGCTGTGCAGTCATATTAGCTTGTTGCTGTTGTGTCTGTGCAGTAAACTCTTTGAACTTCGGATGATTCTCTATAATTTTCCTTACCGAATCCTCGGGGTTATCATAGAAGTCCATCTCTGGTTCTGTGCTGGTAGTATCTGTTGTTGGTTGGCTTAACTGTTGTTGTAGATATGTATCAGTTAATTTACGTAACTCTCCAATTTCCTGTCCCTTACGTCCTAATTCTTTCTCTAGGTTTTCGTAAGCATCAGCTATATCAGCTGCGGACTTTCCTTGGAATTTAGATGGAAGTTCTGGTTCTTCTGAAACCGCTTCTATCTCTTCTACTGGTTCAACGGTATTATCTAACGTATCTTCCAGTGTTACTTCGTTTACTTCTTCTTGTTCTACGACCTCAGGGTCAACTACTCTGCTACTCATATTGCTTTCTCCGTCTTATAATAAGATTGTGGATTTATAAAATGTTGGGGCTAGTCTATTCGTCTAGATTGTCCAACGCTAGTTTGGTGCTTTCTTCCATATTAACAAACATATTTAGGAAAGACACCTGTCCTTTACGTAAGTGTAAAGTGTTTAGGTCCTCGATATCATAGATTTTCTCTAACGATTCTGCTAGTTGTGAGAACTCTTCAGTGAGTCCTCGCCAGCCATCGTGTTGAAATAAATCTAAACGTTTCTCGAGTAATTCTTTATCCGTCACGCTACTCTTGCCTTAGCTAAGTTAAGTAGTGTTTCCGATTGTAGGTGTTCAACTTCAGGAATATTTCTCATAGTCTCTGAACGTGTGTGCTCAAGCTTAGCCATCTTCTCAGCTAACTCTAACTGTTTCTTAGCTAGTGCTTCTTGAGATACTTTATCACCTGCATCTACTTGTAATTTCTGTGTCTGTGCATATACCTTACCAATCTCTGCCTCTAACTCTGCATTCTCCAACATAGCTTTTTGCATCTCTATTTGTTTTGCTTGTTGTTCTTGAGGATTAGGTTGTAGCATTTGTTGTACTGCTGCGACTAATTCGTTTCTATTATTAAGAGAACTGTTCTCAAAGATACTAGTTAGGATAACACCAAAGGCCGGTGAGCTCTGAGGGACCATACTCAACATCTGAATCATCTGAGTAGTCTCTAATTCCTTAGCCATAATACCTAATGAACTGTAAGGAATAAACTTATAGTCTACTACTGGGTATCTTTGTGGGTCGAATTGGATTCTTCTCCACACTACTTTGTTAATCATAGGAACCAAGAAACTATCTTGGAAGTTCATCAGTGTCCTCTTCTGGCGTTTAATTGATGCCGCCTGTAACATACTCATTCCTGAGGCGGTAGAGTTACGAGGGTTGGACATATTGCTATTGGCAGTATCCATAGCACCTGTGCCCATCTGTACCATTCGTTCTAGCTCTGCGGATTCTGTGAAGGTAGAGTTGGCTAGGCTACCGAAGTTCAACGGCATCAAAACGGATTTAGGGTCTCCATTAGTAAGAATAGTCTTACCTGGTCTGATGTCAAACTTAGTACCTCTCGGTAATCTAGTGGCATCTAACCCCATCATAGGATGTGTAGTTAACGCAAGAGTATCAATACGAGCTCTTAGCTCTGCATCAAGGGCCTTTTGTGGGTTATAACCTTTCTCTGTGACACCTCTACCCCAGAACTTACCTGGTACTCTGTCGTGTTGATATGATACAAAGGGTCTGTCCTTCATCATATATGGATTCTCTACTGCTCTTAGAACAACGGAATCATTAGCAATTGTTACAACTGCTTCTATTAATTCATCGTCTTCGTAATCAAACTCTTCAGATTCGCTCGCACTTTTCTTAAGAAACTTCTTAGGGACGAGACCCCAATACTCAACGATTTTAACTTTATCATCCTCATTAGTAGAGGCAGAACTTTCATCATCGAACCCAAAGTCCGCTTTGTCATAACTACCAATTGGTTTGTCTTCATATACTCCACCCTTAATTCCTTGTGTAATTTGATACCTAGGTTTAATTACAATATGTGCAACACCTAAGGCCTCGTTGATATCAGTAGCAGTAGGGTCAATAACAAACTCTCTTGGTGATACTGGCTCTAATTTAACACTAATATATGGTACTTCAGTTGTGCCTCTAGAGGTTGTTAGTGTACCAGGTACTTGTTGTTCACTAGGTACTACCTCAATATCCTCAGATATAATTAATTTACCAATACCTGTACCGTAAATAGCTGCATTAAGTAAACATTCAGCAATAGCTGGCTTTGTCTTGTCCTTTTCTAAGTCTTCGTGTAGTAACTTACGTATATATTCTACATCTGAACTATCCTGGTCCAACATATCATCTTGGATATCAAACCATCTCTCTCTCCCAAACGTAGCTTCCTCTAACTCTGCAACAGTTGCCTCAATAGCCTGTTGGGTAGCAGGGGAAATAAGACGAGACTTCTCTGATTGACGTGTCTTGTCTTCTTCTGACCAAACACCACGCCATATACGGTAGTATTCATCCCAGTTCTTAGCATAATTAGAGTCTCTGTGTTCTTCCCAGTTCTCTACTCTCCCTAATACCCACTGTCTAAGTGGAGTCATAGGGTCGTTGTAACTTAAGCTATCTTTAATCATTAATATCCTGCTATTGCATCCATAGGTTCCCACTCATCTAACTCAATACTTGTTGCATAGTCCGCAACACTTACTTGGTCTATATATGCCAACGAATCAATCAAGTCATCGTGGCTAAGTGGAGAAGGAAAGTCCATTAGTTGTGAAATAAAGGGACCATTCCAATCTGCCTTCCTTAATTTAATCTTACCGTGCTCTAATCTACCTTGTAGGGACCACGTAATTCTATCAATCTTTCTTTTACCACCGTGAGTAACATCAGTTATGTTAACCCACCTGCTCTTGCTTCTCATCTCGTCTTCTAAGTAAGGCATAATGGCATTCTTTAATGCACCTGATTCAATACCTACTGATGCTGCCTCACAATCTACTGCGGCATTAAGGATTCTTGTGGCAGTTTCTTTAATACCCCACCTACCGTGGTAAATATCCTTAACTAACCACTCATCACCTACAATCTTTACTACTGATATTGCAGTTTCATCAAGCTTACTTGACTTTAAACCTCTTTCCTTACTGGCTGCTTCAAACCCTGCCGGGTCTACTGAGACCACGTAGTGTCCTATTGTACCTTCTTTAAAGTCCTTCTCGTCCTCTACGTACTTTATCCACTCTTCCTTGAAAATACCTCCACTGAAGCTTTCAAAGGTGGCCTCGAACTCTTGTCTAAAGGCCTGTGTGGACATACTACTCTTAGCGGTCTCTATTTCTTTAGGGTCCAGTAGGGGATTATCTACTGAGTTAAACTGGAATGCCTCCCACTCTCCCTTTTTGTCCTTTATGGCATCTACATATAACTTATAGAAGTGATTCTTACCAGCAGGTGTACCAATAAATAAAGCACCACCTTTAACATCAGCCAGTGTAGGTCGAATAATCATCTCCCATACTTCTGGTTTCATACTGGCGTACTCATCTAAAACTACATACTCTAGACCTACTCCTCGAAGTGTATCTGGTCTATCAGAGCCTTTAAGATAAATCTTTCTATCGTTTATTAATGTTAATACAGCTGTGTTCTCGTGGGCTGCTTTAATAACATCAGCCCCTAGTTCCTTCAACATCCCCCACATAATATCTTTAGCTTGTTGGAATGTAGGGCCTATGTAAAACACATCCTTACTGGTTGACTGTAGGGCCTTAATTAATAACACCCAAGCAGCTAACCTTGATTTACCAAATCTTCTTCCTGCCGCAACTACTTTAAATCTAGCATCACTTGTAAAGATTTCCATCTGGGCCGGGTGGAGTTTAACCTTTATGTCAGCCATTACTGACTACCTCTGCCTCAAATATCTCTTGTTCTTTCTTTTCTTTCTTCTCTATTGCCTTTACTGACTCAACAATAATATTAATACCTAAGTCTTGATGTTGATGTTTAATCTCTACTGCTTTATGTGCAGGTACAATTCTATCCATACACATCTTAAGGCAGTGTCTGTCCCCTTCCAGGGCCATCTCTATTACCTTCTCTACTATCTCAGGTCCTTTAGCGGATAATAATTCTCTACTAAGAGCTGTGTATTTGTTTACTGAACCTTTAGGTCTCCCTGCTGGGTTTAGTGGTGGAGCCCCTTTTTTCATTAAGGGATTACCTTTATTATTTCTTCTTCCGTCTGCCATTCCTTTGTCCTAAATAGGGAGGTGTTATAAAAACTATTAGCTTATACCTTTATTATACCATACTTTTCCTATAATAGCAAACTCTCTTCCCTTTCCAATATTAAATCTGTTACTTAAATAGAAGCCAAGTGGGAAATTATGACTCCTTTTATGGCCTTTTATGGTCATAAGTGGGACTTTGTGACCACTTAGGTTCAGGTAGGGTCCAGGTGGAATTAGCTTCTGATGTGCTATTGAGTCACCACACGTGTGTGTGTTGCGATAATGGGCCCCTCCCCGTGCCTCTGGTGGCTAAAAAAGGCCAGTGGTTTTACCAGTGGCTCCACGTGGCTAAAAGGGGCCAGTAGTGGACAGGTGTGGCCATAGGAATAACACAGGGCCAGTGAGTGTGTGTGGACAGGTGTGGATAATTATGGATATAAGTGACAGTGATTGTGGTTAATAGACCCACATAATGGCCCGCGTGTGTCCCATTAATAGCCAGTAAAGCCATACACAGCATAGTGTGTAGAGTATGTATAAATTAATTCATAATAAACCCACCTATTTAAAATAATGTGTGTATAATTATCACCATACACCAGCACAAAGGCTGTGTGTAGTATTTTAACAACAAAGGAGTAGTAAATATGAGACAGATAGCAAAAGCACAAACAGTGATTAAACAGTTAAATAAAAGGTTTAAAGGATTAAAGGCCGTGGACGGTTCGGAGTGGACAGGTAACGTTGAGGATAATGATTATATATGGCTAAAAGGTATGTATGAACAAGAGGAGACAGTATACAGCCCGTGGGGTGATATAGAGACTATGGAGCCTAGCCCTATGAATGAATTTTTACAGGCCAGAGGCTGGTTTATGGAGCCATACGACAGTATGACAGTGATGGCTTATAAAATATAACAAGGAGAAAATAATATGTTAATCAATAACTTAACACAGAATATTAAAACAATTAAACAGGCCACTGCAATAGTGGCTGGCTTAACCAGTACCAGTAAAATGCCTTCTAGTAGTTATTCAATACCGGCCAGTGCCTGTAATAAAGGCCAGCAGTTGAGAAAAATAAAAGGTAGTGTGTGTAGTACCTGTTATGCCTTAAAGGGCAATTACGTGAGATATCCTAAAATAGTAGAAGTACAATATAAAAGGCTGGACAGTATTAACAATCCGGACTGGGTTAATGCTATGGTATATCTTATTAATAATAAAAAGAATATAGTAGAGGCTGGTGTATTCAGATGGCACGATAGTGGAGATATTCAGGACCTGGAACACTTTGAAAAGATTTTAGAGGTAGTAAAGGCCACACCACAGGTTAAACACTGGATACCCACAAAAGAATCTAAACTAGTGAAACAATATAAAGGCCATATACCAGCTAATTTAGTCATACGGTTATCAGGGGCTATGATTGACGGTAAACCCCCTATATACTCAAATACGAGCACTGTAACCACTAATACAGAAGTGGCCACCTGTAGAAGTTTTGAGACACAGGGCCAGTGTGGAGACTGTAGAGACTGCTGGAACAAAGATATTAAAAATATATCTTATCTGTCTCATTAAATAGTATATAATACAATTATTAAAACAACAAAGGAGTGGTACAATATGGAATTATTTACAAATAAACAGCTGGATTTATTAAAAACACAGCACAGGGCGATGTATAAAATTGCAAAGGCAGTAGAAAAAGAGACGAACGTTCCCGATTTTGCAACGGACACACTGGATTTACTTATAAAATTAATAGAAGAGAATCAAAAGGTAATTGCAGTAGTTATTAAACCACTTAAAACAAAGGAGAAAAAATAATGTTTATTTATAAAACGGTATTTATAGAAACACAGAGCTTAAATAAAACAAAAAACCAGTTGGACGATAACGATGTGAGTTATAGCTATAGAGATATTGAATCAGGTGATGAGGTAGAAGTGGAGACATCAGAGGATAATATAAATATTTTAAAAAAGCTTGATATAATAACACAGGAAGAGTATAATCAATTATTGAGCGACGCAGTTGACTATATTTATTTATACTAAAAGGAGAAAATAAGATGGGTAATAGAGCGGTATTATGTCTGAGGGACAATAAAAAACAAAGATTCAGTAAGAATGCGGTGGGTATTTATGTACACTGGAATGGGGGAGAGGAATCTATAGAGGGTTTCTTAAAATCTACGAGAGAAATTATGGGGGATAGATTAGGCGATGTGTCTTATTCTAAAGCCCGTTTAATTCAGTATGTAGGCAACTTCTTTGGTGGTAATTTATCTACTGGTGTAGGTTTATGCGGTGAATTGGATTGCGATAATTGGGACAACGGTGTATATATTATTGATTGTAGCACCTTAACAGTAACAGGGAGAAAATATAATGAGTAGTAAATTAATGATGGAGTACAAAGAGGAGGTTATAAGTTTAACACTAGATGACCTAATAGACTATTATTTTAGTGATGAGCGAATAGAATATTATCAAATAGATGATGTCTATATGCTAGACAATAAAGGGAAACAGGTATATAATCCCCTTAAATATAAAATATTAGTTGAATTATCAGAGATAGAGGAGTAAATAAGATATGATTAAAAATACAGAATACAAAGATACAAAGGAATACACCACAATACCATTTAAAGACATTCAGATATTAGATTCTGAGCCGGTAGTGGTATCTAATCCATATAGCGGTGTACAGGTGACATTAACACCCACTGAAGTGGCGGTATATGATGTCACAATGGGGAGCTATGCAATGGGATTATATGATGAATTCTACAAGGGTAAAGAGTGGTTCATAGATAATAATCCTGAAGCGTATTTTGACTTAATAGACTAGAGTACATAACACTTGTTATGTCAGTAAAGAATAAAATATTGCATTCAGTACGGACTCCTATTTTTAAGTCTAAAGTATTTAAAGATAGGAAGAAGGAATATAAAAAAACTAATAAAAACAGAAGGAGAATAATATGAATGAATATAACTATATAGTATGGGTAGGAGGCACAGAGATGGGCCAGTATAATAAAGAATATGAGGCAGATGAAGTAGCCGAAGAGTGGTATAATGATGGTTATACAGATATAATTATTGAAGAGATAGAGGTGGACAGTGAAACACCAGCAGAGACTAACGAATGGCTAAGAGCAGGAGGGTATTAAAATGGAGACTTATAAGTTAACAGAGGAGCAGATAAAGACACTGACACAATCAGCTAAAACTGGCCACTTATGGGCTGATGAAGGCCTATCTAATTGTTGTGGAGCCAGTATAATACACACTGATATGTGTTCTGACTGTTTAGAGCACTGTGATGTGTTAAGTGAATTAGAATATTATGGAGAAGAGAATGCAGAATAAATTATATAACGTAGAGATAAAGTGGACGGGTACAATTGCAGTGGTGGGGCCTATAATGGCCTCTGATGATAGACAGGCTATGAAGATAGCACAAGACCAATTTGAGGAGAACAGTAACGGTTTTATACACCTACAGGCCACAGAATTAAACACAGACGGAAGGGAGAAAGTACAGTGAGTAGAATGACGGACTATATTTTAGAACAAGAGGCCAAAGGGGCCTTAATTTATAACACACTAACTAACTGTTATGAATCAACAAAGGGGATACATAAGACCACACTATTAGAGGAGCTACAATCAGCCCATACTGGCCTCTTAGGGGACATTAATAACCTAGGTGAGTTATTAGATAACAACAAACGACTAAAGAGGAGAATATAATGAGATGTAGAGCTTGTGATAAACAACTAAATGATAATGAAAGTACCTATAAAGACAAAGATACAGGGGAGTTTTTAGATATGTGTAATTTTTGTAGACGTAAAGGTTTTATTACTGATGAGATGTTAGAAGATGATAACACCAAATCTTATATTGAAACTTTATTTACAAATAAACAACACAACTAGTAAAAAATATGCTATAATCTTATTATAGTATATATAGTTATTAGTAGCTACTAGGAGTAAAGTTAAGTAAAGTAATAAATAGTAAGGGTAATAAGGTAATAAAGATAATAACTATTACTAGCTCTAACTAGTTACTAGTGGGTACTAATGAATATATATATAGCAGTAAAGGGTTAGTGTGGTGTCCCTTTTTACACCACCAATTATAATTCAGCTTAGCTGGATAAGGAAAAATAATATGGCAGTAGCAACAGGTGAAGCTTTATATCCATCTCTTTTTGAACCTAGAGTGGATCAGTACAATCCCCAACCAGGGATTTACTCTATCGACTTAAAGGTATCAGATGAAGAGCGAGATAATTTAATTGCATCAGGTATTAAGCCAAAGGCAAAGGACAACAACATCTTTGTGTTTAAACGTAAGACTATCACGGCTAAAGGGAACAGTTTACCTGCCCCGACTGTAGTAGATGAGAACAAACACGGCTGGGACAGTACCATTAAGATTGGTAATGGCTCTAAGGTTAAAGTGGCGTACTCAACCTATGAACATAAGGCAAGTGATGTTTATGGTCTAGGTAAATCTCTAGATGCAGTACAGGTAATTGAGTTAGTTGAGTTTTCAGGTGGTGGTAATGCACTTGATGAATTTGATGCAATTACTAAGGAAGACGTACCCTTTTAATTAACTCCTATTCTACCTCTACTTCTCCTCTCAGTAAGGGGGTAGGTAGGGGTATTTATTAATCGTCCCTTTAAGGGGCCTTTACGGAGCTTACAGAGGTATAAATATGTCAGATAAACAACAACCCTCCTTCATTAAACACGAACCTTGTCCAGATTGTGGTTCAAAAGATAACTTAGCACGTTATTCTACTGGTCAAGGGTATTGTTTTAGTTGTGGAAGATGGGAACCACCAACAGAGGGTGAAGGACTAGTTGAAAATAAAGAAACAATAATAAGAGAGAATAGTATGCAACAATTTCAAGGTAATTATGGTGATATAGCAGATAGGGGCCTAGGTAGAGAGGTAACTAAGAAGTATGGTGTTACTCTCCAGTATGGACAAGATGGTTATATCACTAAACACTGTTATCCTTATTACAATAAGGACACAAGTGAACATATAGGTAATAAGATTAGGACAGTGGCCAATAAAGACTTTATCTTTGAAGGTAAGTCTAGTAGTGCTGGCCTCTTTGGTCAGAATATATTCAAAGAGGGTGGTAAGTACATCACTATTACTGAGGGTGAGATAGATGCGATGGCAGTTCATCAGATGTTTGGTAATAAGTATGCCTCAGTTAGTCTAAGGAGTGGTGCAAGTGGAGCCAGTAGAGATATTAAAAACTCACTGGAATACTTAGAGTCCTTTGATACTGTGGTGTTATGTTTTGATAATGATAAGCCAGGTGAGGAGGCAATTAAATCTGTAGTTGATTTATTCTCCCCTAATAAAATTAGAATATGTAGACTACCACTTAAAGATGCAGGTGAGATGTTAATCACGGCCAGTATTGCAGAGTTTACTAGAGCCTGGTGGGACGCTAAGGGTTACACACCTGATGGTATTATCTCCAGTGAGGACACGTGGGATATCCTTATGGAGGATATTAATGTAGAGTCTATACCTTACCCTTGGTCAGGACTAAACGATCTGACTTATGGCTTTAGACAAGGTGAGTTAGTTACAATCACTAGTGGCTCAGGTATGGGTAAATCACAGATGACTAGAGAGTTAGAACATTATCTACTTAGAACAACAAAGGATAACATAGGTATCTTAGCATTAGAAGAGACAATTAAAAATACTACCTTAGGTATTATGTCTATTGAAGCCAACCTCCCACTACACCTAAAGAAAGAAGAGACAGATGAGGTGGAGTTAAGGAGCTACTGGGATAAGACTTTAGGTACTGGTAGAATTAAATTGTTTGACCACTTCGGTTCCACTAGTGAGGATAACTTACTAAGTAAGGTACGTTATCTAGCTAAGGGATTAGATTGTAAGTGGATTATTCTGGACCACCTATCTATTGTAGTCTCAGACCAAGAGGGTTACTTAGATGAGAGAAAACAAATTGATTCAGTAATGACTAAGCTTAGACAGTTAGTGGCCGAGACTGGGATAGGTATGTTTCTTGTGTCTCACTTACGTAGACCGATGGGTAAGGGACACGAAGAGGGAGGACAGATTAGTTTGTCTGAGCTTAGGGGTAGTGCCTCTATTGCACAGTTATCTGATATGGTGATTGGTTTAGAACGTAATCAACAGGCAGAAGATGAGCTATCACGCAACACAACTACAGTTAGGGTACTAAAGAATAGATTCAGTGGTCTCACTGGTCCAGCAACTACCTTGCAATATGATAAGTTTACTGGTAGAATGAAGGAACTGGAACTGGAGTTTTAATATGAAAATAATTTTAGATATAGAGGCCAACGGTCTACGCCCTGATACTATATGGGTGATAGTGGCAAAGGAGATAGGTAATGATGGAACAAACAGTGTATTTTTGGCTGATGAAATTGGTAGGTTTGGTGATTGGTGTAGGGATAATGATGTATCTTGCATTATTGGGCATAATGTTTTGGGATATGACATCCCAGTTATGGAAAGACTTATACCAAACTTTAAGTGGGAAGGTGAAGTAGAAGATACTTTAGTTATGTCCCGACTAGCTAACCCACAGAGAGAGGGTGGTCATTCACTGGCCAGTTGGGGTGATAGATTATTATTCCCTAAAGGTGAGCACAGTGAATGGGATAAATTTAGTTGGGAGATGGTGGAGTATTGTCAACGTGATGTAGATGTTACACTTAAAACTTATGAACAACTAAAGATAGAACTTGATGGCTTTAGTAGCGAAAGTGTTAAACTTGAGCACGATATAGCACGTATCATTCACGAACAGGTTGAGAATGGTTGGACTTTAGATGAGAGAAAAGCTAATCTTTTACTGGGGGAATTAAGACAAAAGTTATTTATCACAGAACAAAAAGTGAGAGAAACTTTCAAACCTCTACCAGTTTTTGTTGAGTTAGTTTATCCTAGTGATAAGAAGTACAACAAGGATGGCTCAATCTCTAAGAGATATCAGAACCAATTGGATAAGGGTGCTCACTTTAACAGTAAGAAGGAGTGGGGTTATATTACCTACCCTTTATTTAACTTAGGTTCGAGACAACAGATAGGTAGATACCTTCAACACTTTGGTTGGAAACCTAAACAGTTTACTGATAAGGGCAGTGTGATTGTTAACGAGGCAGTGTTGACATCAGTTAACATACCTGAGGCTAAGATGATAGCTGAGTATCTTATGTTACAGAAGAGAGTAGCACAAGTGCAGAGCTGGGTTGATGCAGTAGAGATTGATGGTAGAGTACACGGTTATGTTAATCCAATTGGTGCAGTGACTGGTCGTATGACACACAGTAAACCTAACCTGGCCCAAGTACCTGCTAGTTATTCTCCTTATGGTAAGGAGTGTAGAGAGGTATGGGTTGTACCTAAAGGTAAGTGCCTAGTAGGTATGGACGCTAGTGGTTTAGAGCTACGTATGTTGGCACATTATATGAATGATGAGGAGTACACTAATGAAGTTATACACGGAGATATACACACAGCAAATCAAATGGCTGCAGGACTTCAATCAAGAGATTCGGCAAAGACTTTCATCTACGCATTCCTGTATGGTGCAGGGGATGAAAAAATCGGGAGTATCGTTGACGGAAGCAGAGCAGATGGTAAGCAACTTAAGGCAAAGTTCCTTGATAATACGCCATCACTTAGAACTTTACGAGAACGAGTTGGAACGGCTAGTAAAAGAGGCTATCTCAAAGGACTTGATGGCAGAAAAATCTGGGTTAGGTCCAAACACTCAGCACTTAACACTCTCTTGCAGGGAGCAGGTGCAATAGTTATGAAAAAGGCCTTGACAATACTAGAGAAGTCTGCTATTATAGAGGATATAGGATATAAGTTTATAGGAAACATACACGATGAGATACAAACGGAAGTTAATGATGAACAGGCTACGCTTTTTGGTGAGCTTGCTGTTAAATCTATTCAACAAGCTGGTGAAGAACTTAATCTCCACTGTCCGTTGGATGGCGAATATAAAATAGGAGGTAGTTGGAATGAAACACACTAATCTAGTAGAAGATATATACAACCTAGCAGAGACTAAGTCTCACCCAGCTAGGGTTGATGCAGAGAAAGTAATCAAGGACTTTGGTGTTAATATGGAGACCATTATGCGTGAGTGGATTTACCCTACCTGGGATGGTGAGGTACGTATACTACGTATGTCTAACATAGGACACCCTGACCGTAAGCTGTGGTATAAGAGCCATAAGATTAAAGGTGAGAGACTGAGAGCACCTACTCTTATTAAGTTTTTATATGGCCATCTTATTGAAGAGATGTTATTGGCCCTTGTTAAACTATCAGGTCACGAGGTGACTGATGAACAGAAGAAGGTAGAGGTTGAAGGTATTAAAGGTAGTATGGACTGTAAGATTGATGGTATTTTAACTGATGTTAAGTCTACATCTACCTACGGTTTTAAGAAGTTTAAGTTTAATGATATAGAAAAGGATGACCCCTTCGGTTACATCGACCAAATCAGTGGGTACGGACACGCTGAGGGTGCAGATGAGGCACAGTTCCTAGCTATGGATAAACAGAACGGTTACTTAACTGTAACACCTGTTGATTTAATAGACAAGAATGTAGTAAAAAGAATACAACATATTAAAGAGATGGTTAAGGATGATAATATGCCGGACTTTTGTTATGAATTAGTTGCCGATGGTAAGTCAGGTAATATGAAACTACCAGTAGGTTGTTCTTATTGTGAGTATAAGAAGGAATGCTATCCCAAGATGAGAGTGTTTGCTTATTCAACGGGCCCACGGTTCTTGCCTGTAGTAAATAAAGAACCAAACGTAAGGGAGATAAAGTTATGATAGAGTATAAAGTAATAGCGTCTGATACTAGACATATTGAGAAGGAAGTAAATAGAATGATACAGGAGGGATGGGAGTTAAAAGGGGACCCATCTATTGCTGATAACAGAATGATACAGGCTATGACTAGAGAATTAAAGCCAGTCAAAGCACCAACAATTAAGAAGAAATAATGGAGTGGCAATACAGAGGAATGGCAGACAGAGATGGTAACTACTCTGTTCGTCAAGTCTTTTATGAGTCAGGGGCTATAGTTAGTTTCTCTGTTGAACCAGTACCGCCTTATGGGGAGACAGAGGATGATTTAGTAACTGATATAGCACTGATGCTTGAAGGATTAAAACAACCTTTTTTATTGGAGGGTGATTTCATACCTGAGGGTAACGATGATAACTTTACTTTTATACACGCAGATGAAAACAAATACCACTAAATATAGAAATAAATTTGAGGCTGATATAGCTGATAAGTTAACTAAGGATTGGAAGTATGAACCTTATGGTATACCTTACATTATTAAGAAGAAATATATACCTGACTTTGTTAGGGGTAATTATCTTATTGAATGTAAAGGTTACTTTAGAGTTGGTGATACACAGAAGTATAAAGCAGTAAGGGATTCACTGATATCACAAGAACTAATCTTTGTTTTGTATAATGAAAAGAAGAAAATAAGGAAGGGAGCTAAGATGAATATGGGTGAATGGTGTGATAAGGAAGGATTCAAATGGTTTACTTTGGAGACTATCAAGGAGTTAAAGCGTTATGCCTCTGCTTCTTGAAGAACTAAAAGAAAGAATAGCACTTGTTTATGATGTGTGTTTAATCTGTGATGTATTAGATATTGAACCCGAAGAAATTCTAGATCGGTTTGAAGATAAGTTGATTGATAATCTAAAGATGTTTGAGGATATAGATGAGGACTAGAGATGTATTAATTAACCTAGGTTCAGGTGCTCTTGGTGATACTGTAGCCTGGATGCCACAGATTGAGGAGTACAGAAAGATTACTGGGTATAATGTTACAGTAGTTACTACGCTGGGTTCTTTATTTAAAAAGTCCTATCCTGAATTAAACTTTGATTGGAATGGTGTACCTAAAACAACTAACCTTTACTTTAATATTGGTTATGGTTTAGATGATAGACATAAAGATATACCACTACAACAAGTGGCCTGTATGACTTTCAATATACCTTATAAAGAAATCAAACCTAAGATAGATATACCTAAGAAGTTTAAGAAGAGAAACAAGAAGTATGTATGTATAGCCACACAGTCCACAGCTCAGGCTAAGTATTGGAATAATGACCAGGCCTGGCAAGTAGTGGTGGACTATCTAATCTCTAGGGGTTATGATGTTATAGATATAGATAAGTATAAGTTCTGGTGTGGTAATAAGATACCTGATAACGTAGTAGATAAGACAGGGGACAAGCCATTAAAGGACAGAGTTAAGCTACTCGCTGGTGCAGATATGTTTATAGGATTAGGTAGTGGCCTATCGTGGTTAGCGTGGGGAGTAGGTACACCAGTGATTATGATATCAGGTTTCTCTGCACCCTCTACTGAGTTTGATTGTTATAGAATTGATGCACCTAAAGATAAGTGTAGACACTGTTTCAATAAGTTTAAGTTTGATAATGCTGATTGGAACTGGTGTCCTAGTAATGATAAGAAAGAACAATTTGAATGTACTAAATATATAGAGCCTCAAGATGTACTAAAGGCCGTTGATAAAATAAGGAATAAAGATGAATAAGGAAGTATATGTTAAGAAACGTAGTGGTGAGCTGGAGCTACTGGACTATGATAAGATTCATACTATGTTATCTCAGTGTGCTGAGGGACTGAACGTATCTGTATCTGATGTAGCACTTAATGCACACCTAAAGATTG
>Ga0209249_1002016_pt1 | contig 17519 bp, 13 predicted proteins | sample SaaInlV_200m_DNA_4_FD_184653 | JGI IMG/M metagenome (GOLD analysis project Ga0209249, IMG submission 184653) | Marine microbial communities from expanding oxygen minimum zones in the Saanich Inlet - SI037_S3LV_200m_DNA (SPAdes) (version 2) | ecosystem: Environmental > Aquatic > Marine >...
TCCCGCTGAGGAAGAAGCTGCTCCCGCTGAGGAAGAAGCTGCTCCCGCTGAGGAAGACGCTGCTCCCGCTGAGGAAGAAGCTGCTCCCGCTGAGGAAGAAGCTGCTCCCGCTGAGGAAGAAGCTGCTCCCGCTGAGGAAGACGCTGCTCCCGCTGAGGAAGAAGCTGCTGCGGACGGAACTGAGACAACGAAGGAGTAGTAGAGCAGGCTCCCGGCGCTCTGAGCGGGGCCTCCCCGGTGGGACTATTTTTCTCCCCAGGAAGTGTTTTGTTCTGCTTGCAAAGCTGGGTGAAGAGCGTAAATTATTGCTCTTTGTGATTATCGGATGCCCACGTAGCTCAGTCGGTAGAGCGCGTCCTTGGTAAGGACGAGGTCACCGGTTCGAATCCGGTCGCGGGCTCCAAACTCACCCACTGGCTGCCGATAATCGGCCCAGAACCCCTGGCAACGTAGGCCAGGGAGGCGTACGGAATGTCCGTATGAGGTGGGTGCATGGCGGTTACGCGTTTAGGCGTTTTGAGGTAAACAGGTCGGGCTTGCTGCGAGATGGTTCGCTAAGGCCGAGAGCCAGGAGGTGGATGAAACAATGGCTAAGGAAGTATTTCAGAGAAACAAGCCCCACGTCAACATCGGCACAATTGGCCACGTTGACCACGGCAAGACAACTCTCACCGCTGCCATCACAATGACCATGAGCAATCTGCATGGTGGTGATGTCCGCTCGTTTGACGAGATCGACAATGCTCCTGAGGAAAAGGAGCGCGGCATCACGATTAACACGGCACACGTTGAGTATGAGACCGAAAACCGGCATTATGCTCACGTTGATTGCCCTGGGCATGCTGATTATGTCAAGAACATGATCACGGGTGCTGCCCAGATGGACGGCGCCATTCTGGTGATCGCGGCGACTGATGGCCCGATGGCCCAGACTCGCGAGCACATCCTTCTCGCCCGTCAGGTTGGCGTGCCGGCCATGGTCGTCTACATCAACAAGGTTGACCAGGTTGACGACGAAGAGCTTCTCGAGCTCGTCGAGATGGAAGTGCGTGAGCTTCTCTCCGAGTACGAGTTTCCCGGTGATGACATTCCGGTAGTGATGGGGTCTGCCCTTCACGCCATGGAGTCCGCTGGTGAGCCCACGAACGAAGCATGTGCCTCGATCATTGAGCTCATGAAGGCGGTGGATGAGTACATCCCCGAGCCCACTCGCCCCCTGGACCAGCCGTTCCTGATGCCGATCGAGGATGTCTTCTCGATTGAAGGGCGTGGCACAGTGGTTACCGGGCGCGTTGAGCGCGGGATTGTCAAGACCGGCAATGAGGTCGAGATCATCGGCATCCGCGAAACGACCAAGACGGTTGTGACCGGGGTCGAGATGTTCCGGAAGATCCTGGACGAAGGCCGTGCCGGTGACAACGTCGGCTGCCTGCTCCGCGGAGTCAAGAAGGACGACGTTGAACGGGGTCAGATTCTGGCCATCCCCGGCTCGATCACGCCTCACACCAAGTTCGCCGCTGAGGTCTACGTATTGAGCAAGGAAGAGGGTGGCCGTCACACGCCATTCTTCAACGGCTATCGCCCGCAGTTCTACTTCCGCACAACGGATGTGACTGGCGTTTGCGATCTGCCTGAAGGTACCGAGATGGTCATGCCTGGCGATAACGTCGCCATGACTGTTGAGCTGATCCAGCCCATCGCCATGGAGAAGACGCTCCGCTTCGCGATTCGCGAAGGTGGACGTACCGTTGGTGCGGGCCGAGTAACTGACATCGCCGAGTAGCTTGGGATTGCGCAGAGGCGCTTTTCCTGAGAGGCTGCTTGGTCGAGGCGGTGTCCCGGCAGGGAACTTGTTTTCGGACAGAGGCCATGCCGGGACTCCCCATTTTCAGAGCCAAGTACTGAGAGGTGGTTGAATGGCACGTGAATTAGCCATCATGGCGTGCACAGAGTGCAAACGGCGTAACTACACGACCACAAAGAACCGCCGCACGACTCCGGGACGCCTTGAGATGAAGAAGTTCTGCCCGCATGAGCGGAAGCACACACTTCATCGCGAGAACCGATAGCTGCTGGCAGCTTTTGGCGGATGATACGTCGCAGGTGAGTAGCTCAGCTGGTAGAGCAGCGGTCTCCAAAACCGCAGGTCGCAGGTTCGAACCCTGTCTCACCTGCCATTTTCGTGATATAGGGCGTTCTTGGAGACAGACGGCATAACGGCGTTTCCGGGAACGTCTTCCAACGGGGATACGGACAGGATGCGCAAGCAGATCCGCGATACTTACCAAGGCATCATTGCCGAGCTGAAGAAGTGCACGTGGCCAACCCGCGATGAACTTTGGAACTCCACTGTTGTGGTGATCATCTCGGTCCTGATGCTGAGTGTGTTTGTTTTCGCTGCGGACTGGCTGAGTCAGTTCCTTATTCGACTGGTCACGTGGACGCTTTAAGGCACCCCACCCAAGCGGTGAGCGTCGCGCCTTTCCCGAGCGTTCACTCCCGGAGAAGAGCAACCCGGCCCCAGGACAGTGGGCGCCCGGAAACCAGGTAGATACACCGATGGCTGAGCAAGATGAACTCGCGCAGTGGTTTGTAGTCCAGACCCTGTCAGGTCAGGAGTTCAAGGTCCAGCAGAGCATTGAGCGACGTCGTGAGCTCGAGGACGTCGAGGATGTTGTGCATGAGGTCGTCGTTCCGACCGAGAAGGTGTCGGAGGTCCGTCGTGGTCGGAAGACGACGACGGAGCGGAAGTTCTTCCCCGGGTACATCCTCGTCAGAGTTAGCCTCTACGACGCGGAAGGTAACACCCAGCATCGCCCTTGGTATTTCGTTCGCGACACCCAAGGCGTGATTGGCTTTGTCGGGGGGGAGAAACCCGTGCCGCTCTCGGCTGGCGAAGTGGCTGATATGCTGCACCAGGGCGAGAAGGGCGAAGAGCTCTCCAAACCGAAGATTGCCTTTGAGGTAGGAGAGACTGTCACGATCAAGGACGGCGCCTTCGAGAACTTTGAGGGTGCTATAGAGAGCGTGGATCCGGACCGTGGGAAACTGCAGGTTTCGGTTAGCATTTTCGGGCGCTCCACCCCGGTAGAAGTGGAGTACTGGCAGGTCGAACGCAACTAGAAAGTTGGCTTCGAGAGGGTCGTCCTCAACAAGATAACGGTTTCCTGGGAGAGGCCCTGTCAGCTCAGACCAGAACCGGCGAAAAGAGGAATAATGGCGAAAAAGGTCGTAGGTGAGATTCGTTTGCAGATCGCTGCTGGCGCGGCAAATCCTGCCCCTCCGGTTGGACCGGCTTTGGGACAGGCGGGCGTCAACATCATGGAATTCTGCAAGCAGTTCAACGCGGCGACCCAGGCTGACACGGGGATGGTGATTCCCGTTGTCATCACCGTGTATGCGGATCGCTCGTTCACCTTCATCACCAAATCACCTCCTGCAGCTGTGTTGCTGAAGAAGGCCGCCGGTTTGGCGTCTGGGGCAAACGACCCCGGGCGTGAGATCGTGGGCCAGGTAACGCGGCCTCAGCTTGAGGAGATTGGGCGTATGAAGATGGCCGATCTGAATGCTCGGGACATGGATGCTGCTGTGAACATTATTGCTGGTACTGCTCGGAGTATGGGAATCGAGGTGGTCGATGAAGAGAAGTAAGCTCTACCGCACAAGGCTTGCCGCCATCGACCGGCAGCGAGTTCTCCCTCTGAGTGATGCCGTCAAACTCCTGAAGGAATTGCCACCCGCCAAGTTCGACGAAACGGTGGAGTGTGCCTTCAGGCTGGGGATTGATCCGCGTCAATCTGACCAAGTTGTCCGCGGGGCCATGGTGTTGCCCCACGGAACTGGGAAGAGTGTTCGGGTTGTTGTGGTCGCCGAAGGCGACGCAGCCCAGGGCGCAACCGACGCGGGGGCCGATGAAGTAGGTTCGGATGAATTGCTGGAACGCATCAAGGACGGTTGGTTGGAGTTCGACGTTTTGATCGCCACTCCCGACGCCATGAAGAAGGTGCGTGCGTTGGGCCGAGTTCTCGGTCCGCGGGGCCTCATGCCGAATCCCAAGACAGGGACAGTTACGGCGGATACTGCCGTAGCTGTCAAAGAAGCCAAGGCAGGTCGCGTTGAGTACCGTGCTGACCGAACCGGCTGTGTTCATGTCCCCGTTGGGAAGCTGTCTTTCACTGAGGAAGCGCTTGAAGGGAACATCACGGCCATTTCGGACGCCCTTTTGCGTGCTCGCCCGACATCGACCAAGGGCATGTACATGCTGACTGTCACACTCTCCAGCACCATGGGTCCCGGGATCAGGATTGACTCCCGTGACCTTTCGAAGGCTTGAAGCATATGAGACCTGAAAAGCAGCAACTTGTGGCAGATATTCGGACGATGCTTGAGTCGTCCACCTGCTACTTTTTGGTAACGTACAACGGCCTCACGGCGGCTGATTTCGAGAGCTTTCGTATCGATCTCGCCGAGGCTGAGGGTGAGTGCCATGTCGTTCCGAACCGGCTCTTCAAACGGGCCGCCGCGGACACTGGCGCGGAGCTTCCCGCAGATGCGCTTGTCGGCGACAGCGCTCTCGTGGCTGCGCTTGGAGACCCGATCGCGGTTGCCCGTGTAATCCGCAAGTTCGGGAGAGCGCATAAGGATGTAGGCTTCAAACTGGCGGTTCTCGAGGGCGCCGTATGCTCTTCTGAAGAGGCAGCGGAGCTTGCGGATCTGCCGAGCCGTGAAGTGCTGCTGGCACAGTTCCTGGGCCTCTTGCAGGCTCCGATGGGACAGCTTGTCAGTGTGCTGAACGCAAAAGTGTCCAGCATTGCCTATGTGTTGAGCTCTTATCTAGACAAACAAGAGAACGAAGCAGCCTAGCTATTATAGATCGCGGAGGAATGACAGCATGTCCGAAGAAACCAAAGTTGAAGTTTCAGAGCAGATGGATGAGTTCATCTCGTACATCGAGAATCTTACCGTTCTTGATTTGTCGAAATTGGTCAAGGCCCTCGAGGAGCGTCTTGGCGTGAGCGCAGCCGCTCCGATGGCGGTTGCCGCAGCTGCCCCGGGCGCTGGGGGTGACGGCGAGGGTGCCGCAGCCGAAGAGCAGAGCGAGTTTGACGTCGTTCTGGTTTCGGTCGGCGAGAAGAAGATTGCCGTGATCAAGGAAGTGCGTGCCATTACCGGCCTGGGGCTGAAGGATGCCAAGGCCATGGTGGACGGCGCTCCCAACGCAATCAAGGAAGGCGCCTCCAAGGAGGAAGCCGAGGAGCTCAAGGGCAAGCTTGAGGACGCTGGCGCTACTGTCGAGTTGAAATGACTCGGCGCGTACGTTTGACATGATACAATCCGGAATCGGAGGCCGGTGTTTTGCCGGCCTCCGATGCCGCGTTTCTGCGGCACGCAGCTGACGCGGCTAGGAACTGTACTCTCTTTCAAGGCAGGAATCAGGATGGGCCAACGCACAAACTTCGGCAAACTTAGGGACGTCCTCGAGGTTCCAGATCTGGTAGGGATCCAGCTGGAATCGTACACCCAGTTTTTGCAGACTGAGGTCGTTCCAGAGGACCGTGCTAATTTGGGGTTCCAGGAGGTCTTCAACGAAGTCTTCCCGATTGAGAGCTTTGACGGGCAGTGCGTCCTGGAGTTTGTCAGCTATGAAATTGGCGAGCCGAAGGCGTCTCTTGTTACCTGCCTCAAAGATGGGGGGATTTTTGCGGCTCCGCTGCACGTGACATTCCGGCTTAAAACGGGTAAAGAGATCAAGGAAGAGCGCGTCTATATGGGGGATATCCCCATCATGACGTACCGTGGATCTTTTGTGATCAACGGGGCCGAACGTGTGATCGTGAGCCAGCTACACCGTTCTCCGGGAATCTGTTTTGAGCGCAGTCGCCATGCCAGCGGGCGGATGCTTTACTCGTTCCGGATCATTCCTGACCATGGTTCATGGTTGGAGGTCCAGTTCGATATCAACGATCTGATCTTCATCTACCTGGACCGTCGTCGCCGTCGTCGTAAGTTCTTGATCAGCACTTTCTTGCGGGCAATTGGCCACGACACAAATCGGGAGCTGCTTGACAGCTTGTACGGCATCGAGGATGTATCGGTTGCCAAGCTGGCCAAAGCCGAAGATGCGTCCCGTTACTTCACGGTTGAGGATATCTTTGATTCCGCAGGAGAGTCCGAAGAGCCCATCGCTCCGGAGCTTGAGCCGATCAACCCTGAGATGCTTGCTGCTCTCCGGGCTGCGAAGATACGCAAAGTCTCGGTGGTGGACACTGGTGAGATGGGCGACTATTTCGTGCGGTGCATCCAGCGGGATCCGACTCGGAATACGGAGGATGCGCTCAAAGAGATTTACCGGCGGTTGCGTCCTGGCGATCCACCTAACGTCAACAACGCGAAGCAGCTTTTCAAACGTCTGTTCTTCGATGTTCGACGCTATGATCTGGGTCTCGTCGGGCGTCATAAGATCAACCAGAAACTGGGGATTGAGATTGATTCGGAGGCCCGGACCCTCACCAAGGAAGATCTGGTTGGCGCTACGGGCTACCTGATGACTTTGCGCAACGGTGAGGGACAGGTCGATGACATCGACCATCTTGGTCGTCGGCGTGTGCGGACGGTCGGGGAGCTTCTCCAGAACCAGTGTCGGATTGGGCTGATGCGGACGGAACGCTTGGTTCGTGAGCGGATGACGCTGCTCGATATGTCAGCCGATGAGATAACCCCAAGCAAACTGGTCAATCCCAAGGCCCTGGCCGGTGTGATCCGGGATTTCTTCGGACGCAACCAGTTGAGCCAGTTCATGGATCAGACGAATTGCTTGGCCGAGCTGACCAACAAGCGCCGCCTGAGCGCATTGGGACCTGGCGGCTTGAGCCGTGAGCGCGCCGGCTTCGAGGTGCGTGATGTTCATTCCAGCCATTACGGCCGCGTATGCCCGATTGAGACGCCTGAGGGGCCGAACATCGGCCTGATTTCATCGCTGGCGCTGTACGCTCGCGTGAACGCATACGGGTTCATAGAGACACCGTACCGAAGGGTCAAGTCGAAGCGGGTGACCAACAGCATTGACTATCTGTCGGCCGACTTGGAGGAGCGCTACGTAATCGCGCAGGCCAACGCTCGACTGGATAAGAAAAGTCACTTCAGCAACCCGACTGTTCTCTCTCGCCATCGCGGAGATTCAGCTGAGCATCCGGCGCAGGAAATTGACTACATGGATGTCTCCCCCAAACAGCTGATCAGCGCTGCTGCCGGGTTGATTCCGTTCCTGGAGCACAATGATGCAAACCGGGCCTTGATGGGGTCCAACATGCAGAGGCAGGCTGTCCCGTTGATGAAGGCGGAAGCGCCTTACGTCGGGACGGGACTGGAGCGGGTTGTGGCGCGCGACTCAAGGGCTGTGGTCACGGCGATCAGGGATGGGATCGTTGCCGCTGCATCCGCGGATTGCGTCGTGACTTCCGCCGACGGCAAACGGCCTGATGAGACCTCCGACCCCGACAGTGTTGTCGAGTACGAGCTGTACAAGTTCATGCGTTCGAACGCCTCGACGCTCATTAGCCAGCGTCCCACCGTCAGGCGGGGGCAGAAGGTGAAAGTTGGGCATGTGATTGCGGACGGGTCGTCAACCGATGGTGGCGAGCTGGCGCTTGGGCGCAATGTCATGGTCGCCTTTATGCCGTGGCGTGGTTACAACTTTGAGGACGCGATCGTGGTCAGCGAGCGGCTTGTGAAAGACGACGTCTACACAAGCATCCATATTGCTGAGTTCGACATCACTGCTCGCGACACCAAGCTTGGCCCGGAGGAAATCACCCGGGACATACCGAACGTTGGTGAGGATGCACTCCGGAACCTTGACTCAGAGGGTGTCATCCGGATCGGTGCCGAGGTCTGCTCCGGAGATATCCTGGTTGGCAAGATTACGCCCCGAAGTGAGACCGAGTTGGCTCCGGAAGAGCGGCTCCTCAGGGCGATCTTTGGTGAAAAGGCCGCTGATGTCAAGGACAGTTCTCTGTATGTCCCCAGTGGGACGTCCGGGATTGTCATGGATGTCCGCATTGAGCGACGCTTTGATCCGACCAAAGAGAAGATGAGCAAAGCTGATCTGAAACGGAAGGTCAAGGACGCGGATGCTTCCTACAAGACCCAGCTGAGTGAAATTCTCGACGATTTGGCGGACAAGCTCGCCGATTACCTGCTGGGAGCAAAGCTGCCGGTCGATATCGTCAAGGGCGAGGCGGCTGGCAGCGGCGAGATCATCCCTGCTGACCGGAAGATCACCAAGGTGATGCTGAAGCGTTTGGCCCAGAACTACGATTCGTTTGTGATGCCGGCCGGCCCGGCAAAAGACCAGATCGACGAGGTCGTTAAGGGATTCAAGCTTCGTGTGCGGGACATTGAGCTTCGCCGTGATGAGATTACGGAGCGTTTGGAGGCGGGCGATGGAACGGATCCCGGTATCATCAAGGGAGTCAAGGTCTATGTGGCCAGCAAGCGGCGTATCTCCGTTGGCGACAAGATGGCCGGACGCCATGGGAACAAGGGAATCGTTGCCCGGATCGTCCCGATTGAGGATCTCCCGTTCATGGCTGACGGGACACCTGTTGATATTGTGTTGAATCCGCTCGGCGTACCAAGTCGTATGAATGTCGGGCAGGTGCTTGAGACGCATCTGGGCTGGGCCATGAGCGTCTTGGGGATGACCGCGGCGACACCCGTGTTTGACGGCATTCCCGAATCGAAGGTCCATGAGCTTCTCGAGGAAGCACGTGCTGCCAAAGTAAGCGAGAGATCCTGGGAAGTTGCCGAAGATGGCCGTGTGATCGACGAGGCCGGGCGTGACCGGAGCCACGAGTTTGTCGACGTGGACGGGAAGACCAGACTCTTCGATGGCCGCAGCGGCGAACAGTTTGCGCAGCGCGTCATGATCGGGCAGATCTACATGCTCAAGCTTGATCACTTGGTCGTCAACAAGATCCATTCCCGAGCCGTCGGACCGTATTCCCTGGTCACTCAGCAGCCTTTGGGAGGAAAAGCGCAGCACGGGGGGCAGCGTTTCGGCGAGATGGAAGTGTGGGCCCTCGAGGCCTATGGCGCCGCCCACACTCTGCAGGAGATGCTGACGGTAAAGAGTGATGATGTCAATGGACGCACGAAGATCTACGAAGCGATCATGCGTGGTGACAACACCTTGGAGGCCGGAATTCCCGAGTCCTTCAACGTGCTGATGAAAGAGATGCAGAGCCTGTGTCTCGACGTTCGAGTGAGGCGGAGCCGGAGCCTTGATGGGTGAGGACGTGCCGTGCTCATCGCCTTGTCTGCGAGCAACAAAGTGGCTTGAGATCTTGGCCAAGATCTGAACAATAGGAGGGCTGTTTCTTTGGATAACAGCACGCTGAAACAGGTTCTGGGAATCGACGAAGCTGACGACGCCAACTGCGTGACGATCGGGATTGCTTCGCCGGAAGTGATCCGCTCCTGGAGTCGTGGCGAAGTCAAGAATCCTGAGACCATCAACTACCGTTCCTTCAAACCGGAAAAGGGCGGTCTCTTCTGTGAACGTATCTTTGGGCCGACCAGGGATTGGGAGTGCAACTGCGGGAAGTACAAGCGCATCAAGCACAAGGGTATTGTGTGTGATCGTTGTGGTGTTGAGGTAACGCAGTCTCGAGTGCGCCGGGAACGGATGGGGCATATCGAGCTTGCCGTTCCGGTTTCGCACGTTTGGTTCTTCAAATGCATGCCTAGTCGAATCGGTCTGATGCTCGATATGACAGCCCGTTCGCTCGAGCGGGTGACGTACTACGAGGACTGGATCGTGACGGATCCGGGCGATACGCCTCTTGAGTACAAGATGCTGCTATCGGATGAGCAGTACCGTGAAGCACGGGAGATGTATGGGGATGCTTTTGAGGCGAACATGGGGGCAGAGGCCATTCAGATGCTCCTCGCCCACACTGATCTCCCGAAGTTGGCTGTGGAGCTCACCGAAGCCATGCAGGCAACGAAGAGCAAGGCCAACCGCAAGAAGATCGCCAAGCGCATGCGTTTGGTTGAGGGGTTCCACGGCGACAAAATGGATCCGGGGTGGATGGTCCTGACCGTTCTTCCCGTCATTCCCCCTGATCTACGCCCCTTGGTTCCACTTGAGGGCGGCCGGTTTGCGACGTCTGATCTGAACGATCTCTATCGGCGCGTGATCAATCGGAACAACCGACTCAAGAATCTACTGCAGTTGCGAACCCCTGAGGTTATCATTAGGAATGAGAAGCGGATGCTTCAGGAAGCCGTCGATGCCCTGATGGACAACGGGCGGCATGGACGTCCGGTGACCGGCACGGGCAATCGGCCTCTGAAGTCGCTGAGCGACATGCTGAAGGGCAAACAGGGGCGCTTCCGCCAGAATCTGTTGGGTAAGCGCGTTGATTACTCAGGGCGATCTGTGATTGTCGTGGGGCCGGAGCTGCGCCTCCATCAGTGTGGACTGCCCAAGGCAATGGCCCTCGTTCTGTTTGAGCCATTTATCATGCGGCGTCTCAAGGAACGGGGCTATGTGCATACGGTTCGCAGTGCTAAGAAGATGATCGAGCGTCGTGCTCCGGTTGTCTGGGACGTACTCGATGAGGTGATCAAAGGTCACCCAATCATGTTGAACCGTGCCCCTACTTTGCATCGGTTGAGTATCCAGGCGTTTGACCCGATCTTGATCGAAGGGCAGGCAATCCAACTGCATCCTTTGGTCTGTAAGGCCTACAATGCGGACTTTGATGGTGACCAGATGGCCGTCCACATCCCGCTGTCTAACGAGGCTCAGCTTGAGACCAAGCTGTTGATGTTGGCCCCCAACAACATTTTCTCGCCCGCAAATGGGGCCCCGGTGACTGTTCCTACCCAGGACATTACTCTGGGCAGTTACTATCTCACCTACGAGTCGGCTCAGCGACGAGAACTGCGCAAGAAAGGCGAGGAGCGCCCCCGGAAGGCGTTCTCAGACTACTTCGAGGTCCTGCGCGCTCTTGATGCCGATGCCATCCACATCCATGAGTTCTTCCGGTACCGTAACCCTGACCATGGCACGAGCACGGTCTGGGGCAACTCCCGGAACCGCTTCATTGAGACGACGGCCGGACGCTGCATCTTCAACGAGATCTGGCCCGACGATATGGGATTCCACAACGATGTCGTTGGACAGAAGAAGCTTGGGAAGTTGGTCAAGGAGTGCTATGGCGCTGTTGGGCGTGAGCGACTGATTCAGGCGCTCGATGATCTCAAGGATCTCGGTTACGAGTATGCCACCAGAGCCGGGTTCTCGATCGGGATCACGGACATGATCATCCCGGAAGGGAAGGCGAAGCGCGTGGGCGAGGCCCAGGAGCTGGTGAACGAGGTCTCCCACCAGCGGGAGCAGGGCGTCATCACTGAGCTGGAACGCTACAACAAGTGCGTCGATATCTGGACCCAAGCCAACAACGACCTTGCAGGCGTCCTCTTCGAGACTCTGGAGCAGAACGCCGGACAGGAGGAGATCAACCCCGTGTTCGCGATGCTCGATTCCGGGGCTCGGGGTAGTAAGGACCAGATCAGGCAGCTTGCCGGAATGCGCGGCTTGATGGCCAAGCCCTCAGGCGAGATCATCGAACGGCCCATTCTCGCGAACTTCCGTGAAGGCCTGTCTGTCTTGGAGTACTTTATCAGTTCGCACGGTGCCCGGAAGGGGCTGGCAGATACAGCCCTCAAGACCGCCGATTCAGGGTACATGACCCGTAAGCTCGTCGACGTTGCTCATGATGTGATCTGCGTCGAGGAGGACTGCGGGACAGTCAACGGAATCTGGGTTCGTGCTATCAGAGAAGGCGATGAGGACATGGTGCCGCTGGTGGACCGCATTGTGGGCCGCTACAGCGTGGATGATATCCATGACCCGCTTGCCACTGATGCTGAGGAGTCCCTGATCGTGGGGGCTGGTGAGGAAGTCACACCTGAAGTGGCCCTGCGCATTGTCGATGTGGGCGTTGAGCGTGTGCACATCCGGTCGGTACTGACGTGTGAGAGTGAGGAAGGGATCTGCAGCACGTGCTACGGCCGGAACCTGGCCACCGGTGAACTCCCCCACGAGGGGGATGCCTTGGGCATCATCGCCGCTCAGTCGATTGGGGAGCCTGGCACGCAGCTGACTATGCGTACCTTCCACTACGGCGGGACCGCTTCGGCTTCCTTCAGGCAGCCGGTCATCAAGGCTCGTGTGGGCGGCATTTTGCGTCTGGAAGAGGTCCGCTGTGTCGAGCAGAAAGACGGCAGCTTTGTTGTTCTCAACCGGAACGGGTTCGCCGTTTTGGAGAAAGAAGAAGACGGCGAGCTTATTGAGGTCGAACGTCATGAATTGATCCCGGGTGCTGTCATTTCGACACCCGAGGGTGGGACTGTGTCGATCGACGAGATTTTTGTCCGTTGGGACCCCTACCATATCCCGATTATCACAAAGACCTCCGGGCATCTGGAGTACCGTGATCTGATCGAAGGTGTGACCATGAAGCGGGAGGTGACCGGGAGCGGCACTGAGGAAGTGACCGTGCTTGAGCACCGTGAAGATCTGCACCCGCAGTTGGTGATTTGCGATGCCGCAGGCGAAGCCTTGGATCACTACAGCTTGCCTGCGGGCGCCTACATCATGGTGGACGAGGGACAGGAAGTGAGCGCGAGTGATACACTCGCCAGAACTCCCCGTCAGAGCGTCCGCACGAAAGACATTACCGGTGGTCTGCCCCGCGTGGCCGAGCTTTTCGAGGCGCGTCGCCCCAAAGAAGCCGCCGAGATTGCCCGCATTGACGGTATCGTTGAGCTTGGCAACATTGTGCGCGGCAAGCGAACTGTGATGATCCGTGATCCCGAGAATGATCAGGTCGAAGAACACACGATCCCTGCCGGGAAGCGGGTTGTCGTCTTCAACGGTGACTTCGTCCGTAAGGGGCAACCGTTGACGGATGGTGCCGTTGTCCCGCACGAGATTCTGGAGGTGTGTGGGCCGCAGGATCTCCAGGAGTACCTGGTGAACGAAGTGCAGGAAGTGTACCGGCTCCAGGGCGTGGAGATCAACGATAAACACATTGAAATCATCGTCCGGCAGATGATGCGGAAGGTCCGTATCACGGAGCCTGGCACGACGGGCTTTCTTTTCGGGGAGTCTGTCGATCGGAGGCAGTTCCTTGACGAGAATATGCGCGTTCTTGCCGAAGGCGGACAGCCGGCTGAGGCCCAGCCGATTCTCCTCGGCATCACGAAGGCTTCTCTGGAGACGGAGAGTTTCATCTCGGCTGCTTCGTTCCAGGACACCACACGGGTCCTGACTGAGGCCGCCACTCTGGGGCGCGTCGATTTCCTCCGAGGATTCAAAGAGAACGTCATCATGGGGCAACTGATTCCTGCGGGAACAGGTTACCGGAAGTTGACGAATGTTGTGTTGGAGAAGGCCGCGCCTCCGGAGCCTTCAGTGGAAGAGGCCAATGCTGCTCTCGAGGCCGAGGAATTGGCTGGCGCCAAGACCGGGAAGAGCGCGGCAGACAAGACTGCCGAAGCCCGTCGTCTGTTGGACCTCTGATTTGCCTCGTCCGTGGATGGTGCCTCCGTTGAGAGTTGCCTGTCGACTGTGCCTTTCTTCGAACGTACACGGAGCGCAGTCGAGTGAGCATTTGCAATACGAGGGCGAGAGGCTAAATTTCTGGTCTTTGCCCGTAGAATAAGGAAGTACATATGCCGACCATCAACCAACTCGTCAGGAAGGGCCGCAAGCCGAAGGCGACGAAGAGTCGCGTTCGGTCACTGGCACGATGCCCGCAGCGGCGAGGCGTTTGCCTGCAGGTGACGACGCGTACGCCGAAGAAGCCGAACTCCGCTCTGCGGAAAATCGCGCGTGTTCGCCTGACCAATGGTCAGGAAGTTACCGCCTACATCGGTGGCGAAGGACACAACCTTCAGGAGCACAGCGTGGTTCTGGTGCGTGGTGGCCGTGTTCGTGATCTCCCTGGCGTTCGTTACCACGTTGTCCGCGGTACGTTGGACTCCTTGGGAGTTGATGCTCGGCGCCGTGGACGTTCTAAGTATGGCGCGAAGCGCCCGAAGTAGGTGAGAGGAACTCCCAGCCACTTCAACGGATTATCTTAACCCTCGAGATGCTGCCAGCAGCAGTCATCGATGACGACCTGCTGGCAGTCGCTTTTTTGTCTGGGAGCTTCCCCGGAACGCATCACCGAATAGAGGTCTGGAAGACACAATGAGAAGAAGACGAGCAGAGAAGCGTCAGTTGACCCCGGATGTTCGCCACAACAGTGAACTGGTGGCGCGAATGATCAACACGATCATGGAGCGTGGCAAGAAGTCTGTGGCGCAGGGGATTGTTTACGGGGCGTTTGACCAGATCAAAGACAAGATGAAGGACGTCGAGCCTTTGGAGGTCTTTCTGCAGGCTCTGGAGAACGTGAAGCCGCGCTTGGAAGTCAAGAGCCGCCGCGTCGGTGGCGCCACGTACCAAGTGCCTCTCGAAGTGCCTACCGACCGCCAGGTGGCTGTCGCGATGCGCTGGATCTGCGGCTATGCCCGTGGCCGGAAGGGGCAGCCGATGGCTCGGGCGCTCGCTTCTGAGCTGATGGATGCGTACGACAATACCGGTAGTGCCATCAAGAAGCGTGATGACACGCATAAGATGGCAGCTGCGAATAAGGCTTTCGCCCATTACCGGTGGTAGCCGGAATGATGTAGCAGCGTTTGCCGCCCTCCGGCCGATCGCGATCATAGCGAGACCGGGGAACGGAAGCGAGTGACAGTGTAAGACGGCAAGGTGCTGTGATGGTTGGAGTCGCTGTAAAAAGGAGCAAGACTGACGTGCCATACGCACGCCACGCTCCTTTGGAGCGGGTCCGAAATATCGGCATCATGGCTCACATTGATGCGGGGAAGACGACGCTCACCGAGCGTGTGCTTTATTACACCGGGGTGAACTACCAGATGGGTGAGGTGCATGAGGGCACCACCACCATGGACTGGATGGTTCAGGAGCGGGAGCGCGGAATCACCATTACCAGCGCCGCGACGACATGCTCCTTCGGGGAGCATCGTGTCAACATAATCGACACACCCGGGCATGTGGACTTCACTGCCGAGGTGGAGCGCTCGTTGCGTGTGTTGGATGGAGCCGTTGCTGTTTTCTGTGGCGTGGGCGGTGTTCAAGCGCAGTCTGAGACCGTTTGGCGCCAAGCCAGGAAGCATGGAATACCCGTTGTGGCTTTTGTGAATAAGATGGATCGGGTAGGCGCTGACTTCCAAGCTGTGGTGGCCCAGATCCGTGATGACTTGGGGGCGACTCCTGTGCCGGTTCAGGTTCCTTTTGGGCAGGAGAATGAGTTCTGCGGTGTCGTTGACCTGCTGAAGAACGAAGCGATCCGTTTTGATGAAGCTGATTTCGGGGTGACAATGCACCGCGTTGCGATTCCGACTCACCTGCAAGAGGCGGCTACTGAAGGACGCGCTTTCCTCGTGGAGTGTCTGGCGGAGGTCGACGATGTCATCATGGAGTACTACCTGGCAGACGTCGAACCATCGGTTGGTGAGCTCCAACGGGCACTGCGGGACGCGACATTGGCCGCGGAGATAGTCCCGGTTACCTGTGGGAGTGCTTTCCGAAACAAGGGCGTCCAGCCGTTACTTCAGGCCGTGGTCGACTACTTGCCGAGTCCGCTGGATATCTGTGACATTGTGGGGGTTGAGACCGGATCTGGCCAGGCCGTACGTCGCCATGTGGGTGATGACGAGCCTTTCTCAGCTTTTGTCTTCAAGGTCACGAATGACCGGTACGCCGGGAAGCTTGCGTTTTTCCGTGTCTATTCGGGGACTGCTGAGAAGGGGATGCCGATAGTGAATCCTCGAACGGGGGGAAGGGCGCGACTTGGGCGGCTTCTTCAGGTTCATGCCAATCACCGGGAGGATTGCGCGGCAATCTTCAGTGGCGACATCGCTGCGGCCGTTGGCCTTGACGATGTTGCCACTGGTGACACGCTGTGTTGCCTCGAGCGCCCGATTGAGCTTGAGGGCGTGCTCTTCCCTGAACCTGTTGTCAGCATGGCCGTCGAGCCTGTATCCTCTGGCGACGGTGACTTGCTGGCGAATGCTCTCGCAGCACTCGCCCAGGAGGATCCCACGATAGGCGTTCATACTGATTGCGAGACTGGGCAGAAGCTTGTGTCCGGGATGGGTGAACTCCATCTGGAGATCATCCGGGATCGGCTCCTCCGGGAGTTCAGCCTCCGAATCAACGTTGGCAAACCGCAGGTTGCCTACCGTGAAACCGTCACGCGTGATGGTGCTGGGGAAGCGGAATTCGCACGGCAGGCGGGGGGGATTGGGCAGTACGCGCATGTTACTGTGGAGGTCCTCATGCGAGGGAAGGGCCATGGTGTGACCGTCTCGACGGACGCTGTGAATAATCGTCTTCCTGCGGACTTCTGTGAGGCGCTGCGGACCGGTCTGCTCGAAGCGGCCGGAACAGGAGTGCTCGCGGGGTTCCCGTTGACGGACCTGCATCTGGGCGTTACCGACTGCATCTACCGCCCCACGGAGTCGACTGAGGCCACTTTCAGGATTGCTGGTGCGATGGCACTGCGCAAAGCTGTGGAACAGAGCAGCGCTGTCGTGCTTGAGCCCATTATGATGACCGAGATCACGACCCCGTGTGACTTCCTGGGCGACATTATCGCCGACCTTGGGAGTCGTCGGGGGCAGATCACTGAGATCGATACTCGCAATGGGGATGAAGCCCGAGTTCTCGGGCATGTTCCCTTGGCGTCGCTTTTCGGATATGCGACGGCGCTGCGCTCGTTGACGAAGGGGCGCGCGTGCTTTTCCGCCGAACCGTGCCATTTCGAACCGGTGCCGGCGGCCATTCAAGATGAGATTCTTAAGAAGGTGTGAACATGGCAAACAGGCAGGCAATTCGGATCAGGCTACAAGCCTTTGACCACGGAATCCTGGACCAGTCTACGAGCGAGATTGTGACCACGGTTCGGCGAACTGGCGCCCAAGTTGCGGGCCCCATTCCGCTTCCTACTCGCATCGAGAGGTTCACCGTGAACCGGTCTCCGTTTGTGAACAAGAAGGCCATGGAGCAGTTTGAGATCCGGACCCACAAGCGGTTGCTGGACATTGTGAATCCTACCGGGAAGACGGTTGATGAGCTGAAGAAGCTCAACCTTCCTGCCGGTGTGGATATCAGCATCAAGATATAGCGGGAGACGCGACTGATGAAGGGCATTATAGGCAAGAAGCTGGGCATGACCCAGGTCTACACGGAAGACGGTCGTTTTGTTCCCGTCACCGTTATCGAAGCGGGGCCCTGTCCCGTCCTTGCTCTGCGGACGGCGGAGAAGAACGGTTACAGCGCGGTGCAGTTGGGCTTTGGTTCTCGGCATCCCAAGAATGCGTCGCGGGCTCTGTTGGGCCATGTGGCGGCTGCCGGTGTGGCCGAAGCTCCCCCC
>Ga0209249_1002017_pt1 | contig 17516 bp, 18 predicted proteins | sample SaaInlV_200m_DNA_4_FD_184653 | JGI IMG/M metagenome (GOLD analysis project Ga0209249, IMG submission 184653) | Marine microbial communities from expanding oxygen minimum zones in the Saanich Inlet - SI037_S3LV_200m_DNA (SPAdes) (version 2) | ecosystem: Environmental > Aquatic > Marine >...
ATGAAGAGAGTCGTCATCATTGCACCAAAGATGAAGAGCAACTTGAAGACGAAGCCCAGCATATCGTAGCGGAGCATCCCACCGAAGACGGCAGTAGACTCTGCTGGGCGCGCAATAGCAACACTCAAGACAAGGATGAAGAGAAGGCCACTCGCAGTGAGCCAGCCTAAATTACGTTTGCTTTCGCTCTTCCAAATAAGGTCAAAAGCGAGAACTAATAATCCCAAGACAAGTAATAAAATTTCGGGAAGAATTGCCATAATCATAGAAGTAGTAAACATTTTATGCACCTCCTAGAATTCGAAGTACATTTTGAATGCCCGATTGCACCATTGGCACCATAATTCCGGGGAAAATACCCAAGCCAATCATTAAGCCGCTCAAGAGAACGAGTGCAACTTTATCGATGGCTTTGATGGGGGTGATATGCCCTTCAAATTCTTTGGGCATTTCGCCAAAAAAGGTGCGGCGGATTGCGAGCATAATATAAGCGGCGGTGATGACAATGGAGATAACCGCGAGAATGGCTACCCAGGGTTTGACTTGCCAAACGCCCATGAAAATGGGGAATTCGGCGACAAAGCCAGAGAAGCCAGGCATACCCATAGAGACGAGACCACCAATAATGAAGGCAAAACCTACCCATGGAAGGGGTTTGATCATGCCCCCCAGTTCAGGGATTTTACGGGTATGCGCTCTGTCGTAGACCATGCCGGTTGCGGCAAAGAAGAGGGCTGTCATGACACCGTGCGAGAACATTTGTACACCTGCGCCAGTCATGCCTTGCTCTGTGAGCGTGGCAAAACCGAGCATAACAAGACCCATATGCGACACAGAGGAAAAACCGATCATATATTTCAGGTCAGTTTGGATCATGGCAATAAATGCGCCGTATACAACATTGACAAGGGCCAACATAAGAATGAGCGGAGCCCAGAATTTTGCACCTTCAGGTAGAAGCATAATACCTACACGAAGTGCGGCAAAAGCGCCTAATTTCATCAATACACCTGCGTGGAACATGGAGACTGCAGTAGGTGCAGCAACGTGCCCATCTGGTGACCAGTTATGAAAAGGCCAGATGCCACCCAAAACTGCGAAGCCCAAGAAGACTGGCAAGAACCAGATTTTCTGGAATTCGGGAGAGAAATTGGCAGTTTCAAGCATGAGCATATCGAAAGTGCCCATACCGCTTTGGAAGTACATTGCCAACGCGCCCAAAAGTGCTACGACGGAGCCAATGAAGAGATAAAGTGTCAGCTTCATGGCGGCGTATTCACGGGTCTTGACCCAGCCCCAAATTGCGATAAGCAAATACATGGGGAATACGGCAATTTCGTAGAAGAAGAAGAGCATGAATAAATCAAGCGCAACAAAAACCCCGAAAACACCACTTGCCAAGAGGAATAAGAAGGCGAAAAATTCGCGAGGACGATCTTCGATGCCCCAAGAAATGATTACGCCTGTGAACATGACCACACCAGTCAAAAGAACAAGGGGTGTGCTGATGCCATCAACACCTAAGTGGAGGCTGATGCCAAATGCGGGCATCCAATCATATTTTTCTATGAATTGGTATCCTGCTAGCGATTGGTCATAAGTCAGATAGACCCACAGCGATAAGAGGAGGGCAAAAACTGCCGTCATCAACGCCATAACGCGGATTTCCGTTTTACGTTCGGCAGGCATCATGAGTATGATGAGCGCCGCCACAATCGGGCTGAAGATAATTACACTAAGTATAGGAAATGTCATTTGTGCACCTCTTAGAACAGTGCCGTTACAGCATTATTGATTACACCCAAAAGCCATGCGGGGGCAATGCCCAGCGAAAGCATAAGTGCCATCAGGGGAAGCATAACAAGAACTTCGCGCAGGTTAATATCACTGATTTTATGGTCGCCGTGCGCCCATTCTTCGTTTAGGGGACCGTGTAATACATTTTTGATTCCCTTAAGAATATAAGCACCTGTGAAAAGCAAACCAATCATACCGGCGGCCGTGAAGCCAGCCATTTCTGCCCATGCGCCCCGTACAACTAGGAACTCAGAGACAAAGCCATTCAAGCCCGGCAAACCGAGTGAAGACATGCTGGCGAAAATCAAGATACCGCCAAAAACGGGAATTAGGGGGAATAATCCGCCATATTTCTTCAAGTCTCGAGTATGTGTTCGCTCGTAAATTACACCAACAAGGAAGAACATTGCGGCGGCAGAAATACCATGGTTGAACATCTGTAAAATTGCACCGTTCATCGCAATATGTGCACTCGCTGTGCCTGGTGCCTTAGCAGCGGCAGCAATGCCGAGAAGTACAAATCCCATGTGATTAACAGAAGAATAAGCCACGAGACGTTTGAAATCCCATTGACCATAAGCCCCGAATGCACCAAAAACAATTGCCATAACAGCCAAGAAAGCCAGCCAGCCAGCAAATTGAGCAGATTCAGCAGGGTAAAGCGGAAGCACCAGACGGATAAATCCGTAAGCACCCAGCTTAAGTAAAACACCAGCCAAAATCATTGAACCAGCCACAGGGGCTTCAGTATGTGCATCGGGCAACCAAGTGTGGAAAGGCCAAACAGGAACTTTGATCGCAAAAGCAACAACAAATGCCCAAAAAGCAACTATTTTCACAGTGGCTACAGGCATTCCCATCACCATACCGCTATTGAGTGCTGTCCAACCTTCGGTGATTGCAGCGATATCATAAGTGCCGAATAAAACACCAAGCAATTGAATGGCAAGCAAGAGACCAAGCGAGCCACCCACTGTATAAATCATGAACTTAAGCGAGGCGTAATTGCGGTTTTCAGAACCCCATTGGTTAATGAGGAAATACATCGGGACAAGACCAATTTCCCAGAAAACGAAGAAAATCAGCAAGTCCATTGACAAGAAAACGCCCAACATGCCCATTTCCAAGAAAAGGAAAAGCATCATATAGGCTTTTACCTTCTCTTTAATATTGAAGGATGCCAAAATCGCGAGCGGGGTTAGCAAAGTGGTTAGCAAAACCATGCTCAAAGAGATGCCGTCAACGCCAATGTGGAAATTAGAGTTGATTGTTGAGTACCAAACATAAGTTTCTTCAAACTGAAAAGTCCCAGCATTCGTTGCATCAAAGTTTGCCCAAAGCACCAAAGTTAAGGCAAAGGGAACCAAAGAAGCAATAAATGCCACCCAGCGGGCTAGTTTATCTTCGCCATTAGGCAAAAAGACAACTAAAATCGCCGCAACTGCGGGGAAGAAAAGAATTATGCTCAGCAAGTGATTATAAAGAAAATCCATTATTCACTCCTATCAGCCTACGCCAGCACCAAATAGTACAGCGCGATAAAGATAATGAAAAGAACGCCCAGCGCAGAAAGCATATATTCTTGAATTCTGCCAGTTTGCACCTTGCGCAATTTACGTCCAAAAATTTGCACTACTTCGGCAGAGCCATCGCCGATAAATTCATTAATAACGGGGGTATCAAATTTCTCACGAATAAATTTACCAATTGCGAAAGAAACTGTCCCGAAAGCGTGCAAGATACCGTCAATTACACCCTGATCCATTTTTGCAACAAAGACTTCTGAAATCCAAGTGGCAGGTTTTACGAAGAGGAAATCGTAAGCCTCATCGAAATAATATTTATTCTCTAGGATGTGATAAATCGGGCGCAAAAGTTTACGGAGCGGGTCGTTCGCACTTGCATTAGGCTTAGTATATGTCCAATAACCGAGTGCCAGCCCCCCAAGAGCTACCGCTAAAGAAGTGATGAGGGGCACCCAGCTAAATTCGATGTGCATCGCCGCTTCTGGAAGGTGAACAGTGTGCCCCACAAAACCGTGGAACCAATTTGACGAAAAATTGCCCAAGATGGGGAAACTTTCGGGAATACCGACCCAGCCAAAACCAAGAGCGAAAACGGAGAGGACAACGAGGGGAGTCGTCATTGTCCAACCAGTCTCATGTGCGTGTTCAGCTTCTGGAGTTCGTGCTTCTCCTAAGAATGTCATCGTGATTTGGCGCATGGTGTAGAAAGCGGTTAAAAATGCAGCAATCGCCAAAACAACAAAGACGGTCATATGACCATGAGCGAAAGCGTCTGCAAAAATCTCATCTTTTGACCAGAACCCTGCTGTTACGAGCGGGAAGCCAGAAAGAGCAAAACCGCCGATGAGAAAAGTCCAGAAAGTGAGAGGCATTTTCTTGGCAAGTCCACCCATATTTCGCATATCTTGAGGGTCAACGCTGTGGTCGCCGGTATGCAAAACGCCGTGCTCCATGCCGTGGATGACCGAGCCAGACCCGAGGAAAAGGAGAGCCTTGAAGAAAGCGTGGGTTACGAGATGGAAAGCCGCGGCAACATAAGCACCGATGCCGATAGCAGCCATCATAAAACCAAGCTGTGAAATGGTTGAATAAGCAAGAACGCCTTTGACATCATTTTGTGCAATCGCAATGGTTGCAGCGAAAAGTGCAGTGAAGGCACCGATGAAAGCAATAATGCTCATCGTAGGCGTAAGGGCGTGTCCATCCCAACCTGCTGAGAAAAGTGGGAAGATACGGATGGTCATATAAACACCAGCCGAAACCATTGTGGCGGCATGTATCATTGCCGAAACAGGGGTAGGACCTTCCATTGCATCAGGAAGCCAGATATGGAGAGGCCACTGCGCTGATTTTCCAACTGCACCAATGAAGAGCAAAAGCCCAATTGCGCCTGCGGCAGAAAGTCCCCAGAAAGCAGGGGTTTCGGCAAGATGATGAAGAACGTCGTGAGAGAAGATAACGTCGTAAGAAAGTGAGCCAGTGGCAGTATATAGAAAAGCCAAGCCCAAAAGCATGAAAACATCACCGATACGGGTGGTGATAAATGCCTTGATACCCGCGTTACGAGCAGATTTCTTAGCGAACCAAAAGCCAATCAGCAAGTAGGAGCATAAGCCCATGATTTCCCAGCCAACAAAGAGGGTCAGCAGGTTGTCAGAAATAACGAGGGTATACATGCCCGCAGCGAAGAGCCCAATGAAAGCAAAGAAACGGGCATACATCGGCTCGACAGAAGGAACAACGTGTTTATGCCCATTTTCTTCAACGGTTGCACCATGTGGGGGCAAACCTTTCTTATCATGATCGCCCTTAGGCTGACCAAAATTATGATAGCCAACTGAATAAAGGAAAATCATAAAAACGGTGATGCCCACAAAGAAAAGTGTCGCAGCCGAAAGAGGATCAATACGCACACCGATTTCTAACCATTCTTCGCCGAGGGGAAGCCATTTTATAGAATCCACAAAGGGATGCTCGCCAAAATGTTCCACGCTCAAAGAGCGGAAGAAAACGGTCATCGCACCAGCCCATGAAAGAGCAGCGGCACTAACACCAACGATATGGCTTAATTTATTGCTCTTATTTGTAAAGAGAATAATAATGAAAAAAGCCAATAGCGGTGGTAGAGGAAGTAACCAAATTATGTTCGTAGTTTCCATATTTTTTTCCTACCACTTCATCAAATCGATGTCTTCTGCCATAACAGTGTTGCGGTTGCGATAGATTGAAATAATCAATGCTAATCCAACGGCTACTTCTGCGGCGGCGACAGCAAAAACGATGATTGCGAAAACTTGACCAGTCACTTCAGCGGGATTGTTATATCGCCAAAATGTGACTAGATTGATATTGACTGCATTTAGCATCAGTTCAATTCCGAGCAAAATGGCGACAGCATTCTTACGTGCCAAAACGCCGAAAAGCCCTATGCTAAAAAGTCCAGCAGATAAAATTAAATACCAGGAAATAGGAATAGAGTTCATTATATTCAGTCTCCTATTCGCTTCTTGCTTCGTTTGCTACATAAACCGCACCAATTAAGGCGGCTAAGAGCAAAACGGAGGCAATTTCAAAGGGCAAAAGATAGGCATCTGGTGTAACCAAAGCTTCACCTAACTTTGCAACCATATCGCCTTCAGGAAGGGCTGGAGCCATATTGCTAAAGCCTGACCAATTTCTCAAAAGCATATAAAGTCCACCAAAAGATAAAAGGCTCAATAAAGCCGCAATAGATTTATTAGCATTTAATGCGGGGCCTCTATCTAAGAGTTCTTTGCGGGTAAGCATAACGGCGAAGATAAATAAAATCGCAATCGCACCGACGTAGACCACGATCTGCACCATCGCCATAAATCCAGCGTTGAGCATGGCATAGAGAGCGGCAATCGCGAAAAGAACCACAATGAGCCAAAACGCCGCGTGAATCATCTTCTTCGTGGTTACAACCATAAAGGCTGAGCCAAGAATGATGGCGGCAAAAATCAGAAAGAGAACTTGCATAGTTGTCATATTATTTTCTCCTCCGCTTAGTGTTGTGCTACTGGCACGGACTTAGCTTCTTCTGCTTCACGTGTTTTACGCTCGTGAGACTTAAGATAAAGCACTGTCATCCAGCCAATAAAGACATTGGATAAGAATAAAGCGGGGACGAGCCAAGCACTATCCAGCAATAAGCGGCCGACCAAAGCAGTCACCATCAATAAGATGAAAGAAAGTGGGGTTAGGAACTTCCAATTGAAGGCGAGCATATGGTCAATACGAATACGTGGAACAGTGTATTTCACCCACATAATCACCCAATAGAAGAAGAGAGCCTTCCCTATAAAGATAAGAGCGCCAACAATTGGGCCTAAATTCTCAAGCCCAAAGAAGCGATGACCACCAAAGAAAAGCAAAGCAATGAAACCGCCAAAGGTGAAAGAGTGGAGCAACTCACCTGCATAGAAAAGGCCAAATTTCATCCCGGTATATTCGGTGTGAAAACCAGCCACAATTTCTGATTCAGCTTCGTTCAAATCGAAGGGAGAGCGTCCCAACTCAGCAATGGCAGAAATCAAGAAAATCAAGAAAGTTAATGGTGCACTAAGGAAAAACACTTGCCACCATTCCTCTTGTGCTTCAACAATGCCAACTGTGCCCATAGAGCCTGCCAAAACAGTGATAACCAAAATAGCGGCAACCATAGGGATTTCGTAAGAAACCATCTGCGCAACAGTGCGGAAGGCGCCCATTGTCGCGTATTTGTTATTCGAAGCCCACCCAGCCATAATCACGGAGAGTGTTCCGATTGATCCCGCAGCAACGAGATAAAGCATCGCTACGTTCAAGTCTACGCCAACCATATTGGGGGCAAAGGGCAAAATAGCCCAGAGCAAAAGCACCGACATCATCGAAAAAATCGGGGCTAAGTTGAATAAAACTACATCCGCGCCGATGGGGGTAATATCTTCTTTAATTAGCAATTTGACAATATCAGCAAAAGGCTGAAAAATGCCAAAAGGACCAATTCGATTTGGTCCCAAGCGGTCTTGAAAGCGTGCTACCACTTTACGTTCAATCCAGACCAAGAAAATATCCAAAACCATCGCGAAAGTGACAAAAAGCAAAATCCCGAGTGCATAAATCAGGACGGTTGCTGTAGCCACTGACATTGACCCACTCGTGAAAGACTCTAAGAGTGAGTTAAACATCGTAGTAATTGGATCGTTCCAAAATTCCATGAGTTACTCCTTACACAGAAAAAAAGCTGAACGGATTTTGCGCCTATTCAGCCTTTCTAATTCATTTGCGGGTATTATGCCCACTCTAGCATACCCTTCTTCCATGCATAAACCAAACCTGCAAGCAAGATAAGGATAAAAATAATTCCTTCAAAAACAGCAAAAAGGGGCAATTGGTTCAAAGAAACTGCCCATGGGAAGAGGAAAACAGTTTCTACATCGAAAACCAGAAAAACCAGCGCAAAAATATAATATTGTGCCTTAAACTGGATCCAGCTGTCACCTACCGTCTCAATACCACATTCGTAAGTGCTTTGCTTAATCGCATTGGGTTTTTTGGGACCCAAAAACGCAGCAATAGCAATCGCGGCAATGGGGATAAATAACCCCACCAGAACAAAAACGCCAACGTAAATCCACGGACTTTCCATAAACACTCCATGTATAAAAAAATAGACTTCACTGAATAGCGGAGAAATTCTACCATAGGGGATTTTTTCATTCCCCTAACCCACGTCTCTATTTCGCATGATGATTGTCATATATATCCAATTGTGAAAATATACACACAATTAAACAGAGAATTCCTCCACCAATAACCCCCATTTTAACAATGAGTTGCTCTTTTTATTTTATAAGGATGAAAAGCCGCACCGCGCTTATTTTGGGCTTGCTTACTGTCTACGAATACCCCTTTTTGTTAGTATATTTCTATATTAAAATCTTGCCCCCCCCCTATTACCAACCCAATCATCTCCCCCAAAAAAGTATCTGCTCTTGACCTTATCGGAACATTCTGCACTGTGGTTACCCAAAATGTCATTTTTAATATTCATCACGGTGGCTCAAAACTGGATTAGTATAAGGAAACAATACAGTAAGAATCTCGAGTATTTCATCTGGGCAATCATATTCTGCCTGCTGGATAATTTCTCGCGGAGTATCGGCACCAATCAAAAATCTCGCAATTAGCGCATCCCCTTGAACTTGATAATCTCCTGAACTTTCTAGAAGAAGGTTGATTTTCGATTGCAGTATTTCTATAGTAACTTGCTCTGCTCCTATATCCAAAGAAAGACTCCCATGCCAATCTTTCAGGTATGACTTACGGATCCGCTTCTCCAGCACGGGTAAGAGCTTCCTCAGCGCACTTTCCAGACTGATAATTTTTACTCGCCAGCCTGAATTTGAAAAATAGCGATCTTCAACAACCACAACTTCAAGCCGAAGAAGTCCTAAAATGGGATGAGCTTCAGGCAGCGTAAAAAACGCAAGGGTCTTATATTCCCCTTTGTGGAACAAGTCCATCATTATAGATATGCCAATTTTCGGGTCGCCTGTTCCTTCATGGCAGACAAGTGCTTTTCTCTCTTCATCGAAGCGTGCTCTCACATAACCAGCTAATTTCCCATCAGCATCAAACCAGCCATAAAGACCTATCTCTGAATCGATAAACTCATACGTTGGCCGCACAGCTGTTCCGCTGAAAGATGAGTAATCTCGGTTATATAACTCACTGCTTTCTTCAAGGTTTTTCTGTTCAAGAAGTTGATATTCAGGAGGAGTGCCATAATCAGGAAAACCATCTGGCTTCAACAAATAGGTCACATAATTCCATGCACGCCCATACCCAAACTTGACATAATGTTTTCCACGCAAAACACTCAGGTCATAACCAAGCTCTTTCATAGCAACAAAAGATGACTTTGCAGCCTGAGCCATTATTCCCTGCTTTCGGTAGTCTTCTTGCGTGATGACAGCACCGATGCCCCCTACTTTTAGAAGAACACCATCCACCCGCATTTGATAACCCCAGACACCCCAATGATGGATAAGTTTATCCCCATCCCAAACAAGTTGACAGGCTGCATAATCGTAATGACAATGAGAAAGGTATTCATCTTCAATCTCTTTAACGTATTCTCCGTTGGCATAGGTATCAGAAACCATCTGAGCTACATCTCGCAAATCTTTTTCAGGATAGATAGGGGCAATTTTAAACATAATTAGTCAATCTCCTTTTAGGCACTCGATGATACTGAACATTTCTTTCCGTTTTTAATCCAATATGCAACATATCACCCTGCCCAATAATTTTTTGAAGCGAAATAGCATCATCCATACTAAGCGGACGCAAAATTAATCGTGCTCTTTCTATAGTTGGGATTTTAGACATGTTTTTTCCTATTCTTCGAAGTGAATATTTTACTGTGCAGAAATAAAAAGGGTAATAGTAAAATATGACTGTTAAATATCTACCCAAAAATGCAACGCACTATAAAATCACGCTACACTTCATGTCTATCTTACACCTTCCAGCTTCTTACTTCTTAACCTTTTTCCAAAGAAATTTAAAAACATCATCTACAAAAGGAAAGCCAAGCAATGCGCCCAAAAATGAGCCGAGTGCACCCCATTTCTTTGCTGGGTCTGTAGACAAAATGCCAAAAAGTTTCTTAACTTCAATTTCTATTATTTGCGCCGAAAGAGCACGACGCAGCTCTTCACCCCCTTCCTTGGGTATATAACGCAAATAAAGCCAAACCGTGCCCCTATGCTCACCATCATTGAGTGCACTGATGCTCCAATAAAAAGTGACTGATTCCCCCGGTAAGAGCGGTTCGCTAATTATTTCAGATGGCAAAATTTGCAATCCTGCCATATCTAAGCGCGATTCGGCGATAATGGTGTGAGTTGTATATAAATCTTCAACTTCTATCCTCTCTCCCCTCACTTCATGCCCTTCTACCTCAGCAGTGGGTGTGATATTCCCTAAATCGTCCACTTCGAGGGTCAGGCGAATAATATCTGAATCGCCAGCACGAATTTGGGGAGGGAACTCTAGCGTCAGCCTACGATGTTCAATGCTAGGAACAGGCATTGGTAAATTTTCAGCACTCACGCTCAATGCTTGAGTCTGCATCGCCTCCTCAGCAGATGAAGGTTCAGCCTCGTCTGGGGAAGAACCACAAGCCGAAAGAAAAATCAAAAGTCCCAATCCTAAGAAAAGATAAGAAAGAAAATTTCTCATATTGCTCTCCAAATAAAGGATATTGGTAACTCCATATCAGCTGGTGGAAGGGGCAAAACACGGCTCTCGACCAAAGTAGGCAAAAAAGCCCAAAGGAGCACAGCAAGTGAAAATAATAAAAGCAGTAGAGCAAGTATTAAGCGTATTTTTTTCATAAATTTATTATACAAGACTTTCGCTCAAGCACCAAAAATCACGATACCTTGCAGAAAACTTATCGCGCTTTTTTGCATATTTTTAATAAAATTGTATTTTTTTGTGTTAGAATTATCTCGTAAATACATTTGCATATTGCCCAGGGGCACACCCAGTTGTCAAGGTATAAGCTATACGCTTTCCTTGGCATTTTTTGTTTCTAGGGCAAAATAATAAGGAGAATAAAATGACACAAGAGCACCCCCCTGAACCATTTAGAATAAAAATGGTAGAACCAATCAAGTTAATTGATAAAGAAGCCCGTGAAAAAGCCCTCGAGGAAGCTGGCTATAACGTCTTTGCCCTGAAAGCCGAAGATATTTTTATAGATATGCTAACTGATTCGGGGACAGGCGCAATGAGCAAGCACCAATGGGCAGCAATGATGCTGGGCGATGAAAGCTACGCCGGCGCACGCTCTTATTTTAGGCTTGCTGAGGCCGTAGATGCAATTTTCGGATTTCAACATTGGCTACCCACCCACCAAGGACGCGCTGCCGAGGGAATTTTGAGCACATTGCTCGTCAAAGAGGGAAATTATGTCCCCAATAATATGCACTTCGATACCACCGATGCCAATATTCGCTCACGAGGAGGGCGTCCTGTTAATTTAGTCATTGATGAGGCCTATGATCCTAGTAATTTGCATCCATTTAAAGGAAATATGAATATAGCAAAGCTAAAAGCCTTCATTGAAGAAACTGGTGTGGAAAATATCCCCTTTGGGATGATGACCGTGACCAATAACGCTGGTGGTGGTCAACCTGTTTCAATGGAAAATATGCGCGCAGTAGCTGCCGTATATAAGTCCTACAACATCCCCTTCTTTATAGATGCCGCCCGCTATGCTGAAAATGCTTACTTCGTAAAAATGCGTGAAGAAGGTTATGCCGACAAAAACCCCACAGAAATCACCAAAGAACTCTTTGCTCTCGCCGATGGCATGACCATGTCTGCTAAAAAAGATGCAATTGTTAATATTGGTGGCTTGCTCTGTATCAACGATGAAGATCTTTTCCAAAATGCACGCAACGAATTGATTATGCGTGAAGGCTTCCCCACTTATGGTGGCTTAGCAGGGCGCGACCTCGATGCAATGGCTGTCGGGCTACGCGAAGGCTTAGAGGAAGATTATCTACGCTCACGCTTAGGGCAAACGGCTTATTTGAACGAAAGATTACTCGAAGTTGGTGTCCCTGTGATTCAACCTGCAGGTGGTCATGCGATTTATCTCGATGCTGGCGCCCTATTGCCCCACATCCCCCACGCTGAATTTCCTGACCAAGCACTAGTCGTAGAACTCTACCGCGAGGGTGGCATTCGTGGCGTAGAGCTTGGTTCGGTCATGTTCTCCTACGAAGACCCTGACACAGGTGAGATGGTTTATCCCGATTTAGAGTTGGTGCGTTTGGCTATTCCCCGCCGTACCTATACGCAGTCCCATCTCGATTATATTGTCGAGACGGTTAAGAAAATCATCGCTCGTAAAGATGAGATTAAGGGCTATAAATTTACTTATGCACCACAATTCTTAAAGCATTTTACGGCAAGGTTTGAGATGCTCTAAAAAAAGCTTTTTTAACACAGAAAACACATACCCATCAACATGAAAAAAGGTGACAGTCATATTTAACTTGGCTGTCACCTTTTTTCGTATTATGTCTTTCTAGCTTTCTCTATTTATTAGAAAAATATTCCTTCATTGGATTAAAATAAGCGTCTACCCAGCCCTGCTTATATTGCATGCCATGCTCAGGGAGTTCAGAATGACGAAACGTTATTCTCGTTCCTTCACTTTCTTCTTCAAAGAAAATCTCCAAAAGCGAATCTTTTTCCCCTTCTGCAAACTCATTCGTTCGCCAATGCTGAATAATTCGCTTAGAAGCCTCCAGCACAAGATTTATCCCTTGTATATATCCATCCCATGCTTCAAAGGCGCCCCCAACTTCTCTTGAAGTTGTCGCAAGACCACCCGTCATTTCTGAATGCTTTGCAGAGTCCAGCCATGCATTATAAACTTCTTCAGGAGAAGCTGGAATCAAATCAGATATTTCGAAATTCACCATTTTTTTCCTTAACAGACCCATCAGGCTAACTGTCTGTGTATCTTTCAACCTATTCTTTATATTCAGACCTATTTTATCATATTTCATTCCGAAATCATGACCTTATATAAAAAAGCATATCTCCCTTTCGACGCAAACACCCACACAAAGAAGCTAATTATCATCTTCACAATCTACGGTGGTTACAAAAAGGACCTATCTAACTTCTGGTATTGAAGAATATTTCTCCAATTTTATGATTTGGAAAATAAAAAAACCTACCTGGTCTTTAAGACCAGGTAGGTTTTGCTCGTTAAATATCTTCTTTCTTTTTAGAGGCTATCTAACCATTCAATCGTTACCTTGAAAACCTCAGCATATTCTGGCTCATTATGGGTTTCGTGATAGAAACCATCCCATATTTTTAGAGCAGCTCTTTCACCAACTTTCTCGGCAAATTCTTCGCTTCCCTTGGCAGAGGTAATTTTATCCTCACTGCCATGCACCAACAAAAGCGGCATGGGGAACTCTGCGGCATTTTCTAATGCCCAAAACCCAGATTCATACATCCCCACAAAGAGCCGGGCTGAGATTTTGTCGTGAACAAGAGAATCTTCTTCGTAGGCACGCACCACTTCTGGGTCACGTGAAAGGCTGGTTGTTTCTAACCCTGAAGCCTGGATAAAGGATGGATAAATTTTATCCATCAATTTGCCTAAGAAAACCTGAATTGCTGGTGGCTCAAAGGCTAATTTAATCCACGGGCTAGTAGAGATTATGCCCTTAATATCTGGCTTGCGTCTCAACGCATAATTGAGCACAAGATTACCGCCCATACTATGCCCATATAAAATACGTGGCACATCAGGGTAATCTTCCTCAATTTCTGCCAGAAAAACTTCTATATCATCTAGCAAAGCTTCGTAGGTGGGAGTATGCCCGCGTGCGCCTTCTGATTGCCCATGCCCTCGATGGTCAAAGCCAACGAAGGTATAACCAGCATCGTTCAATGCTGCGGCAAGATGTGCATAGCGCTCAATATGTTCACCATGCCCATGCACCATACATATAATAGCTTTTGGAGGGTTTGGGGAAGGAAAGGCATGCGCAAAAAGATTCAAGCCATCAACACTTTTAAAACGCCATTTGATTCTACTTTGATTTTCTTCACTCATGATTATTCTCCAACTATGATTTTAAATTCGCAATTTGTAGCACCCGTTGCCCGACAAGAGCTTTCTTCAATTACGGCATCTTTTGATGTTGCCCAGTAAATTGCTTCTCGAATCAGCCCATGCGTAATATGGCAAATTGGCTCGTCGTCATGTTGGTTGTGGGTCGTTGGGCTGGTGTTATCGGCAAGAAGCAAGTTGAGGTCAAGGGTGTGAACGCTCATTTCATCCGCTTCTGTATCTAATAAGCGAGTAAGAAGCTCTAAGACATTTTTTCGGCGTATCGTCTCAGGTAATCCACGTAAAAGTTTAGCTTGTACTTTTTCTTTAAATGAGGCTGTTTCAAGCAATTTCCCCCATAGTTTACGCCCAATTCGTTGCAAAATACCACGTGCGCCGCGCCCATAATAAGCACGAATGGCTTGCTGTAATCCAGCGTAAGATTCTGCCGCTTCTTCCTCATTCATTTTTGCAAGATTATCGTCCTCTGCCCACTCTTTAGGAAGCTTTGATTTATTCAATACTATGGGCAAGTTTTTTTTACCAATCTCAGCTGCGGTAATAGCTACAAGGTTTTCGAGTATTTTTACAGAAAATTTCGCTTTTTTATTGGTCATTATTCTTCCTCGCCAACTTCAAAGCGACAATATTCATCACCCTTTGCCATACAATGCGTTTCTGTAATCTCGTAGCTTTTCCCTGTTGCCCACTCAATAGCTTCTCCTAATGATCCAAGATATAGATAACAAATTTCTTTGTCGCTTTTACGGCTATGACAAATTGCACAAGAAGATTCTATATAAGCAATTTTTTCATCTTCCTCTTCTACCCAAGCCTCTACCTGTGAATTTGTTTTTTTCAGAGCATTTGCCATGCTGTTTAAAATAAATTTAATGCGTTGTTTTTGTGGTAAAAGTTTCAAAGCAGCACCAGCAACGCCAAGCAGTGCTGGCTGTTCGTTGATGGCGTATTGGAAGGATGCTTTTCCGATTCTCTTTAGCATGCCACGCCCACCGCGCCCATAAAATTCCTCTATGGCTTGGTTAAATTGAGCATATTCTGTCGCTTTAATAGCAGGTTCAAGATTATCTGGAGGCAAGTTGTTCGCAAAACTGCCCAAGTCACTTAAGCGCAAAACAGCATTTAAGCCATTTTTCCCCATCACCTCTTCGGCTGCTGCTAAGGCTTGTCTTACTATGGTGTTAACGATCACAGCATCTTCACGGTGTGTCATTTTAGCTCCTTTTCTCGCCCAATCCCTGCGATTTCAAAACTATATAATGGGTATTTCTCTTCTGTAAATTCAAATCCATTTTTCATATATAAAGCAAGAGAACGCTCATTTTTACTTTGCGTATTTACACTAAGCCGAGCAATTTTTTTGGTCAATAATTTACCAATCAAATCGCTTATTAAAAGGGATGCAATTCCTTTCCTTTGCATCTCTGAACGAACAGCTAATCTTGCTAAATGGGCACCAAAAGGACTATAAGTGCTAATTTGATAACCAACAATACCATCTGCGGTTTCAGCTACAGTTGCGCTAACAGCTTTGGCATAGACTTCTTCTAAAATAGGTAAAGGGTTCTGCCAAATAGGCATAAAAGCATTTGTATCTACCTCTACAACTTCAGGCAAATCTGTTTTTTTCATCTCGCGAAGGATGACATCTTGAAGATCTGGCCATTCTGGTTTCTTTTTCCCCTCCCAAGCCATCATTAAAATTTCTTCTTCATTTACAAAACCACTTTCTTTGAGTAAGGCCTGCATCCAACTCTGCACTGTAATTGCTGAAACTTTAACTTTACCATTCTTTTCTAAATCGCCCTTAGCCTTTTCCCACAAAACTTCCCAAGCCTCTTCAGTGGGAAAACTTTCAGAATGAGTAAAGAGTCTCAACCATGTACTTTCCTTTTTTTCTTGGGGACAAGCCAAAACGGCCATAATGCGAGAATTACGCTCAAGCACCCAATAAAAAGGCGAACCAAGCCAATCGGTGGGATGCTTCCAGTCAAGATGCTGATGCACATGCCGTTCAAAAAACATCAGATTAGCAATTTCTTGTTTATCTGTAGCAAGCGCAGGGCGAACTTGGTAATTTTCAGCCATTATCGCAAAAAACGTAAAAGGAATTTAATCAAACGTTGAAATATATTAGGCTTTTTAACCGCACCAAGAGATTCAAGCATCGTAGCGGCCGAATCTTGTAACTTGCCTCTACGAAATTCAATAGCAGCAATAGATTTCAACACAGTTTCTTGATAATCGCTCTCGCCCAAGTCTCCAAATATTCCAGCTGATTTTTGATAAAGCTGAAGTGCTTCATCAAAATCCTCAAGCCCCTCTAGTGCAGCTGCTTCGTTTCCTAAAGCCATTGCTTGTCGCAATTTATCATCTGCTTCGGCGAAAACGAGATCGGTGCCTTTTACTGCCTCCAAAGCCTCTTTCGTTTTTTCATCTTGCAGGAGAGCTACGCTAAGATTATTTTTTGCCTCAGCGGCATCTAAAAAATTCTCTTCTTTTGCATAAAGTTCCGCAGCTTCTGAAAAAATATCAGCTGCTTTTTCGTAATCAAAGTCCTGAAAGGCTTTCTTCCCTTTTTCAGACAATTCTATTGCGGTATTTTCCATAATTTAACACCTATTATCTTAAAAAGTAATATCCAAAATCCCTTCAGCAACCGAGCGCAATTTCTCAGCCGAGAAATCACTCAGCGTAAGCGCCAATTCAAGGTAAGGACGATTTATAGGCTGCCGAACAAACTCTTGAAGTTCCAGTGGCAGCTCAAGAAAATCAACGATCGCGTTCTGGCGCATCATCCATTGACCGATAGGTCCATTTTTATCTAAGAATTTTTCCACACCGCTTCCAAGAATGGATAGCATAATCTCTAGCTCGGGCAAAGGGATTGAGCGCTCACCTAACTCATAAGCTTTGATACGGCTTGGAGGTAGCTCAGCTTCTTTTGCCAACGCCTTCATAGAATATCCCGCTTCTCTTCGTTCTTGGCGCATTAAAGCACCAATCATACGCTGTCGTATCCCCACCAAGCGAGCTAAATCAATTTCCTCGATAGGAGACGGGGTGTCAGAAATGGCTTCTGTTCCCCAGAAATGGGAAATCGGAAGATTAAAAAACATACTCAAAGCTTCTAGCTCAGGCAAAGAAGGGGCTCTTTTCCCGCTCTCATAAGAACGATAGATTCCAGAGCTAACACCTATAGCTGCAGCGCACTCACTCATGCTTAAGCGTGATGCTTGGCGAGCATCTTGAATAAGAGCGCCAAGTGTTTTTGAGCGGAGGGTAATTTGTGTCTTAGATTCCATAATTTCCTCGTAAAAAGTCAAATAAAATTTGATTTGATTATAGCAGACTTGTAAAAAGAACTTTTTTAGCAGAAGTAAAATAAAGTGCCGCATTCGCCCTTAAAATCACCTGGCGTGCCATCACCAATATCGTTTTGAGGGTATGCACCAATCTGCTCACGCTGGATATCTGCTTGGGTGCGGCACTCAAGCAAAAAGCACGCT
>Ga0209249_1002020_pt1 | contig 17487 bp, 10 predicted proteins | sample SaaInlV_200m_DNA_4_FD_184653 | JGI IMG/M metagenome (GOLD analysis project Ga0209249, IMG submission 184653) | Marine microbial communities from expanding oxygen minimum zones in the Saanich Inlet - SI037_S3LV_200m_DNA (SPAdes) (version 2) | ecosystem: Environmental > Aquatic > Marine >...
TACTTCAAATATATTCATAATTTTTTATTCTACATTAAAACTATAACTTACAGATTCATATGTTGGTTTATCGTATCTATAATCAATAAAAACCTCTCCATTACTAACATGAGAGTCAATTGAGTGTAAATTATTGTGCTTAGCATAGATATCTTTTAGCAAAAAGATTAGTTCACCTTCAAGTTCTTCATTAATGCTGTTCTCAAGATGTTCGTCAACTGAGTGTTGATTTTCATTTTGAACCTCGCTGTCTAATTTTTTATCACTTTTACTCATATTTTTCTCCTTTTATTTAAAACTGTTTATTAATTGTTATTGATGTACGGTGTCCACCACTACTATCAACTATGCCATCCGTAATTAACGAATAGCCATTCATATCCTGTTGCCAAGAACTACCGACAAAACCCGTTGCACCATTCTTGACTCTGGTTTTTTGTTTGTTGTAGTGCATCGTGCCATTTTCATCAACATTACTTGGCAGATGAAATTCAACATCACCCTTAACTAACTTTGGCTTAGTACCTGCGTAAATTCGCAAGTTATCTTTATCCCAACCTGCCGTGACATAAGCTGAATATAGATTACTAATATCACCAACCAGTCCTGGTGTTAAATCAGTATTAGTTGCCATTACGCCGCCTTGCACCCAAAAGTTATCATTAGTCCAAGTTAGATTGCTATCAATGGTACTGACACTATCTACATTACCCCATACGCCCGACACATCAATCCACGGATTGGTTTTATTTTTTGAATAATTGAGATTTAAAATTAACGATGTATCAATAATTAACTTGTTATAGCCAATTAAAAAGTGCTCTTTATTTTCAAGGCCAATGATGAAGCCATCTAATGACTTAACGTCTAAATTTGATAGCATAGTGCCCCAAGAATCACCTTTTTTATAGTCGCTCTGTAATGGCATTAAATTATCATTCTGTTTAATCATTGAAGTTAAATCAACTTTAAAATCTCTGTCAAAATCATCAATAGCACTAATCGAACTTAATGATGAAATCACACTATCATCCACACCATTAATTGATAGGCCGCCACTAATACTTGTAGTTGCTCCTGTTCTACCTGTAAGGCTAATGCCAAGCCCTCCCACTGGTTGAGTGGCTTTATCTAAATCTAACAAACCTTGCCCATGCGTAGTAATACTATAATTACTCAAATCTTTATTTGCTGTTTGTAATAACAACTGTGCAATATTTTTGCCTTTCATATACGGCCATAGTTGGTGAACGATTGCAACACCGCCAGTAATTACGGGTGCTGCTTGTGATGTGCCTGACATTCTTGCATATCCACCGCCATTTTTAACACTATTGATATTCGTACCTGGTGCTAGAATATAAAAATCACTGGTTTTATAAGTGTCATTACATTGGGTGGTGTAGTCTTTACACACATGCCCAGATTTAGCGCCATCAATTGTTTGGGTGCTAGTGTTCCAATTACCTGCAATTAGCATTCTGCCATCTAATTCTAAGTTGTTATTATTATCAACTGCACTTGCAAAGGTTGCAGGATTTTGTACATATCCCAAGTCTGTATTGCCAGCAGAAACAACAAGTACAAGTTCATCTGGAATTACCTCTTTCCAAGTAGTCGGGTCTTCTAAATTGTAATAATTACTACCGCCATAAACTACATGTTCATTGGTGAAGATACCACTACCTTGGTCAGTCATACTAGACTTATACGCAGAACTGTAATTAGTATTAGCACTTAGATTGGCAACTACAATATCATCGTATTGCTTTGCCCAGTTAAGCGCTTGTTTTGCACCAGATAAACTAATACCATTTGCTTCTCCGATTTTGGCAATTGCCAAATTAGCATCATAAGCAATACCATGAATACCAGTTCCGTCCTTGTTGGCAGACACAATGCCTGCCACGTGTGAACCATGTCCGTTTTCATCTTCATAAGGAGTTGTATAACCTGCATCCCAAAGATATTTAACTTTGCCTGTAAACTCAGGATGGTCTTGGTCAATACCCGTATCCATAATCAGTGCAGTTGAACCTTTGCCAGTCCAGCCTCTTGCATAGGCATGATTTGCATAAGTAACTAGCACTGCACCATTTTCTGCTTCGGTAGTTTCAAAATTAATTGGATTGTTGCTTGCAACATTTGTAGGTGTACCTAGATAATCACTGTTGTAATAAGTGCCAGTATTGTAATCATTAGTATCGTGGTTAGAACTTCGTTGTGCATAAGTGTAAACACCTGATGAGCCACTAGAACTATCTGGCGCTACTGGATTACCAATGAATGTTTCACCTACTGGAACTCGCTGAGTAGTGGTCTTTTTACCGCCCCAAGGGTCTAATAAATATGTTTTTACAGGCGATATAATTGTTTCGATATCTGCTGTTACCAATACATCAACTACCGAACCATCTGTATACGTAGTTCTTGTGTACTTGTCCTTTAACGTTGTACTCTGTACGTTTCTGTGCCAACTATAGTAGTAAAGTGTAACCGCTTGCTGAATTGGACTGCCATTGGCATCTGTACCTACAGTGATAGTATCTGAATTAATTCCATACAGTTCTGAGATTAGTTCACTTTCTGTACTGGTGGACCTTTCGTTCTTATAAATAGTTAATGTGCTTGCCACATTAGGCGTAACCATCGCATCAGTTAGTTCTTCATGCGTGGAAATTGCTATAGTATTCTCTGTATTGTTAGATGAGATAACGCTAACAACTTCACTTGTTGTAGAATTATCAGTCCATAGTGTTGTACGGGTAGTTGTAACAATAGTGGTCGTGGTTACAGGAGTGGTTAACGTGTCTGTGTAAATAGTATATGTCTTAGTCACAGTACTACCATTGGTATCGACACTTATTCTATCTTCAGTTTTATTGGTGGTAACCGTAGTTGGCGAACTACTCTCGGTAGTTGCGCTTGTGCTTTTACTATCGGTTGTACTTACAATGTTAGGAGTGATTACTGTATTAATCAGATCCTCTCTTGTGGTGACTAAAATAACGTCTTCATTAGAAACCGTTTGATCGGTATTAATAACTTCACTTGAAGTCGTTCCGTCCGTCCAAATGGTATTACGTGTAGTAGTAGTAGTTGTAATATCTGCATAAGGTGTAGTGCGTGTATCTGTATAGATATTGTAAGTTTTAGTAACTGTATTGCCACTTGAGTCAGTAGTAACCCTATCTTCATAAATTGAAGTTGTGATCACTACTGGTGTATTGTTAGTTGTACTTGTGATAATTTCTTCTACATCATCTGTACTGATAATATTAGCCGTAACTTCAGTAGCAGTTAATTCTTCCCTTGTTGTCATTGAAACTGTGTTTTCCGTAGTGCTATTGCTAGTAGTATTGATAATCTCGCTTGTTATTGAATCATTGCTATATGTAGTTACTCTAGTAGTTATTACTGTAGTCGTTGTGGTTACAGGCGTAGTAGTTGTATCTGTATAGATAGTATAAGTTTTGGTGACTGAACTACCATTAGCATCTGTAGTTGTTCTGTCTTCAATCATACTACTAGTTGTTGTCTCCGATGAACCAGTACTAGATTCTGTTGTGGTTGAATCAGTATCGGCAACACTAACAATAGTTGGCTCTGGATTAACAATTGACTCCGGCTCTTGAATAGGGGTTGTGCAATCTTCATTGCGCTCTTGGGTCTCTGTTCTAATAAGTGCACCCTTAATACCTACTGGAATGCCGTTGATATTTTTCTCCCGCCACACGTCACGACTATAAACATCTACTGTGCAAAACGGGTCGTTGGTAATAATATTCTCACTTGTCAATCGCCATGGGTCGTAAATACCATTTGTCCACGTGATAATATCTTCTGACGTTGTATTAATAGTAGTTGTAGAACCACCCCCTCCACCACCACCGCACGATACAAGAAGGATTGCAACTAATAACAAACTAAATTTAGTTAATTTTTCAAACATGCTGCTATAATAAAGTCCTATCCGAAAACGACTTTCGCATACAAAGGTATATTTATATTCGTACTTTATAAAACGGAGAAAATATATGTACAGTGAAGAAGCGTTAGTAATATTTGGCAAGGAATTTGTAATAAAAGAATCTAAAGTCAGACCTGGACATTCATCTGGATGGCACAATGGGGAGCAAATTACTGAAGTTACTAATGATAAATTTAAAGTGCTGAAAAATATTGTCTTGTACTATGAAGATAACTTTATGACAATCGAGAATTACATTGACAATATGAACCACGGTGCAAATATATGGAAGAAGGAAGACCCTGAAAATCGTTTTGTGGTCGAGTTATCGAAAGATGCTAACCACTGGAAAGAAAAAGGTATTGAAAATGTGCCACAACTTAGAAATTATTTAAAATCTTGGTCAGAAAATGGACTTCTCGAATACTGGTAAATAACAATGGAAAAAAATAAATGAAATTGATAAAAAATACAATACTGATGATTGGAATAATTCCCGCTATTACTCTGGCTAATAGTATTCAAATTGATAATTTAAATATCAACATTATTAATGATATAAAAGTTGAAGTATATAAACAAAATAAACATATTTTTAGTAACAATTGCTCTGACTATACATGCAAAATTTTCATATCTAATATTGAAAATCCACAAATTAAAACAGTGGATGGTTGGATTGTTCCGAGCAAAAATATTTACAACCTATCGGTTGAAAATATCAAGCCTTTTAAACCATTTTATTGGCTAGACCATAACTTTATTAAGTTTATAGTTTCAACCTCAAATGTGTCAGGAAGCTACAGCAAACAAGAAGAATATTTAATAGATACAACTACTGGCTCAGTGAGAGTTGACATGCAATCAAGCGACTGGTTTAAAACTGGATTAGCAAAATGAATACAAAGAAAAAAGTAAGTAAGTTGGAAAGACAACAAAAAATCTTAGACTATTTTTACAATGAGGATGGTGTAGATGTTGAAGCTACAAGGGATATTTATTCTGGTCTATTAAACAAAGAATTTTGCATTAAAACGGTTGAAAATGATCTTATTGAATTTGAAAAGAAAGGCTTCATAAGGCGTAGAGATGATGGTGCTAAATACCTTTGGGGCCGTGCTCTAAAAGATAAGGTAGTTCTGTCAGGAATGTCTAGTTCAAACCTTCCTGATGAAATCCGGGCGGCACTAATAACTGTCGATTATCATTTTAAAGATTTACTACCATTTACCAAAACTCTTGAAAAGTATATAGATGATGCCGTAAGCAACGAAGAATTGATTTCAAACAAATTAAAAAAGTGGAAGGACAAAGTTCATATTAGTGTTTCCACCCCAGAATTTTACCCGCCAGAAGTGTCTGATAACAATGCGGAAGAAAAAATATACAAAGCATTACTGGATAATAATACATTTAATGCTAGTTATGATATAACTGATTTTGATTTAAGCATATGGGGTAAGTGGCAAGATTTTGAAGATCTTAAAGAAAAATGCACTTACCATCCACTTGGAATATTATTTAAAGGCAAATTTAAATTTTTAATAGCAAAAATCAAAGTATCTGGAGTAGATATAAGTGACTATCAACAATTTTCCCTGCATAAATTTAGCAATGTTGTAATTAATACAAATCAAGTTGCAAAGACTGGGAATGATAAATTACAAGACCAATGTGACATTGATATTTTGCATTATCCAGAACTAGTGCGTATTAATGATATTAAACCAACACAAGAAAGATGGATTAATCTAAAATTTTGGGCTAGCGAAGGCGTAAGGCAATATTTTGAAGATAATATATATTTTGAATTAAGTGAGGATTTCGAATTAAAGAGATGCAGGCAGTGGCCTGGAAAACTATCACATATTAAAGCGCCATTTCCAGAAAACAATATGGTTTCTTGGGGTTTTGGTACTTTCGTTGCCTGCTATGAAGGTAAAGTACGCAATACTAAAAAATTAAGGAGGTGGTTAATGCATATTATTTTAGGTATAGAGATAATAGAGCCAAAACACCTTAGAGACGAGTTTAAGGAAATAATTAAAGCCAGCACAGCGTGGGCACATAACAAATAGTTTCAGTAAAAATAATTTACTAGTAAATTATTTTAATTTTTTGCAATTTCTTTGCGCAACTTACCTAGATATACATCAAGTGGATAAGTCTCCCAGATATCTTCAGACTCGATATTTGACATGCACCCTTCCAATTCATCAAATAATGTTTTTTCAGATGGAGCGAAAACATTAGTCCAAATATCAAACTTACTTAGAATTGCTTCTGGAATTTTAGTATTGCTAAACACTGTTTTACAAAGTTGACCATCTTCACTTTGAAAACTATCCCAATTAAATCCAAATCCATCACCTGAATTATAAATAGTTAAATACTTTGGAGCAATTTGGTTGAGGTTATATAGTGTTTTGTATGCGGTAACACCATCTGCACAAATAAAAACGAAACTGAATAGTTCCGGACCATGTGTGTCGTCAAACTCAGGCTGACGTTCAAGGATGTACCATTTAGCGAATGGCTTCTTAATCCAATCTTTTAACTTACTATGTACATAACTTATATCAGTAACAAATTGAGTTTGCCCATATTCAGTGGTTAGTGACACAACACCAGTTGGGTCTAATTCTTTAGACGTTAGTTTCTTTTCACCAATAACCTTGTAACCCTTAAATCCTACTGGATCACTATCTCTAAATGTGATATTTTCACCATAACGTCCAGTACCATATAAAGATTCTTCAATCTGCTTTTGCGTAACACCATAATCAGTGTAGAAGAAACTTTGGATTTCTTTATGCGCATACCATACAGGGTCACCATCTCGCCCACATGCCGGATAATACAATGAATTTTCTAGTAGCTCTTTAAGTAGGAATTTATCAGTAATTTTTCCATCTTTAATATTGATTTTTTTTAGTAATTCTCTATGCATTGTAACCTTCATATAAAAAAAATAATTTGTATATGAGTATTATGACTTACATTACGAAATTATCTTTCGCCAATATGCAGCGGCCTGACAAACTGTAGTGGTTTGATTATTCATACACATTACAAACTACTACGCAATGTGGCCTTCTATGCGGAATACACTCTTAAAACAATCTCAAAAATATACAAAAAAATTATAGACGCTCAAGCCTACACCAACGAGATTTTAAATAGTAAAAATCATCCAATTAAAGCTAGGAATTAAATAATTGTCGGCTTTTTTATATTTTAGAATATTCAAAACAACCCTGTAACCTCTTAGAAACAGCTAAATGATACTATTAGACTAACGGACACAAAACTGAACACAGTCACGTTCATTAGTAAAATATGAAAGTTGTTTTTGTATGGCTTTAATGTGCATTTTCTAATCTATTATGAAAAGTTGGTACAATAAAAATACACTAAAACAAACAAGGAGCAGTCCTATAATTTTCCCTATAATAAATCTTATAAAGGTTGGACTATCCTCTCTTTCCATAGCAAAAACCCAGCCAAGGCCATAAAGCAACGGGATAAGTATGCCAATTAACTGTAGTATCAAACCTACTGTTGGACTTATTTCTATAGAAATTCCACGAAAATTAATCACTTCACCATAAGAGTGGGAGCTGAACAAAATTAGGATCAAAGATAATAAGCTTTTCATTTTTATCTTACCCTTTTGTGAAAATGTTGTGCCTTTGAATGGAATCTCTCGTCCGCCTGGAAACAAATCACAAGCCAAGCCTCCAACAACATCACCCTCCTTAAACCTTGCTATTGTGGCAGTATTAGGTGGTGTTAAAGCGGTTTTATTATATTTCTTAAGCCAGAGTGTCTTCTGACACTGAAGTCCTTTGGTATAGAGGGATTTTGATAGGCTAGTACTCATTAATTTCTATCAACAAACAAATATAAAACTATTGTACTTCATTCAACAAGTGATTAAACAATGTACTGATATATGAGTCTTGATTTTCTTTCTGAAATAGAACATGGTTATTCGAAAAATCTTTATCTGAATCATTAGCAATACTCCACCAATCGATTTCTCGTTGATAAGTGTTTGAAACAATGAATGAATCTAATACTATATCGGAATCATTTAATCTATTCTGAATCTCTTTAATGGTTTTATGAAATTTAACCTTTGGATCATCAAACCCATGTACACGGGTTAGTCCTTTAGGATCAACAAAACAAACATACTGCTTACTGCCAACTACCATCCATAAAATAAAGTCTGGATAAAAATTACCAGCTTCAAAGAAGCCCACACCTTTGCCTTTAGACTGATTGCGCAGTAGATACAATTCTTTTCCCTTAAAAAAAGGTTTGTTATTTTGGTAGAACTCTTTTAAATCCTCAACAAAGTCCCTCTCGCCTTCATTTAATGGCACCGGCGTAAGCTTAACTACGTCATTATTTTTAAAATAAATAAGCGGCTGGTACTGGTGTCGTGAGAAATCAAAAGCCTTTAAGTTTCCAAATGACCATGAATCTCTAAATGTTCCATCTGTTAGCTTTTCCTTAAGTTCCGTAATTTTATTAATCCAATCATCCTGAGTAACATCGATACTAGCTTTATACTCATCAATAAAGTTATCATCTGTATCTTCTACATTGTAATATTGAAGATGCGGCCCCTCGTACTCTTGCTTTCTATAATGGTAGTACCTTTCAGCGTACTTCTTCAATAGTGATATGGCAATTTGTTGCCACATGTTTATACGTTCAAAATTCTTAACTTCTAACAACTCTTCAGGTATTTGTAGACGATACCAGCTAGGGTCAGCCAGTAATTCTGAAATTCTGGTTCGATTTAATTGCAAGTTGTACCAGGCTTTTTCATTTTTATACTGGGCCAATTCAAAATATATAGTCTCAATATTTAAGAAAGCTAATTGCTTAAAACCCAGAATTCCTTCATTAAGGTCTACGCCTAAGGCGCTTACACCACCTATCCCCTTGCCTTTTGCTTGAATTTTTGGATACCAATTTAACGTTACCTTGCCATGCATATCTCGAGGCTGCCCTTCAAGCCAAGGTTTTTTTGCTCGCTTGAATGGAGTAATATCACCATTAATACGAATTAATTTTAGATCATTCCGTGAAAGTCTTTTTAGAACAGGAAGTGTTATAACTTCTGTTGTTTTTTCACCAACACCTTCTGCCTCTAGATATTCTTCAAACTCCTGCATATAATTTGAACGAATACCAAATACATTTAAGGTTTCTAAATGTTCAATATATTTTGGATGTTTTATGCCAAATACATACTCACTTCGCTTTAATGAAAAATCATATCCCTTTAAACGAACGCCTCTGCCAAAAAGCTGAATAATTTCAGAACCTTCAGATCTTCCAACATTCATTAACCCCATTGAGCTAACACGCCATGAGCTCCATCCTTCTGTAAACTTCTTGGCACCAATCAAAAGATTAACTATTGAGCCTTTCTTATTAATACCCTTAAATAAAGAATCTGAAAAGCTTTGATCTGTTACAACTGTATTAACAATACTCTTATCTATAACCGCATCTTCACATAGCTTTATTAATTTTCCAGAATCACCGACATTAATAACGCCAAACCAATCACTCTCTCCAACTCTTAAACCAATTTCACCACCGCTACCCTTAAGATGGACTACATGCAGCATCCCCCCAGTCTCAGTATTAAATACACTTTTAAGTACATCATAAAATACTTTACTAGCATCTTCAGTTGACCATATTTGAGATAGGTATTTAAAAGCACCTGAAAAAATCAACCTATCTTTACCATCTCTTAGATCATCTTGCTGTCTCAAATAAAGATCAATGAATTTAACCGATTCACCACTATTATTAGATACAAATCTTGCTAAAAATTGGATAATAGCCTGAACATCTGACACTGTTTCTGCATTTGCTATATTGCTAGCATTTACCTTACCACCAACAAATATCCATAGTGGATCTGCTAATAGATATTCAGCAAGTGTCTTTTCTTTATCCTTAAATAGTCGTTTCTGCTGGTAGAAACGTAAAATACTGCCTGTTAAATATAACTGAACCTGTTCAAGTGTCCATGCATCTGCAAGATTAAGAATAAAATGATCCTTACCATAACCATCCCCATGAAAAAACTTATAAGAATAATCAAACATAATGCATTTTGCATATTGTTGAATTAATTTATATTTAGGCGAAGGCTTACCCTTCCCAGCTGGCGCTAAATCACTGCCTGATGCCGCCTTAATTGCCTGACCAAATGTTGCAGAATATTCAAAGGAAAATCCACTTTCACAAAGTAGGTTCCGTTTTGCCATCCAGTCTTTACCACTTGCACCCCTATGACCCTCATCTACAAGAACAAGATTGTTAGATTCAAATGACTCAACTGCTACTGTCTTACCATCACTAGACTTGCCCACTTTATCTTCAGTTTGTAATTTATGAATATCGATAATTTGCACTGACGATTGTGTAAATAAACTACCACCTCCTTTGACAAATAAGTCAGCACCAATATTTGAACTGCCCATTTCTTCTTGATGCTGTAATGACAAGCCTTCATTTGGTGTGAGCAATATTGTTCGATTAAAGTGAGCAAATTGTTTATATTTATTCAAATAATACTGAAACTGTAAGATATTAACATGCATGATTAAAGTCTTGCCACCACCAGTAGCAATCCATACAGCTAATTTATTTAGGTCTGATTCAACAAAAGGTTGTACACGTTCACGCTCAGATAAGTCATTATTAAATTCAACAAGAAAGTGATTTAACTCATTACACAATGCATTTTTATCTAAGAAATAACGATCTAAGTAATACTCAGTAAATAACATTGATAAATACTGAAAGTAAAGTGGATACAGAACATTGCCTGTCCGATTTCTTTTCTCAGTAATTTGTCGCCAAAATCTAACAATATTGTCATCATATTGCCTTAAACTATCATCTTTTACAGCCCTATCAGACTCAGAAATCCAAGTCATTAACTGATATAGATACTTACTGCTATTTTCCTCATCAAATCCGATTAACGCATCATCTGACAATGTTTTACCCAGCATCTCAAGATTCTCAACACCAAACTGGCTGAGCATCCATTTACCAAGAACTAACTTATCTTCAAATCTTGTTGGCATTAAACATCCTCTACATCAAACATAAGGCGTTTAAATTCTATCTCAATCATTTTTACTATTGATCTAGGATCTTCTAAAGTATGATCGCCATTAACATAAATATGATCAAATTCACTGTCTCTTGGATTGTATCCCTGTTTATCTAAGAATTCTTCTAATGCATCATTATTTTCTTCTTTGATGTTTCTCCATACAATCAATACTGTTTCATCTTGAGGATTTTCACCTATAACAACTTTAAAACCTTTCAACACGTCAATTGTTTTAATCTTTAAACCAATTAAATAATTAAAGGTTTCCATCAAATCAACTATGGTCGCTTTAGTTGCTCCAACACTGCCTGTGCCAATATTGAGCTTGTAATTAAAAGGATCTTCAAATTGATCAATATTTAGCAAGGATGAACTATCAGCGGTTTCTACATTTAGCCAGTAACCAAGCATGTAATCTTCTTTTAAATTTTGATTATTACTTAAAAGATCTTGATTGGACTTATTAGGGCTTAGCTCAAGATTATTTAAAGAATCTTCATAACTCTCCATATTGAAATATTTGAACATTTGAGAAACTCCATCTTTCTCTAATGGACGCCCATCTACATACGAACTGGAATAAATTACTTTTTTTGTTCTAGGCTTGGTAACAGAGTCAAAATAATCACCCATTTCAATTAATATGTATTTTCTTTCACTGCTTTGATGATTACGATTTAAATCTATAACAGCATGGGCCGTGGTTCCAGAACCTGAGAAAAAATCAAGAATATAAGAATTGTCATCTGATGTCGCAAAAATTGAATCTTCTACGGTATACAGTGACTTAGGAAAGGTAAAAGGATTCTTTGGAAGGATATTATTTAATATTTTTGATCCATATGCGTTGGCATTATATTTTTTATCATCCCAGACAGTCTTCAATCTAAAAAATGACTTTTCATTTTTTATAGATCTTACACCGTCAGTTATATGGCAATGAAGTTGGTCGTGTATCCCTTCAACAGTGTGTCTAGCATATCTCCACTTTCTCTCAATACCATTGTTATCAATTGGGTATATCTCTATATTTCCATCTTTATCTATTATATTAGGAGATTCTGGATGAAAATTATCATCACAAACGTTGCCATATTTAATAATAATATTATCTTTGTTTACAACAATAGGATAAAAACAATTTTTAGCTGTAGTTCTTTTGGATTCTTCACCACCCCAATCTCTCAAAGACTCTATATTTGGATTATCACGCTTAACCTTTTTTATCATATCTCTTTTATTTGGATACAAAAAATATGCAAACTCATTTGAGTAGGAAAAATTATTACCTTGAATCCCCCCTGGATTATGTATAACTGAAACACAGGTTTTTTGATAATCATTAAAATGTAAATCAAATAATTTACCAACATTTTCTTGTTCATTCTCATCAATAGCAAGTATAAAAACCCCTCTATCTTTTTTTAAAAAACTTTTTGACGCAGCAATTCTATTATCTATAAAGCTTATCCATGATGAATGCTTATAGTTATTCATATATAAAATTTCACTACTCGTTGCATTGTATGGAGGATCTACATAAATTGTTTTTACCTTCTCTTTATAAGTAGTATTAATTAAACTTAATGCGCCAAAATTCTCACTATTAATAAGAATCCCATCCAGCTCATTATCTATATTATCGAACTTACTCAAAATACCATATTTAAATTGATCATCGAAAAACTTAGTGTCTAATACAAGGTACTTTTCATTAACTAAATCCTCTATGTCAGCAATATCAACGTCAAAATACTCTTTCCACTCTTTAAGCTGATCTTTGCAATTTAAGATTTCTTTATAATGGCTATCATCTATCTTATCCAAGGTGATGCAATAGTCAGTTTTAATTACAAATTTCTTCTTCAGCCAAAGTTTCTTCTGAAAATCCTCTAACTGTGCCAACATGCGGATAATCTTCTTGGCAATAGAGCGAATAATCTTTATCTTTCGTAATTGTTGCTCAGTTAAGCTGAACGACGCCTCATCAATATCATCTAAAAATAGCACTTCATTTTTAATAAAGAAATCTAACTCTCTATTTAAAAAACTAGCCAAATCTTTATGAATAAAATAATCAAATGTATTTCTAGCGGTATATTCGTTTAGGTGGCGCTCTAGCAATGTGCGCTTAGGATTTTTATCAGTAGATGCTAATTGACTTAGTATTGCTAACCAGTCATCAAATCCAGTTTGTTCAAATACAGCTTTGACAGCCTCTTCATTTAGTTTTTCTTGCTTCTTTTTACCAATAGGCAGGAAGTTAAAATGAATCAAAAGTTCGCCATTTTCCTCACTTAACGGATACTCTTTATCCAGCACAAAACGACGTTCTTCACCAGATTTTTCCTTAATATTGTCTTTTTCTGCATCTGCTTTAACCAGCTTAATGCGTACACTTTTTTTATCATCTTCAACCGTAAACGCATAATCACGCAAATGCTCAGATGATTTAATATAGTATTGATCATGGTTGGCCCAATAAAGCTTTACCTCTTCGCCTTCATAAGGGATGGAATATGTATCTGCTTTGTAACGACGCTTAGAGATAAAATCACCTTTATCATAATAGCGACTAAAGAATGTATGAAGCTTTGAAAACACGTCATTTTCAAGTGCAACCGCATCTACTGATGAATCTATACGCCTCCTAATTTCAATAACTGGGTCGGTCATTTCAGGATCAAGTGCGCCAAACTTTTTAGCCTGTTCGATTGCCATCTCTAGCTCTTGTTGGAGCTCACCTCGCCCTTCTGAATTATAATCTTCAAAAGATTTTTTAACCTGAGACAATAAATCATTCTCTAGAAAATCATTAATATCATCACGTTTCTGATTCATGATGCGATAAATACCAAAGTCTAGATCAGCCTTATCCATTTCGAAGATAGTTTGTAGCGTTTTAACTAGCTTTTTATATGATTCACTCATTTTCTTGTTTTCCTAATTTAATATTCTAACTATTATAGATGTTAGACAACCTGCCAACGAATCGTAAACAGCTCTTCAGTTGTTGTTTTTTGATTAAGACGTTTCTCTAAAGCATCAATCAAGTCGTCTCGTTTTTCAAGGATTTCATCTTCTACATCAAATATTTCTTGACGCTGCCTTCTTTGTTTTTTCTCAGCTTGTTTAATTTTTTCTTGAATTTCTTTTTGCTCTTCAATACTTGGTGCTAATCTTGATTCTCTCTTTAATGCACGTATCTTTGTTTTGGTATCTAATAGCGCTTGCTCAGCACCTAATACTTTATCATCTGCCCATTTTTCCAATCTATCTCGCTCAACTTGAAAATGCTGATTGTTGGCCTCTAATACCTCACTGACTTTCGCCTCAACTTGACGATGCTGAGTACTAATTAATTTTTCATTATAAAGCACCTCATTCTCTTGTTTTATACTGCCGAAACATGAGAATAACTTTTCACAAATCTCTTGATCGAGAACTTGATTATCATCACCCACTGCTGTGAATATTAAATACTCTTGTTTTTGAAACGAATCAATACTTAGTTTATTAAGCACAAGTACGCCTGACTTACCTTTTAGTGTTTCAACTGCTGAGATCTTAGTTGGATGATTACTATAATCAAATTCCAAAGTATGATGATTGCTATTTAACGCTTTAGCTGTATCCAAAACATGCTCTCCAAGCTGAGAATTCATCCTATAAATATGATGATGTTCAGATGGTTCAATGCCTTTTTGTATTAGCTCATAATCGCCTTTAAGTAATGTAGTGCTTGACTCTTGATAAACAGGTAGTTGTTTTAATTCAAACTGATAATTGCTATCATTAAATTTAGCATAGTTAGATAATTGATGTTTAGTTGTTAGCCAGAACCAGCGAGCAACTTTATCTAGCCTTTGTTCGGCTTTATCTAATTTTATCTTCATTAGATCATGAATATCTTCATCGAAGTTCTCTAGGAGCATCTTTTGAGTTTCTTCCATTTTTTCATTAATATCTAATTCTAGCTCTTGCTGCAAACCTTTAAAAGCATTATCTATCTCATCAGGCAAACGACAAGTTTCATATATTTCTAAAATTCTTTTTTCAAAATCAATTCCATTTTCAACCTGTCCAAGAACACTATCTGATGCACCAAAAACACCATCAAACAAACTAAATTTTTCAGTAAGCAACTCTAATACTCGTCTATCCGCCTGGTTGCGCTTATTTAAGAAGTTGATAACCACAACATCGTATTTTTGCCCATAACGATGACAGCGACCAATACGCTGTTCAACACGTTGCGGATTCCAAGGTAGATCATAATTAATCAATAAAGAACAAAACTGCAAGTTGACACCTTCTGCAGCTGCCTCTGTTGCAATCATGATTTCAGCATCAGTCTTAAAGTAATCAATCAAAGCGCTACGTTTGTCTATCTGAGCAGACCCTGTAATGCTGTCAGATCCCTGATTATCTATCTTCCACTGATCATAGATTTCTTTAGCTTTTTGAGTATTATTTGTACCACTAAATGTAACTACTTTATCTTGGTATCCGTTGGCTTCTAAGAATTCAGCCAAATATTCTTGCGTTCTACGGGATTCTGTAAAAATAATAACTTTTTGCAGTGCACCCATTTCTGACATCCTGCTAAAGCCAACATCAACTGCTTGCAATAATGCCTTTGCTTTAGTATCAGTCCGAATATTGTTGGCTTGTTCTATAAAGCCTTCTAGCTCTGTAATTTCTGTATTGATTTTTTTAATATCGATCTTAGTTTCTTTGTCGTTACTCTCTTCTTCTAACAATAAGCCATCGTCTAAATAATCATCTTCAAGATCATCGTCTTCTATTAACTGTTCTAAAAAATAGTCATTAGTTAATTTATCATCACGCAACAACTCAAGTCTTTTTTTAATTGTCTTTAGGGTATTCACAACAGCATAAGAAGAAGATGCCAATAATTTTCTTAATATTAACGAAGTCAGGTGTCTTTGCTGCTTTGGTAGAGCAAATGAATCTTCTTTTTCTAAAAAATCAGTAATAGAATCATAAAGCCTCTGCTCTTCATCCGTTGGATTGAAAGGCTGTGTTATTGTCTTTCGCTGGGTATATGGAATATATTCCAACACTTGTTTTCGTAATGTTCTATGAACAAACGTATCAAGCCTATCTTTTAATTCTGGTATATCCCCTGCTGAACTCATGTATTGCCTACGAAAAGCTTTATCATCACCAAACAGATGCTCATCAATAACAGTTGACAAACCATACAGTTCAATCAAAGAGTTTTGCAAGGGTGTCGCCGTAAGAAGCACTTTTTGTCTTCCGTTTAAAGCCCTCTTTAATGCTTGCCCCATTTTGTTTTTAGGTCTAAATGAGTTTCTTAACTTGTGAGCCTCATCAATAACAACCAAGTCCCAAGGAATACTCACAAGCTCATCCTCAAGTCGTGCAGCATAATGATAAGACATAATTATTATCTTCTTTTGGAGTAATGGATTGTATACACCTGATTTTTTTAGTTGGCGCATCGTTTTTGAATCCAAAATTTGACTTGGTAAGTTAAATTTTTCTTGCAGTTCGGCCGCCCACTGTCTTCTTAATGAGGCGGGACATATAATAATCAAATGTCGATTTCTTTCTGCCCAGTATTGACTTAAAACTAATGCTGCCTCAATCGTCTTCCCTAGTCCAACTTCATCAGCCAGTATCACACCCTTATTTAGTGGATTTGATAACGCAAATAATGCCGCTTCGATTTGATGCGGATTTAAATCTACAGAAGCATCGAATAAGGATTGCGATAAACGATCCACACCATCAGCTGAGTGCAGAAGCGTCAGCTCATTTGCGTAATACTTTGCGTGGTAATCAGTAATCATAGTCATTGCTTAGTATTTTTACACCAATTTAATATTCTCGAATTTATCACAGGAAAATCTGAAGTATTAAACGCATCTGATTTTATATCAAGCATTGCAATAAAATCTTCTAACTCCACAAAAGCACATCATCCTCTTTAGTATTTTTCCGAATTAAATGGAACGCCGCCCTTTTATTCTTAAACCCAATGTTAAATAATCCATTATCACCCGTTTTTGCGTTAATTCTTAAAATTTCCCAATTATTTATACAAAACCATACTCAGAGATCTTAAATCTATAAAAACCTTTAAAATCACCCTTTTAAAGCCTTTAAACAGCACTATTCACGCTCTTTTATTGGTAAATATTCCTATTTTTGATAAGAACAATGCTCATTCTTAAAATTTGCCAAATTTTTAATTATTCTAATATTTTGTGAATCACGCCATAACGCTTTAAATTAGACACTGGCGGATGCCACATGTCATCAGCTTCGTACTTGTACATTTGATCGGTAAAAATTTTACTAA
>Ga0209249_1002028_pt1 | contig 17444 bp, 16 predicted proteins | sample SaaInlV_200m_DNA_4_FD_184653 | JGI IMG/M metagenome (GOLD analysis project Ga0209249, IMG submission 184653) | Marine microbial communities from expanding oxygen minimum zones in the Saanich Inlet - SI037_S3LV_200m_DNA (SPAdes) (version 2) | ecosystem: Environmental > Aquatic > Marine >...
CCGAATGAAACGCTCGTTTGCTTCTTTTATAATTGTTGAATATTTAATTCTTATTTCATTTATTCTATCCATGTGGCAAAGATAGGAAAAAAAATTAATAATGGAGCAATTATATATTTACAATTACTAACTGAGAGTTACCGCATTGGTAACAAAACAAGACATCGCGGCATTTTGAGCCTAGGCAAACTCGAAACTATTGATACTAAGGAAGATAAGAAACTTCTTGCAGACACTATCGAAAAGTTTATTTCAGGACAACAAGTTTTATCCTTGCTTGAGATAAAACCTGAAATAGAAAAACTTGCCAGAGAATTTGCCGACCGTATAATAAATGAAAAGTTGTTGGATATCAAGACTAAAAACGCAGAACCGCTCCAGGCTAAACAAATTGCTAAGGAAGACTGGCAGACAGTTAACCTGCACAGTATCAGGTATGAGGAGGTGCGTGAAATTGGTTCCGAATGGCTTTGTATGCAGGCATTGAACCAACTTGGGCTAAAAGATTTGCTGCTAAATTTGTTTGGACAAAACGAACTATCGGTCAATATTTCGCTGATGCACATCATTAGCCGTGCCGTTTATCCAGCTTCGGAACACAAGACAGCCCAGTGGATAAAAGAAAATTCTGCTGTGAGCAGATTGTGTAAAGTTCCACTCAACAGGGTCGATAGGTTTAAACTTTACGCAGCCAGCAAGAAACTCTTCAGGCATAAAAAAGCAATTGAAAATCACCTTTCGGTGAAAACCAACGAACTGTTCGATTTGGAAGACAAAATAGTTTTTTACGACCTGACCAATACCTATTTTGAGGGTCGCAAACAAGGCAGCAAGCTTGCCAAATTCGGCAGAAGCAAAGAGAAAAGAAACGATTGCAAAATAGTTTCGATGGCTGCTGTGATAAATGCTGAAGGATTTTTGAAATACAGTCGGATTTACCGAGGAAATATCAGCGACCCAAAAACCCTGAACGAGACAATTGAGCAACTCTCTGCCAACACTTCATCTACGGGCAGAAAACCCATAATAGTGATGGATGCCGGAATAATGACAGAGGAAAATGCCCGGTCGTTGAAAAGCAAGGGCTACGACTTTATTTGTGTGAACCGCACAAAACTCAGAAACTATAAAACCATTGAAGGCCGGCACGAAGAAATTGTGATATACGACAAAAATGAAAATCCGATAAACTTGCAATTTGTTGAAAAACCAGATTGTACGGACAATTATTTATATGTGCGAAGTCAGCAAAAAGCCCTGAAAGAAGCCTCCATGAACGAGCATTTTTCGCAACATTACGAAGAAAGTCTCGAAAACATAAAAAGTGCTTTAAGCAAAAAAGGCGGAACAAAAAAACTCAATCGCGTATGGGAGCGAATAGGGCGCCTAAAAGAACGCTACCCAACGGCAAACAGGCATTACGAAATAGAAGTAATACCAGACCAAGACCACAAAAATGCAATAGATATAAGGTGGAAAAAAAATCAGGTAAAGCCAAAAGAAACCGAAGGCGTATATTTCATCAGAACCAGCCTGCCGGCCAAAGATGAAGAAACACTTTGGAGAATTTATAACACACTAACCGAAATAGAAGCAACCTTCAGAGTTCTGAAAACAGACCTTGCTCTACGTCCGGTTTTTCACAAGCACGACCAAAACATTGAAGCTCATTTATTTCTCGGGCTAATAGCTTATCAGCTGGTAGCCTTGATAAGATATCAGCTAAAGCAAAAAGGAATAAACCACGACTGGCGAAATATCGTGCGAATAATGAACACACAGAAAGAAGTATTAACTACCATTAAAAACAAAAAGCAGCAAACCGTCATTATAAAAAAATGTTCAGTGCCGTCGCTGTCTGCCAAAGAAATTTATGCTGCATTAAACTTCGAAACAAATCCATATTATATGAAAAAATCTGTAGTACCCGAAAAATGAATCCCGCACATCTAATAATCACGATGTCTGGTAGTTGTAACTTTTGGACTACAACTTGGGTTAAATTAAAAAGATTGTATCCGTCAATTGTTGATTGACATGACACTAGGAGCAGAAGTGCAAAAGTACAACACCCCAGAATATAAAAACAAAGAAATACTATCGAGCCCGACTCAATAGCTTTTATGTTTTTTGTTGAATAAAACCTATGCCAAAGGATTTATTGGCCAGAGTTTTGCTTATTTGCAATTTTAATAATTTGAGGATTTTGTAAGCTTTTGAAAATTTTAGATTTCGGATGCTTTTGCCTGAAATATTTATTTAATCCTTTCTCCCTTATTTATTTTTCAGCTTGTTTTGTTTGCTATCAATCAAAAATAAAGGGATAAGAATTGAAATATAGGCAAGTAAATCCAAGGGATCAAATGTTGAGTCATATATTTTAAAATATTGCATAGTTTCAATTCCAAAACATACTGTCAAAAATATTATGAGAGTCCTTTGATGTGTAAAAAATCGTGTCCAATAATTATCTGCTTTAGTTGTGAATAAGCCTCTAAATAATATATAATTCCATGCTGGCCCGACCATGTCAAGCAAATAGCCTTTCCAAAATATTCCTAAATCTATCCAAATTGTAGAAAGTCCTAATACTCCAAAAACAAGCATAGCTGCTGCCCAATATGGTGCATTTTTATTGTGTTTTGATTCTATTTTGTTTTGTTCCATATAGTCTTATTTTTTGAATTACTTACTTTATTTAATTTGAGCTTTTTTCATCTGCCATACCACGCGGCGTAATAGAATAGAAGCCAAATACAGGCGTCATCCTTGTCATTTGTAAAAAAGTTGAAGTGGGCAACAATTCTCTCATTTCCTTATATCCTGGCTATTATTTTTATATATTATCGGTTTATATTTTTTCTTATCCGAAAAATTGAATGAAGCAACTAATTTTATTGGAATAATCTCAAATGCTGGCACCGATTTGCAATCAGTGCCATGATGTATTTGATATTCAATGAACAATCTATTTTTCCCAATCCAACAATCTTTGTTCGCCTTCAATACTTTGTATCTCCGAAATCTCTTGAGATACTTCAATTACTCCTTTGTATATGCCTGCTTCAGTGCGAATTGCAAAATATTGTATCAAAATATATTCTTCCTTCATTTTTATCCAGAAACTTGCTTTGTCTTTTATGCCCTTTCTAAAAGCATCTACAATTTGCTCGACAATATGAACGCTTCCGGGTGGATGACAGTTTTTTACTTCGCGACCAATAACTGCATTTGTTCGGGTAAAAATTCGTTTTTTTGGAGTGGAAAAAAACTGAACTTTATCGTTTTCATCAACAAATGTAATGTCCACCGGCAGATGGTTAAAAATTAGAATTATTTGTTCAACTGTAAGATTCCCACTTTTTAAATTTATTTTGTCCGAATTTATTTTTTCTGAATTTATTTTTAGGTTTGGAATTGTTTTGGGAGAATAATACGGAAATCCAATTTCTTGACTTTCAGCAAAAAGAGAATTAAGTTCACTATCTGAAATTGTTTCTTGAATAAAAGGAAAAAGGATTTTTTCTTCACGAAAAATTATGGCATACATATTAAAAAACACATTTCCAATAAGTCGGTTAAATTCCTTAATTTCAAATTCTTCGCTCATCAATATTGAAAGGAGTCTCTTCAAATTGTTGCGAATATCATCATGAAACGACCACATAACATTTAAACATCGAAATTCTTCCCATTGTTTTTCGAGCATAGGAAAAAGAATATTTTCTTTTATTTTGTAATACTTATTATATTCAAGAACGATTTTCAGATTATTTGCAATTTTTTGTTGCAATAAATCATCTTTTGGAGTTTTGTTTATTTCTTTAATCAAGGGGCTAATTGCTTGCAACTTTTTGTCTAATTCGGCATTATTTTTTACACAACAATCCAGAAAACTATCATTTTTGGTTTTGCTCGATGGATAATTTTTTATATGTGTATAAAACACATTCAAAAATTTATTGATTCCTATTTTTAGCTCTTCAATCGGACGTTTTGACTTTACAAGAATGTCAACGAGAGTAATAATATCCGATGGGATTGTTTGATTAATCAGAGTTTGATTATTTTTAATTGCTTCTGATGCTCGTTTTTTTTTCAATATTGCATAAAACAATTTTTCCAATTCTATAATTCTCTTTTCTTTGTTATAGCTATATTCAGACATAGGTTTGTGTTTAAAAATTTAATATGCAGAAGCATTGGACTTGATATGCAATAATCAGCTACATATTAAAACTAATGTTTAATGATTTTATCAGCAAAAACTTCATTTTTTGTAAATATCTTAATAATGTATATTCCTTTTGCAAATTTAGACAAATCGTTTTCAAATTCATTTTTATTTATTTTTTTATCGAACAAAATTTTTCCTGAGAGTGTTGATAGTTGAATGCTTTCTATCCCATTTATATGAAAACTGTAGTGTATTTGGCCTATAAAACGAGAATAAATACCATCAATGATACTATTAATTATTGAAAAGTGAGAAAAAATTGTAATTTTGTAATAAAAAAAAATGAAATTATGCAATTTATTTATCATGATATTGCCGAAGTCATTAATCATAAAGTAAATATAATATTACTTGTTTATATTGATATTGCTTCTCAAGATATTTTAAATTTATATAAAACTAAATCGTTGATAAATAAATATTTACAAACATGTAACTATTGATATTATATTTAATATAGAAAACTTAACATGCCAACAATTTCAATGTTTTTCGGAATTTTGATTAGGATGTATTACGCACCAAAGGAGCATAATCCGCCACATATTCATGTATATTTTCAAAACTATAAAGCTACATTTAGCATTAATGATTGTGAAATAACTTAAGGGCAGGTGCCGACTCGACAATTGAGAATGATTCAAGCATGGATGGAAATACATAAAGATGAATTAATAGCAGATTGGGAGTTATGTCAGAATGGTGAAAAACCTTTTGCAATTGAACCTTTAAAATAATTAAAGATGTATTTAGCTATAACAAATGTAAAACCGAAAGATAATTATATTCTAATATTAACATATGAGAATAATGAAAATAGACAATTTGATATGAAACCTTATCTTGATATAGGTATATTTCAGGAATTAAAAAATCTAAGTATGTTCAAAACTGTTAAAACAAGTTTTGACACAATAGTATGGGATAATGGAGCTGATTTTGATCCTGAAATACTTTATCAAAAAAGTGTAATTGACCTATGAAGCGAGTCGCAAAATTTTGAATATATAAGTTCAAATCAATTTAGGTATAATTAATAAATGTATGTAAAAAAGTAAGCATAGAAAACAATCAGGAAATTTGCAAAATAAAGAATAAGATTAATGAAGAAATAAATATTTACAAGAATCACAAAGAAATTTCAGATATAGGTTCATTAAAATGTTTAAGAGATGAATTAGCAAATAATATTTTGATAAACAACATAATAAGAGATAAGTTTCAAAATGCTAAAATATTAGTATTGGAGTGGTTAAAAATTGCGACAATAGATAAAGAAGAACCACATGTTTTCACTGGTCAGATTGGCCATGATATTATTAATTCTATTTATGATGTATTAATTGATTCGACCAAAAATCACATTAGAACTGGCATTGGTTCAAAGAATTGTATCAAAAAGTTTGAATTTGAAACCCAAACTTCATTAGTTAAATATTTAGATAATTTAATATTTAATATTGATAGTTTTAATTATTGGGTAGTAGATTTAGAATCCTTTTTGAAAAAGCTAAGAGATATTTAAGTTATTTATTTTCCACGATAAGTTTATATCCAGAAAATATTGTTTCATCAATGACAAACTATATTTGAAACAAATTCAACAAATACTAAAATCGAAAATGAGTTTTACGTATATGAAAATGATTCGATAAGAATTGTTTATAGTTTTTGGACACAATATGGATTAATGTCTTTTGTAATTTTTAATAGACAACAGAAACCTTTATATATTGATTGGAAAAAATCAGCATATATTGACAATTCCGTAAAGCTGAATTACTGGATAGATGAAGAGAAAATGACCTCAACAGAATACTATGGAAGTTATCTTTATAATGGACCTTTAATAAAACCTGATTATGCAGTTGGAGAAACTGTTGGTATAAAAAAATCCTCTAATGTAAAAGTTGAACGAATCACTTTCATTCCGCCGAAATCAAAATCTTTTCGATCAAAGTTTTATATTTTACCTGTTATATTCTGTAAATTAATGGCTCCTGAATCATATGAAGTTCAACGAAATGATGATACTAGAAAGAAAACAATAGTTTATGAGAAATCATACGAAAATAATAATTCTCCGGTAGTTTTTAGAAATTTTTTGACTTTTTCATATTCCGAAAATTTTGAAAGTGAATTTTATGTTGACAATGAATTTTATTTATCTAAAATAATGGAGATGGAGAGAGGACATTTTGAAAATTATATTTTTGAAGAATCAAATGGAATCAAGCAAATTACCAAAGATAAATATGGAAAACCAAATTTATATAGACCGTTTAGAAAGGAGAGTTCGTTTTACATTTTTATTCCAAGAGGGGGTAGCGTAGAGCACAGGGATTAAATTTAAACAACAATTTATTCAAAAATTTAATTCATAAACTTCTATTTCTCATCAACAACGCTATGTCTCATTAATTTGTGCTTATCAACAATTTCAATATTTTTCCCTTTGGCTGAAATAAAGCCCAATTTATCTAATTCTTTGATAGAACGAGTGAGCGAAGGGCGAGTAATTCCAAAATAATCTGCTAATTCTTGTTGGGTTTTGTCGAGTACAAATTTGTTTGAATTATTTTGTTTCGACTGTTTTAGTAAATATTGAGCCAATTTTCCTTTGATAGATTTCAAGGAAAGGAATTTCAGTTTTTTGGTTACAAGAACAAATCTATCGGAAAGTATTGTCAGATAGTTTTTTAGCACAGTAGGATGTTTCAAAAACATTTCGAACAAATCATTTTCGTAAATTGTCAGTATTTTGGTTTTAGAATTTGTAACAATATTCACCAAAAGCATATTCTCGTTGGCATAAATAAATGCTTCGGCAAATGAATCGGGAGCATTTATGTCTTCAATTTTTATAAGTTTTCCCGTGTAATCGGAAACTTCTCCACGTACACTTCCTTCTATTAGAATAAACAGTTTGTTGCAAATATCGCCACTTTGTGCAATTATGGTCTCTTTTTCATAAGCTTTAATTTGATGATGAGTTGAGCTAAGAATTTTTTCAATTTCCTTCATATCAATTCCTTTGAAAAGGGTGGAATTTACTAAGTTTTTTTCCATTGTTTAGTTCAATTTATTTGCACAAATATATTATAAATTTGTAACATTTGGTACATTTTGCAAGGAAACATAACTTTAATTTTGCACTGAAATTTATATCAAATAAACTAAAAAATATAAAAATATGAGTATGTTTTGTTATCAGTGCCAGGAGGCAGCAAAAGGTATTGCCTGCACAGGAAGTAAAGGAGTATGTGGTGTAACAGATTCTGTAATTCACTTACAAGATTTTGCAATTCACATGTTGAAAGGATTAGCGGCTTGCAATATTGAAGCTCGAAAACTTCAGATTGAAAATCAGGAAATAGACAAACATGTTTACGAAACATTGTTTAAAACCATCACAAATGTAAGTTTTTCGCAGGACGACTTTGTTCAAAATATTGAAAAGACAATACGATTGCGAAATGAAATTAAAAAGTCGATTCTCGAAAATGGAAATTCAATTGAAATTGACCATGATTCAATTCATTTTGATTGTAAAAACGAGCAGGAAATGTTAGCAAAAGCTGAGCAGATATCAGGAGAAATTGATGCTCCAAACGAAGATATTCGTTCCTTGCGTGCATTAATAATTTATGGATTGAAAGGACTCGCTGCCTATCAGGAACATGCCGAAAATTTGAATTATGAGGATAATTCTTTATATGAATTTGTTCAAAGAGCACTTGCAGCAACTATTGACGATAGTCTAAGCTTAGACGAAAATATTGCTTTAGTTCTGGAAACCGGAAAATTTGGCGTTGATGCCATGGCATTGTTAGACAAGGCAAACACTGAGACCTATGGAAATCCTGAAATTTCGGAGGTAAATATTGGAGTTAGCGACAAACCTGGTATTTTGATTAGCGGACACGACCTGAAGGATATGGAGGAACTTTTGAAACAAACTGATGGTACCGGTGTTGATGTATATACACACTCCGAAATGCTTCCGGCAAATTATTATCCGGCTTTTAAAAAGTATAAGCATTTTGTAGGAAATTATGGAAATGCTTGGTGGCAGCAGGATAAAGAATTTGAACAATTCAACGGTCCTATTTTAATGACTACCAATTGTTTGGTTCCACCAAAAAAATCTTATATCGACAGAGTTTACACAACCGGGCCGGTTCAGTTCGATGGACTAACTCATATTGCTGATAGAAATAATGGTAGCGAAAAAGATTTTTCTCAAATTATTGAACATGCCAAAAAGTGCGAAGCCCCAATTGAAATTGAAACAGGTAAAATTGTAGGCGGATTTGCTCACAATCAAGTAATTCAATTAGCAGACAAAGTTGTAGATGCTGTTAAATCAGGTGATATTAAAAAGTTTGTTGTAATGGCCGGTTGCGATGGTCGCCAAAAATCGAGAAAGTATTACACTGAATTTGCCGAACAAATGCCAAACGATTCGGTAATTCTTACAGCAGGTTGTGCAAAATTTAGATATAACAAATTAGAACTTGGCGATATTGGCGGAATTCCCCGAATTTTAGATGCAGGGCAATGCAATGATTCTTACTCACTGGTAGTTATAGCACTTAAATTGAAAGAAGTTTTTGGTTTGGATGATATAAATGAATTGCCAATTGCTTATAACATCGCCTGGTATGAGCAAAAAGCTGTAATAGTTCTATTAGCATTATTATACCTTGGGGTAAAAAATATACATTTGGGACCTACACTTCCTGCATTTTTATCTCAGAATGTAACAAAAGTATTGGTAGATAATTTTGGAATTGCTGGAATATCAACAGTGGAGAAGGATTTACTCGAGTTGGTTGGATAATTCACAAATCTAACTTTACTGAATTATTTTTACAGTGATTCATTGTTAAAGACCTGTCTGAATTTTATATTTGGATGGGTCTTTTTTTTCTGGCTTATTCATTTATTTGCTTAGGAGTTGTAATATTTGAAAAATCTCAGCAAAACAATAAATAGTGCCTCTAAGAAAACAGTTCAAAATTAAAAACATCTCTTTTTGCGATATTTCTATTTTTTTCATTTGTTTAATACAAAAGCATTTACTGCATGAAAGAAAATAGAAATATCATCAAAAATAAATTGTTTTATAAAAATTGCCTGTTTTCTTAGAACCACTAAATAACAAAATTGTGAAACAAAGTTTAAAATTTTAAATAAATCTTTATTTTTATGGCAAAATTTATGTTATGAGAAATATTGTATTAATTCTTAGTTTTCAGCTTATTATGATTAATTTGTTATTTTCTTCCACTATTTCATTGGAAAAAATTGAACCCATGTTTTGGTGGACAAAAATGAAAAATCCGAATCTTCAGTTGATGGTCTATGGTAAAAATATTGCTGAAACAAAGGCGTATATAGATTATGCCGGAGTCGAAATAAAAAAACAAAGCCAGGTAGAAAATCCGAATTACTTGTTTGTCGATTTAATAATTTCTAAAAATGCCAAAGCCGGGAAATTTTATATCTCCTTCAAAAAAGGGAAAAAAGTAATAGAAAAGTTCGAATATGAATTGAAAGCAAGAAAAGACGATTCTCAAAATCGGGATGGTTTTAATAGTTCTGATGCCATATATTTATTAATGCCTGATCGTTTCTCGAACGGAAATCCCGCAAACGATAATGTGAACGGAATGCTTGAAAAGTCGAATAGAACTAAGCCACTTGGCAGGCACGGTGGCGACATCCAAGGAATAGAAAATCATTTAGATTATCTTGAAGAATTGGGCATTACCGCACTTTGGTTAAATCCTCTGCTCGAAAACAATATGCCGGTAGAATCTTATCATGGCTATGCAATCACCGATTTTTATAAAACTGATACTCGTTTCGGAACAAATGAAGATTATCTCAGACTTGTTGAAAAATGTCATAGTCATGGAATAAAGGTAATTATTGATTTGATTTTTAATCATTGCGGTAGTAAGCATTGGTGGATGAATGATTTGCCAATGCAAAATTGGATTCATCAGTTTCCTGAATTTACTCGATCAAATTATAGAGCCGGTACTATTGTTGATCCATATGCCTCTGATTTTGACAAAAATAAAATGCAAACAGGTTGGTTCGACAAAACCATGCCCGACCTGAATCAAAACAACGAATTTCTTTCTAATTATTTAATACAAAACAGTATTTGGTGGATAGAATATGCCAATCTTGATGGCGTTAGAATGGATACTTATCCATATCCATACAAAAATATGATGACTAAATGGGCAAAACGAGTAATGGCTGAATACCCGAATTTTAATATAGTAGGGGAGGCATGGCTTGGCAAACCATCTTTGGTTTCATATTGGCAAAAAGATGCACTTAATTTTGATGGTTTCAACTCTCATTTACCGAGTGTTTTTGATTTTCCGCTTATGTATAAATTGAGCTCAGCTTTTAACGAAAACGATGGATGGGACACAGGTTTGAGCAGTTTGTACGATATTCTTGGAGAAGACTTTTTGTACCCAAATCCCGACAATCTTGTAACATTTCTCGACAATCATGATGGAGATAGGTTTTTCAATAAAATCAATGGAATTTTTAATAGCTATAAAATGGCTACGGCTTTTTTGTTGACAATCAGAGGGATACCACAAATTTATTATGGCACCGAAATTCTGATGGACGGAAAAGAGCATGTAAGTCATGGAGATATTCGTAAAGATTTTCCGGGAGGTTGGGAAAACGATAAAGAAAATGCTTTTCTACAAAGTGGTAGAAGTAAAAAGCAAGACGAAGCTTTCAACTATATGTCGAAATTGTTGAACTGGCGAAAAAACAATGAAGTAATTCATACCGGAAATTTGAAGCATTTTATTCCCGAGAATGGAATTTATGTTTATTTCAGATACAATTCTGAGAATGCTGTTATGGTAATATTAAATAATAATGATAAATCTAAAACCATTGATACCAAAAGGTTTAACGAATGTTTAGCAAATTATAATTCTGGTTCTGAAATAATCACCGACAAGGAATTGTTAGACATTTCAACAATTTCGATTGGCAAAAAATCTGCAATGATAATTGAATTGAAAAAGTGATACTGGGATTTTAGAGTTTTGCAATTGAAGAAAGATTTAATGAAAGCAAATTCTGTGTAAAGGTTAGTATATTCTCTTCTAATATGAATTAAAAAATAAATAGAATGAAAAAATTACCATTGTTTTTACTAATATTATTTCTATTCAATTCTTGTAATCAAGTAGCTGAAAAAATAGAAGCATCAGAAAATGCCAGATTTGAAAAACTTGCTAGTCCCATTACTTTAAATAATTCTATAAGCGAGATAAATTTAGCTGATTATTTCCCACAAGTTTCGGATATTGATTCATTTACATTTGAACATTCTTTCGAGCAGATTTCTTATGAAAATGGAATAATCAAAATAAAATCAGATGCTAAAAATATTCCTTTTTTGAGCACACAAAACATTTGGGCAAAAGGTGAAATTTATTCAATTCTCCTTAAAAAATCGAGTAAAATATTTCAAAAAGTCGTTTTTGATCCGAATAAAAAGAGTTACGAAAAAGTTCAACTTAAAGGCGAAATGAATGCCTGGAATGCCTCAGCTACCTATTTAGAATTTGAAAATGGAATTTGGCATACCGGATTTTTTCTTTCGCCAGGAAAATATTCCTACCAATTTGTGGTTGATGACCGCCCAATTTTAGATCCAAACAATCCTGATTCTGTTGATAATAATATTGGTGGCTTTAACTCAGTTCTCATGGTTGGCGAAATCAGTAAAACTAAGCCTATACTTTCCACAATTAAATCTTATGGCTCCGAAATTCTGATAGAGAGCGAATTTTCTGTTGATGAAGTTTTTGTGTTTTGGCAAAATTTCAGATTAAATGAAAATCAATATTCTGTAGAGAACAATCAAATTAAAATAAATATCCCGGAACAATCGAAACAATCTCAACGATCGTACATAAGAGTTTGGGCGTTTAATGGTTCCGGAGTTTCAAACGATTTGTTAATACCTTTATCAAAAAATAGTATAGTTTCCAAAACTACGGAATTAAATAGAGCCGACTGGTATTCATCAATAATCTATAATATTATGGTTGATCGTTTCAATAATGGAAACATTCAAAACGACCAGCCAACAAAAAATCCCGACATATTGCCAAAAGCTAATTATTTTGGAGGTGATATTGAGGGAATTAAGAAAAAAATCTCAGATGGTTATTTTTCCAATTTAGGAATAAATACTATTTGGATTTCACCAATCGTACAAAATGCACTCGGTGCATATGGCGAGTTTCCTGAACCTTTCACTCGATTTTCAGCTTATCATGGATATTGGCCAACATCTTTCACAAAAATTGATTTTCATTTTGGAACTTCTCAGGACTTTCATAATTTGGTAGAAACAGCTCACAACAGTAATCTTAATATCCTTTTAGATTTTGTAGCAAATCATGTTCACGAAAAACATCCTATTTACAAAAAACATCCTGATTGGGCTACCTCATTGTATTTGCCCGATGGTACTTTAAATACCGAAAAGTGGGACGAACACCGACTCACAACCTGGTTTGATACTTTTTTGCCAACATTAGATTTATCGAAACCCGAAGTTTATGAAATGCTCTCAGACTCAGCAGTTTTCTGGATAAAAGAATACAATATAGACGGATTTAGGCACGATGCAACCAAACATATTCCAGAAGTTTTTTGGCGTACACTAACAAAAAAATTAAAACTCCAAATCAGAAATACTAATAGTAATATTTATCAAATTGGGGAAACCTATGGAACTCGTGAATTGATAGGAACTTATATTAATTCTGGCGAACTCGATGCACAGTTCGATTTTAATATTTATGACGATGCTGTGGCTGTTTTTGCAAAAGACGATGAGTCTTTTGAGAGGCTTTCAAATTCTTTGAACGAAAGTTTTAAATATTACGGAAATCATCATTTGATGGGAAATATTACAGGAAATCAAGACCGACCGAGATTTATCACCTATGCCAGCGGAGCAATAACTTTTGCAGAAGACTCGAAAAAAGCCGGTTGGACCAGAGAAATAAATGTTGAGGACAAAATTGGCTATAAAAAAATGGCTTTACTTTCGGCATTTGTGATGACAATTCCGGGAATTCCTATAATTTTTTATGGCGACGAATTTGGTATGGTTGGAGCAAACGACCCCGACAATAGAAGAATGATGAGGTTCGATAATTTGAACGATGATGAAAATATACTTCGAGATATTACTTCAAAGCTAATTAGTTTAAGAAAAAATAATCTGCCATTGATTTATGGCGATACCAAAATATTGAAAGTTACAAAAAAAACCTTTGTATTTGCAAGAACATATTTCGATCAAATTGCAATAGTAGTTTTCAATAAATCGAATAATTCTAATACTATTGATTTTGAAATTCCTGATCGATTCTCAGGCAAAAAATTCAAAGCCAGTTTTAATTCTAAATGGAAAATTTCTGAAAATAATATGGAGATTGAAATTGCAGGGAATTCTTTTGAAGTAATTCTATTTTAGTAATTTCAAACTAACTAGTGTATCTAAGAAAACAGGCAATTTTTATAAAATAATTTATTTTAAAGAGATTTCTATTTTCTTTCATGCAGTAAATGCTTTTGTATTAGACAAATGAAAAAAATAGAAATATCGCAAAAAGAGATATTTTTAATTTTGAACTGTTTTCTTAGATACACTAACTAATCAGTGTACAGAAAAGTTATATTGATATGGGTTGTAAATAATTCCTTTTTTATCTCTGAGCCACTTTAGGGGACTTCTTAAAATAGCAAATTTCAAGGCGTAAGAAATTTTAAGACCGCAGTTTACCATTGTAAATGAGGATTTTAAAATTTTGAAACAACGAAGAAATTTACATTTTTAGATGTTCCCTAAAGCAAATTCAATTCTTTTCAAGGTCTCTTTTTTGCCAAGGATTTCAATAATATCGAACAAATGTGGGCCACTATTGCTACCAACTATTGTCAATCGGAAAGCATTCATCACTTGTCCCATTCCAAGCTGTTTTTGTTCCATCCAGTTTTTGGTTGTTTTTTCAATATTTTCTGAGGTAAAATCTTCAATTTCAGATAAATGATTTTTCAAGTCGCTAATAATTACTGGTGTATTTTCTTTCCATTTTTTCTTCACTACTTTTTTATCAAATTCTTTTGGAGGCTCGAAAAAAAAGTGTGTTTGCTTCCATAGTTCATTTGCAAAATCGACCCTGTCTTTTATCAAACCAATGATTTTTGTAAGCAATGATTTTTCACAACTAATTCCTTTTTCTTCCAATTCTGTATGAAACAATTCGGCAAGACTATCATCCGATTTATTTTGGATATATTGATGATTGTACCATTTTGCTTTTTCGAGGCTGAATTTTGCTCCAGATTTTCCAACTTTTTCAAGTGAGAAAACTTTCTCCAATTCCTCCATAGAGAAAATTTCTTGTTCGGTGCCCGGATTCCAGCCAAGAAAGGCTAACATATTTATAAATGCATCGTCAAAATATCCTGATTCTTTGAAACCAGAAAATACTTCACCCGATTGAGTTTTCCATTCTAAGGGAAATACCGGAAATCCACCTTTGTCGCCATCGCGCTTGCTAAGTTTCCCTTTGCCGTTGGGTTTCAGCAACAATGGCAAATGAGCAAATTCAGGCATCTCATTTTCCCAGCCAAAAGCACTATATAATAATGTATGCAAAGGAAGAGATGGTAGCCATTCTTCGCCACGAATTACATGGCTTATTTTCATTAAGAAGTCATCTACAACATTGGCGAGATGATAGGTTGGTAAGCCATCAGATTTGAAAAGTACTTTATCGTCTAATGTTGAGGTGTTTACAGAAATTTCGCCTCGAATAATATCTTGAAATTTAAGTTCAAGATTTTCAGGCATTTTAAATCTGATTACAAAAGCTTTGCCCGAATCAATTTTGGCTTTAATTTCATCATCAGATAATGTAAAAGAATTTTTCATAGAATTTCTGGTGATGGCATTGTATTGCTGATTTGGAGCTTTTTCTTCTTGTAGTCGTTTTCGCATTAAATCTAATTCTTCGGGTGTATCAAAAGCATAGTAGGCAGATCCGTTCGATAAAAGTATATCTACATATTTTTTATAAATATTTTTACGTTCTGATTGTCGATAAGGTCCAAAATCTCCGCCAATTCCCTGACCTTCAGAAAAATGCACATTGCACCATTTTAGTGAATCTATTATATATTGCTCTGCTCCTTCAACATAGCGAGTTTGGTCTGTATCTTCAATTCGCAGAACGAAATCTCCATTGTTTTTCATTGCGAAAAGATAATTGAATAAAGCTGTACGAACCCCACCAATATGAAGGGGCCCTGTTGGGCTGGGTGCAAAACGTACTCTTACTTTTTTTTCTGACATAATATTTTAGTTTGTAATTTGAAATTAATAGCTTGAAATTTGTTCTGTAATATTTTAGTATTGCGAATAAATGTGTTTATCTTAGTTTCAATTCTTTTTAATTATTTGGCATTTTAAAATTTACACTTTATGTGCCTTTTGGTTTTCTCCGAATAGCTTTGCGAAATAGCTATAACACAAAGCAGAACAAAGAAAACGCAAACTTACACAGAGAAAAAGTAAAACTATTTTTGATTATTTATTTAAAAAAACTCTTTATTTTTTATTTATAAAATTTCCAATTTTGCTCTTAGTTAAAAATTCGTAGCAAATAGCCATTCAAACTTGTTTGATATTGCAATAATGGATATTTTGCTAATCCTTCCTGAGGAGAGCCATCGAGTATTGAAAATCGGGCACTGCAACATTCTTCATCAACAAGGAATATTCCTGAATCGTCGGTATTGACATGGCAATTTTCCTCAACCTGATACGTACAAGTCCTATCGAATGCCACAAATTCAACATCTGAGACGCGATAAACTACAATCCCATTTACACCCCCTGTAATATTCACCGAATTTCCAGGAATTTTTAAATCTACAAATGCAGGATCATCAAGATAAATTGACAAATTTACATAAACATAAGGGACAGGCGAGTCTTGTTTGTCACATTTCAAAAAAAATAAAAGAGTGAGAAATAATAACGAAAATAATTTTATTTTTGAGGCTTGAAATATTTTATTCATTTTTTTATTTTTTACAAAAATAATGAAATTTATAAGTAAACTAATTTTATTTGTTTTTCTTACATCTATTGTATCGAATACTGCCTTTTCGCAAGGAGAAAGCTACGTTTGGAAAAAGATGAAAAAGAAAAATACAATTAAATCTTACAAATCATATCTTTCGCAATATCCAACAGGAAAATATAAAGTAAAAGCCGAACGCAAGCAGTGGAAGCTCGAAAAGAAAAGAGAAAAAACACACAAAAAATCAATAAAAAAACTTCATAAAAAAAATCAATCGAAGGATACTTTGAAAATGATGAAAAAAGCAAAAAAAGTTTCTAATAATAACAACAGAAATAAATCTGGTAATTTTTTCACCAGATTGTTTCGTACTAAAAAATAAATACTCATGGATGAAGGAACTATTATATATATTGTAATCGCAGTCATTGCATTTATTGTTAGTGTATTAAGAAAGAAAAAACAACAAAACCCAGCTATACAAACTATCCAAAATGTTGAACCGGAAAGTGAGTTTTCGATGGAAGAGTTTTTTAAAGAAAAATCGAGAGTTTTTCCAAGCCAGGAAACTGAGTTAGAAATTATTGACCCAAAAGAACCTGTTGCTAAAAAGGAAAAAGTTATACATAAACCATTAATTATGGATGATAACATTTATGAAAAAAACAAAATCAAAGATGCAGAGGAACTGGAATGGAATTTCCCTGATACTAAGACAGAAAATTCCATAGAATTCAATTTGAGAGATGCAGTAATTTATTCTGAAATAATGAATAGAAAAGAATACTAATGTTAGTTTCAAATCCCTAATTAATAATTGCCATTTATTAATCATTTTTTGGGATTTTGTTAATAGCAGGTTTTCGACCTTTATAATTTCCAATAAACTAATTAATTAAAACACATTCTAAAGTTTCCTTAATTTTTCAATTCAAAACTTCTCTACGCTACAATTAACAAAGCATAACGAATTTTCAGAAGTGGAAGTTACCTTTTTATAAAAAGGAGTCTCAATAATTGTATATTTACTTGAC
>Ga0209249_1002029_pt1 | contig 17438 bp, 16 predicted proteins | sample SaaInlV_200m_DNA_4_FD_184653 | JGI IMG/M metagenome (GOLD analysis project Ga0209249, IMG submission 184653) | Marine microbial communities from expanding oxygen minimum zones in the Saanich Inlet - SI037_S3LV_200m_DNA (SPAdes) (version 2) | ecosystem: Environmental > Aquatic > Marine >...
AAAAGAACATGCACTATCCTTTAGTTTAGGAGGTCCCATGTTTAATTTTTCAGACATGACCATTCCGGCACCTTTAAGCAGTATCTGTTATGGTTATGGACTTAAAGAAAACCTTAGCTTATTTGGAAGTATACACACAACTTCTTTGGCTTTTGGCAATTTTCAATCAGACTTTGGTGCTACTTATAAATTCCTTGACCAGAAAAATTTCATTCCTAATATATCGGCTTCAGCTGCTGGCAATTTGATCTTCAATTTTAATGAAACCAATACACATTTTTGGCCTCAACTGGATGTGAATGCCTATTGGGAGCATGGAAAAAATAATAGCTATTTTTACGTGGGTATGTCGAACTGGTTTGAGCTAGCAGCCAAACGCGCGCATGACGAACCTTCCATCGATCATTGGTTATTACACCCACAATTGGGTTATCAGTATAATCTTGAAAGCTGGTCGTTTTTTGCAGAAGTGAAATTACTTGCACCTACTCATCTTAATGACGAAGTGTTAATAGATTTTAGAAGTATAACGGGCAATTATGGTTCAACCGGACTTTACCTGGGAGTCACTAAAAAATTCTAACATGAAAAAATCAATAATTATATTATTTATTCTTCCTTTGGTGATTGGATGTATCCGATTGGATGGCTTGGTTTTTTTAGCTGATAACTCAATAGACTCCTATAAGTTTGACCTGTATGAAGGAGAAGTTGAAATAGATTTGCCAGACAGCATATACAGTATGCCCGATAGTTTTATCATGCCTGTTACTTTCGAATCAAAGATAGAAGGTGAAGATGCAAAAGTGCTATATGCAGCCTACATTGGCAATTACAACAACATCCTAACAGATAAAATTATTGTTTATTGTCATGGTCAAACTGATCATATGGATTATTACTGGAACCGTACCAAACTGCTTGCACAGCTTGCATTTTCAGATCAAATGGCAGTTTTCACATTCGATTATAGAGGTTATGGATTATCAGAAGGAACACCTTCTGAAGAAGGTATGAATGCAGATGTAAGAGGTGCATTAAATTGGTTAAAACAACAAGGTGTTTCGGCAAATAATATCATCCTTTATGGATTTAGTTTGGGCTCAGCGCCAGCCACTGATGCTGCTGCTTATTTTGAAGAATTTAAAGCATATAAACTCATATTGGAATCTCCATTTGCTTCTGCTGATAATCTGGCTCAAGTCTCTACCATTATTAACACCAGTGCTAAGTACTTTCTGGAAATGAAAATAAACAATGCAGATAAAATCAAAGATGTAGATCAGGATTTACTTTGGATGCATGGAACAAAAGATGATTATATACATATTGATAATGGCGAGTTAGTGTATAAAAATCACGGAGGAACTTATAAAGAAGCACATCGAATAGAAGGAGCCAAACATGGCACAGATGGCGTTCCCGAAACCATGGGTTTTGAAGAATATTTGGATGTAGTCAGGACATTTATTCTGAGATAAATTAAAGCTCACTTCTGTTTGATTTAGTAAAGCTTGAACTTATTCTATTTTGCAAAATTGATTCTAGAATACTATCGTTTTATATCCTTCGCCCTTTCCAATAATTTTTCCCAAATATTCCTGCTAAAGCAATAAGAACCACATAGAAGGGATATAATATGGCAGATATTATGTAATAAGCAAGAAACTTCTGCTTGCTAAAAAACACCGACAAAGGAATAACAAATACCAATTCTGAGAGAATTTTAACGAAATAAAGTATTACAAAAAAAGACCAGAAATTGGGAATGAAAAATGCAGATACAAAGCTTGACAGTATGGCTAGGTGAAATATCCAGACGAAAAATTGCATAAGCTGCTCAATCATGCTTTTTGAACGACCACTTTTCGATACCCAGCGTTTACGCTGTTTCCAAAACTCATTCACTGTTTTTTTTGCATGAGTTCGTACAATGGCCTCCTCTGATTTTAAGAATTTAACAGCACCAGCATATTTTGCAGCTATTTTATGCATCAGGAATTCATCATCGCCTGAAGCAATGTTTTCATTTCCTGCATATCCACCAACTTCATGAAATGCTTTTTTGCTAAATGCCATATTGGCCCCATTGCACATGGTTGGCTTATTATGTGAAATGGTCGAAGCTCCAATGCCTATCAGGGATAAAAACTCGAGACTTTGCATTTTCTCAAACAGGGTCCCTTCTTCATAAAACAGAACAGGAGAAGAAATGAACTCGGGTTTTTCTTTTTCAATAAATGAAGTAATTGTATTCAACCAATTGCTATTCATTGAGCAATCTGCATCTGTACAAACAATCCATTCATTTTTACTTTGCTCCACACCAAGGCTTATTGCGGCTTTTTTTCCACTTAGGCTATTCGGTAAACTAATAAAACTGAAATTTGAAAATTCAGAATTCCTAAGAATTTCCTCAACAATAATTGCCGTTTGGTCCTCTGAATGATCATTCAGGATAAGAACCTCAAATAATTCTTTTGGGAAATCTTGTTTTGCAATGTCTTTTAATAGGTTTGCTATATTTTTTTCTTCATTTCTCGCAGGAATAAGAATACTTAATTTTTGAGATTGAACCTTGTTTTCAGGAATAAAGACTTTTAATTTTAACCATCCTGTTAAATAATAAAGCAGCAGAATTAAGTATGCTAGTGCTAAAAGTACGGTCAGGATAATCATGTTGCTTGGTTATTTTTCTTCTTCAACAAAATAAACAAGGCTCCAAAAAATGATGGAATTAATAGGTTGATTAGCCAAAGTGAAGAAGCAGCTACCAATAATCCTGCAACATTGGGGGTGAATTTTTCAAACACATATAAAACAGTAGCCCCTCTTACTCCTAAATCAGTAAGCATAACAGAAGGAATAAATGTTTGAATTAGAAATATCAATGAAGCTCCAAAGTATAATTGCATTACATTTAATTCGATACCAAAGAGTATGAGAAGGAGAACATACTGTGAAACATATGCCAAATATCTGATCAAGGAAAGCATAATAAGCTTAAACAACATGATGAATGAAAACTGTTCTAATATATCGACATATTTCAACAGAAAATGAAGAAACCGAATTCGTCTGATGATGGATACAAACCACCTCATCCTGAAATAAAAGAAGAAAAATACGACTATTGCTGAACCCAAAATACAAGGAAGTAACCATGACCAATAAGCGGCCAAATCATAAAACAGTAGCAAGCCAAGAGATCCGAATATCAATGTCATTCCCATTTGCGCCAAACTCCCAGCAAATGTGGAAACAATTGCCTTACCTCTGTTTTCAGCACTTATAAAAAGTACTCTGCCAGCAAATTCTGCCATGCGGTATGGTACCCAATTATTAATGGTTAGCCCACTCCAAACTGCAGCAAAAGATCGCTTAAATGAAATCTTTTCAAATGTAGAAATCAGCAGTTTCCACTTACTTGCTTCTATGCTCCAATTAAAAAACATTAAAAGAAGAACGGCAGCTAGCATCCATAAACTTTCAATACCTATAACAAGATCCGATAAGGATTCGTTTAAGCTTCCATTTTTAAACACTTTAGCATAGATATAATATAGCGTAGCAAAAAATATCAAAATTTTGATACTTAATGAAATGGCTTTTCTCTGATTTTGATTGAGTTTCAAGTGGACAGTCCTTTGTTCAAAAATAGGTAATTTCTTCAAGTCAGTTTATCCTTTTAGCTTTGTTAACTTTGTATGAAGCATAATTAATGAAGGATAAAGTAATACTAGGTATCGATCCAGGAACAACAGTTATGGGTTATGGCGTTGTTAATTCTGTTGGTAATAAAATGGAATTGGTTACCATGGGCATTATACAACTTAGTAAATACAAGGATCATATGCTGAAATTGAAGCATATTTTTGAACGCTCTTTGCAACTTATTGATTCCTATAAACCTGACGAACTAGCCATTGAAGCCCAATTTTTTGGCAAAAATGTACAATCGATGCTGAAGCTGGGAAGAGCTCAGGGAACCAGTATTGCAGCTGCATTATACAGAGATATTCCAATTTTTGAGTATGCCCCCAAAAGTATCAAGCAAGCGATAACTGGCAATGGAAATGCTTCAAAAGAGCAAGTTGCAGCCATGCTTGTTCGTTTACTAAATATTGAAATGCCAAAATATCTGGATGCAACTGATGGTTTGGCAGCAGCTGTAACTCATCATTTTCAGGGCAATAAAATCCCCGGTAAAGAAGGGGGCTCATACTCTTCATGGGATTCATTTATAAAAAACAATCCAGGCAGAGTTAAGTAATATGAAGAAAATCAAAAATAGCTTTTCTTATTATTTCATTGAACCTATTCAGGATTTCAAAGCAGGAAATAATAATTCACTATCAGATAGCAATAGTTCAATCTACCGCTTTCTATTTGCGACTACATTTATCTTATTATTATTTTTAATGCCAATAGCCAGTCAGGATTTTGGCCGAAGTACTGATGAAACCTTCTCTGAAAGTTATGGACGGGATATTTTAGCATATTATGAAAGCGGAGGAAAAGACAAAGCTGTATTCGATCTATCAAATCCTTCTTACAAAGATTTAATTTATTATGGTTTGTCGTTTGACTTCTTTTGTGCAATCGTCAACAAATATATTTCTCCTTTTGGTGATTTTGAAACAAGGCATTTTTTGAATGCACTAATTGGATTATTAGGGATGTTGATTGCCTCTCTACTTGGAAAAAGATATGGAGGATGGAGAACCGCCTGGTTGGTATTGATTTTTATGGCGATCACTTCTCGTTATTTTGCCCATTCCATGAACAATTCCAAGGATATTCCGTTAGCAACAGCCTATATAGCAGGTGTATTCTTTACGCTTAAATTTCTGGAAGAACTGCCTAAACCCAAATGGAAAACAATACTGCTCTTATTGGCATCCATCGGATTGGCATCTAGTGTCCGAATTGGGGGGATGATCCTTTTCGCTTATCTGGGTTTATTTGTTTTCATCAAATGGATCGTTATTTATTTCCGCGAAAAATCAAAAGCACTTGACAAAAAACTCATTGGTTCTTACATCCTTTATCTTGGAATTATTGGCATAGGAGCATATATTTTGGCTATCATTTTTTGGCCGTATGCTCTGCAAGATCCACTGAAAATTCCGCTGAAAGCTTTACGTATGTTTGAAGACTCAGACCTGATGATGACACATTATGAGGTTTTTGAAGGGAAATTGTTAAATATGGATCAGGTTCCCTGGTATTACATTTTCAAATACTTATGGATAAGCCTTCCTTTAATAGTAATCATTGGAGCACTGTCATCACTCAAAGGACTATGGAAAGAAGATCGAAGACAAAAGATAGTCATTCTTATTCTCGCTTTTGTTACAATTTTCCCCATTTTATATGCTGCCTCAAAAGGATCAAAATTATACAATGGTTGGCGTCATTTTCTATTCATTTATCCCAGTTTAGCCGTTATGGCCGCATTGGGCTGGAATTATCTGTTTATACAAATTCGCACAAAAGTATTGGGAATTATAATTGCCATTTTTGCATTGGTATTAATAGTAAAACCTGCCATTTGGATGATTAAAAACCATCCCAACCAATTGGTTTATTTTAATGAAATTGTGGGAGGTATAAATGGGGCCTACGGATATTATGAAACCGATTATTTATCTTTTTCAGGAAAAGAAGCTGCCGAATGGTTGGCCAAAAAAGAACAAGATAATCCAAATTCCATTCTTGTTGCCACAAATATCGAAACACAATCATTAAAGTACTATTCGGATAAATACAAAAGCAATATTGATTATGTTTGGGTCAGGCCTATGGCTCATGGAATTCATGATTGGGATTATATGATACTTACTTCCCGATCAATGTCCCTTTCTCGAATCCAAAACAAACATTTTCCTCCAAAAGGAACTATTCATACGATTATGGTCGATAATGTGCCCATCTGTGCAATCGTTAAAAAGGAAAACGATTTTAAATTCAGAGGCTATCAATCATTTATTCAAACTCAATACGATTCGTCAAAATATTATTTAGAAAAAGCTGCAACTTATAATCCGAATGATCCTGAGGTTTTAACCATGTTGGGCACAACCCTAGCTGGATTAGAAGAATATGATACAGCACAAAAAATACTTATGAGGGCAATTGAAATATTCCCTGAAAACTTTTATGCATTCGATAAGCTCGGTATATTATATATGCGCCAAGATAAAAACAAGAAAGCCTTGGATGCACTTCGCAAATCAATTTATTTGAGAAAGAACTATTCTATAGCATATGTTAATCTTGCTGGAGCTTTTCAAAATCTTCAGCAATACGATTCCGCACTATATTATTATGAAATAGCATCCCGTAGGATATCGGATGATATTAATATGGAGCTAAATATTGCCGAATGCCTGATTGCTATTAAACAATATCAGCAAGCTCATGTGGTCTATGATAAAATCCTTCGCAAAAACCCAAATAATCAGTTAACCATTGCAAAAAAAGAGAATTTAAATAGCTTTATTCAGAGTCAACGTATGCTGGATAAAATGAGTAATGATATACAATATGAACTGGAAAAAGCAGAGAAATTCATGTCAACTAATCAATATGATTCAGTGCTTGCAATTTTCTCTAAAATATTAGAAAAAGATCCTAATAATATTCTGGCACTTGTCAATCGAGGTGTGGCAAATTTGAATTTGGGTAATTTCAATAAAGCCTTAATTGATCTCGAAAAAGCAGAAACCATTGACACTTCCTCGCACTATCTATTTTATAATCTTGGTCTGGCTTATGCCAATACCAATCAATTTTACAAAGCATTAACTTGTTATAATAAAGCTAACAAATTATCGCCTTCTGATATTGGTGTGTTGAATGAGCGGGCAAAACTGCACCTTTATTTGCAAAAATATGAAGAGTCTTTGTCCGATTGCAATACCATTTTAAAAATCCAGCCTAACTTGAAAGAAACACTTTATTCAAGGGCATGGCTTTATAATAAACTGAATAAGAAGGATCTGGCTTTAATCGACCTGAATAATATTATACAAAACAACCCTGGCTATGCTATTGCTTATGATCTTCGCTCTATTTTATATTACGAGCAAAAGGAATATAAAAAAGCTCTATTGGATGTAGAAAAAGCCCTTTCATTAGGCTATAAAATAGATCCTAAATATGCTGAATACTTAAGATCTGTTACGAATTAGTGCGTTTTCTTTTTGATCGAGTTTTAAGGTAGTTATAAAACTCAACTTGAGATCGAATATCTTTATCGTCAGTAACTTTAAGCTCATTTTTGAAATTATTATCTAAAATACGGGCTTTCACATTATCGCGCCACTGAATATCAATCATAGCCTTAATATTGTCCTTTGTTTGCTTGTCATAAATCGGGCATACAACCTCCACACGGTAATCCATGTTTCTTTTCATCAAATCTGGCGATCCGATAAAAAGTTTTTCCTTTCCATTGTTGCAAAATAAAAATATCCTGGCATGTTCCAGATAGCGATCAATAATTCCGATAGCATCTATGTTTTCTTTTTGGTCAGGTAATAAGGAAAACATCCCCCTAATATTAAGTTTTACTTCCACACCTGCTTCAGCCGCTTCATATAGTTTTAAAATAATTTCATCATCAACCAAATTATTAAGCTTAAAATGAATACATGCCTTTTGTCCTTTTTTTGCGTTTCTGATTTCAGTATCGATCAGACTATTTAATTTTTCACGGAAGAAAAAGGGCGCAAGCATCAAATGCTTAAAAGATCCAATTTTATAATTCTTCTCAAAAAACTCAAAAACCTGAGAAACCTCCATTGTAATTCGTTTGTCGAAGGTGAGCAACATGAGGTCGCTAAAAATAGATGTTGTATCCTCATTAAAGTTACCAGTTCCTATACAAGCATAATAGTTTAATGCACTTCTTTCTTTCCGAGTGATTAAACATAGTTTCGAATGCACCTTTAAATCATTGACACCATAAATAACTTTTACTCCTTCTTCTTTCAATCGTGACGACCAATAGATGTTGGCTTCCTCATCAAATCGAGCCTGAAGCTCAACAACTGCAGTTACTGTTTTCCCATTTCGCGCAGCATTAATCAGTGCATTTATAACACTTGAATTTTTTGCCAAACGATACAGTGTGATTTTAATTTCTTCAACTTTGGGATCAATAGAAGCCTCTCTTAATAAATCAATAAATGTATCGAAGGAATGATAAGGAAAGTAAAGCATAATATCCCTTTCACGAATGGCTCGTAACATGCCAGTTTGATAGGATATATCGGGATGCACTAAGGGCGGAAGTGCTTCGTATCTATAGGCCTTTCCTAATAATGGGAAGTCCATAAAATCCTTAAAATTATGATATCTACCTCCCGGTATCATGGCGTCAACCCTTCCTAAATTAAGATTGGCAACCAAATAGTTTAGTAGTTCATCTGGAATTTTCGCATCATAGACAAAACGCACAGGTTCCCCCAGCTTTCTTTTGGATAAACTTTTCGATATTTTTCGTAATGTACTTTCAGAAAGATCATCACTAATGTCTAATTCTGCATCTTTGGTCAATTTAATTGTATGTGCAGTAACCTCATCATAATCGAAAATGTAAAAAATATCTCTTAATTCAAAGCGGATGATATCATCTAATAAAATAATATACTTATTCCCATTTTTTTCAGGAAGAATCAAGAAACGAGGTAAAATATCAGATGGGATTTGGATCACAGCGAATTTCAGCTTTTCTGTTTCCCGTTTAAAAAGAGAAACGGCCAGGTAAATGGCATCGTCTTTTAAGTAGGGAAATTCTTCTGATTGACCCAACATAATAGGAATAAGTTTCGGCCTAACCTCTTTAATAAAATAATCTCTTACATACTCTCCTTGTTCTGTGTCTAATTGTTTTTCATTGATAATGAATACTTGTTCTTCTTCTAATTTTTTCCTGATATTACTGTAAATAGTATCAAAACGCAATCCCTGGTTTAAAACAATTTGTTGTATTTCCTTTAAAATATGAGCAGGTTCCTCACCTGTTACAGTTGTTAATTTTTTACCCAGAATGCTAATGCGCCTGAGAGTAGCTACCCTAACCCGAAAAAACTCATCCTGATTATTGGAGAAAATTCCTAAAAAACGTATCCGTTCAAGTAAAGGAACATCTTCGCATTCTGCTTCTTGCAAAACCCTTTCATTAAAGTGAAGCCAGCTAATTTCCTTATTCCTATAGTTATCTGTCATTTTTGATTCTTGTTATTAGTTGGAAATATTTTCGCACTCTTGAAAATGTTCCTTGATATTGTGAAGATCTGCAGTCTTTTGCTTGATTCTCTTATTGCTTCTTTGGGTATTCAAAAAAAACAACAAGCCCTGATTTTTTCTTTATTTTCTTCCAGTCATCTATCTTGAAATCAATTCCCACAGCCCCGGAAGTTGGCAGAAAATCATTGAAAGTACCACTCAAATCATAGGCTAAATCTGCCAAAGTTGGGTTATGCCCAAATAGAAAAACAGTATTTGATTCTTGAGCTGTTTCGACCAATAAATCCTTCAAGTCATTCACATCAAAATGATCATATATAAAATCTATTAATAGAATTTTTTCTTTAGGAAAACCAAAAACTTCAGCATAATGCAAACTACTTTGAAATGCACGGGCTGCTGAGCTTGTAATGATCAAATCAGGTATTGCTTGAAGCGATTTCAATTTTTCAGCAATGATTGGTGCTTCCAACTGTCCTCTTTTTGCCAGCTTTCTATCGAAGTCACGCATACCAAACTTTTGTTCTTCAGCTTTCGAATGTCTAATTATTATCAATCTTTTCATCAGTCAAAATTTGTATTTCAAAGGTCATATGAAGATCAGATATAGTCATTTCCTTGTGCCTGCACACCTAAGTGTTTCGGCACACAGTTGTGTGAGAAATTTTTACTCATGCTCGTTTCATATTCACTTATTTGTCTCCAAAACAGGTATCCATTTTTCGGGCTCCTTTAATCATAGGATAATCAATTGGAACCAATTTTTTCTTACCACCAACCTCCGATAGTGGAACCGCATGCATTTTATTTCCCCTAATGGCTATCATATTTCCGAAATTGCCTTGTGAAATAAGCAGTGTGGCAAAATTTCCAAAACGTGTGGCTAATATGCGATCGGCAGCTGAAGGAGTTCCTCCTCGCTGAATATAGCCTAAAATAGTTTGTCTCGACTCATAGCCCGTATTTTTCGATATTAAATCTGAAATATATTGTGCTGCAGATTTTTTATTTGGTCGTGGAATGCCTTCGGCCACAACTACGATTGAGTAACGCTTTTTGTTACGAACTCTTTTTTCAATATAGCGAAGAATATATTCTTCCTTAAAAGCTATTTCCGGGATTAAAATAACATCACCTCCGCCTGCCACACCAGCATATAGGCTCAGCCAACCAGCATTATGCCCCATCAATTCAATAACCATAATTCGCTTATGCGAATTGGCGGTTGTGTGTAATCTGTCAATAGCTTCAGTAGCTATTCCCAAGGCGGAATCAAAACCAAAAGTTTGATCGGTTCCTTCTATATCGTTATCTATTGTTTTCGGAATGCCAATAATATTTAATCCTTCTTGTGCCAACAGATTTGCCGTTGTTTGTGTTCCATTTCCACCAATACACACTAAACAATCGAGTCCGAGCTCATGGTAGTTCTTTTTGATCATATCAGGTTTATTGATTGATTTATCCATTCCAAGGTTTTGTTTGAATGGTTTTTCACGAGATGTGCCCAAAATCGTTCCACCTAAGGTTAATATCCCTGACAAATGGTCTTCTTTTAATTCCTGATACTCCTTATTAATAATTCCCGTAAAGCCGGATGAGAAACCTATTACCTCCATTTTATGTTCAACAATAGCCGACTTGCCTACACCTCGTATAGCTGCATTAATACCCGGACAATCTCCACCAGCAGTTAAAATTCCTATTCGCATTTTATTATTAATTTCATTTCTCTTAAACGGATTAACTGCAAAATACAAAATACCATATAATAATTGGCACTCACTTTGACAATAGTTGATGAAATTAACAAGTAGATAATTACAATATGAAAAATAAAAGGATTTTAATTACTGGCTCAACTTCAGGAATTGGTAGGGCAAGTGCCAAAGAATTAGCAAAAATGGGAGCAAATATTGTTCTCGTATCACGCAATGAAGAAAAGCTAAAAACACAAGTTGAAGAGTTGAAAAAAGCTACAAATAATGAGTCAATAGACTATATTCAAGGAGATCTTTCATCTTTAGCTGATATTAGGAAAGTTGCAGAAATATACAGAAACAGATATACTGAGCTTGATGTTTTGCTTAATAACGCTGGATTAATTGTACCTGATCACAGAACAACTACTGATGGATATGAATATACTTTCGCACTGAATCATTTAGGTTATTTTCTTCTAACAGGCCTTTTATTGGATCTACTTAAAAAAAGTTCAACTGCTCGTATTGTCAGTGTTAGCTCGTCAGCACATAAAGCTGGCAAAATCAATTTCAATGATATCAATTTTGAAAAAGGTTACAATTCATTTGCTGCCTATTCACAATCAAAACTTGCCAATGTGCTTTTCACCTATGAACTTGCTGAAAAGTTGAAAAATACCAATATAACAGTAAATTGCTTGCATCCGGGCGTGGTAAATACAAATTTTGGAAATGACTACAAAGGAGGATTAAAGCTCATTATGTCGATGCTTAAACCTTTGCTAATAACTGCCGACAAAGGAGCCGAAACCTCAATATTTCTTGCATCATCACCAAAAGTTGATGGTATTAGTGGGCAGTTTTTTGCCAAGAAACGAGCTTCAAAATCATCCAGTTTATCACATGATAAAACAATAGCAAAAAAACTTTGGGAACTAAGTGAAAAAATGTGTGATTTTAAGTATTCTTTCTAAACTTACATAATTCCACGACCACTCATTAATAGTGCGCTAAATACAATGATGATTACCAAAAGATAGTGAATAGCAATTCGCTTATGCTTTTCTGTATCGTCTTTTAGTCTTTTCACCATAATTCTTGTTATTGTAATCAAAACAACAGCAATAAGCATAATCAATACATGCCATATCGTCCAATAACTAATTATTTTGTTTGATAATGCCTCTTTCTGAAAAATAACAAAAGGGCTAATAAAATAAAGAATCAGGCCTGCCAGAAATTGCAAATGAAAAGTTATAGTAGTTATCAAATTCATGATATTATCGAACTTGGAAAATTTTGATGCTCTTAGCCAAGAAACAAAAGACCATATCAAGGAGAAGAACAAAAAAAGAATTACCAAGTATCTAAATCCTGAATGTGACTGAAGAAATATATTATACATATCATTTTTATTTGGGATTTGACTAACTCAAATATACATGAATTTTTTTCGTTTAAAATTACCTACAGACAAATGAAAAAAAATCATGTAAAAGCGTTACGCTTCCGACTGAGAATATAAATTTATGTTTTTAAAGGAGAAATTTAACGCCATTCTACTTATTTGGAAAATTATATAGCTTTAGCTTAAACAATAACCAGTGCGAGCAATCATTTCAGCTCATTTAACGGAATCCATAGCAATTCCCTAAAATTTACTATTTGATCTTCTTTCACTTCAATGCCCTCACTTTTCAGTAATCTTTCCATCATGTCCAAAGTTTGAAAATGATGTTTACCCGTTAACATTCCCTTTCGATTGACAACCCGATGAGCAGGAACAGGGGGCTCTTGTCCATGCGCAGCATTCATGGCCCAGCCGACCATTCTAGCAGCTCCCTTAGCTCCAATGAATTCAGCAATATGGCCATAAGTAGTAACCTTGCCTTGTGGAACTAGACTAACTACTTCATACACTTTGTCAAAAAAGGATTGGTCTGCTTTCATGAAAAATTTCAATTCTCAATAGTCAAATCTCAAATAAATCACAATTTTTAAAAATCCAATACTGAAATCCATTTGGTGATTGTTATTTGGTCTTTATTTGTTTTTTGAACATTGTTTTTTGGTGCTTAACAATCTATATCCAAATCTTCGTTCCCTCCACACAATTCTGGCAAATATCAATTTGTTTTCTATTCGTTAAAATACTTCCTCTGAATAATTTCAAATCCTCACTTTCCCAAACATCCTTGAAGCTTTCAGATTTCAAATCACCTACTTTGTATGTGGCATCTTTATCGAAACAACATGGAACCATATGTCCATCCCAAGTAATAACGCTGCTTTGCCAGGATCGCCAGCAATGGTTATAATACTTGTTCTTAATCTCATAGCTACCATCTTTTCGTTTCTTATAGCGGCTGTATTTTACATTATCAGGAATGATATTTTTGCTGTTTTCAAAATCGTATACCTGTGCTGTTTTCAATGCCAAATGATCAACCCCAATATCTTTTGCCAGCTTTTGAATATCCTCAATTTGATGCTCATTATCTTTAAAAACAATAAACTGAAGAAGGACCAAAGGATTTTTGGCTTTTAATTCTTTTTTTGTCCTCATCATCATTTCAAGTCCTTCAATAACTTTGGCCAAATTGCCATCTTTCCTGTATTTTTCATACACATCCTGTGTGGTTCCGTCTACTGAAACAATCAAACGCGACAAACCAGAATCAACTGCTTTTTTACAATTTGCTTCGGTAAAATAATGTCCATTGGTAGATGTTGTGGTATACATTTTCTTTTTTGAGGCATAAGCAACAAACTCAAAAAAGGCAGGATTCATAAAGGGCTCTCCCTGAAAATAGAGAGTAAGATATGAGGTGAATTTATAAATCTGATCGATTGTTTTCTGAAAGAAGGGCATTGATAGATTACCATTTCTTCTTGTTAGTATTTTCAAACCTGTTGGACATTCGGTACAACCCAGATTACATAAATTGGTGGGTTCGATGGATATACTCATTGGCATTCCCCAATGCACAGGCTTTCGTATGAGTCGTGACAGATAAAATGAGCTTAAAACTTTCAGTCCATTCCAGATTCTTTTCAAGGTAATTGTCCTTAAAAAGTTCTTTGCATCCTGAATTTTATAAACGATCATATTCTATCCGATTTGAGAGAAGGAAGCGTGAACAAAAATAGGGAAAAGAGTTGGGATGAATTTGTCTAAAGGGAATTAACATCCTGAAAAATATCAATGGTTTAAGCTTGCAACTTAAATGCAATTACTAACAAAGCCTTAAATGTAAAAATTTGGGGCTGAAGGTTCATAATTCGGATTAAGTCGCAGACTTAATCCAGAGGGAGAGATGGGTGACTATTTTTTGAGATGAAACCTCAAAATAGCTAACATAGTTTTTGCATCAACGATTTGTCCATTATTCACCATATCTAGTGCTTCATCAACAGGGATTTCAATCACTTCAAGGAATTCTTTTTCACTTAGCAGTCCACCACCTTTTTCAATTTTATCAGTATTTTTTACTTCAGCATAAAAAAGATGCATTTTTTCATTCAACATGCCGGGGCTTGGAAAAAAAGTATAGAGTAATTCAGGATTTTCAATTTTGTAACCTGTTTCTTCCAGTGTTTCCCGAACCATCGTTTCCATAGGTTCTTCTCCGGGCTCTAAAACACCCGCAGGAATTTCCACTATAAATCCGTCTTCTCCTTTGGTATAAACAGGAGCTCTGAATTGCTTGATTAAAACAAATGAATTGGTATCTGAATTAAAGAGTAGTATGGCTGCCGCTTCTGGGCGAGTAACCACAAATCGGGTTATGTCAGTGTTTTGTTCTTCTAAATGAAAATCAAATTCATCGACACCTACAAACTTGGTAAAAAGATTTTTCCTCGATTTGAGTTTAACATTCTTCATAAATGAAGAAAAAAATAAGGACCGAAGTCCTTATCCTTACTTGTTAACTTGTTTCACAATCGCATCGAATGCTTCGGGATTGTTCATGGCTAAATCAGCCAGTACTTTCCTGTCTATTTCGATTTCATTCTGATTCAATAAATGAATGAATCTGGAATAGGATAATCCATGAGGACGCACAGCGGCATTAATACGCTGAATCCAAATTGCGCGAAAGGTTCTCTTTTTATTCTTGCGATCACGGTATGCATACTGCAATCCTTTTTCAACCGCATTTTTAGCAACTGTATAGACATTTTTCCGTCTTCCAAAATATCCTTTTGCTTGTTTTATTATCTTTTTCCTACGCTTCCTGGAAGCAACAGAATTGACTGATCTTGGCATTTTTAATTATTTATTGATTACAGAAAACTTATTTGGCTAAACAGGCTTTGATGTTTTTTGTATCAGCATCACTAACTAATGTTGATTTGCCCAACCTTTTTTTCTGTACGTGTTCTTTTTTAGTTAAAATATGGCTTTTATAAGCATGTTTTCTCTTAATCTTACCGGATGCGGTTAATTTAAACCTTTTCTTGGCACCGGATTTAGTCTTCATTTTTGGCATTGCTTATTTTGTTTTTAGCGGATTTAACATAACTATCATTCTTTTCCCTTCCATTTTGGGCAGCTGGTCTACTTTACCAACTTCTTCAAGCTCTTTAATAAACTTCAGAAGCAGAATTTCACCTCTTTCTTTGTACACGATGGTACGCCCTTTGAAATGGACATAAGCCTTAATCTTGGCTCCCTCTTCCAGAAATTTTCTTGCGTGGTTCAATTTAAATTGGAAATCATGTTCATCCGTATTAGGTCCGAACCTGATTTCTTTTAAAACTGTTTTGGCACTTTTAGTTTTGATTTCCTTCTGTTTCTTCTTTTGCTCATAAATGAACTTGCTAAAGTCAATTATTTTGCAAACAGGAACTTCTCCTTTCCCAAAAATCTCCACTAAATCCAATTCCAACTCAATTGCTTTTGCAAGTGCTTCTTCTTTGGTAAAAATACCTTCCTCAACATTTGCACCTACAACTCTCACCCTTGGCGCTCGGATTTCAGAATTAATTCTGTAATTATCCTCAAGCCTTCTTGGTGCTGAATATCTGGGTCTGTAATTGGTAGCTATATTAACCTCCTTTTTTACTTTAGTTCTTCAGAAATACTATTTATAAAATCGTCCAGTTTAAACTGGCCTAAATCTCCTGATTTTCTTTTTCTTACGGAAACCAAACCCTCTGTTTCCTCCCTCTCTCCAACGATAAGCATGTAAGGGATCTTGCTCAGCTCGGCATCGCGAATTTTACGCCCAATCTTCTCATTGCTATCGTCAATGGAGGTGCGAATTTCGTAATTATCCAGTGATTTCCAAATATTTTTCGCATAATTAATATATTTGTCACTGATAGGCAGTATGATAGCCTGCTTTGGTGCAAGCCATAATGGAAAATCGCCTGCGGTATGCTCTATTAATAAACCAATAAAGCGTTCCATGCTACCAAATGGTGCACGATGAATCATCACAGGTCTGTGCTTCTGATTATCTTCTCCAATGTATGTTAAATCAAATCGCTCTGGTAAGTTATAATCAACTTGCACAGTACCCAGTTGCCACTGTCTTCCTAAGGCATCTTTTACCATGAAGTCGAGCTTTGGACCATAAAATGCTGCTTCTCCAATTTCGGTAACAGCATTTAATCCTTTTTCTTCAACTGCTTCAATAATGGCGCGTTCTGATTTTTCCCATACTTCGTCAGTACCAATATATTTTTCTTTATTCTCAGGATCTCTTAATGAAATCTGAGCTGTAAACTCCTCAAAGCCTAATTTCCTGAATAAGAGTTCAATAATGTCGACTACATCAAGGAATTCTTCTTTTAACTGATCGGGTGTACAGAAAATATGTGCATCATCTTGTGTAAACCCTCTGGCGCGAACCAAACCATTCAACTCACCTGATTGCTCATAGCGATACACATTTCCAAACTCAGCAATTTTCAAAGGAAGTTCCTTATAAGAATGTGGCCTGTTTTTATATACTTCGCAATGATGAGGACAGTTCATTGGCTTAAGCATATACTCCTCACCTTCACTAGGGGTTTTAATTGGCTGGAAAGAATCTTTGCCATATTTGGCATAATGGCCTGATGTAACATACAACTCCTTTTTTCCAATAACCGGAGCAATTACTTGCACATAACCTCTTTTCCTTTGCTCTTTTTTAAGAAAGTCAATTAATTTTTCGCGAATAATTACACCATTCGGAAGCCAAATTGGAAGTCCAGCACCCACTTTGTCTGAAGTCATGAAAATTTCAAGCTCACGCCCTACTTTCCGATGATCGCGTTTCTGTGCTTCTTCAAGCATAACCAAATGCTCTTCAAGCATTTTTTGCTTTGGGAAGGTAATTCCATAAATCCGGGTAAGTTGCTTTCTGCTTTCATCGCCTCTCCAATAGGCTCCTGCAATAGAAAATAATTTTACTGCCTTAATATAGGAGGTGTTTGGTAAGTGTGGGCCTTTGCATAAGTCAACAAAGTTGCCATGTTTATAAA